>OIWU01002618.1_pt1 | contig 14988 bp, 15 predicted proteins | sample 1587711 | NCBI WGS metagenome assembly OIWU01 (sample SAMEA3888909, study PRJEB22519) | human gut metagenome | biome: human gut; feature: human-associated habitat; material: faeces | place: Denmark | collected 2010 | reverse complement strand
AAAGCGACTTAGCACGCGCAAATTCATTCACACATGCGACCGTATATCGGATTTGGTTTTGTTCTTGATTTGACATAAGCAGATTCCTACAGGAAAATTATAACACACTTTGTGGTATAATAGAATGATTTGTAAATATAGTTACTTTATTCTTATGATTTTCTGGATAACAAATAAAAGCATTTTTCAATTTGCTTAAAAATCTTCGTCATCCCAATCATCATCCCAGTCTTGAGTATCGTGTAATGCTTTTCTTTGTGCTTCTCGTATTTCAAAGGATGAATTTGCAGCTTCTGCAAACAATGACAGGCATATAGGACAAATAAAAATCTTTTTCTTGAAACTAAATCCAAGCTGTTGGTAAGAAAATGACAGTTTATTAGGTTCATTTTCTATCACATTTTTATTTGAAGAATAAAATCTGTCGTAAGATTCAGGCTCTCGTCCTAATTTTGAAAATTCATCATCAAGGAAATACGGTGTAATTTCTTTTTCAATAAAAAATGTAGTTATATTTTCAAGAGCCTCTTTTTTTTCTAAAAGCTGTTTTTCCTTGCTTTCATTTTGTGATAATTCATGGGAATACCTTGATTCAACAGGTTCTTGCAAAAATTTTTCCATTACATCCGAAACAGTTTTCAGATTCGAAGTACATCCCCAAGTCCAATATTTTGAAAAATAATCAATTAATATCTCTAAAGCCGGCTCAAGTTTTATAAAACTATCCTTGTTTTCCAAAACAGCATTTAAAGTCATTGTCAAATATTCTGATTTTATCTTTTTTACCGACTCTTTAGCTTTATCAGAAAAGCCAAGTTTTTCTTTTGTAACATCAACAATTTTTGATTTAAAATCTGCACAGTCATTCAGCTCTTTTTTAATATTTTCCAGCAGGCCTTCTTTTTGTTTTAGAAAAAAGTCTTCTGAATTTTTACAAATCCAACAAATTCTACTCATATTATTCTCCTGCAAAATGACTTATCTGCACCATTTGCAAATCTTTGAAATATACCAGTCCAAATATAAAGGAATGAATTTTTCGGAATATTCCAAGGATTTTCTTATTTCGTTTTCGATAGGTTCATTGCCATCAAATTCAGATAAATAATAAATCTCTTCAGGACGACCATAATATTCCGTAATTGTAACCTCAGGTTTATTCAGTCGCCACTCAATAAACCGATTAAACCTTATAATTAAATCAGAACAAAGACAATTCAAATTTTGCAGCAATAAATCAGGAGGCAAATCCTTTTCCAAAGAAGCTAATTTCTTAAATGGTTCAAAATCAAGACTAATAAACATTCCTGGACATAATATTACAAACAGATAAAAAACCAGCACAGAAGGGCAATCCTTTATTTTTTTATGTTGTATGCACATCAATAAAGTAATTAAGTCTGTTTTATGAATTGGAGTGGGCTTGTTGTTAGTCATGGAATCATTTCCAAGAATATTATTGCAAGTAGATTTTGAGACACTTAAAATATTCATCAAGTCTATTGCACGCCAATCACATAGCTGCATGATTTCGTTTAAGTGCTCCTGAAACTGCCGAGATGGATTCAGAAATATGTAATCATCATCTGTAAAATGGTCATCTTCATAAATTATATCATCGAATTTATTCATATTATAAATATATAAATTATATTATATATTGTCAATTATATTTTAACTTTTATATTATATTTTAACTTTTCGGTATAAAAGCACTCTTAAACATCAATTTGCTATATATATATTCGACAAACTTGTTCAATTCACTCATCTACTTCTTTGCTTCGGTTTTTGCAAGCTCCTGTTTGTGCCTATTATAAGGAATAATACCCTTGTCGATAAATAAATCATCATTTAAACGATACCGAACTTGAATTTTTGCCAATATCATTTCCATTATGGAAAAAGAGCCGGAAGAAAATCATATTTCCCAGAAAGAAAAGCGGCACGAATATTACAAAACCTTTAACCTTTCAAAACGTGAAGTAGAAATCTCAGAGCTTCTGTACGAAAACCACAGCAACAAGGAGATTGCAGAAACACTGTTCATTGCGGTAAGCACGGTTGCAACCCACATACAGCATATCTACGAAAAATGCGGCGTAAGAAACCGCAACGAATGGATTCGTCTTATGAGCGGCGGCTAGAATAGATTTTTATTCCACCATAGAATCTATGATATTCCAGCCAGAACATCTTTTATAGTTTCGGTTTGGAAAGGTTTGGTTCTGGTTCCACGGCCGGTCAAAAACCATAACCTTTAGCTCTGGCAGATGTTCAAAAAATTTAAACGCGGCCGGAGAATCTTCCACCGCAAAGTCAAAGCGCATTTTATAGAAATCTTCAAGCTCAAGATTAAAACTTGCGCCTTTTATAAAATCCCTGCCGTATTTATTCAGGCAGTACAATCCTACCCTTTCTAGTCCATGCTGATTAAGCCATTTTCGGGACGCGTCATAAGAGTCGAACGGCCGTCCTGTAATTATTTTTACATCATGCCCTTTGTCAATCCAGCCGTTAATTGTTTTTATTGCTCCAGGAGTTTCTTTATATGACAAAAGGACTTCCGGTCTGTGTCCCAGAATCATCATCCTGTCGTACTGTTCATCCGTTAAAGAAAATGTTTTCTGCAGGTTAAAATTTTTAATCTGCTCGTACGGTATGTTCACCCCGAAGAGTTCTTTTGCAAGGTCAGAAAAGTAACGCGCTGTTTCGCAAAGGCAATCATCAAAATCGACATAAATATTCATTCTTAAAATATACCACGTATTCTGGCTTTACAGGGAAAAATTCGGATTTTATATTGAATCCATCCTTACAGATATTTTTTCATTTCCTGCCCTTCTACTCCGGCGTAAAGTTCAACAAGAGGCTTTGCCGGGCTGCAGTTTATTTTTTGAAGCAGGACTTCTTCTATCTGGAAAAATCCTACATCTGCGCTCATGTGGACTTCGATTTTAACAGGTTTTTCTTCGCCGGTCAGAATCTTTACGCTTTCGATTGAATTTGCTGAATACTTATGGATGTCGCCAACGCTCGGCTTTGCGTTGATTTCCATAGGAATCCGCGCGCGGCCTTTTGTCATGTCGCAGCCGTCGGCAATCAAGATAAGCCCGGCTTCAATTGAATGAATTTTTCGTGTTCCCATGTGCCCTACGATTCCTTCCATTGCCATTGAGCGAATTGTTATTTTTCTTTTCAGGTCTTTTGGCTTGGCAAGAACTGCATCAAGTATTTTGTTAATGACCGGCAATGCAAGAATACCGGAATAAAGCTCGTGGTCCTGGCGCGCAATCGTCATTCCAAAATCGTGCAGAAAACTTGCAAGTATTACGGCGGTTACGCTGTCTGCAAAAGTTCCGGCTTCCTCCTGCTCCAGGCTGGTTTTTATTCCTTTTGAATGAAGAATTTTCAGCATTTTAAGGCAGTTGCGGCAAACCGTACGCATATGAACCGGTCCGTGGTCGTTGAACCCAAGCCGGATGATTGAAACATTGTTCGCATAATCCTGAACCGCCTGAATTTCCGGGTCATCTATCAGGATTTTTACAACCTGCAAAGGCAAGTCGTCTTTTTCCGGCATAATTTCAATAATCTCTTTTGTAAGCGAAACAAGCTTCTGGTCTACTGAAAGTTCTTTTGGCGACTTCATAAATCCTCCTATTTTCTACTTTAGATAGCCCGAATGTCGAGTTTTATATTGAATCCGTAAATTGAATGAGCGGGAAGAAAAAGAAAGCGGCAACCGAGCCATTCTGAGCGATAGCAAGCGATTTTGAAAAAAATCGCGCAGTCTGATACTTTGTACGCTCAGCTTGGCGAATTGACGCGCTTTTTCTGGTATCTCATTCAATTGCTGAATTTATAAAACTCGACATTCGGGCTGAATAAAAAAACACATCTTTGCTTCTATTATAACCATAAAAACAAAGATGCGCTTGCTTTTTAGCTGCTATTTTTAACCCGTGTTTTCAGCGTTTCAGGCTATTTTTCTGATTTTACGCTTACAGGAGTCCATTTCCAGCAGAGCGGAATGCTGAACTTCTGGAGTCCGCCGTTATCCTTCAAATCCTGGAATGTAAACCGAACGCCGGCCTGAACGGAACCCATTTTTTTAGGCAATTTGTACTCAACACTTGGGTAAACAACTGTTTCTGTTGAATAATCTTCTCCCAATAGTGTTGAAAGTTTCACATCGCCTTTTACCTTAAGGTTTTCTGTCGCAGAATATGAGGCGGCAACGCGTGTGTAGAATGGATAAACTTTATCGCCATCAGAGTTTTTGTATTCTTCTGTCTCGCCGTCTTTTACATATTCGTTTGTAAGAACTGAAACAACATCAGCGGCCACATTGATTCCTGCATCCTTGAATGTATAAGCGGCAGAAGCCTGAAGCGCGTGCTTTGCAGGGAAAATATCATTAGCATTGTAAATGTAGCCTGCGTTCAAAACAAGATTTTCTACACTGCCAAGTCCTGCAAAAATACCGAACGTCCTGTCGTCGCTTGTTATGTTTTTAAAGGTCGTGCCGATTTTTACAGTATCCGGAATAACAAAATCCGCGCCAAAATTAAGTCCGAGCTTATCAAGATTGTCTGCCTGAGAGTCTCCTGCCCAGTTTGCGACAAACTTGAATGTGTTGAACTTAGCGGTAAACGCCAGACCAGATTCCGCCATCTTTCCGGAAGAATATGTATCGTCCGCGGCGGCAAGGTAGGCGGCAGAAACTCCGTATTTTGTGAAAAAGTCATTTCCTGCGGCAAACTGAATCTGTTCAACTGGAGTAAAGCGCGCGAATCCACGAAGGCGAACCGGGGCATTTTTGCCATTAATCTTATTATTCGCATTGAACTCCAAACGTAAACGTCCGTCGATTTTTTCAGAAGAATAATCGAGCTGCAGCCGTTCGCTTACATTTGCAACAGATGATTCAAATTCATCGCTTTCATCTCTGTCTGTTGTAGCCGGGTCATCATCTTTTCTTGACCACGACATAAAATCATTTCCCCAGATACTATCTTCGTTTCCGCCAAACGTGCTGCTCAAAGAAATATCCGCACTTGCTAAAGATGCCGCCAGCAATAACGCCGCGCCGCCAATCAATGTCTTTTTCATTTTAGACTCCTATAAAAAGTCAATGAGAAAATTTCAATTTTCGATTTGACTTTTTATGCCCATTCGCAATGAAATGAGAATGGGCAGTTGATAAGAAAGTTTGCAACGCAAACTTTTGAATAAAAACTTTGACACTATTTCAGGCAAAGTTTTTATCATGCCTCCCTTTTTAGTTCGTAATTTATACTGATATATCTCTATATTGTCAACCTATTTTATTATTTTTGGTTTACATTTACAATTTTTGCCATTTTTCTGTAAATATCTGTGTTGTCGTAGTAACCTGTAAAGTTATTCTGCCCTGCTCCAAGCGCATAAACTGGAACCGGAAGTCCTGTGTGCGAGTTAGAAGTCCAGCCAATTCCGCATTTTGCATTCAGGATATGTGTGATTGTGATTGTCAAAGGCTCGTAAGTTCCGTAAATATCGTACTCATGCTGGTTTCTTGACTTGTCGTTTTTGATTGTCTTGTTGTAAGCATCGCGCAATCTGCCGTATTCGTAGTCAGTAAGAACCAGTCCGCCATCTTTGTCTTTTCCGCTGCTTCCTGGAACTTTAAGACCAAAGCATTTTTCTACATCTTTCATAACATCTGCAAATGAAGTCTGGTTTTTCTTGTAATTTACAACGTAATCGTCATCAAATTTCTGGTAAGAAACTGTCTGTTTGTCTAAAGTCCTGAAGAACAGGTTGTAGTCTGTTCCTGCATAACCGATTGTAAGTCCGCCAGTTTCATGATCAGCTGTTACAAGAATCAAAGTTTCAGAAGGATGCTTGTTGTAGAACGCAATCGCTTCTTTTACCGCGTCAGAAAGCGCCAGGGTATCCGCAATTGAAGAGCGCGCATCGTTTGCGTGGCAGGCCCAGTCGATTTTTCCGCCTTCAACCATCATGAAAAAGCCTTTTTTGTTGTCAAGAACTTCTATTCCCTTGCGGACGTAGTCGCGCAAAGCCCAGTTTTTTGCCTTGCGGTCGTTTTCATAAGGAAAAGCATCTGAATCTGCAATGTCTTCTGCAATTACAAGAGCCTTGGCGCCGTTTTTAAGCGCGGCCGCTTCTGACTGCTTAAAGCAAACTGTGTAGCCGGCTTTTTTTGCCAGGTCGTAGATTGACTCTTTGTCCTTTTTCTTGTCCTGAGGTTCCATCAAAGCGCCGCCGGCAAAGTAGTCAAAGTTTGATTCAACAAGCTGCTGACCAATTTCGTAATTTGATTTTCGGCTTGCAACGTGCGCATAAGTTGCCGCAGGAGTCGCATGGTTTATGTTTACAGAAGAAATCACGCCGATTTTCCATTTTTTCTGATCACGAAGCTGCTCCGCAATCGTTTCGTACCTTATTTTTTTAGAAATATCCACGCCGATTGAGCCGGAATGTGTTTTATGCCCTGTAAAAATTGAAGTCGCTGTGGAAGCTGAATCCGGTGCAAAAGATGTCGCATCGTAAGTCTGCGCTGTTCCAACAACCGGAAAATCAAAAAAACTTAATTCACCGCTAACAGGAGAATCTTTTGCGTCGGCTGATTTTTTTGTCTCGCTGACAGTTCCCAAGGCATCTTTACCGATGTAGTAAGCCGCGCTCTGAATCTGCGGATAGCTCATTCCATCGCCAACAAAAACAAAAACATACTTTGGTGTTCCTTTTCCATTTGAAACTTTTTCAATAGTCTGAGCGTGTCCAACGCCAGACAACCCCATTGTTGCGGCAAGCAATGCCGCTGAAACAATTTTAAAAACATTTAATGCTGTTTCCTTTTTCATGTGCTCCTCCAAAAAAGGTTCATTAAGGTATGCCTGGACAATAAACTTCAAATGTTAAATTTTGAAAAAGGTTTTGTAATTGATTTGTTAGATTTTTGTAAAAGATTTTTCTTAAACGATGAAGTCATATCATCTATGTTAATGGACAATACCAGGGTGATGACCCGATTGATGACCTGATGCATGACTTTCATTGAAAAAAGTCCGATGATATGAAAAACAAGATTCTAGCTGAAAGAGCCAGATACATCAAAGAAAATGATAAGGGAATTAAAAATATGTGTAGAATAATGGTGACTTTTACCCGCGGCAATTTAAATCATATTAATATGGTAAAAATAGCAAGAATGGGGTATAATCTATACATTATGTTGGCAAAACCGTTTATTAAATGGGTTGGTGGGAAAAGCCAATTACTAGAAGAAATCAGAGAAAAGTATCCTTCAAAAATTGAAAAGTACTGCGAACCTTTTGTTGGTGGTGGGGCTATTTTATTTGATATTTTAAGCACAAAAAATCCAGAAACTGTTCTTATTAATGATATCAATAAAGAATTGATTAATACATACTCACAGATTAAAAATAACTGCGATGGTATGATTTCTCAGTTATCAGAAATTCAAGAAATTTATAAATCACATGCATTAGAAGAAAACAAAGCTTACTTCTACAAAAAGCGTCAGCGTTATAATGACCTGAAAGTTAATGGAAACGATGCTGAAAATCTTGAGAAAGCAGCTTTATTTATTTTCTTAAATAAAACCTGCTTTAATGGTCTTTACCGTGTTAATTCCAAAGGCCTTTTTAATGTTCCTTTCAATAACGCAAAAAATCCTCTTTTATGTGACGAAGAAAATCTCAGAGCGTGTTCCACACTTCTCCAGAATGTAGAAATGAAAGTTGGTGATTATAAAGAATGCAAGGATTTCATAGATTCAAATACATTTGTTTATATTGATCCACCATATCGCCCACTAACTCAGACAGCTGCCTTTACCTCTTATTCAGAAAACGGTTTTACAGATAAAGAACAGATTGAACTCGGCAATTTTATAACTGAAATATCAAATAAAGGTGCTATAGTAGTTGCCAGCAATTCAGATCCAAAGAACTCTGATATTAATGATGACTTCTTTGATAACCTTTATTCGAAGTTCGAAATTGAACGCGTTTCAGCTGCACGTATGATTAACTCAAATGCAAAGAAACGCGGTGCAATCAATGAGCTTTTAATTTCTAATATTGCAAGTGTATTCTAGAGGTTCTTATGTCAAAAAGAGATTTTCACACTTGGCTATCAAATTTCAGATATAGCATAGCTGACTTTGGTTATTACATTGATTTTAATAAAGTCTATAACAATGTTGAATCTATTAAAATTGAGTTGAATATTCTTAATTCTTTAATCAGTTCAAAAAATATTGAAGCAGATTTTGAGAACCTGATAAAGAAATATCCTGAAACATTAAAATGCATCCCTATCTTATTAGCTGTACGTGAATATGAAATCTTTGCCGGTGAAAATGGTGATGTAAAACTCTACACCTTCAATAAACAAATAAACACAATTGAAGATTATAAATTGTTTATGAGAAAAACTGGCCTTTTTGACCTTCTTTCAAATCACATTATCAACAATTTGTATGACTATGTGACTGGCGTTGAAACAGGTCTTGACTCAAATGGTCGTAAGAACCGCGGCGGTCATCAGATGGAAGATTTAGTTGAAAGCTATATTCAAAAAGCCAGATTTAAGCGTGATGTAAACTACTTCAAAGAAATGTATGTTTCTGAAGTTTCTAGAAAATGGAATATTGATTTATCAGCTGTTTCAAATCAGGGCAAAATGGAAAAGTGCTGGGACTTTGTAGTAAAGACAGATAATTGTATTTACCTTATTGAAACAAACTTCTATGGAAGTGGTGGTTCAAAACTCAATGAGACAGCTCGAAGTTATAAGACTATTGCTACTGAAATGAAAAATGTAAAAGGTGCAAAGTTCGTCTGGTTTACAGATGGAGCCGGATGGAAATCAGCTGCTAGAAATCTTGAAGAAACTTTTGATGTTCTTGATGATATTTATAGCATCAAGGATATGCAAAATGGAATTATGACAGAGGTATTTAAATAATGAAACAGAATGGCTATGGTGGTGCAAATACACTTACAGGTTTAGCTTTTGAAGGAGAAGTTGATTTAGGACTTCCTGTTCCAGGAGTAGATTAAAATTTCTATAAAAGCTTATTATCGTTCAGAGAACTTAGATTTTACTCTTGCAAAGGGAAATTGTCTTGAACTTCTTCCAAATATCAATTTCCAGTTTAAAATGATTTTTGCAGACCCACCTTACTTTCTTTCTAACGGCGGAATATCAGTTCAAAGCGGCAAACAAGTAAGTGTAAATAAAGGAGATTGGGATAAATCGCAAGGTTTTAAGAAAGATAACGAATTCAATCGACAGTGGTTAAGTCTTTGCCGTGAAAGGCTTACAGAAGATGGTACTATTTGGATTAGCGGAACTTATCACAATATTTTCAGTGTTGCTCAAATGCTTAATGAATTGGATTTCAGAATTCTGAATTGCATTACCTGGGCAAAAACAAATCCTCCTCCAAATATTTCTTGCAAATTTTTCACGCATTCTACCGAGTTTATTCTTTGGGCACGAAAAAATAAAAAAGTTTCCCATTATTACAATTACGAACTTATGAAAGAAATTAATGGCGGAACTCAAATGCGCGATTTATGGTCTCTTCCGGCAATTGCAAAATGGGAAAAATCCTGCGGTAAACATCCAACTCAAAAACCTATACCTTTACTTGCAAGAATTATCCTTGCTTCTACAAAAGAAAATGACTGGATTCTAGATCCTTTTACAGGTAGTTCAACAACGGGAATAACTGCCAGTTTATTAAACCGCCGCTTCTTAGGTTTGGACCAAGAAGAACCTTTCCTTGAACTTTCTAAAAATCGCAGAGAAGAAATCAATGATATTAAGACTCGTTATGAATATCGTGAAAAGATAATAAAATATTCTGATAAACCTTTAACAGGTATTTTTGAAGTAGGAGAAACTGAACCTTATTATGGATTGGATTTACCGATAGAGAAATAGATGATATAAATAATGAACCAGAAATACCTTATGGTTATGAAGAATTTAAGAAAAATGCATTAGGCAATGGAACCCCTTTAGTTCCGGAGCAGCCGCAGGCTGCGTAGGAATGAGCGCAAGCGAAGGGTGGAACTGCCGACGGCAACGTATGTTGCCGGAATGCCCTAGAAAGAGGGTATATCCGGCAGGTGGAAAAACTTATCGCACGGCACAATTTTTTGGAGCACGAAGAACCATTCCGCTGACTAATGCCGTGAACGGCGCGGTTGAGGCAAGCCCAAAACTTCCGGCGACTGTGTTGATTATTTCTGAAGCGACGATGTTGTTGTTTAAAATGTTGTAGACAGGCGTTCCCTGCGCCATAAAAGTCATTAATAGCGCGATGCAGGTTCCGGAATACGCCAGAAGAAGAGTTGTTGTCATTGTTCCCATTGCGGCGCGCGCGACTGCCATTCCGGATTTTATTGCGTTCCGGCGGGAAATCGCAGGGCAATTTTTTACGACTTCGTTCACTGCGCTTGTAATGTCAACGCTTAAATCCATGACCGAGCCGCTTGCCCCCACGCAGACTGAAGCCATAAAAATCCGGGTTAAATTTAAATACTGGTAGCCCGAATACAGCAATGCTTCTGAGTTAGCCATAACTGCGCCATGAATGTGAAACGCTTTTGTGCAGACAACAGACAAAAGCGCCGCAAAGCAAATTCCAAGCATTGAGCCGCAAAAACTTGAAAAAAGCCTTTTGTCAAAACCGTAAACAAGAGCCAAAATGCAAAAAGTAAGAATCGCCACAACGACAAGACCGACAAAAATCGGGTTGAAGCCTTTTAAATAAAGCGGAACAAGGATTTTCCAGAGCACAAGAATTGTAATCACAAAAGACAGCACTGAGCGAAGTCCTGTTCCGCCGGCAAAAATAATCAGAAAAACCGCAAAAGCCACAGCCAGAATCAGCTCGCCGTGCAGACGGTAATAATCGATAAGATTAGCGGAAAGAATTTCGTCTCCGTTGTGATGGACTACAACCTGGGCAACATCTCCAGGGTAAAAAATTTTGTCCTGCGCAAGAGAACCGGACAAAAGATTCCAGCCTTCCGCTGTTCTACCTTTAAATTTTCCGCTCAAGAATTTTATGAGGCAAACCTGCTGCCCGGTTCTAATCAGCCCGGTATCGATAATCCTTGAATTGTCAACGGATTCAATTCGGGCGCGGCATTTTTCGGCATCCTTAAACTGAACCGCACCTTCATAACCGGTGGGAACAAGCAGAAGGATTCCCATGATTATCAGCGAAACACCAAGAATCGGCAATGCGCCACCGTCAGACTTAAGGCATTTTTTTAAACCATCGGCAGCAATTTTTTTTGCGAAGGCCGCAAATGCAGCCAGAATACTGCGGCAGATTTCTTTCATTCTTTTTTTCCGGTCAAAGCGAAAACCACGCGTTCGGCGATATTAACCGCATGGTCGCCAATCCGTTCAAAATATTTTGCAATCAGAAAATAATCCAGAATCTGCTCTCCTTCCTCGGTCTTTTTGATTTTTTCAATCAAATCCTTTTTTATAATGTGATATAGATTGTCAACCAAATCATCGCGCGCAATAACGTCTTTTGCCTTGTTGTAATCGCGCTCAATGTAAGACTGGATGCTGTCGTGAATCATCCCGATAATCTCAGACGATATTTCCGAAATTTCGCTCATTCCGCTGTATTTCAAGTCAGAAAGATTCAGAACCAGATCCGCAATGTCAACCGCATGGTCGCCAATCCGCTCCATATCAGTAATCATTTTAAGAGCGGCAGTAATAAACCTTAAGTCGGTCGCCATCGGCTGCTGCTGAAGAAGCAGGCGCATACAAAGCGATTCAATTTCCCGCTCCATATTGTCAATGTTCTCGTCGTTCGCATGGACAGTTTTTGCCGCCTCAACATCGCGGCCCATAAGAGCAAGAATCGTGCTTTCAATGGCTACTTCAATCATTTTTCCCATGCTCAAAACGCTGGAATTCAACTGTGCAAGCTGTATTTCATATTTTTCACGCATAATTTACTCCATATTTTTGGCGTACAAAGCCCAGAATCAACCGAATCTTCCGGTAATATAATCTTCCGTCTTTTTCTGCTTAGGCATGCTGAACATCTGCTCCGTCTCGCCGCTTTCTATGATTTCGCCAAGCAAAAAGAAAACCGTCCTGTCGCTTATGCGAACCGCCTGCTGCATATTGTGCGTTACAATGACAATCGTGTATTTTTCCTTTAGCTTCAGGACGCAGTCTTCAATTTTAAGCGTAGAAATCGGATCCAGCGCCGAGGTAGGCTCGTCCATCAAAAGAATTTCCGGCTGAACCGCAAGCGCACGCGCAATGCAGAGCCGCTGCTGCTGACCGCCCGAAAGAGCCAGCGCAGATTTTTTCAGGTTATCTTTCAGTTCATCCCAAATCGCGGCTTTTTTCAGCGAATCTTCAACAATTTCGTCAAGCTCGCTCTTTTTGTTTATTCCATGCGTGCGCGGACCAAAAGCCACATTTTCGTAAATGCTCATCGGAAAAGGATTCGGCTTTTGAAAAACCATTCCGACATTCTTGCGAAGAACATTCACATCAATCTTTTTATCCAGAATATTCACGCCGTCGATTTTTATTTCGCCGGTAATCCGGCAGCCTTCAACCATATCATTCATACGGTTTATGCTTTTCAAAAGAGTAGATTTTCCGCAGCCGGAAGGTCCAATGAACGCAGTAATCTCGTTTTTTTCTATCTCCAGATTTATATTGCGCAGCGCGTGAAAATCGCCGTAATACAAATCCATATTTTCAATTTCAATTTTCGTGTCTTTTTTCATATTTCCGCCAGAATCTGCCATACCGTCCTCCGCATCTAATCCATAGTTTTTAAATATCCAAATATCTTATGCAAACATCTTTTTCGCCGGAGTTTTTCATCCGCATTTTTTACGTAAATCCTTATGCCAGTTTTTGCGCAGATTTTTACGTCCGTTTTCAGGCAGCCATTTTCAAAGCCATCACATTCAAGGCTGCATTTTTTAGCAAGGCCTTAATCCTTTTGAATTTTCCGCGCAACCAGGGCAGAAAGCGCATTTATTCCAACCACCAGAACCAGAAGAACCACCGCCGTTGCAAAAGCCTGATTTGTATGCAATCCTTCGGAGCTCAGCACATACATATGAATCGCAAGGGTTCTTCCCGACCCAAAAACGTTCAAAGGAATATGCGCCACCGTTCCCGCCGTATAAATCAGAGCCGCAGTTTCTCCAACAACACGCCCGGTAGACAGAATAATTCCGTTCAAAATCCCTGGAACCGCCGCCGGAAGAACAATCTTAAAAACCGTGCGAACCTTTCCTGCTCCCAGTCCAAAACTTCCTTCCCTATAGGAATCCGGAACCGCAAGCAAAGCCTCTTCCGTTGTGCGCATGACCGTCGGCAAAACCATGATTGCAACCGTGCAGCTTCCTGCCAGAAGAGAATATCCCCAGCGCAAAGTGCCTGCAAAGAACAAAAGTCCAAAAAGACCATAAATTATCGAAGGAATTCCCGCCAGAGTTTCAGTCGTCATCCGCACAAGCTTAACAAACTTGTTTCCACGGCTGGCATATTCCACCAGAAAAACAGCCGAACCTATTCCCAGCGGACACGCAATGCAAAGCGCAATCAGCGTCACGATAATTGTATTCACCAAAGCCGGCACAACCGAGCAGTTCTCGGAATTATATTTTGCAGAAAAAAGCGATGGTTTTAAAAACGGAATTCCGTGAATCAAAATATAGCCCAGCATAAATGCCAGAATCAAAACCGTAACAGAAGCGCACGCATAAACCAAAAATCTTGAAAAACTCTTTCTTCTTTGAATTTTATGGGGCGCCTGCCCCTCGGTCGCATTCAAAAGCGTTGCTTTTGCTTGCTCCCTACCCCCTCTAACAGGCTCAAACGCCGCCTGTAACGACCGCTCATTTTTCACCGCAAATCCTAAATCCATTTTCTTTTCCTTAAATAGCGTCAGTGCGCTTTTCCAGACAATCTGCTTACAATATTGAACGTCAAATTTATCAATAGAATAAACACAAACAGCACAACGCCGGTTGCAATAAGGGCTTCCCTGTGCAATCCAGTCGCATAACCCATTTCCAGAACAATGTTAGCCGTAAGGGTTCTTACACCTTTAAGCACAGAGTCAGGTATTCTCGCCTGATTTCCGGCAACCATAATCACCGCCATAGTTTCACCTACAGCCCTTCCAACACCAAGAATAATTCCGGCCAGAATCCCGGATTTTGCCGCCGGAAGCATTGCGCAGAATACAGCCCTTTCATGGGTTGCTCCAAGCGCGCGCGCTCCGTCGTAGTAGCTTTCCGGAACAGCCCTGAGCGAACTTTCGGAAACGCTTATAATGGTTGGCAAAATCATCATTCCCAGCAGAAGGCTTGCCGTAAAAATACACGAACCGTTTCCGCCAAAAACATTCCGCATAAAGGGAACAATCACCATCAGGCCGAAGAATCCGTACACAACGCTAGGAATTCCCGCAAGAATCTCTATCGAAGGTTTAAGAATCTTATAAAGTTTTTCCGGACAAAACTTTGCAAGAAAAACAGCCGTCATCAGTCCAATCGGCGCGCCAAAAATAACCGCGCCAAAAGTAACATAAAGGCTTCCGACAATCATTGGAAAAATCCCATAAAGATCGCTGCCCGGCTTCCACTTCAACCCAAAGATAAAGTCAGGAACACCAATCTTTTTCATTGCAGGAATACCATTAACAAAAAGAAACAAACAGATAAGCAAGACCGCAACAATACTGAACGCCGCCGCCGCAAAAAATATCGCTTCAAAAACTTTTTCTCTGGTTTTGCCAGCAACAATCTTTATGTTCATATTCAAATCCTTAAAAGTCTTAATGTCTTATTTGGGCTATTTAACCTTAATTCCGAGTTTTTTTGCAAATTATGAAAGAACGCTCTCGGCATATTTCCAATTTGCTCA
>OIWU01002609.1_pt1 | contig 15036 bp, 15 predicted proteins | sample 1587711 | NCBI WGS metagenome assembly OIWU01 (sample SAMEA3888909, study PRJEB22519) | human gut metagenome | biome: human gut; feature: human-associated habitat; material: faeces | place: Denmark | collected 2010 | reverse complement strand
ATACGATCTGGAATCCGGGATGGATGCCCACAAAGACTGATCTGGATTCCTATGAATGTCATCACGGTATCGGTTATTCCATTTTTAAAGGAAGCAAAAATGATCTTGCCGCAGAGCTGACAGACTTCGTTCCGATTGGAAGCACCTGCGAGATCAATAAGCTGACCATGACCAACCACAGTAAAGAAGAAAAGCATTTTTCCATTTTTTCTTATGTAGAGTTCTGTCTCTGGAATGCAATGGACGATATGACAAACTTCCAGCGTAACTTAAATATCGGAGAAGTAGAAGTAATCGGTTCGACGATCTATCATAAAACAGAATACCGCGAACGCCGTAATCATTACGCCGTTTATTCTGTCAACACAGACATTGATGGCTTCGACACAAGCCGCGACGATTTCCTCGGTGCTTACCGAGGTGTTACCAATCCGAAAGCCGTAGAAGACGGAAAAGCGACAAATTCGATCGCAAGCGGATGGTATCCGATCGGTTCCCACCAGATCAATATCACATTGGCTCCGGGCGAAAGCAGATCACTGATCTTCGTTCTCGGATATTGTGAGAATCCGGTGGAAGAAAAATTTGAGGCACCAAATGTGATCAACAAAGCTCCTGCGAAAGCACTGCTCAGCAAATATCAGACGGATGCCCAGGTGGCAGACGCATTGAAACATCTGAATGATGTTCCTGCACTGTATCCGAAGGGCTATTTCAATCAGCTCCGCAGCAGCATCGGCGGAAGTGTATGACAGAAAGTCTGCCGAAAGGAGAATGCTTTATGAAAAACGGGGAAATTACAGTCAGGTTTGCAGCCGAAAACGAACTTGCACGCGTGAACGAGTTGAGGGAGCAGGTAAGCCGCCTTCATGCCGAAAACAGACCGGATGTTTTTCGCCCGGATTTCTGCAATGAACTGCGGCAGATTGCAAAAAACGCATTCGATGCGGATGATTCGGATGTTGTTGTTGCCTGCATGGACGGAGACATATGCGGATTTGCAATACTGGAGTACATTGAGCGGCAGGAATCATGCTGTCGGCGCGCCGAAAAGTTTTGCAGGATTTCCGAATTCGGCGTTGATGCAGCTCTGAGAAGGCGCGGGGCTGCAAAGGACGATAGCGGAGCTGAGATGATTCGGAAAATTCGGGAAGCTTTTTTCCGAGAGATGAATGTGTTTAACAAAAGAAAATGCAAAAAAAATATCGGCAGTTTCTTCCGTGGCGGCAGAAACTGTCGGTTTTTATTTGTGCATTCGTGCGAACAATACAGGCAGAAACCGTGCCGTGGTGGATGCGCACAAAAAACGGGTAAAAACGCAGCGGACGGAAAAATGTCTTGACATGCGGTATTTTTTGCTGTAATATAATATTACGGAATCGACACATGCAGCTGAAATTGCGGCATTGAATCCGTATCTTTGAAAAAATCGGGAGGAATATTATGAAAAAATGCGAGAACTGCAACCTTATTTTGCAGGACGGTGATGCTTTCTGCCCCAAATGCGGCGGAGCAACGGTCGAATGTGAATCCGGCAGCCCTGCCGAAGGTGAAACAGCCTGCAATTGCGGGGAGAATTGCAGCTGCGGCGAAGAAAACTGCGAATGCGGTGAACAGACGGCGGAGAACATGCAGGCCGGTCCGCAGATGCAGTTTGTTGACGACGGAAAGAAGAAAAAGGGCAAAAAGGGTCTTATTGCCGCAATTATCGCGGCAGTCATCGTTGTGCTCGGCGTCGGCGCGGCTCTTGTTTACATGCTCGTTTTGAACACCCCGTCAAAGCAGTTCCTTATGGCGCAGGCAAAAATGTTAAAAACCGAGTGGTCGGGCAAAACAACGGTTGCGGATGTTCTCAAGGGCAAAGGCCAACCCGTCAAAAGGGATTTTTCGTCCGACATTTCGGTTTCTATGGACACCGACAATCAGAATTTCAACGATATTCTGAACAAGCTTTCGCTGGACTATAAAATCAAATCCGAAGGCAGCGAGTACCTTTTGAACGGTGAGCTGAATTATAACGGCTCTCCCCTGCTTTCGTGCGTTTTGACGGCGGACGAGAACACCGTGGGTCTTTATGTACCGGAGCTTTCAAACGAATATTACGTCACCGAGAAGGGGCTTGTGGAGCAGGTACTCACGGACGAAGATGCAGGCGAATACGACCCCATCGAGTACACCAAGCTTGACGACATTGAAAAAGCGTACAACAGCATTGTTAAGAGATACGGCAAAATCCTTCTCGGCGGCATTGACGATGATGATGTTAAAGTCGAAAAGAACGTGACCGTGAAGCTTGAGCTGCTTGAAAAGGAGTTCAAGGGCTGCAAGGTTTATACATACACTCCCGATAAGGAGCGCATTGCGGCCGCGCTGAAAGCCCTCAGCGGGGAAATGCGTGAGGATGAGGAACTTTTTAACTATATATGTTCACTGACAGAGTTCTATTACGGCAGCGATGCGCTCGTAATGCTCGGCGCTTCTGTTGGAGAAAGCACAATCGTTTCCGAAACCGGCGTTACGGAGGCGGAAACATGGAAGGAAAGACAGGCGGCACTTGCCGATTACATCGCGGAACATGCCGATGAATTTGCACAGCAGCTTGTTGACAGCGGGTTCGAAATAAAAACCGCCGTGCATAAGGGAAAGCCCGTTATGCAGACCGTCAAGTACAGCGAGTCCACCGTATGTTTCGAGATAATTTCCGACAGGGAAGAGCTTCTGTTTGCGTGGAAAGTAATAGACGATGACGGTCAGAACGGCACAAGCTTTGTTGCCGAACTGACCCGCAAAGACGGAATGCTGAACGGAAAAGTTGATTTCAATAATATCGAATCCGACGAAAGCAGCAGAGTTATGAGCATTGAACTGAAGGATATTTCAAGCGAAAAGAAATCGGCTCTCGGTATCCCTTACGGAACGGTGACGGTTGCGGTTGCCGATGAGGATCTTCTTAATGGCGAGGAAATGACATACACTCTCAGCACGAGTGCGGCGGAAAACGGCGGAACCGAACATTTAATGACGGTGGAATTGCCCGAATCGCTCGCGCCCTCCCTTGAATCTCTCGGCTTCTCCGGCACGCTCAGCGAGATGACGATGAAGATTTACAGCTCCGACAAGGCTTCAACCGCAAAGGCTCCCGATGCCGATTCAACGAACCTTTCTTCCGAAGAAGAGATTGAGGAGACGTTGAATGAAATGACCGGGGAACTTGCGAATGTCATCTTGCAGTTTATGTTTTCGGAAATGATGTGAGGTTGAATATCCGCAACAAAGTATTGCGATAAAATTTGACTGCCGCTGCGAGGGAACGCGTTGCGTGAACCTGCGGCGGCAGTCGGTGCATTTAATGACTATGGAAAAAGAACAGGTTTTAGTGCTTGAAAACATAACAAAAGCGTACGGAACAAGGTTTTCGAAAGAAAAAAAGCGGGTTCTCGGCCCTGTTTCGCTCTGCATTCGAAAGGGCGAAGCTGTCGGAATCACGGGAGAAAACGGTGCGGGCAAAAGCACGCTTCTTTCCGTTGCGGCGGGCATTGAAAGGCAGGATGCGGGAAAAATCGAACTTGCGCCGCTCGGACGCGGACAGTTGGGATACGTTCCGCAGGAAATCGCACTTTATCCCGCATTGACAGGAATGCAGAACCTGAGATTCTTTGCGTCGGCAGCGGGGCTGTACGGGCGGAGGCGCACAATTCGGTGCAGATACCTTTTGGAAAAAGTGAACCTTGCGGACAAGGCGGACAAGCCCGTTTCAACATATTCGGGCGGGATGCAGCGGCGGCTGAATCTTGCCTGCGCATTGGTTGGGGACGTGAAACTGCTCCTGCTTGACGAACCGACGGTCGGAGCGGATGAAAACTCAACAGAAATAATACTGAATACAATCACCGCTCTGAAAAACGGCGGCTGCGCGGTGCTGCTCGTTTCGCACCGTGCGGAGGATATTGCACGTGTCTGCGACAGGGTAGTGAAACTGAAAGACGGGGTTGTTGAAGATGGCAGTCGGTAAAAAAACGAACAAAGCAGGTTCGGGGCGAAAGTGGTTTCGGCTCCGTTCGTTTGCCGCGTGTGTTCGGAAGGATATCTGCCTTTTTTCGTCTGCGGCGGGCATTGCCTGCCTGCTGCTGCCGTTTATTGCCGCTTGCCTGCTTGCTTTCGGGCTGAATGATGCGCTTGCGGCGGAAAATGTGATTGAGCCCTTCCCTATTGCAGTAATTGACAGGGATGAAACAGTAATGTCCCGCATGCTTATCGGGCAGCTGCGGCGCATTGAGCTTTTTTCGGAAATTCGCTGTGTTTCCGGTTCGGAATTTGATTCCGCATTCCGAACGGCCGAGGATACGGCGCCGACAGTTGATTTTGAAGAGGATATGCTTGCGGGGTGTGCGGCGGCGGTCACGATTCCAAAGGATTATTTCTATTCGGTTTATTATATGGACGAGGGCAAGGTTGATGCATGGCTGAACGGAGAAATGCCGCTTGAAAGTGAGCTGACGGCCGATATAATCGAATCGGTTGCGGAAATAATGGCGGGTGAACGCGCGGCAATGCTTGCTGCTTTCCGCATTGCGGAGGGTGATGAACCTTCGGCGGAGGCGGTGCAGCGTTTCCGTGATGCATGTGCAAATGCGGTTTTGGACAGTGCGTTGGGGCGCAGAGCCGTTTTTAAGGATTCAGCGGGTGCTTTCGGGGTGCGTTCCGTTGATGTGATTCGCGAAAAATATTTTGTTTGCGCTGTGTGCATGTTGTTTTTCAGCGTATCGCTCGGAATCATGAAAACAGTTCCCGATGAACTGCAAATGGGAACCGCAAAGCGGTTCATCTGTTCGGGAGGGTCGCGGACAGCATTTTCGGCTTCAAAATTTGCGGCGGCAGCGGTTATTTGCACGGTGGGTGCCGTTCCGCTTGTGCTTGTTTTTAAAACACCGTTCAGCGCACGTTTATTGCTGACGCTTTTGCTCGGCTCGACAGTCTGTGCGGAGCTGATGTTCCTTTTGAGCCTTGCTTTCAAACGAACCGAAAGATTCATGCTTGCGGGCGGAATCGTGATGCTTGCGGCACTTTTCGCAGGCGGGGTGATTTACCCGCTGAATCTGATGCCGGAAGCGGTTCAAAAGCTGAGCATTTTGTCCGTGGCACGGCATATGTTTGCAGGCATTGTCCCGGAGGCGGCGGGCGGCGGCTGCGGCTTGGGCCCGCTTGCGGCGGTGGCCGGGGTTTTGGCTCTGCTGTGCGGTGCAGCGGCGGCTGCCTTGGGCGGAAGTGCTGCGCGCCGGCACGGTTCGGCAAAGGGGGGAGCATGATGATACTTCGGCTTGCATTGCAAAAAATTCGCGCAATGGCGGGCGGATACGGCTTTTTTGCTGCGGTGCTTGCTGCGGCGTTTGCGCTCTTTTTCATCATTGCGGCCACTCTCGGAACGACGCGGACACAGCTGCTGAGGATTGCCTTGACGGATGAGGACGATTCCCCGCTTTCACATGAATTTGCCGAACTGCTGAATGATTCGGACAGAGAAATTACTGACGGTAAAATGCGGTTCGTTTCGGTGAGGTTCGGAACGCGGGAGGAATCGGAGGAGGCTGTTCGCAGCGGAAAAGCGGAAGGTGCGTTGATAATTCTGAAAGGTTTCGGCGCGGGGCTCGAATCCGGAGAAGAGGCGTTTCTTGAATACAGGGCTTCCGCCGATGCCTCATCGGCACAGGCGGCGGAGGAAATTATCGGCGGGCGTGCAGTTGCGCTCCGCAGCAGGCTGCGCTCCGCAGATTATGCGGAAAAGCTGCTGAACAGGGGCTTGACGGAAAAAGAGCTTTCCGAGCTTGAAGTCGCCGCGAAAGAGTATTATAATGAGCAGGTTGGGGCTGTGCGGTTCGAACGCATCGGCGGAAGTGTTGAAAAAGCGGATTCATCGGTTTTCGGCGCGCTCCGAGCACGGTTTTCGGGCATAGGTGCGTTTGCGGTGCTGACGCTGCTGCTGACTTTGGGGTCGTGGACGGGCTCGAATGCGGCGCGGGCGGCGGAAAAACGGCTTGCAGCGGAAAAAGGCGGAGTGAGCATTTCGTTTTGGAGCAATTTTTTGGCATTGTTCATAAGCGGAATTGCGATGTATGCCGTTATGTATATTGCTGCTGCTGCGGCGGGGAGAAACTCCCCGAACGGGCATGAATTGCTTGCGGCGGGCTGTTACCTCTTTTGCGCAAGTGCGCTTGCGCTTGTTGTCGGCGGGGCGGATATTTCGGGGCGGATGAACCTTGCGGCACCGTTCATTGCGTTTGCAACAAGCCTTTTGGGCGGATGCTTTGCGGATACCGCTGCTCGTGGCGGATTGTTTGCAAAACTGGCGCTTTTGACGCCGCAGGGGCTCTGCATTGCGGGAGCGGACGGCAGCGTCGCCTGCCTTGCGGTGCTTGCGGGAGCGGGCGTTGTTCTGCTTGCGTTAAAGCGGGCTGCGCTGCGGGTAAAATTTGCGGAAAGAAGGTAAATTCCCGACTCCTGTAATACGAACAGGCTTTATCAGGGAGAAAAAATGAGCTTAAACAGAGATTTGACCGTCGGCAAACCGGGAAAGGTGCTTTTGCGGTTCTGCCTGCCGTTGTTTGCAAGCATAATATTTCAACAACTTTATAATATTGCTGACAGTTTCGTTGCGGGAAAATTTATCGGCAACGATGCGCTTGCGGCGGTCGGCAACAGCTATGAAATAACACTGATTTTCATTGCGTTCGCGTTTGGCTGCAATATCGGCTGCTCCGTTATTGCGGCGCAGCTCTTCGGCGCAAAAAAGTTTTCCGACCTTAAAACGCTGGTTTACACCGTTCTGATTTCAAGCGGCGTGCTTTGCGTTGTGCTGATGACTTGCGGCTTCCTGTTCGGCGGCGCGCTGCTGAAACTCATTCGAACTCCGACCGAACTGCTTGCGGATTCAAAGCTTTATCTTGATATCTATATTGCCGGGCTGCCGTTCATGTTTTACTATAACGTCGCAACCGGAATCTTTTCCGCAATGGGCGATTCAAAAACGCCTTTCATCTTTTTGGCATGTTCATCAACGGCAAATATCGGCATGGATATTCTGTTTGTACACAGTTTCAGCATGGGTGTTGCGGGTGTTGCGTGGGCAACCTTCATTTGTCAGGGTGTGAGCTGCATTCTTGCGGTTGCTTTCGTTTTGAAAAGACTTCACGCGCTCGAGTGCGAAAACCGTGGTGAAAGGGTTCCTGTTTTTTCATGGCATCTGTTTGGGCGTTTTGCGGAGATTGCCGTGCCGAGTATTCTTCAGCAGAGTTTTATTTCCGTCGGCAATATAATAATTCAAAGCGTTATAAACAACTTCGGAGCGGCTGTCATGGCGGGATACTCTTCCGCCGTCAAGCTGAACAATATGGTCACAACGTCGCTCACAACTCTCGGAAACGGCATTTCAAGCTTTACTGCACAGAACCTCGGTGCCGCCAAGCCGGAAAGAATTAAAGCAGGATTTGCGGCCGGACTGCGGCTTGTGTTTGCAATCTGCGTTCCGCTTGTGCTTTTGTATTTCTTTGCGGGCAGGCAGCTTGTTTATGTTTTTTTGGAAAGCCCGACAGGCACGGCAGCGGATATCGGAATGCGCTTTTTGCGGATAATTTCGCCGTTCTATCTTATTGTTGCCGCAAAGCTTGTTGCGGACGGCGTTTTGCGCGGTGCGGGCATGATGAAAAAGTTTATGGTGACAACCTTCAGCGATTTGACTCTGCGCGTTGCGCTTGCGGCGGTATTGTCGAAAACCGCACTCGGAACAACGGGAATTTGGCTTGCATGGCCCATCGGCTGGACGATTGCAACCGCGCTGTCGCTCATTTTTTACGGCACGGCCGATTGGAAAAAATACGTTAAAAAGAGCGAAAAAAGCATTCCTGTCGAAGCGGAAAACGACGAAGCGGAACTTGAAATGCAGACGGAATAAATCCTTTCGGAAACAGCCGAACACTCACGAAACCTGTTCGGTGCAGAGCAGAAAAAAATGCCGCGCGGAGTGCAGATATCGTCCGTGCGGCATTTGAATATTCGTTAAAAATCGGCGAATAAGCCGGACGGGATCAAATTTCCGTGCAGCCGCCGACGGTCACGAAACCGTCAAGCTTCCTCCCGTTTTTGCAAAGCGGACATTCGTCGCTGCGATAGACATTGTATTCGTTTAAATCGCTGCGCATGAAAATGCTGTGAACGGGTAAGCCGGCAGCTTCTTCAACAGCGGAAAATATCGAACCTATGCCCACGGGCTTGCCGCCGTAATAGCGGATGCATTCGGCAGCACGGGCAAGGCTGCGCCCTGTGGAAACGGTGGACATGAGCAGAAGAATATTGCGATTCGTAACATACTGCTGCATATCGCTGCTGAAGACCAATTGGTTGTTTGAATTTATGCCCGGAGTGATGATGTTAACGGCTGCGCCGCTGTTAACGCTGTGACTTGAATCGATGAGATCCTGCGCGATAAATGCGCCGATGACCTGCGTGTTTTCAAGGCAGATTATCGTGTCGATGGGTGTGCAGCGGAAAAATTTTGATATTTCGTTCGCCGCTTCGGCTGCCATTGCCGCATTTGACCGAATCTCTGTCATGCTGATATACCTGTCAACATGGGCATGTCCCGTTGCAAAGTGTCCGGAATAGATGCTCAGTTTAATGCGCCTGTTGCCTTTTGCCGCTATGGTGATTTTGTTTGACAGCATAATGAATACAATCCCCTCATGTCATAATATCGGAGCATGAACTGAAATTTCCATACCCGATATATTTATTTTAACATAAAGCGTCTTTTGGTTCAAGAGTAAAATATAAAAAATTTAAATAAAATTATAGAAAATAATAGTTGTGATGCAATTGTTACAAATCCACCATATATGAAAAAAAACTCTGGAATTAAAAATGAAAATGAAATGAAATTAATATCTAGACATGAAATTAAATGCAATATAGAAGATATAATAAAAGTATCAAGTAAATTATTAAAAGATAATGGAGAATTATATATGGTTCATAGGCCGGATAGGCTTGTAGGAATAATAGAATGTTTACGAAAATATAAAATAGAACCAAAAAAAATTAGATTTGTTTATTCTAAAAAAGAGGACAACAGCAATCTGGTTTTAATAAAAGCTGTAAAAAACGCAGGAGAATTTCTAAAAATTGAAAAACCTTTATATATTTATGACGAAAATAATAAATATACAGATGAGGTGCTGGAAATATATAACAAAAAATAAAGGAGAAAAATATGCAAGGTAAATTATATTTGGTTGCGACACCAATAGGAAATTTAGATGATATAACAATAAGAGCAATAAATATCTTAAAAGAAGTTGATCTAATTGCAGCAGAAGATACAAGGCATACTTTAAAATTATTAAATCATTTAAATATATCAAAGCCATTAATTAGTTATTATAAACAAAACGAAAATATAAAAAAAGAAGTATTAATTGATAGAATTTTAGAAGGTAAAAATATAGCAGTAGTTACAGATGCCGGGACACCACGGAATTTCTGATCCAGGAGAAGTAGTAGTAAAAGCAGCAATTGAAAATAATATAGAAATTATTCCAATACCGGGAGCATGTGCGGCAATAAATGCATTAATTTCTTCAGGAATGAAGACAAATGAATTTATTTTCATTGGATTTTTACCTGTAAATATAAAAGAAAAAAAAGAAAAGTTGGCAGAAATAAAAAAATATACTCAAACTATAATATTGTATGAAGCTCCACACAAATTGATAAATACACTAAAAATGATGTTGGAAGAAATTGGAGACAGAAATATATGCTTAGCTAGAGAAATTACTAAAATACATGAAGAACATATAAGAGGAAAAATATCTGAAATCCTAGAAAAAATAAATGAACCTAAGGGTGAATATGTTTTAATACTAGAAGGAAATAATAAAAGTGAGAAAGAGGAAAAAAGAGAAATATTAAACGAAATGTCTTTGGAAGAACATTTTGAATATTATAAGAAACAAGGATTTGATAAAAAAGAAATTATTAAAAAAATTGCAAAAGATAGAAATACAAATAAAAACGAAATATATCAATACTTTTTAAAATAGTAAAAAAATAAGAAGTTCAATTATTGAACTTCTTATTCTGCTTTTGCCTTACCAATTTTTTCTGCACATTTTTCACAGATTAATCTTCCTTGGTAATCAATTAATTTTTTTGAGCTTCCACAGAAAATACAGTTTGGTTCATATTTTTTTAATATAATTGAAGAACCATCAACATATATTTCCATAGGGTCTTTTTCTGTAATACCAAATTTATTTCTAAGCTCAATAGGTATTACAACTCTTCCTAACTCGTCTACCCTTCTTACAATACCAGTTGATTTCATAAATAACCCCCCTTAATTTTACATTTTTCGACAAATCGACTTTAATAAATAATATCATAAAATTTGTAAAAGGTCAACAAAAATCTTCCTTTTTTTGGAAATTTTTCAAAAAATTATTAAATATAAAAAATAATGTAAATTTGTAATTTATATGTGTAAGAATATTAGAAATAAATTGTGAATAAATTAAAAAAGGAGGATTTTTTATGCTAAATATATTATGGCCATTATTTTTAATTGTTTCTTTTGTGTATGGAATTTTTAATGGCAGAGTGGAAGAAATAAATACGGCAGTTTTCGATGGAACGAAATCTGCTGTGGAACTATGTATTTCTTTGCTCGGGACAATGTGTTTATGGAATGGAATAATGACAATTGCTTGTGAAACCAATATAGTAAAAAAATTAACAAAAATGCTATCACCAATAATGAAAAAATTATTTCCAGATATAAAAAAAGAAAATAAAGTTCATGAAGAAATATCGATGAATATAATTGCAAATATAATGGGACTTGGAAATGCTGCAACACCATTAGGACTAAAAGCGATGAAATCAATGCAAAAAGAAAATAAAAATAAAAATGTATTATCAAATTCTATGGCGATGTTTATTGTTTTAAATACTGCATCAATTCAAATTATACCAACCACAGTGATTGCGATAAGAAGTTCTTTAAAATCTGGTAATGCTACAGGTATGATAGTTCCAGTTTGGATTGCAACAATTTGCGCAGCAATAGCGGCAATAGGCTCAGCAAAAATATTGATGAAAAAGTTTTAAGGGGAAAATAAAAGTGAAAATTATTAATTATATTTCTAATTTGGCAATACCATTTACTATATTATTAATAGTAAGTGTTGGATTAATAGAAAGAAAAAGTGTATTTGATATTTTCTTAAAAGGAGCAAGAGAAGGGTTAGAAATAGTAATAAATATTTTTCCAACATTAGTGGGTTTGTTTGTAGCTATAAGTGCATTAAGATATTCTGGGGTTTTGGATTTTATAATAAAACTAATAGAACCAGTAATTAATTTATTACATATTCCATTAGAAATTATGCCTCTTGCAATATTAAGACCAATTTCACGGAAGTGCATCTATTGCAATAGGAACAGATATAATGAATAAATATGGAGTTGACAGCAAAATACGGCTTAATTGCATCTACAATTATGGGGTCAACGGAAACAACATTATATACAATTGCTTTATACACAAGTGCAGTGGGCATTAAAAAAATTAGATTTGTTCTTATTGCAGCATTAATTGGAGATATAATAGGAATGTTGACTTCTGTAATAATTTGGAATATTATGTCGTAAAATTATTGTTGACATTTTTTGGAAAGTGTAGTAATCTATTAACAGTCGAAAGACTAATTTTTATTCAAGGTGAAAAAAATGATTTTTAAAATCTTATTATTTTTTTCTTTATTTTTTACTGTCAGAAAAATTCTAATAAAAATTTTCACAAAAAAATTATTAAAGAAAATAAAAAATTATTAAAATGTTTTTAATGTTGTAGGAAAAAAATCTAATTATTTAAGTAGCCCCAAAATAATTAAATATAAAATTTTTTTCCTACATCCCCCCAAAAAAATTAACTAACCTCAAAAAAATCACTTGGTTTATCTCGAGGTGCTACATATATAGGAAAGTTTTTGTCTGTTTTAATTTCATCCAAGACGGTTTGTTTAGCAAGCTCAGGAAAATTATTCTCTTTGCTCAAATGTATAAGCAAGGCTCTTTCCAGTCCAGAATCTATCAATTTAGAAATAGTTTTGCCTGCTAAACTGTTTGATAAATGTCCCGTTGAACTAGAAATTCTTTGTTTTAAATAATATGGATAATGTGAACATTGTAATACATTTGGGTCATAATTAGACTCCAAAAGAATACAATTACTATTTTTTAAGCAATTAAAAACAGAAGCATTCATATTGCCTAGATCTGTTGCAATACTGATCTTTTTTCCATCCGCAAAAATATTAAATCCACAAGGATCAGCTGCGTCATGGGGTGTTTGAAATGGAAAAATATTCAAGTCACTAATACTGAAACTTTCTCCTGTTGAAAAGATTTTGTGATTTTCAATAGAAACTTTTTCATTTACTTGTGGCATTGCTTCCCAAGTTTTTTTATTTGCATATACAGGTATATTATATTTTTTTGATATGTTTCCTATACCTTTAGTATGATCAACATGCTCATGTGTTACAAGTATGGCATCAATATTATTTATATCTATATTAAGTTCTCCGAAGGACTGTTTCTATCTTTTTAGCACTTACACCAATGTCAATTAATATATTTGTATTGTTGCTTTTTACAAAGAAACTATTTCCACTGCTTCCACTAAATAAACTACAAAATTTTAACATTTACTCTTGAACCCTCTCTATGTTAGCTCCAAGCTTTCTAAATTTCTCTTCTATATTTTCATAACCTCTATCAATATGACCAAGATTATATATTTCTGTTCTACCTTCTGCAATAATTCCAGCAATTATTAAAGCAGCTCCTGCACGTAAATCTGTTGAATATACAGAAGCACCGTATAGTTTTTCCACACCTTCAAAAATTGCAGATTTTCCTTGAGAAGTTATTTGAGCTCCCATTTTATTTAATTCATTTGTGTATTGAAATCTCGATTCCCAAATACTTTCATTAATAATACTTGTTCCGTCTGCTATAGAAAGAACAACTCCCATTTGCGCCTGCAAATCAGTAGGAAAGCCAGGGTAAGGTAAAGTTTTTATTGTTGCTTTTGAAGGGCGTTTATCACACCAAACTCTTAAAAAATCTTCACCAGCTTCCACATTTCCACCGATTTCTAGAATCTTTGCTGTTACACATTCTAAATGTTTTGTAATACAATTCCTTATTGTAATATCACCACGAGAAGCAACAGCAGCAAGCATAAATGTGCCAGCTTCTATTTGATCTGGAACAACGGAATAACTTTTCCCACCAGTTAGTTTTTCAACACCATTTATTTTAATAACATCAGTTCCAGCTCCACGAATATCTGCTCCCATTGTATTTAAAAAGTTTGCAAGGTCGACAATATGAGGTTCTTTTGCAGCATTGTCAATTGTAGTGGTACCTTCTGCTAAAACACTTGCAAGCATAACATTCATCGTTGCTCCAACAGAAACAATATCCATATATATGCTAGTTCCAATTAATTTATCAGTTTTTGCTTTAACGTTTCCACCAACTATTTCAACATTTGCTCCTAAAGCTTCAAAACCTTTAATGTGTTGATCTATAGGTCTTGGACCTAAATTACATCCTCCCGGAAGACCAACTTCTATTTCTTTTTTTCTACCAAGCATAGAACCAATTAAATAATATGAGGCTCTAAATTTTCTAGTTAATTCAATAGGAGCAACTGTTTTTGTTATGTTCCTTGTGTCAATTTCAAGAGAATTTTTATCAATCCATTTGATTTTTGCACCTAAGCCTTCTAATATTTCGCATGATAATTTAATATCTACAATATTAGGCACATTATTAATAACGCAAACGCCATCAATTAATAATGTTGCTGGAAGTATTGCAACAGCGGAGTTTTTTGCACCACTTATATTTACTTCACCTTTTAAAGGTGTAGGACCTGTAATAACTAACTTTTCCATAATTGCTCCTTAAAAATTTTTACTTAAAAAATTAGAGTGTAATTAATTATACACTCTAATTACTATAAAATATTATCACAAAATCTAGCGTTTTACAATAAAATTTTAAGATTGTGCCAATTTTATCCCTATATTTTGAAAAAGTTCGACAATTTTAAACTTAAAATTCATGTCGGAATTATTTTGATTTTCCGATAACAAATTATATTCTTCATAAGATAAATTTTCTTGTAAGACTTCTTTAGATTCTTCAGGAACAACACCAGAGCTAACGTCTACAAAGCATAAAGGCGGAAACATTACGCACCACCAGTTCTGACCCGAGGCACTTCCAATTTCTACTCTCAATGCATCATAAAAACCTGCAGGCAAAGAAATATCTCCATATTGTTTAGTAGGAAAAGCAAAATTACCTATTTTAATATTAACAGAATAATTATAGCCATTTTCATAAACTGTTTCTTGCGCAATTTGTTTAATTGTATCAATATTATTTCGGGCTATTTCTATTACTTCTTCTTTAGTTGATGCATTTTTAGAAATCTCATTTATATATGTTAAAATATTATCTCTTACAATATACTTTAAATCTTGATCTTCTTTAGAATCACTATTTGCAATAACATGTAACCTAAAAACACTAGATTCAATATTTGAAGAAACTGCATTAACATAAGAAACTGCGCATATAATAGTATAAATAAATAGAAGAAATATTAAAATCAAAAATCTTTTAAAAAACACATTGTTTATTACTTTTTTCAAATTAAACCCTCCAAAATTAATAGAAAAATAATATAGAATTTCTATTAAATTAAAAAAATGTAAATAAATCTCTTTAAAAAAAGTATTAACCAAAAATAAAAAAATATACATTGTCGAATTAGAGAATACGATTTTAATTGACACAATTGGAAACAAATGGTAAAATTTACCAGTAAGCCAAAAGAGAAAACTGACAGTTCCGTAGATTAAAGAAAAAAGGAGCGAATTTTTAATGAATGAGAGTCAAATAACA
>OIWU01002608.1_pt1 | contig 15039 bp, 12 predicted proteins | sample 1587711 | NCBI WGS metagenome assembly OIWU01 (sample SAMEA3888909, study PRJEB22519) | human gut metagenome | biome: human gut; feature: human-associated habitat; material: faeces | place: Denmark | collected 2010 | reverse complement strand
CTGACCTTCGCGAGGGCGCGCCGTCTCGCGAGCGCGTTGATGAGGGAGGACTTTCCCACGTTGGAGCGGCCGGCGAGGGCTATCTGCGGGACATTTCTGTGAATGAGCTGGTCTATGGTATAGGCCGTGGCTTCAAGGATGAGTTCAGGTTCCTGCATGGTATCCTCCGGGTTATCTGGCTTGACAGTGTCTTGCTTTCCGTTAAATTAATTAACTCAATTTGTCACGGGCCCCCCGCTGTTGGCAGGGGGAAATTTTTTTCTGGAGGAACCAGGCATGTATTCTACCACCGATTTCCGCAAAGGCCTCAAGATTGAGGTCGAGGGCACTCCCTACGAAATCATCGAATTCCAGCACTTCAAGCCCGGCAAGGGCGGCGCCATGGTGCGCACGAAGCTGCGCAACATTCTGACCGGCCGCGTCGAGGCCATCACCTTCCGCTCCGGCGACAAGGTCGGCAAACCTGATATCGAGACCCGCGATATGCAGTACCTGTATAAGGACGGCGAGGATCTGGTCTTCATGGATATGACCACCTACGAGCAGATTCAGATGCCCGCTGCCTCCACCGCCGGCAAGTCCGATTTCCTCAAGGACGGCCAGGAATGCCGCGTCATGCTCTACCAGGGACGTCCTCTCGACATCGACATCCCCATGTCCGTCGTGCTTGAGGTGACCGACACCGAACCCGGCGCCAAGGGCGACACCGTGAGCAACGTGACCAAGGCCGCCACCCTCGAGTCCGGCGCCGTGATCCAGGTTCCGATCTTCGTCAACGTGGGTTATCGCGTGAAGGTCAACACCGGCACGAAGGAATACCTGGGCCGCGAATAGTATGTTCGACGGGAGCAGAGAAGGATCCGCCGGGTTCGGGAGGGAAGTCTTCGGGCTTTTCCTCCTGTTCTGGACACTGCTGATCCTGTTGAGCCTCTTCACGTACGATCCCGCTGACCCGAGCCTCAATCACGCGGTGAGCGGCGATCCCGCCATCGTGAACAAGGCTGGTCTTTTCGGCGCGTACACGGCAGGGCTCCTGAACGATATTTTCGGTTCCGCGTCCTTCTTTCTGCCCCTTGCCCTGGGCGGTGTGGGCGTTTCCTTCATCTCCCGAGGGTTTCATATCACGTGGATCCGCTGGATCGGGTTCACGCTGCTTTCTCTCTGCCTGCTCGCCGTCTGCGCTTCCTGGGATATCCCTGTGGGGGATCTCCGGGGAGGCGGCGTGGCGGGGTGGGGCCTGACCCACTATCTCACGCTCTTTCTCTCGCCTTTCGGTTCGACCCTGCTGTGGATCCTCGCCTTTCTCGTGGGCATGCAGATGTGTTTCGGGCTTTCCTGGAAGAAAGTCTGCCAGGAGGCGGGAAACCGCTGCTCCAGCATGGCGGCTGACTACGCGAAGCACCATCCCGCTTCCGGGAAGAAGGGCGCTTCCGCTCCTTCCGCAGGAGACAGCGATCTCGAAGCCGACGAGGATATGGACAGGCGTTATGAGGGCCGGAGCCGCCCTTTCGCCCTGGTCCGGCAGACGGGTCTCGCGGCCCTCTCCCTGATGAGCAGGGCGGCCTCAGCGCTCGGGAATATCCGTTCCGCCCGCGAACCGATGCCGGACGTCGACACGGCCCCCTCAGACCAGGCTCCTGCGGCAGGGAAAAAAGCGGCTCGCAGGCCGGGCAGGAAGGGCCTGCGTATTGACGACGAGGATATTCCCTTCGCGGCGGATGACGGAGGCGTTCCCATGGACCGCTCCTTCGCCGAGGAGTACGCCAAGCTTCACCCGGAGTCAGCCTTTTCTCCCGGGGACGGGGAGGATGAAGAAGCCGGCGCCGCCCCGGCAAAGGCCGCCGTGCGCCTCAGCGCGGAGCCCGCGCCAGCCCCCATTCCGGAACCTGAGCCTGATCCGGAACCTGAAGCAGAGCCTGAAGAAGACATGCAGCCCGTTCTGCAGCCGGCTCCGGCTGCGGAACCCGAACCTGTTTCCTTCCCGAAGACGGAGCCCGAGCCCCGTACGCTTTTCGAGGCCGCCGGCGTTGAGCCTCCTGCGAAAAAGCCGGAGCCGGCGAAGCAGCAGGCAAAGCCGAAACGTTACAAATTTCCGCCTCTGGAGCTTCTGCGCCAGCCGCAGCCTTCCGCTGCCGCGAACACCGAGGACATCGCCGAGCGTGGTCAGGCGCTCATGGGCTGTCTCAGGGATTTCAATATTCAGGCCGAACTCGTGCACGCGACACCGGGACCCGTGGTCACCACGTATATGGTGCGCCCGGCGCGCGGCGTTTCCGTGCGCGTCTTCAACCGCCACGCTGACGACATTGCCCGCTCGCTCATGGCCGTTTCGGTCTTCGTGCAGGCGCCCGTGCCCGGCACGGATACAGTCGGCATCGTCATCCCCAACCACAACCGCGAGATCGTCAATTTCCGCGAGATAGCCTCCACCGAGACCTTCCGCGAAGCAAGCCGCAAAATGGCCCTGCCGCTCATCGTAGGCAAGGACACCACGGGCAGGCCGTACATCGCGGATCTCGCGAAAATGCCGCACCTCCTTGTGGCCGGCGCCACGGGTCAGGGCAAGTCCGTGTGCCTCAACGCCATGCTGACGAGCCTTCTTCTCGAGAAGACCCCTGATGAACTCAAGCTTCTTCTCGTCGATCCGAAGCGCGTGGAAATGGGGATGTATGAGGACGAGAGCCATCTCGTTCATCCCGTTGTCAAGGAAGTGCAGGACGCCAAGAACGCCCTCAACTGGGCCGTGCACGAGATGGACGAGCGCTACACGCGCATGTCGAGGCTAAACACCAAGAACATTACGGGCTACAACCAGAGGCTCGCGTCCCTGCAGGGCAAGCTTCCCCCGGATCTCGAGGACCTCGAGCCCATGCCCTATATCGCCATCGTCATCGACGAGCTCGCTGACCTCATGCTGCAGTGCCGCAAGGACGTGGAGCCCTGCATCATCCGCCTCGCGCAGCTGGCCCGCGCCTGCGGCATCCATATGATTATCGCCACCCAGCGTCCCAGCGTGGACGTGGTGACGGGCCTCATCAAGGCCAACTTCCCGTGCCGTATCTGCTTCCGCGTCTCCTCGCGCCAGGACTCCATGACCACGCTCGGCACCTCCGGCGCTGAGAAGCTTCTCGGCAACGGCGATATGTTCTACAATCCCAACGGCGGCCAACTTACCCGCCTGCACGGTCCTTTCCTGCGGGACGAGGAAGTGCAGGCCGTGGTGGATTACTGGAAGAAGCAGGCGAAGCCCGAGTACGGCGTGGATTTCTCCACCTGGGGCATGGATGAGGCGGGTGACGGTTCCCTGTCCGGGTCCGGCAGGCAGATCGATGACAGCGATCCCCTTTACCGCGAGATCCTGTCGTTTATTCAGGAGCAGGGGCATGTTTCCACCTCACTCCTGCAGCGCCGCTTCAACATCGGCTTCAACAAGGCCGCCCGCTATATGGATCAGCTCGACCGCGATGGTCTGGTGGGACCCGCTCCCGGAGCGGGCAAGCCGCGTCCCGTTATCATGCACTAGCTTTTCCGGCCCGCCGCTTCTGACGGGCCTTACGGCGTCACAAACAGTTTAGTTAGGGAGGAGCGCTCATCATGCGCCGAATTCTTCTTCCTCTCCTGGCCCTTGTCATGGGCCTTTCCCTCGTAAACGCGGCACCTGCCGCGGCCGGGGATATCGCCTCGACCATCAGGGACCGCTACGCCTCTCTCAATACGTTCCAGGCGGAGTTCACCCAGTACCTGAAACACCGTGAGAGCGGCCAGCAGGAAAAGCGCCAGGGCACGCTTATCTTCAAAAAGCCCCTGCTCGTGAACTGGCAGACCAGAGCGCCGCACGAGGAGAGCCTTATTATTTCCGCGGACGAAATCTGGGATTACCTGCCCGAGGAAAAGGTGGCTTACCGTTATCCCCACAGCCTCGTGGACGACTCCAGGAGCCTCATCCAGATCGTTACCGGGCAGGCCCTGCTTTCCAAGGATTTTGACGTGAAGGACGGCGGCACGCAGGGCGCCCTGCAGATCCTGCGCCTCTATCCCAAAGATCCCTCGCCCCAGATGATTCAGGCCGATCTCTACGTGGATCCGGTCAAGGGATATATCCAGAGGGCCGAGATCATCGACTTTTACGGCAACAGCAATGACGTGCGTTTTACGTCTTTCATTCCTGACGCCGATGTTTCTTCTTCGAGCTTCAGATTTAAGGCGCCCAGCGGCGTCGACGTTGAGGACAAGAGCAAACCCGATCAGGGCGGCAGCCGTCTCCTCAATTAGAACAGGAATATAAGAAGCCCCGGCCCGCGCCGCGGGCGGGGAAAAAAGAGCCTCCCGGAGAATATCCGGGAGGCTCTTTTCATTTACGCGGAAGGGAAGAGGCGCTTACTTTTTGGGCGCGCTCTCCTCGTATTCTTTTCTGAGCTCCTCGATGAGTTCATGCACTGTGGTAATTTTATTGATGCGGTAGGCGTTGGAGCCGCAGAAGGCGAAACCCGTGCGCAGATTGCCCCGCATGGCGCTGACCAGGGCCAGGGCGATGCAGTAGGGCGACTTTTCCGGATCGCAGGTCTTCACGCAGTGGTAGGTGCACTTGAAGGGTTTCTTCTTTCCTTCCCTGGCCGCTTCGATAAAGGAGTTGTCGATGGCCCGTCCAGGCATGCCCACCGGGCTGTGGATGATGGTGATGTCCTCGGGCTTTGCGCTGATGTAGGCTTCCTTGAAACGCACGTCCGCATCGCATTCCTCAGTAGCCACGAAACGGGTGGCCATCTGCACGCCGGAGGCGCCGAGGCTCAGGATGCGGCGGATGTCGGCGCCGGTGAACACGCCGCCGCCAGCGATGACTGGCACATTGTGGCCGCTTTTGTCCTCGAGTTCCTTCGCCACTTCCACAACCGGCGGAACGATCTCATCGAGGGAAAAAGCCCGGTCCGTGATTTCATTTTCTTTAAAACCGAGGTGTCCGCCGGCCATGGGCCCCTCAACCACGAAACCGTCCGGCACGTAATTGAAGTGGCGTATCCACTTTTTGGCCAGAATAGAAGCGGCTCGGGCGGACGATACGATGGGGATGAGCTTTGTCTTGAACTCTTCCTTCTTCTCCTCGCAGAGATCCAGAAGATGACGGGGCAGGTCCGTGGGCAGGCCGGCGCCTGAGAAGATGACATCGGCGCGGTTCGCGATGGCCGTGCGGACTAGATCCCTGAAACTTGTCAGGGCGACCATGATGTTCACGCCGATTATGCCTTTGGTCTTTTCGCGGGCTTTCTTTATTTCGCGGGCCAGGGCGCGGATATTGGCTCCGAGCGGGTCTTTGGTCACGTCAGGCTCGAGCATGCCGATCATGGCGCCGGCTATAACGCCGATGCCGCCTTCGTTGGCCACGGCAGAGGCCAGGCCGGACAGGGATATGCCAACGCCCATGCCGCCCTGAACAATGGGCGTCGTGGCGGTGAGATCTCCGATTTTAAGCGCAGGAAACATGCGTTTCTCCTTGTATGGGGAACGGGCTTTATGACCGTTCCGTGGGCCGCTCCGGAGGCTAATGCCGGGCAGCTGAAATTTGTCCGGCTATCCGGCTTCCGCGATGCTCTGAAGCACGCGGGCGCGGGCTTCGCCGTAAGGACCGCCTGCGGGCAGGGCCTCGACGAGGCGTTTCGCGTGCCCGTCCCGGGCAAAGCGCTTTCTGGAGGCGTCAAAGTGCATACCGTAAATCCAGGTGCCGAGCAGGAGCCGGAAGTCGTTGACGCTCGTGAGATCGTCATAACTGGCCACTTCACCCCTGAGGGCGCAACCGATGACTTTCTGCGAGAAGCGTGAGGGATCGTCGGGCTGGTTCAGCACGACGGTCCGGGGGCAGTCCCCGCTGCCGGAAAGTTCCTCGTCCATGACACGCAGGATATCGAGCTTGTCCGCGTCGCGCACAAGGCGCGCGGCCACGCGCACGTCGGAAGGAAGGTCTTCGGGAAGGCGGTAGACGTTATGCAGGCGTACGGCGCCAAGCACGGCGCGGGCCACATAGGTCTCTTTCGTGAGAAGGCCGTATTTTTCGATGAGAAAGGCGCTGAGTTCGGCGTGGTTCACGGAGTCCCTGTCGCGGAACGTACCGAAGAGACGGTACTGCTCGAACCGCCCCAGATCGTGGTACTGGGCGGCAAGGAGGCAGGCGCGGGCCATGGGCGGGGGAAAGTCTTCGCTTTCCGTGATCCCGCGGGCGGCTGCTGTCACGAGCTCAGTGTGCCTGAGCTTGAGAGACATAGGGGAAGGATCGCGTTCGCAGAGAGAACGCTCGTACGCGGCGTATTCCGCGAACCACGCTCTGTGAGCGGATATATCGGTAATGCTCCCCCCGGGCGCCGGCAGAGGCGTGATGGAGGGGGCGGAAAGTCTGCTGGAAATTTCAGAGTCGATCATGCTGTAAACATAGCCTTACGGGCCGGGCATGGCAAGACCCGTGCCGGATGGGCTCATTCCGGTTCAGATTTCGTTTTTTTGCCTTTTTTGTATAAAAAAATACATCTTTTGAATAATATTTGTCGTTTAGTGAATAAACTTTTGAAGATATGTAGCGTATCTTTTTTGCAGCAGAGCAGGGGTTACGGAAATTTTTTTCCTGCGGACGGGAGCTCTCCTATGAACAGGAACGGAACAGGACAGCGATATACTTTTCATAATGTCATCTGGCGTGCTTTTCAGGCCGCGGGGCTTTCCCGCAGGGACATTGCCCTGCAGGCCGGTCTCTCCGCCGAGGTGGCTACCGGGCAGATGGTGACCTGCAGGCAGTTCTTCGCCATCTGGGACGCCATATCCAGCCTGAGCGGGGATCTCGGCATCGGATTCCGCGTCGGCAAGATGGCTGGCGAGCCCTCGGACAATCCCGCCGTCTACGCGCTTCTGCCGGCCCCGTTCGCGTCAGCCATACACGCCGGTAACTTCGTTGACGCGGCCCAGCGCATCGCCCGCATCAAGTCTCTCTGTGCCCCCGAAGATATGTTTGTGGAAGACCTCGGGGACAGGGTAATCTTTTCCCTGAAGCCCCACTGCATCGAGGAAACGGGCCCGGAAATCCCGGATTCCCTGGTGGACGCCTCTTTTTACGCAATGCTCCTCCTCCTGCGCCGCGGCACGGGCAGAGAATGCTATCCCCGTGCCGTGGCGCTTCGCCGCGCCCCGGGAAACGAGAAGTTTTATGAAAGCTATTACGGCTGTCCCGTGACCTGCTCAGCCCCCCTGGACGTCATCACCTTCACACGCGAGGATGCGTACGCTCCGTTCGCGGACTACAACAAAGAGCTGTTCGATCTCCTTACCCGCAACACCTACACGAGCGGCAGGAGCGAAGCTTTTCTTACCCAGGTCGGCTGGATGGTTGAGCGCCATCTCTCGGGCGGACGCCCGAGCCTCGATGAGGTGGCATCGGAAATGGGCATGGGACGGCGCTCCTTTCAGCGCATGCTGAGCGCGGCAGGCACCACGTTTCATAAAATTGTCGCCGGGAAGCGGAGGCTCCTCGCGCGGGAATATCTGAGGGATCCGGCCCTCAGCCTGACCGAGATAAGCTGCCTTCTGGGGTTTGACGATCAGAATTCCTTCTCCCGTTCGTTCAGACAGTGGGAGGGCATGTCCCCGACCAGCTGGCGCGCGCGGCACTGATTTTTTTCTCCCTCCCCGTCATTCTCCTCTCCTTTGTTCCCCCGGAGAGGAGTCCCGGGGCAGAGAGGACCCCGCGTGCCCTGCGTGACACCGGAGGCCTCTGCCCCGGGTTTTTTTCCGGCATGTGTTCCCGATTTGGTAAACAGTATGTCCCCGCGGCCCAGTGCACGCCGTGATTCCGTGAGGGATGACCGCCCCGGATGCGGTGTAAAACCGGCCGGGGAAAGAAGTGAAAGGTTCCGGCTTCCGCTCCTGTGGGGGCGCACCATGGGCCGTGATTCGTGTTTTCTGAGAGCAGGCCCTTTTGGACTCCTGCTCCGGTTCCGGTTTTTTCCCCGTTTCCCCGGGATGACGGGAAGCCGCAGCGTGTGATATGAGTTGCTATGCTTGAAAACATGCAACATTGTGTTCGAACGGGTACTTTATGATATGCGAAAAATGTTATACAGGGAGATTAATCACTGAAAGTCCCGGAAGTGAGAGGCAGGGTTCATGCCCGGGAGCGGGAGAAAGGGTATGAGAAGAGGAGAAGGACGTTATCTTATTCTTGATGTTATCTGGAGCGCCCTTAAAGCGGTGGGGCTTTCACGGAAGGAGATCGCGGCACGGGCCGGTCTTCCCATTGATCTCGGCCGTGGAGAAATGCTGACGGGTAAACAGTTTTTTGCGATCTGGAACGCCGTGGCCGCACTGAGCAGAGATCCCGGCATCGGCTTCAGGATTGCGGCCATGCTTGCCATGCCGGCGCACACGCCTCCCATCTTTGCCCTGATTCCGGCGTCCCTGGCTTCGGCCATTCATGCCAGGGACTTCATCGATGCTGTGCGCCGTATCTCGCGGTTCCGCATTGTTTCCGCGCCCAGGGAAGTACTCGTTGAGGAGAATGTCGGCGCTGTGACCTGCGTGGTGCGGGCCACCAGGCCGGAGGAAACGGGTGAAGACGTTCCCGCGGTCATAGTGGACGCCGATTTCTACGCTATGGTTCTGCTGCTGAGGCGCGGAACGTGCCGGGAACTCTCGCCGTCGTCCGTGGAACTGAGACGTGCGCCCGGCAGCGAGAAATTTCTGGAGAAGTATTACGGCTGTCCCGTGATCTGCGGCGCAAAGCGCAACGCCCTCATCCTTTCCCGCGAGAACGCATACTATCCTTTCGTCGACTACAACAAGGAACTCTTCGAGCTGCTCACGCGCCACGAGCCGGAAGTGGAAGGCTCGGGCTTCGTCGCCCAGGTGAGCTGGATTGTGGACCGCCTTCTTTCCGGCGGAAGGCCGGGCATCGGGGAAGTGGCTTCTGAAATGGCCCTTGGCAAACGCACGTTCCAGCGCATGCTGAGCGCCTCGGGCACCACTTTCCACAAAGTGGTCGCGAAACGCCGTAAGCTGCATGCCCGGGAATATCTTTTGAACGAAAACCTGAACCTGTCTCAGATAAGCTGCCTGCTCGGCTTTGACAATCAGAATTCCTTCTCCCGCTCCTTCAGGGCGTGGTTTGGATGCACGCCCAGCGAATGGCGCTCTTCTCACATCGAGGAGAAAAAATAAGGCTTCCAGGATTGCGTATTGCGGGTTCTTTCGTTCTTTGCAGGTTCCCTCCTCTGTGTTATTAAAAAGAACATGCGTTGCCGCAGGGGCATAATCCTGTACTTCTTCAGAGGAAGGAATCCATGGAACTTTCAGATGACTTTATCGCTATGCGCCGCCTCGGAGAGGTGAGCAAGAAACTCTGCGAGCCGGAATCGCTGAACTCGGTCTGGCATGATCCTGCCCACGGCGAGCCCATGCCTTCGCTGGAAAGCCTCAAGGAAATCATGGAGCGCCTGAGGGTGGCTCTTTTCCCCGGCTTCTACGGATCCACCCGTATCTGGCGTGAGTCCATAGGCTACCACGTGTCCGCCAACCTCGACAGTATTTACCGTAAGCTGGCCGAGCAGATAAAGCGCGGCTTCTGCTTCGCCTGCGAGGGCAACGACCTCTGCACGGACTGCGAGCAGCGCGGCAAGGAATGCGCCCTGCAGCTCATGGATCAGCTGCCCGAGATTCGCCGTCAGCTGGTGGGCGACGCCGAGGCGGCCTATGACGGGGATCCCGCGGCCACGAGCCCGGGCGAGACCATTTTCTGCTATCCCTCCATGCACGCCATTATTAACCACCGCATCGCCCACGTCCTCTATGAGTGCAATGTGCCGCTCATCCCGCGCATCATCAACGAGATGGCCCATTCGCGCACAGGCATTGATATCCATCCCGGCGCCTCCATCGGCGAGAACTTCTTCATAGACCACGGCACCGGCGTGGTGATCGGCGAAACCTGTATTATCGGCGACAACTGCCGTCTCTATCAGGGCGTGACCCTTGGCGCTTTGTCGTTCCGCAAGAATGACGACGGCACCCTGGTCAAGGGCGTCCCGCGTCATCCTATTCTCGGCAATAATGTGACCGTCTACGCAGGCGCCAATATCCTCGGGCGCATCAGGGTCGGAGACGGCGCGGTTATCGGCGGCAACGTCTGGGTCACTTCCGACGTGCCTGCCGGAGCCAAGCTCACCCAGAGCCGGGCCCATCGTGACAAGGTTGCGAAGAACGAAGGTCAGGTGACCAGGGAAGACGGAGCCGTAGAAAAGTAAACTTCCGGCATTCATAAAAAGGAAAGCCCCCTTTCCGGCCAGGCAGAAAACCTAGCAGGGCAGGGGGCTTTTTCGTGCCCTGAACCAGAGAAAATTTTTGTTTTCGATCCAAGTGCTTTGATACGGCCATCCTTTGTTCCGTTTGAAAAACAATTTACATACTAATCTGGACTATCTGGCGCCTTTTGAGTAAGCAATTTTTTGGACCGTCACACAGCGTGACTTGTACCGGAAGGGAGTGTACCGAATATACAACCGGCTGAGGAAGGTTCTCGGGTGGAAAAGGCACAGGAATGCTTTGCCGAAGAACTCCGTAACTCCGCCTAGGAGCTTGCACTTGGAATGAAAATTCACCACTGCGGCATTGACGATATTCTGGAATTTATACATGATGACAAATGACTTATGGCGGAGTTGTTATATGATCTTAAATAAAAAAGAAATGACCGAAGAGGATATCAAGCTCAATTACATCACTCCTGCGATAAACAATAGTGGTTGGGAAAATGGCGTGAATATTACCATGGAAACCAAAATTACAGATGGCCGTATCAGTCTTGTTGGCAACATGGTACATCGTGAAACGCCCAAGAAGGTTGACTACCTGCTTTATCTGAACCGTGATCATCCTATTGCCGTGGTGGAAGCAAAGGACAATAATTACCCTATCGGTTATGGTATGCAACAGGCGATAATCTACGCCCAGATGTTGGACCTCCCTTTTGCATATAGTTCCAATGGAGATGGGTTCCTAGAACATGACTTTCTGACAGGAAAAGAACGTCAGATTTCGATGAATGACTTCCCGACACAAGATGAACTGAGCGGAAGATATCAGAAGGAAATTAACGACAACCAAGGACTGAACGACGAGGAAAAAAAGCTCTTGGAGCAGTCCTGTTATTCCAGCCAGACAACCTATCCGCCCAGGTATTATCAGCTAATCGCTATTAATCGCACTCTGGATGCCATCGCACGCGGTCAGAACAGAATTCTTCTTGTCATGGCAACGGGAACCGGAAAAACGTATACAGCTTTTCAGATTGTCTATAGGCTCCTGAAGAGCGGCGTGAAAAAGAAAGTGCTGTATCTGGCGGACCGCAATAACCTTGTTGATCAATCTATTCAGCAGGATTTTGCACCGCTGGAAAATGTCATTCATAAAGTAAACTTTGCAAAGGATCAGAAGGATACCATCACTTCATATCAGGTATATTTTGCCCTCTACCAGCAGCTTGTGGGAGACAACAATGAGGAACATTACAGTGAGTTATTTGATTCGGACTTCTTTGATCTCATCATCGTGGATGAGTGCCATCGAGGATCAGCCAAGGAAGACAGCCGCTGGAGAAAAATACTGGAATACTTCAACAACGCTACACAGATCGGTATGACGGCGACACCGAAAGAAACAAAGTATGTATCAAATGTCAGTTATTTCGGTAATCCGGTTTATTCTTACAGTCTGAAAGAAGGTATTGATGATGGGTTCCTTGCACCGTTCGAGGTTTATGGAATTACTCTCAATATTTCCGATGGCTGGAGACCTTATAAGGGGCAGAGAGACTATTGGGGAAACGAGATTGAAGATCGGATTTATAACAACACGGATTTTGATTACAACATTGTTCTTGCAGATCGGATTCGGGAAGTTGCTCTCCGGATTACCGAATATCTGAAGGGCACGGATCGGATGCAAAAGACAATTGTTTTTTGCGCTACAGAAGCAGCTGCAGAGCGGATGCGGGAAGCATTGATAAATTTGAATGCCGACATGGTAAAAAAGAATCCCGATTATGTTGTCCGGATTACCTGGAGTGATGATTACGGCAAGGGCAAGCTCGATTATTTCATATCGGTTTCAAGTAAATATCCGGTGATCGCAACTACATCTGATCTCCTCTCGACCGGCACGGACTGCAAGATGACGAAACTTATTGTCATTGACAAAAATATCAATTCCATGACGCAGTTCAAGCAAATGATTGGGCGTGGCACCAGAGTCCGGGAAGATCAGGGGAAACTGTTCTTTACCATTATGGATTTTCGTGGAGTAGCGCGGCTCTTTGCGGATCCGGAGTGGGATGGTCCTGTTAAAATCACAGATGGCTTCACACCGGGGAGAGGAGAAGGTTCCAAGTGTGGAAAAGTGGATCCCTCGACCCATTCGGCTAAGCAATCGCCAATGCCATATGTAGATAAAGATGGGTGCCAAGTAGATATTTTTCGCGAGACGGTATCTGTCTATGATACCAGCGGTAAACTCTTGCGTCAGGAAAATATCATCGATTATACAAGACGCAATATTCGGGGAGATTATGCAAATCTCGGGGCTTTTGTTCGGAAGTGGTCTGCGACCGATAAGAAAGAAGTAATTTCTGAAGAACTGAAAAAAAACGGCATTGATCTTGAAAAAATGAAGAAAGATCAACACATGGAAGATGTAGATGATTTTGATTTCATCAGCCATATCGCTTACGATCAAAAACCACTTACACGGAAAGAACGGGCAGAGAATGTCAAGAAGAGTGATTTTCTGCATAAATACAGTGGTATTGCACAGAAAGTAATTGAAGCTTTGTTGGATAAATATGCCAATGAAGGAATCTACGAGATCGAGAAGACGGAAGTTTTAAAACTGGATCCTTTCCGAAAACTCGGTTCTCCAACACGGATCGCAAAATACTTTGGCGGCAAGTCCGGGTATCTACAGGCTGTGCATGAACTGGAATCAGCGATTTACAATCAGGCTTCTTAATGCAAGAGCATAGGACGGAAACATTCAATGAGTAAATTAGGAAGTTTTATAAAGAGATTGAGAGATATCATGCGAAATGATGCCGGTATTAATGGTGATGCGCAACGGATTGAACAGATTGCTTGGATTCTGTTTCTGAAAGTTTACGATGCGCAGGAAGAGAATTGGGAATTTGATCAGGAAAATTACGTTTCCATCCTTCCGGAGGAATGCCGTTGGCGGAACTGGGCTGTTGACGATGGCAAAGGAAATGCCATGACGGGAGATAAACTTCTGGACTTCGTCAATAACACTCTTTTTCCAACGCTGAAGCGTCTTTCGGTTAACAGCAGTACACCGATTAATAAAGCGATTGTCCGTTCAACGTTTGAAGATGCCAACCAGTATATGAAAGATGGAGTTCTGCTACGTCAGGTGATCAATGTCATCGATGGTGTGGACTTTGGAAGTTATGAGGACAGCCATGCATTCGGTGACATCTATGAGTCTATTCTGAAAGAGTTGCAGAGTGCGGGATCTGCCGGCGAATATTATACCCCCAGAGCGGTGACCGACTTTATGGCAGAAATGATTCAGCCGAAGATTGGCGAACACATGGCTGATTTTGCCTGTGGCACTGGCGGTTTTATGGTGAGCTGGCTGAAAGAACTTTCCAAACAAGTAAAAGATACAAAGGATTCCAAAGCACTTGGCAAGTCTGTCTACGGCATAGAGAAAAAGCCATTTCCATATATGCTCTGCGTTACGAACCTCCTGCTGCACGGTGTTGATGTGCCAAGAGTGTACCATGGCAATTCATTGCTTCATGATGTCCTTGATTACACAGAGAAGGACCAATTTGATGTGGTGCTGATGAATCCGCCCTACGGTGGATCCGAAAAGAATGATGTCAAAAATCATTTTCCAGCAGAACTTGCCAGCAGTGAGACCGCGGACTTGTTCATGTCGGTCATCATGTACAGACTAAAGCAAGACGGCAGAGCAGCAGTGATTATTCCTGATGGATTCCTATTTGGTACTGATAACACCAAGGTTGCAATCAAGAAAAAAATTCTTTCAGAGTTTAACCTTCATACCATCATCCGGATGCCAGGTAGTGTATTTTCTCCGTATACATCCATCACAACAAACATCTTGTTTTTTGATCACACCGGTGCAACAAAACAAATATGGTTGTATCGACTGGATATGCCCGAGGGATACAAACACTTCAGTAAAACCAAGCCGATGGAATCAGAGCACTTTAATCCGGTTCGGGAGTGGTGGAACAACCGGGCAGAAATCAAAGACCAGGATACTGACACTTATAAGTCGAAAAGCTACACGGCAGAAGAGATCGCAGAGAATGGTTACAATCTTGACCTCTGCGGCTATCCCCATGTTGATGAAGAGATTTTTGCACCGCTCGATCTGATTCAGCAGTATCAGGAGAAGCGCGCCAGTTTGAATGCAGAGATTGACCGTGTATTAGATGAAATCGTGGCACTTCTGCCACATGACGAGGGAGGAGAACAGTGACACCACAGCAGTTGAAGAACAGCATCCTCCAGATGGCTATACAGGGAAAGCTGGTAGAACAGAGGCCTGAGGAAGGCACCGGCGAAGAACTGTACCAGCAGATACAGAAAGAAAAGCAAAAGCTGATCAAAGAAGGAAAGATTAAGAAAGAGAAGCCACTGCCGGAGAGCATGGAAGATGAGATACCATTTGAGATACCGGAGAGCTGGAAGTGGGTGAGACTAAACGATGTCGTCGTTAAGAACATCAAAAGGGGAAAATCGCCCGCATATGCAGCAAAGAGTAATACTCTCGTGTTTGCACAGAAGTGCAATACGAAGGCAGGCCACATCGATATGAGTCTTGCTAAGTATTTGAATGAGAGCAAATTACCAAACTATTCCACTGAAGAGTTTATGGAAGATAAAGACATCGTCCTTAACTCAACTGGGAATGGCACTCTTGGTAGAGTTGGGATATTCCACAGTGTTGATAATCCCAGTGGATTGCCGA
>OIWU01002601.1_pt1 | contig 15067 bp, 9 predicted proteins | sample 1587711 | NCBI WGS metagenome assembly OIWU01 (sample SAMEA3888909, study PRJEB22519) | human gut metagenome | biome: human gut; feature: human-associated habitat; material: faeces | place: Denmark | collected 2010 | reverse complement strand
ACATGACGATCTGCATGGTGTAGGTGATGAAGGCGATCATCTCGCCCACCTGCATGGTGCCGTTGTCCATGGCCTTGCCGCCGAACCACACGATGAGCAGGCTGGTGCCGTTCATGATCAGGGTCATAAAGGGCATCATGGCCACCATGGCGCGGTTGGTGAACAGCTGGGTGCCCATCAGGTCCTTGTTGGCCTTGTCGAAGCGCTGTTCCTCAAACTGTTCGCGGCTGAAGGCACGCACCGGCATGATGCCGGTGAGGATCTCGCGGCTGACGAGGTTCAGCCGGTCCACCAGCGTCTGCATGATCTTGAACTTGGGCATGGCCACGTTCATCAGGAAGAGGATGAGCAGCAGCAGCGCGGCCACGTCCAGCACCACGATCCAGGACAGCCCCGAAGAGCTGCCGATGACGTGCAGCACACCGCCGATGCCCAGAATGGGCGCATAGGCCACCATGCGCAGCAGCATGACGCAGACGAACTGCACCTGCTGGATGTCGTTGGTGGTGCGGGTGATGAGGGACGCGGTGGAGAAGTTCTCGATCTCCGCATGGGAGAAGTGGATGACGCTGGAGAAGGTCTCGCGGCGCAGGTCGCGGCCGATGGCGGCGGACACCCGGGAGGCCAGGAAGCCCACCGCGATGGACACGGCCACCATCAGCAGGGTCAGGGCCAGCATCTGGCCGCCTACCTTATATAAATAGTGCATCTGCACAGCGTGGGCAATGCCCTGGGCCTCGTATTCCAGCCCCACCAGCAGCAGAGCCTGGCTCTTCAGGTTCTCCACCACGGTGTCGTCCAGCTGGCCGATGGCACCGGTCAGCTGCTGCTGCACGGCGTCGCGGCTGAAACCGGGCATCTGGCTCATGGCGGCAAACTGGCCGCACACGGTGTCCAGGTCCTCCGCCGTGGGGGCCACAGTCTCGGTTTCCGTGTCGGTGTTGCGGTCGGCGCCGGAGGCCTGCAGGTCCGCAAGGCCGGTCATGCCCATGCCGGTCTGCCCGGCGGGGGTGTTGGCTGCCTGGACGGCAGCCAGATACAGCACGATGTCCGGCGTGGTCACAGCATCTTCCAGCGCAGTGCGCTCGTCGGCGGTCAGGTCGGTGCGCAGGCGCAGCACATCGCCGTCGGCGGTGTAGGCGTTCTGGAAGGCAGCGGCGTCCTCCTCGCGCATCAGCAGCGAGAGGGCATCCAGCGTGCTCTGGCGCACTGTGTCGGGCAGGGGGCTTTCGATGCCGCCCTGCTGGATGCCGGTGTCCACGATCTTGCTGGTGTAGTCCGGCAGCGACAGATCGCAGTACGCCTGCACGAACAGCAGTGCGAACACCACGAGGCAGACGGCCCAGTGACGGGCCAGCTGCTTAAAGATCTTTGTCATGGTTTGGTTCTCCCTTCGGTTTGGTGGTACGCGCAGCATTTTCCGCAAGAATGGCTTCCATCAGCGCGCCGCGCAGCGCTTCCATCTGGGCCAGCTGTTCCGGCTCCAGCCGGGCCATGACACTGGAAAAGTAGTCCCCAAGAGCAGCCTCGCACTGTCGGCAGGCCTCGTATCCCTTGGGCGTGAAACGCACCAGCGTCTTGCGGCGGTCGGCAGGGTCGGCCAAGCGTTCCACAAGGCCGTCCTGCTCCATCTGCCGCACCGTGCGGGAAATGGCAGGAAGCGGTTGATGAAGCTCCTGAACAAGATCGGAGATATAAACGGCACCGTCCTGTCCATGGAGACGAATGCAGCCCAGCAGCCCTTCCAACATGGGAAAGTGGCACTTGGGGCAGTCGGCCAGAGCGGCCTTCATGCCGGCCTTGGATGCTTTGCTCAGCCGGTGGATGTAGCGGCAAAGCCCACGGAAACTCAACGTGGATTCCTCAGACACGCGATCCCTCCTCTCAAAAATTGCTTAACAGCTGTTAACTGTTAACGCTTGATAATAATAGGCTTTTGCAGGCCGGATTGCAACCCCCTGCAGGGATTGTTTCACAAAAGTTCACAAACGTTTGTGTCCCGCATACACATAAAGCAAAGGGGGCATCGGGCATGGAACAGCGTTTGTGGATGATCCTGCAATTGTTCGGCGGGGCGGCACTTTTCTTATACAGTATGGGCACCCTCACGGACGCTTTGCAGCAGGCGGCGGGGGACACCCTGCGGCAGGCCCTTGCCCGGCTCACGGCCCACACGCTGGCCGGGGTGCTCACGGGGGCGGCGGTCACGGCGGTGGTGCAGAGCAGCTCGGCGGTCACGGTGCTGGTGCTGGGCCTTGTGGGGGCCGGGCTGCTGACCCTGCAGCGGGCCGTGCCGGTGGTGTTCGGAGCCAACATCGGCACCACGGTCACCGCGCAATTGCTGGCCTTCCGGCTGGAGGATGCCCGGTATCTGCTGCTGGTGGCGGGGCTGCTGCTCTGGTTCGCGGGGCGCGGGCGTCTGCACGCAGCCGGGCAGGCGCTGTTTGCGTTCGGCCTGCTGTTTGAGGGCATCGCGGTCATGGCCGAGGCCATGGAGCCGTTGGCAGCGGGGCCGGTGTTCCGGCAGTGGATGGCCCAGGTGCGGCACCGCCCCGGCCTGGGCCTGCTGGCAGGGCTGGGCATGACCCTTGCCGTGCAGAGCAGCTCCGCCACCATTGCGGTGCTGCAGCGGGCGGCCGCCCGCCCCGGGCCGGACGGCGGGTGCCTGCTGGGCCTTGCGGGAGCCATCCCGGTGCTGTTGGGGGACAACATCGGCACCACCGTCACGGCGGTGCTGGCATCGGTGGGGCAGAGCCGGGACGCCAAACGTCTGGCGGCGGCCCACACCCTGTTCAACCTGTCCGGGGCGGCGGTGTGCTGGCTGCTGCTGCCCCAGTTCACCGCGCTGGTGCGGCTGGTCTCGCCCCACGGGCCGGAGAGCGCCGTGCTGGCCCGGCAGATCGCCAACGCCCACACCCTGTTCAATCTGGGCTGCACGGTGCTGTGGCTGCCCCTGACCCCTTGCATGGTGCGCATCGTGTGCACTCTTTTGCCGGAAAAGCACGCCCCCTGAGTTGAAATGAACGCCTTAAAATGGTATAATGACAATGTATCGAACAAATTTTGTGACGCTTTTGTTGCACAAATGATAAACGGACCCTTCTGTGGGCCTGCAGCGGTGTGCGGCTGCCAGGGCACAGAGCAAACCAAGAGGACGTGTTTACTATGAAGGATATCATCAACGGGTTGATCGAGCGGTTCCGCAGGCAGCATGTACAGGCCCGGCGCTATGTGGCCATGATGCTGGTGCTGGCCCTGCTCACCACCCTGTTCGTCAACTGGCAGCTCCATGGGGTGGGCATCTCCATGACTGCCGACTACCACTGCGGCTACGAGGAGCACCAGCACACGGCGGCCTGCTACGAAAAAGTGCTCACCTGCGGTTACGAGGAGGGCGAGCCGGAAACGCCCGTCACCTCTTCGGACAGCAGCGCCGATCCGGTGTCCGCCTACAGCGCGGCTGAGCCGGAAGAGCCGGTGCAGACCGAGCCGGAGACCATCTGGGTGCCCCATGAGCACACCGATGCCTGCTACGAGGAGCACCGGGTGCTGACCTGCTGTCAGGAAGAGCACGAGCACACCGACGACTGCTTTGACGAGTACGGTGCGCTCATCTGCGGCGAGTTCGAGCATATCCACGACGACAGCTGCTACACCACCGAGTATGAGCTGGTGTGCGGCCTGGACGAGGGCGAACTGGTGGAGGAGCCCAACCCCGCCTATCAGGAAATGCCTGCCACCCGCCCCGTGGTGGACCTGCCCACTGAGCCGGCCGAGACCACCCCGGAGGAGCCGGTGCTGCATCATCACACCGACGCCTGCTACACCGAGGAGCTGGTGTGCACCATCCCGGAGCACCACCACACCGTGGAGTGCCTGGCCGATACCCAGGCCGACGTGGAGACTGCCGAGGAATGGCAGGCCGCGGCCAACGTGGCCCTGAACGGCAACTGGGCCGAGGACCTGCTCACCGTGGCAAAGTCCCAGCTGGACTACCAGCAGAGCGACAAGAACTTCAAGCTGGATGTGGAGGACCAGCAGGTGCTGCGCGGCTACTCCCGCTATGGTGCCTGGTACGGCAACCCCTACGGCGCCTGGGACGTGATGTTCCTGTCCTACTGCCTGCACTTTGCGGGTGTGCCCCAGACGGTGGTGCCCCAGCGTGCGGGCGTGATGGCCCTGCACAGTGACCTGCGCGGCTCCCAGTGGCTCACCGACGCCGACGGCTCCACCGCAAGGCCCGGCGATATCGTCATCTACAACACCCTCACCACCGAGCAGGTGGCCGTGGACGAGAGCTCCTATGGCATCGCCCTGCTGGACCTGGACGAGGACCCCGACACCGCCGCCCAGCTCACGGCTTCCGAGCCGCAGGTGGACACCCGCACCGTGACCACCGAGACGGTGGGCGTCGTGTCCGCCGTGGACCCCGACGCCGGGACCCTGACCGTGATCTCCGGCAACGTGGACGGCAAGGTGGCCGAGGTGCCCGCTGCCATGTCCGACGTGACCAGTGTCATCTCGGTGACCGGTGCCTATGCCGCCGAGACCACCGCTGTGGCCCCGGAGGACCCGGCAGGCTCCCAGAAGGAGATGGACGGCAGCTATGCGCTGCTGGAAGATGAGGAGGGCTTTGGGGCCACCGTGGACTGGGTGGGTGACGCCGACCCCTACGGCATCGCCCTGCTGGCTGCCGGGGACAACCATGATCTGAACACCTGGATCACGGATGTCAATTATGAAAAGACGACCGACGGGAAAACATGGACGTCTATCGGCGCGGGCAGCGTGACCGTGGACAGCGGCACCCGCGTCCGCGTGAACCTGAAGTATACCGTGAATGCCGGTGTGCTGACGCCCACCCACAATACCCTGACCTACCAGCTGCCCAAAGGCCTGCCTATGCCGGATGTGACGACGGGCAACATCGTGGATGAGTCCGACAAGGACGAGGCCGGCAATGCAAAGGTCGTGGGCAGCTTCACCGTTGACACCGACGGCACTGTGACCCTGACCTTTACGGACGAAAAGTTCATCGGCACCGACGAGAAGGGCGGCCTGACATTCACCGGTACCTTCAAGGCCGCCGTTACGGCGAGCGCCGACAACTTTGAGGACAAGAAGGAGTTCACCTTCAAGGACGACTGCACCCTGACCATCGAGCCGAAAAAAGCGGATATAAAGATCAGCAAAGGGAGCTCCGACAGAGATAGTGCCTTTGATAATCATCCGGAAAATGGCACCTTCATAAACCATTATATGGTGACGGTGGGGACCACCAGCGGTACCAAAGACCCGGTGATCCTTACGGATACCCTGAACACGAATAGGAATGGCGAAAACCGTAGCGACTACCTGAAGGGCGGCCAATACCTGGAAAGCTCCTTTGAACTTTACAAGGTGGATGCTTCTGGTGCAAAAACGAAGATCATGCCGGTCCCTGTGTATCAATGGACAACGGATAGCCACGGCTACCCCCAGGTGATCCTTGGCCCGCTGGATCCATTGGAGATCGGAGAAAAGTACATCTGGTACTACGACGTTCAGCGGAACTATGCGGACTTTGACAAGATGCCCAACGGCGTCGCTATCATCAACAACACGGCGAAAGCCGAGGCAGGGCGCAATGTAAAAGATGCGGCTGACGCATGGTACACATGTAAAACCTCTCGCATTGAGAAGAAAGGCGAGTACGACCCCAAAACAGGCCGCATCCAGTGGACGATCACTGTAAAGGTACCCCATTCTTTCCTGGGGTCCTATCTCCTGCAGGGCTGCAAGATCACAGATGACTTGCCAGACGGTGTGAAAATCGTAGGGGATGTAAAGGTAGGCAACGATACGATATCGGCAGAGAATTTTCTGCAAAACGGCTATACCATCCCGGCGGAGTATGGGGAAACAGAGCTGAAGATCACCTTTGAGACCACCACCCCCATCGGCGGCGGCTCGGTGACCAACAAGGCACAGATCCTGACCAAGAGCAACCATACCTTTGAGGCCTCGGATACTGTGAACATCGGGAAGGGCGATTGGAGCCTGAGCAAATCCATTGCCACCAGGGGCGAGACGCCAACCTGGAACCTCTCGGCCACCAACAAGGCCGGTGAGGCAGAGTTTACCCTGTGGGATGTGCTGGACGACGCTGAGAACGACCAAGGCGAGACAAAAGAGGACACCCACTATGCCATTGCAAAAGAGCTGGATGACGCCATCAAGGCCAATCTGACCCTGACCATGCACGACAACACGAGGCTGACCTATACGCAGGCTGTCGCGGCGGGCAACACCATCGAGATGACCTATTATGCACAGAAAAACGGTACCGAGGAGGTGGACGCAAATAACTCGTCCACCCGTGTGCGCAGCTTCAGCATCCATGTGAAAGCCGGGGACGGCCAGAACCCCGTGCGCAGCATCTCGGTGACCGGCATCCCCACCCACGAGGAGCGCGACGACGTGCCCACCGGTGAGGTGTGGACCTATAAGAACACCATCCATATCGACGGCGTGAGCGGCGATGCCTCGGACACCGATACCTACCGCAGCTACAAGCAGTTTGAAAAGGGCGTGGCTGCAACGAGCAGCGGCAACGAGACCGGTTATCTGACCGGCAGCAACAGCTTCGAGCTGAGCGACCTCAGCGGCAACAACCTCCACTACCAGCTGGTGCTGCAGACCTCCGCCGACGATAGGGACGAAATCACGGTTACCGACACCCTGCCGGAAAACGTCGGCTTCAAGGTGGATAATGTCAAGATCGCGCTGGATGAGGGCGACTTTGTAAAGATCAAGGATAAAAAAGTAGACTGGGCGACGGCAGAGTATGACGAAACTACCCGGCGGCTCACCATTAAAATCAGCAACTACAACAAGTCGGGGCAGGAGGAACACCGCATCCGCATCCAGTACAAAGTGAGCGTGAGCGACGATCCCAGCTGGAAGAACCCCTCGGTGGGCAAGCTGATCTACACCAACACCGCCACCTGGGGCGAGCAGACCGACACCACCACCACCACCGTCACCCGCGATGTGGAGCAGGTGAAAAAGACCGGCTGGCAGGACCCCGGCAACGACCGGAAGCTGCACTATCAGGTGGTCATCAACCCGGCCGGCGAGGATCTGTCGGCCGGGCAGACCAAAGCGGAGAAGATCGAGCTGTGGGATAACATCAGCACCACCAATGGTGCCATCGCCACCGGCGATATCAACTCGGTCAAGTTGTATTTTTACAATTACGACGAAACAGTCGGCGTGACCACCGGCAAAGAGGTGCCGCGCAACATGTACCGCATCCTGGAAGCGGACAAGAACGGCTGGCTCCATATGGAGATCCCCAATATGGCGGCCCTGATCCTTGTGTATGACTGCAATGTGAAGGATGGCAGTGCTGCCGCCAGCTACCAGGTGAGCAACACCGTGACCCTGAGCAACGGCAGCAAATCCAGCGACAGCGGCATCACCTACCAGGTCAAGGCGGATGCAACGGCCACCACCGCACAGTTCGTGCTGCGCAAGAAGGACAGCTACTCCGGCGTGTCGCTGAAGGGCGCGGAGTTCACCATTTACCAGTACGACAAAGCGATTGAAGGGTGGACGAAGTGGGCAGGCAACGGCACGGGCACCCTGACCACGGACGAAAACGGTCAGGCCAGTCTGGCTGTGCTGGATAGTGAGACTGCAAGCTGCCTGAAACCGGACGTGCTGTATAAGCTCGTGGAGACCAAAGCACCCACGGACTATCAGCTGGATGCCACCCCGCACTACCTGCTGTTCCGCAAGAACGCCAGCGCGGAGAACGAGCAGCAGGCCTTTGCAAAGGCGACCGGCCAGGCCGATGGCACCACGACCCTGACTGTGGACGGTGAGACGGTGGACCTGAACCGCAATGTGCAGGTGGGCAGCGACGCCGGCACCACCACTGCTGAGTACAGCAACGTGTACAGCAAGCTGACCGTCAGCAAGCTCTGGCTGGATGCCGACACCCGCCAGCCGGTGGAACCGGCGGTGAACAGCATCCACATCAAGGTCTGGCGGTACACCGACAATGACAAGGACAGAACGCCGTTTGCCGAAGCCGACCTGAACGCAGACAACAACTGGACTAAGACCTGGTCCGGGAACGATCTGCCCCTGAAAGACCCTGTCAGCGGCAAGGCGTACCACTACCTGGTGGAGGAAGAGACCACCGGCAACTGGAACGTGTACATTGACAACAACGGCGTGCAGACCGGCAATATCACGGTGCAGAACTATGTCTACACCGGCTACGAGCTGCCGTCCACCGGCGGCATGGGCACGGTACCTTTCGGGGTGCTGGGCGGCGCACTGGCCGCTGCAGCAGCCCTGCTGCTGGTCCGCAAACGGAAACAGAACGAGGAGGAGTGAGCAGCCATGAAACAAAACAAAAACAACCGGTTTGCCGCTCTTCTGCTGGCGCTGTGCATGGCCGTGTGCTGTGCACTGCCCGCGCTGGCAGCCCCCGCGGCCAGCGCCAACATCGACCTGAGCCGCACCGGCAGCATGGACGTGACCCTGTACGACCACCAGAACGACGTCCCCCTGCGGGGCGGCGCACTCACCGTGTACAAGGTGGCGGACGTGGCCCGCACCAACGGCGACCTGCACTTTGTGTACACCGCCGACTTTACGGGCTGCGGCATCGCGCTGGGCGACCTGACGGACAGCACGCTGGCTTCCAGGCTGGAAGCCAAGCTGCCCGCCCGCGCCGCCGGCACCACCCATAAGATCAGCGAGCAGGGCATCGTCTCCTTTGACGCGCTGCCGCTGGGCCTGTACCTCGTGGTGCAGACCGAGAACTCCAAGGGCTACGAGGCCATCAATTCCTTCCTGGTGTCGCTGCCCATGGCGGACGAAAGCGGCTGGCGCTACACCGTGGACGCCACCCCCAAGGTGGGCGCGCCCACGCAGGAGGTGACCCCGCCCGAACCGGAAACTCCCAGCAAGCCTTCGGAACCGGGCAAACCGTCCGAGCCGGAGAAGCCCTCGGAGCCGGACAAGCCCACCCAGCCCGGCACCCCGGATGAGCCGGACAACCCGGACATGCCGGTGGACCCCAACGACCCCAACCGCCCGGTGTCGCCCGGTACGCCGGATAACCCGGTGAACCCCGGCAACCCGGACAACCCCGTGGCCCCCGGCAACCCGGACAACCCGGTGGCGCCGGGCCGCCCGGACGGCAATGCACTGCCCCAGAGCGGCCAGCTGAACTGGCCCATCCCGTTCATGGCCTGTAGCGGCGTGCTGCTGTTTGCCGTCGGCTGGGTGCTGGACCGGAAGGAGATGCTGGCATGAACACAAAGCAGAAGATCGGCCGCGCCTGCATGATCGTGGGCATCCTGCTCATTCTGGGCGCGCTGGCCCTGCTGGGCTATAACCAGTGGGACGCCAACCGCGCCGACAAGGCTTCACAGGATGCCCTGGGCAAGCTGGAAGAGACCCTGACCGAGACCATTGAGGACAAGACGAAGGACGAAGAGCCGGTGGTCCAGCCGGAGCTGGACCCGGAGCAGGAGATGACTGTCACCGACATCGACGGCTGGGGCTACATCGGCTACCTGTCCATCCCGTCCATCGGGCTGGAACTGCCCGTGATGAGCGAGTGGAGCTATGCGGGCCTCAAGGTGGCCCCGGGCCGCTACTCCGGCTCCACCTACGCTGACAACATGGTGGTCTGCGCCCACAACTACGCCAAGCATTTCAGCCCCATCAAGTGGCTGGCCCTGGGCAGCGAGGTGTACTTTACCGACATGGACGGCCAGCGCTGGAGCTATGAGGTGTCCAACGTGGAGACCATCCAGCCCACCGACATCGACAAGATGATCACGGCCAGCGACGAGGACGCCTGGGACCTGACCCTGTTCACCTGCACCACCGGCGGCCGCGCCCGCTGCGCCGTGCGCTGCACCCGCACCGGTTACCCGGTCTTGGAGACCAGCGCGGCAGGGCGGATCACGGAGTAAGCAGGACGATTTGGAATTGCCTCCGCTTTGCTCTGGCAATATCAGCGGAAAATTATTTTTAAAGATATGCAATCCCGGAAAATCTGCGGATTTTCCGGGATTGTTTTTTCACGGATGGGCGTTAAGGAAAGTGGCCTGTTCTCTGGAAGGCAAACGATTTAGAATGCCCTCCGCGTTGCGCTGGGCATAAATAGCAGAAAAATTATTTTAGATTTTGCAAATCCGGCAGGGCTGCGGCCCCGCCGGATTTGCTTTTTCACGGGAGAGGGCGTTGCGGGAAGTGGCATCGGCTGCTGTTGGCCTGCGGCCAAAGCGCAGCAAATCAAATGCCTTTTACGGCAACGCTCCTCACCGGGGAGCTGGCGCGCAGCGACTGAGGGGCGTTCCAATCGGTGGAAGCCGAAAATACGGTGAAAAGATCTTCACGCCGAACGGCGTGAATCTTCCGTATTTTCGGCTGGAGCCTACCCCTTTGGGGTCTGAAAGGGGCGAGCAGCCCCTTTCTTGCAACGACGACGACCGCTGCCTGCGGCAGAAACAGGGAGGAGTTGTTGGGGCCGTGGCCAGCAGGATGCAAGGCCCACTCAAGGGCCGTAGCATACGCTGGGAGCCACAACCCGTCCAGGGGAGAGGGGTGTCCAGAGGGAGAGAGGGGGGAGTCGAAACACCCCTCTCACCCTCTGGCCCAGCGGAGCGACCCCGGCGGCGATGCACCTTGCAAAAGGCATCAGACCTGCCCCACGCGACCACCCTCTGTGCGGGAAGCCACCGTCAGATGCCGCTTCTCTCCCCCGCTTTCCCACCCTCCGTATCTTCTTTTTCTGCAATTTTTTGCGTGATTTTCGGTTGATTTTTCGTTGGAAAGCAGTTGTTGACAGCGTCCAGTTCCGTGTTATACTAAATATAACAACAAAACGTTTTGATGTCGCAAGCTGGCACGCTGAACTGCTGCGATTTGGCCGCAGGCCAACAGCAGCGGATGCAGCTGCCCGGAACGACCCCTCCCGTGAAAAAGCAACTCTGGAAAATCCGCAGATTTTCCGGAGTTGCAAATTTAAAAATAATTCTTCCGCTGCGATTGCCAGAGCAAAGCGGAGGCAATTTCAAATCGTTCACCCAACCAACGAAAGGAGCCTGACCTACCTTGAATCAACCACCCCTTGACCGCGCAGCCTTCCTGCGCACCCTGCGGCGCTGCCATACCGAAGAGCAGCTGTTCAGCCGCCTGACCTTTGCATGTCTGGCCCAGTACGACGAAGCCCAGCGCCCGGAGCTGCTGGACGATGTGCGGGGCGCCGCCTACAGCCTGCGTCTGCCTGCCGTGGAGTACAAGACCGACCAGTGGCTCCACCGGTGTCAGGACGCCATCGACACCGACCGCGACGCCTTTCTGGCCGCCGCCAACGCCGAGGCCCGGCGTGAAAACGACAAGATGCGGGCCGAGCAGACCCCCGTCGGGCCGGGCGTGCTGGCCGACGTGCCCCTGCAAAACGTGGACTGGCTGGTCCCGGACCTGCTGCCCCGGGGCGAACTTTCCCTGCTGGGTGCCGACGGCGGCACCGGCAAAGGCCTCTGGCAGGCGCAGTTGATCGCCTGCGTCACCACGGGCAAAACCAGCGGGTTCTTTCCCGTGCCGCCTGCCCAGACCGGCAAGGTGCTCATCCTTGCGGGCGAGGACGACCCCGGCAAGGTGCTCAAGGCCCGCCTGCTGGCCGCCGGAGCCGACATGAACCGGGTGCTCTGCCTCACCGCCGACGACTACTTCCAGCGCACCGGCCAGCCCCTGACCCTCAAGGACGAGGCACTGGCCAAATTTGCCGCCAAGGCCGGGCCGCTGCTGCTCATCGTGGACCCGCTGCAGAGCTTTCTGCCCGCCGGGGTGGAAATGGCCAGCCGCAACCAGATGCGCAGCATCCTGCTGCCCCTCAAGGCCATTGCCGCCGCCCAGCAATGCGCGGTGCTGCTGGTGATGCACTCCAACAAAAAGCAGGGCGTGTCCGACCGGAAACGTCTGGCCGACAGCTCCGACATCTGGGACATGGCCCGCAGCGTGCTGATGATGGGCCGCAGCAACAGCGACGGCAAAATTTACCTCAGCCACGAAAAGAGCAGCTACAGCCGCCCCCAGCAGACGGTGCTGCTGCACATCGAGGACGTGGAGCTGGACGGCGTCCGGACCGCTCAGGCCGTGTTTGACGGCTACACCGACAAGAAAGACGCCGACTTCATCAAGGAGCCGCGGGTGCGGCAGGCCCAGACCAAGGAGGACACGCGGGACGCCATCCTCAACGTGCTGGCCGAGAGCCGGCTGGGCAGCATGGCAAGCCCGCAGCTGAAAAGCGAGGTAATGCGGGAGATCGGGTGCAGCGAGGGCACCTATAACCGTGCCTACGGCGACCTTGTGAAATCGCACGCGATCGCAAAATACCAGTTGAATCAGAAAGGTGGCGTGCGCGGATGGTTCACACGCCTTCCCTACCGGAGTGAAACTGATGATAAAGTGACATATATTTAATTTATTATCGTTTAAAATCGTCTGTTTCTCTATTTGCGAAAGTGACCGCCTTGATAAAGTGACCTCACTTTATCAGGTCTCCGTCAGTTTATCAAGCTGCCAAAGTGAGTTTTTTATCGCTGTTCCGTCAAAAAGCGGTCACTTTATCAGATCGTGCCGCTCTCCCCCCGCGCTGCACAGGCGCAAAAAAAGACCGCCTGCGTGCGGTACGCGGGCGGCCCTTCTCGGTTCCGGTTTACTTTTTCTTCTGCTGTTCCTGCTCCTTGCGCAGCTCCCGGATGCGCTTTTTCTCGCTCTTGACGTGGGGCCACGGCCAGCTAAAACCTTCATTGGCCTTGCACCAGCGGGTGAGCGGATAGAACGCGAACGCAAAGCCGAACACATACAGCAGCAGATACAGCAGCGCGTCCAGCGTGACCAGCGCATCCAGTGCGCCGATGACCGCCATCACGCAGCCTGCCTTGAGGAAGAACAGCCCGTTCTGGCGGCCGTATTCTTCAAAATGTTCGGGCTTGACGGCGCGGCGGCCCTGGTCGCCCCACACGCGGGGGTTTTTCATGACCGAGTAACCGTAGAACACCATCATCAGGCCGCAGGTGAGCTGAAATCCAAAAAACATGGCTTGTACCTCGTTGTTCTCAGTCCTCAAACAGAGGCTTCATCAGGGGCAGGAAGTCCAGCGTTGCAAAGTAGTCGCGGGGGGTCTCGGCGCGGCGGATGAGGCGGTGAGAGCCGTCCTCGCAGAGCAGGACCTCGGCGCTGCGGAGCTTGCCGTTGTAGTTGTAGCCCATGGCGGAGCCGTGCGCGCCGGTGTCGTGGATGTAGATCAGGTCACCGATGTCGATCTTGGGCAGCATCCGGTCAATGGCGAACTTGTCGTTGTTCTCGCACAGGCCGCCGACCACATCGTACTTGTGGTCGCAGGGAGCGTTCTCCTTGCCCAGCACGGTGATGTGGTGGTAGGAACCGTACATGGCCGGGCGCATCAGGTTGGCAGCGCAGGCATCCAGGCCGATATACTCTTTATAAATGTGCTTTTCGTGGATGGCTGTGGCAACCAGGCAGCCATACGGAGCCAGCATAAAGCGCCCCATCTCGGTAAAGATGGCAATGTCGCCCATACCGGCGGGCACCAGGATCTCCTCAAACTTTTTGCGGACACCCTCGCCAATGGCCAGGATATCATTGGAGCGCTGTTCCGGCTTGTAGGCAACGCCGACGCCGCCGGACAGGTTGATGAACTTGATGTGTGCACCGGTCTTTTGGTGCAGACGCACAGCCAGGTTGAACAGGATACCGGCCAGTTCCGGGTAATAATCATCGGTAACGGTATTGCTGGCCAGGAAAGCATGGATGCCGAAGTTCTTTGCACCCAGTGCCATCAGGCGGGTATAAGCTTCGGTCATCTGCTCTTCGGACATGCCGTACTTGGAATCGCCGGGGTTATCCATGATGCCGTTGCCCAGGTCAAAGGTTCCGCCGGGGTTAAAGCGGCAGCAGATCGTTTCGGGGATACCTGCCACATTCTTGAGGAAATCCACATGGGTCAGGTCGTCCAGGTTAATGTAAGCGCCCAGGTCATACGCCTTCTTCATGTCCTGCACCGGCGTTTCGTTGGAGGAGAACATGATATCGCTGCCGCTGAAGCCACAGGCTTCGCTCAGCAGCAGTTCGTGTAGCTGGAGCAGTCCACGCCGCAGCCTTCCTCTTTCAGGATGCGCAGCAGGTACGGGTTGGGGGTCGCCTTAACGGCAAAATACTCCTTAAAACCTTTGTTCCATGCAAAAGCTTTATTGACAAGGCGTGCATTGGCGCGGATGCCTTTTTCGTCATAAAGATGGAACGGGGTAGGCACATCGGCAATAATTTCCTGTGCCTGCTCAAGGGTGATGAACGGTTTCTTTTCCGGCATAATAATACGTCCTTCCCTCTTGTTGTGCGGCGCGGCACTTCCCCTGCCCTTTTTTGCACATACAGGGCGTATGCGGCCCGCTGGGGCGTACCGTAAAGCAAACGTGGTGAAAATATTCCACCCGCTTGTTTGCTTATTCGATACGCTCTGACCCTCTATGAATAAATATACAGTTATTATATTGCTTTTGCCGCCGCAGGGCAAGAGCTTTTTGAAAAAATGCCGGAATGGTGCAAAAATGCCCCGCATACCGCAGGGCATGCAGGGCAAAAGCATGGATCGTGATAAAAATTCAGGGGGTCAATCCCCTACCGCGCTGTGCCGCATGGCAAGGTGGCCGGCAAGCAGGCGGTTTTCCAGGTGTTTGACCGTCCACAGGTAAGCCGGGTACAGGAACAGGCAGGCCGCCACCCAGGCTACCGGGTTGGACAGCTCTGCGCCAAAATAGCCCAGCACCGGAATCAGCACCAGGGCGATAACGGTACGCGCCACCATTTCGGCCACACCGGCCATCATGGCAAGTGTGGAATAGCCCAGCCCCTGAATGGTATAGCGCCATACGATGAGCGCGCCGAGCGGGATAAAGAACAGACTGTTCCAGAACATATAATCCCGCGCCATTGCCACGATCTCAACCTCGGTCTTGGTATCCAGGAA
>OIWU01002585.1_pt1 | contig 15139 bp, 8 predicted proteins | sample 1587711 | NCBI WGS metagenome assembly OIWU01 (sample SAMEA3888909, study PRJEB22519) | human gut metagenome | biome: human gut; feature: human-associated habitat; material: faeces | place: Denmark | collected 2010 | reverse complement strand
TTTTTGCTGAAAGTGATTTTTCTCATGTTCCCTTTTTTTTAACTGCGTGCTATACTAGTGGAAATCTAAATTTCGATTGATGGGGGATTTCATCCAATGCATAATAATACAAAAAGAGGTCAGCTAAAAAAGCTAGCACTTGCTCTCGGACTGTCTGGCACGTTCTTTTTAAACGCATGTACTTCAAACGCACCTTCTAATCAAACTATCGTTACATCTACAGATGACTATGAAGCGAACTTGGCTGCCAATGAATCCGAGATCTTTTATGAAACAGAATCTGAGACTTTTGACAGAGAAGCACTTTACCGAACTGATGATGACAACAAGCCTGCTGAGGGCTGGATTACAAATGCTGACGGCACTATGGGCTACTGCCAGAATGGCTATCTTTTGACTGGATATCAAATGATTGACGATTCACGCTATCTTTTTTCTGATGACGGCATAATGCAAACAGGCCGCTACACAGATGAAAACGGTGATACATATTGTTTTACTGATGATGGCCGCCAATATTTTTGCTCTACTGTAAAATGCGATGATGGCTATTATTACTATTTCGGTGAAGATGGAAAAGCTGTGACAGGGAATTTTACTTTTCCTGACGGTGCTACTGGTATGACAGATGAAAATGGACATGTATATGTAGGCTGCCACCGCATTGGTGATCTCGTCTACGATTTTACTTCACAGGGAAAGCTTAGGCACACTGTTGATGCTACAAAGCCAATGGTTGCTCTGACATATGATGATGGTCCTTCCACACAAAATACACAGATTATTCTTGATACGCTGACAGCAAACGGTGCCTATGCTACATTCTTTGTTCTTGGCAGAAACGTAGAGCGCTGCGCAGATATTATCCAAAATATTGAAAATTCAGGTTCTGAAATTGGAAATCATACCTACAATCATTATAAAATTACAAACATGGATGCGCAGGTAACAGATCAGGAAATCAGCAGTACAAGCTCCTATGTGCAGATGATTACAGGAAACCGACCATGCATCATGAGACCGCCAACAGGCGCAACTGACGATGTTTCATGTGCCAATGTAGCAGCTGTTGATGATGGTTATCCGCTTATCATGTGGTGCGTGGACACAATTGACTGGCAGCATCATGATGTGGCAACCACATGCGATACGATAAGAAGCAAGGTAAAAGACGGCGCCATTGTGCTTATGCACGATATGGAAGCATCCTCTGCGCAGGCATCCCAAATTATCATCCCAGAACTGGTTGCTGCCGGCTATGAGCTCGTTACAGTCAGTGAAATGGCAGCTGCAAGAGGCGGCATGGTACCAGGTCAGGTTTACAACTATTTTGATCCAGCGCTTGGGCAGACACAGGCGTCCACTGAGATTCAGCCAGAGACAAATACGTCAGCTGAAACACAAGTGCAGCAATCTGAGGTCGAGACACAAGCACCAACGTCAGTACAATCTCAAAGTGAAAATCAAACCGAAGGCTCACAAACTGCTGAATCTGCACCAGATACCATGACAGAAAATACTGCTACAGAAGATACACACACTACCACTTCAACAAGCAGTTCCTCTGATGACAGCCTCTCGATTATCTTTCCGTGGGCGAAATGAAATAGGCGGCCAATGGCCGCCTTATTTTTCTTTGGGCAAAGTAAATTTACTATTATTTTTCAGGCGACTTTCTTGCCGCCTGTTTTATTGCATTTTTTTACAAATTGCAAATCTTGTTCACCGAAGTGATGTGTTCAGGCGAAACTCCCTGCTTTGTTTGCAGTGAATATCATTAATCTCACAATACACAATTGCTGCCTTGTCAGTCGGACCTTCTGACAAAATCTTTCCATCTGGTGAAACAACCATACTCGGTCGCCTTAGATCTTCAATTGGCATCCAATACGGAACTGCCATTGCTGACGCTACAAAAATACCATTTTCATAGGCTCTTGCCGGACCATAAATCCACTCCCATCCCCATGTCGGACACACAATTAGATCAGTGCCCATCTTTGCGAGATTTCTTGCCATCTCAGGAAACTGCATATCCCAGCAGATAGCAGTTCCGACACGACCAAATTCGGTATCAATGGTGTGAAGCGTCTGCCCCGGTGTAAAAATTTCAGATTCATCTCCTGCCAGATGAATCTTATGATACACGTCTTTTATGCGTCCATCTCTGCCCCAGAAAACAGTACTATTATAGAGTTTTCCTTTCTCTTTTCGTGCCAGTCCGGCAAGAATCATTACACCGTACTTTGCTGCAATTGCTGCAAAACGAGCCTCCTCATTTGTTGGCACATTATAACCGGATTTGTTATTTTTCTCATTTGATATCTCTTCCTGCTCTTGGCTCATCTCCTGATATAAATCAGCATATGGCACTTTTATTTTTGAAAAATGACCACTGTAATTTACTACTTCTGTTGTCGCAATCAGGTTAGCTCCCTCTTTTGCCGCTTCTTCTGCCATGCGAAATACTTCTTCCATGTATTCATGTCGCAGCTGCAATACCTCTTCTGTATCAAAAGTCCGTGTCCCCGGAAAATTGTAAAGTTCATTTTGCTTTGTTTGAATCAATGCGAGTTTCATGTTCTGCCACCTTTCTGTTTTTATAGTTTTTATTTGTTTTATCACAGATATTGTAAGTTTTACAGTTTGTTTTTTACAGATTCATACTTTCATCAACTTTTTGTCTTGTTTTTCTCTCTACTTTCTTTATACTAGAAAACAAAGTAAGTGAACTATAAATGGGAATGCGAACCAAAAACAAGAAACGAAGACAATCCCAAACAAAACTAGAAATAAAGCAAAGTCCAAATACCAAATAGAAAGGAACGATTTCACTATGAAAAACCTATTTAACATTTTTAATCCAGATAATAAGATTGCAAATTTTCTGACAAAAATCATGTATCTGGCATGGCTCAATTTCTTGTGGCTGATCTGTAGTCTCCCCATCGTAACGATTGGTGCTTCCACAACTGCAGTTTACTACACTGCTATGCGCATGGCACGAGATGATGAAGGTTATATTGCAAGAGATTTCTTTCACTCATTTAAAGAAAACTTCTTGCAGGCGACTGGTGTATGGCTGATCGTGCTTGCCTTCTTTGGCATGATCTGTTTTAACTGGTGGACTCTTTCTGGCAGCCCAAATGATCTGCTTCGCATTGCTTCACACCTGTTTTTAAGCCTATTTGTGATTTTTGCGCTGATCTCTATTTATTTCTTTCCGCTATTGTCCCAGTTCGATATGCGAATCATGGAACTGCTTCGCTGCAGCCTTTTTATATCACTCAAAAATATTCACTGGAGCATCTGCCTTATTATTCTTTTATTTGGCGGCAGCGCTTTGATGGTATTAAAGTTTTATCCACTTGTTATATTCGGATTTCCGTTAATTGCATTTTTACAGTCTTATATTTTTAACAGAATTTTCCGCCAGTATCTTCCTGACCATGAGTTTACGCCGGGCAGCGTAGCTGTAATGAATGATACAAAATGAGAAATGACAATTAACTTAAAACACCACTAGAAAAAATGTCATCAAACAAAAAAAGATCTCTGGATTCCTATCTCAATCTTGATTTTGGGGAATTCAGAGATCTTTTTGTAATATATTACATGTCTATTTTATTACCACATGAAGTAATCATTTCCTCTAAGCTTTAATACAGCCTCGATGAAATAGAAATCTGCATACACCATTGTAAAATGGTGATCTGGACTATGATAAGCGCCCGTGCAGTTTAATACGATTGAATCACAATCTGTTCCCCAGTTTGCTCTTGTCTGATCAATTGCCTTTAAAATTTTAACTGCCGCTCTTATGTACATATCTTTTTCTAATTCCGGCACATGCTTTGCAAGCTCAATCAGTCCGTTTGCAATGACGCATGCTCCGCTGGAATCCTCCCATGCCGGCTCCTTCGGCTGTCTGAAATCAACTGGAATGATGCCATTGTCCGGAATATTTGCCATAATATAGTGCGCAATACGCTTTGCGGTGTCAAGATATTCCTGCTTACCAGTATGAATATAGCTAATCATAAATCCATATACCGCCCAGCCTTGACCACGTGTCCACGCTGATCCCTCGCAGTACCCCTGACCACCGTAAGCTCGAACAAATTCGCCAGTCTCTGGATTAAACTCTATGATGTGATTTACGGATCCATCTAGGCGTACAAAATATTTCTGTGCCGTATCGGCATGGAGCATTGCAATCTGACGAAAACGAGGATCTCCAGTCTCCTCAGATGCCCAGTAAAGAAGAGATAAATTAAGCATACAGTCAATAATTGCCCAGCCTCTTGTATCGTCATCTGATCCCGGAATATCATTCCATGCACGAATGTACTGACCAACTGGATTAAAACGTCCTGCTAAAAGATTTGCTGCATGAAGCGCACGCTTTCTTGACTCTTTGTTGTGTGTCAGATCATAATCTGCTGCCGCAGTTGGTCTCCACATAAAACCAACATCATGATGTAAGCCGTAATAACCATCAAAGCAAGTATCCATCTTTTCCTCGGAGATTCGCGCAATTTCAGCGTAGCGCTCGCGTCCGGAAGCCTGATACATCATCCACAAAATACCGCCCCAGAAACCATTCGTCCACCAGTTTAGGCCATCATCTGCTCTCCACTCTTTTGACAGATCACTTCGATCATCATGTGTTCCATTGATTGTCAGATATGGGATCTTATCCTTTGACTTTTCGCTGACCCACTGCATTTTTGTTTCAATCTTTTCATAGACCTGATCAATCCACTGCTGCACCTGTGGTTCTAAGGCTCCTACCCCCTGTGCATTTTGTACATGCTTTCCTGTAACTTGTGTTGTCTGTGTCATGTTCCAATCCTCTCTTTCTTTTCATTTCTTTATTGTTCTTTCTTGTCTTGCCTTTGTTATTTTTTCTTTTGACTAACATTTGAGCAAACTAATTTGCTTCATATGGCGCAATCGTGATGGCAACTCCATCCTCTGCCTTTGCCTTTATGCGAAGATACAAAAGGTCGGTGTGATCATTTGCTCCCGGTGCCATCGGTGTTGCGCGTCCTGATTCGATCACAACAGACTCTGTATTTGAGTGAATTGTAATCTTAATTTTCACACCATAATATCCGTCTGCCAAAATTTCATTTTCATTTTGTACTGCTGATTTTGCCAGAATCGGAAGATTAAACAAAACATTGTCTGAAAAATCCGTAACGGTATCCTGTACTGTAACTGTCTCTGCACGATGGTTAATCGTGATCTTGCGATGCTGCACACCGCATCCCTTTGGATTTTCAATTTCCATTGAGATGCTTTCGCAGCTATCATTTTTATCATCAAGGCAAAGCTGTGTTACTTTGCTGCAATCTGGGCCGTCATTCCATCCGCGCTCAAGGCTGTATGTACCTGCGCTCAGATTTATAAAGCCTGATGTCTTTTTAATCGGTCCATGTGGTGGTGCCTCAAACTGCATAACAGCATGTGAATAGGAGCAGATATGCCATGGTGTGCTTGCCTCAAAATAACCTTCAATTCCAGAATCCATTATAACTGGAATACAATGATAATAATAAATGAATGCGCCCTGATCCTTATGGCCATGTCCAATCCTTTTCGGGCTTGACATCACAGCCAGATAATTCTCCTGCGGCGTGCCAAAATGATCACGGAATACATAGATTCCCGAATTTGGAAATGCTGCACAGGAGGTAAGTTCAAGACTGGCTGGTGTATTTGCCTCACCCTGCAGCGTAGACGAATACATCAGATTCTCTAATGTTACCGATTCACCCCAAAAACCCTTCACTGGCTTATTTGCACGACACCATGTCGCGTACATTTTCTGAGCGGTGTCACGATCATACTGTGCCACCTGATCACAGTACAAACCATATAACGCAAACTCGGTTCCATTTCCAAGCTTATGATCGCCAAACGGCGGTGTGGCAATGCTGTCATTAAAATATGCATATGGCGGTGTCTGTGTGTACAGTGGATAACGAAACATATCAATAAGTCCCGGCATATTAGCATTCCTTGAGATAAACCAATTTTCTCCAGACTCACGCTCCCACAGTCTTGCATACAATGAAAAATGCTCCAGCGAAGCAAAATGGTAACGAGGTGATTCCGGCCATGAGCCATCTGCATTTAATTTATAATCTAACTGCGCCCTAAGCACTGCCTCGGAATTATACATCCAAAGCTTTCGATTTGGAAAATCAGGAATTGCCATCATAATGGCTGCGCTTCCGATGTGCATATCGGTCTGCCAGTTGCTGCTTCCACGCTGTGCCCGCTCCTTTGTCAGAAGTGTACGGTCACGAAGATCTGCCAGATAACGCAGCATATAGGAAACAAGACCATAAAAACGATCCTTTTCTTCCTTATTCCATACTCCACTGTCACGAATCATCGAATATGCTACAGCTATTGTAAATAGGATTCTTCCTCCCTGCACTCCGCCGTAAGCATCGCTTCCCTCCGGACGCTCGTTGTAACGCAGCCAGTGATGCGCACCCTGACAGAAATCATCTAAGAAATGAAGCATCTCAATCTTTGACTTTTCTGCATATGCTGTATCTTTTGTATACCAGTAACAAATTGCATCACACTGGGTATACAAATTGTATTTTTTTACATAAAGCCATGCCTTACGATTAAAATCTTCCTCGCGAGTGCCAAGCTTCTTTCCATCCTTGTCAAAGAATGTCAGCTCAATCTGCATACCCTTTTTTAACTTTCCATCCTGCTTTGCATCAAACATTACCGTGTAAATCGCGTCGTCTCTCAGAAAAATCTCTTTATCATATATCCACACGGCCTCATGATCTGATGTTTTATTGCAAAGAGTTACTGTATCTTTCGTCTCAAGAAGAATATTCTTTCCCTCGGAAGCCTTTAAGCCAATATTCCAAACCTGAATGTGACCAAGGCCATCGCGCTCATTGTCCTCGCAAGGCAGTCGAAGTGTAAACGATGCCGATACCGTTCCTTTTGGGACTGCAAAGCTTGGGCGATTGCCTGCGCTTGTCTCAATGACAAATTCGCGGTTTAACTGTTCATAATCATCTATTGTAGCAAAAAGTGCGCTGTACGCAGATTTTCTTTGTTCAAGAGAAGCGCTGTCAGCAACCGCTTTTATCTGCTCGTACTGACCCTTCGTGAGAGAATCAGACTCGATTTTATGGCGAATTTCCTCCATCTGAGCTGCACTGAGAAGAATGTTGCCGCCAGATTCTAAGTTACTTTCGCTGCAAAGTACTCGTGATAATCGAAGTTCCCACAATGCATTCAGGCAAGCAGCTAATTCCTTTGCAATTGCAGTTATATCGGTATTTTCTTCTCGAATTTTTGTCAGCTGATTTAATGCCTGTGAAAGTGCCTCTCCTGCCAAGTTACTGTACTGACCGATTGAATTTCCATAGGTGATATTGTTCAAAAATTCACGGCATATTTTTTCATAGTATTCGCAGGTCTCTGCCATAGGCAAAAATTCACATGCCTGTTTTTCATAACTTTTTTCGTTAATCTCAGAGACAGCAAGCGGCTTTCTCAAATCTTGCGTTTTAAACCATGCCAATGCATCCTCTAATCCATATGTACTGTAAGCTTTTCCTGGCTCAAACCAGACAGACGCCATCGTATAGCGCTTCTTTGCAAACTGGCAGGCATCCTCTTTGTTCCAATGCCAATCTCCAAACTCGCGTTTTGTTGTGAACGGTAATAAGCCACATTCATCATTTTCGTCCTGATTTACTGCCGCCTCTGCCTGCTGTATCATATCCTCTAATGCAAGCTGCGCAACGTATGTTGTATAAGGGCGCAAGTCAGCAAGACACGCTTTCGACTCTTGAATCAGCTTTCTCAACTCATTTTCTATCATATCAAAATCTTCCTCCTAAAATTGCTTTTTCGAGTCTCTTAGAAATCACACATTTTTATAGGAGAACCAGTCAAAATCCGCTGCTTTTCCAAATCCAGTCAGATCCTGACAGCAAATTCCTGCCATCGCGCCTGTAAACCATCCCTCGTTACATGCCTCATCCGACAAAATACTTGCATCGAGTACTGGACCAATCGCCTTATAATTTTGATTACCTACCGCATAGAAAAACTGCGCCTTGTCGTAGTCAACGGCTGCCTTTAAATAGACTGGTTTTCCTGATTCAATCGGCACAAAACCAGCAGGATATTCATATTTTTTATTCTCTGCAGTTAACAGTGTGATACATTTTCCCTCATCCTCATCAAATGTGACATGCAGATAAAAATAGTTGTCCTGATCGTACATCAAAATCAGTCCTGCCATCTGCTTAAACACCTCTGGCTCAAACTCCACGCATGTCGCAGTCTCGAAGCAAAACTCTTCCCATCTTCTTGCGATCAGACTCTGATTAAATTTTGAGGAAAGACCTTCCTGTCCACGAAGACGTAAATAGCCAGAACGCTCGGTGAGTGACCAATAGCCCGGTGTTAGCGGTTGGCGAAGTGTCTGATAGATCACCGACAGACCTGACGGATCATCAAAATCATCAAACATGCCATCACCAAATTCTTGCTGATCGTGCTGCTTCTGCTGATTTTTCTGCTCTGCCTGAGCCTTGTCAGCTAGTTCATCCGGCACCTCTGTCTCCAAATCAGGAAGCGTTGTTCCATTTGCCAACACCAGCCAGTCGTCCTTTGTCCATTTCATTTTCTGTATACACGTTTCTCTTCCTAGTGTGTAACGTCTTGCCCCTGCAAAGCGCGGTGCATCCATTGGATTTCTATTCTCAAGTGCACGACCACACAGATGAACTGCATACCACTCACCGTTTTGTGTCTCAACAAGATCGCAGTGTCCAGATTTTTGAAGCAGGAAATCTGGATGCTCTCTTGCTGTCAAAATAGAATTTCCCTCATACCACTCATATGATCCCCAGACATTTTTGGAGCGAAGAATCGACTGTCCGTGCAATTCTCCGGTTCCAGTATCTGCTGCAAACAGATAATACCAATCCTTTCGCTTGAAAATATGCGGACCTTCCAGATAGACTTTATCTGCGCAGAAAATTTCCCTGACAGGTCCTACCATCTTCTTTTGCTCGTCATCATACTCCTGCAATACAAGACGCCCTACATATTTTTTCGGCACGCGATGATCAGTCACCATGCTGACCATATATTTTCTTCCATCGTCATCGTGAAACAGCGATGGATCAAATCCAAAATTGTTGAGTGCAATTGGCTCTGACCATGGACCAAGAATGTCAGTGGCAGTCACAAGAAAATTGGCAGTATCGTACATGTTGCAATAAAAAGATTTTACCACGGTATAAACCAAATAAAATGTTCCATTGTCATAGGTAAGACATGGTGCCCAGATGCCCTGTGAGGCGCCAACACCACGCAGGTCTAGCTGTGACTGGCGATTTAATGGTGATGGCAGCTTTTCCCAGTGCACAAGATCTCTTGAATGGTGGAGGCTTACGCCCGGCCACCACTCAAAAGTTGAGTTTGCTATGTAATAATCATCCCCCACCCGAACAATGGACGGGTCTGGATAAAAACCTCTTAAGATCGGATTTTTTACTTTCATCTGGCTGTCTCCTCACTTCTTATGAGTATTCCTTTCTGATATTCTTCTAACAAGATTCGGACACTATTCTTCGTTGTGTCACTTTCCTGCGTATTTTCAATTCCCTTTACAGAAACGATCTGCTCTCTGCCATCTACAAGTGTTACTTTGATGCTCCACGGTCCTGCATACTGCACAGACTGTACCATCGCATCGCCTTCATGTGGCTCAATGACACTTGCAAAGCATGCATTATTTCCCGTCTGCTGTTGGAAGACGGTACGTCTCTTTTCACTTTCGTCACCAACCGGATAATCACCACCGATTACTGCATGAAAGCGTTTTGCATTCAGTCCTTCCAGATCAAGCGTGATGATGCCCCACTTGCGTTTGTCTCTCGGCTCTGCTGGAATAGCTTTATCAAACTCCTCTGCCTGTATGGTCACACGACCGCCCTCATAGTCTTTTCCGACACCGCATCCCTCATCGGTATTTTCACAAACATATACCAATTCAGACATATCAAGCTTCTTTTTATTTTTTGTCTCAATCACCGGATTCCCCCAGAAAATGGTTTTAAGTGATTCATACTCGTACAAATCGCCCTGACGGCCATCCTCGGTAAATACCTTTAAATACAACTTTTTCACGCCGTCAAGTGCAACATCAACAGTCTCTTTTCCAAGAATCCATGCACCAAATTTTCCCTCTGCGAGAACAACTTCCTGTTCACCAGATGCCTTATCTTTCTCCATTACTGCGCATACCTTCCAGTACAAACGCTTATTTACAAGAGCAAATTCTGGTGGGCAGGCAACGGCAAACTGCATACTATCATCTTGCTTCATCGGAACAAAATACAGATCGGTATCAAGTATTCCGTACTCGTTATATGCGGTGCGATTCTGCCACTTCCAGTCGTATCGCCAGAAATTATTTTTCTTTTCTGCATATTCAGTATGAAACTGGAATTTTATCGCAGCTTTGTCTTTTATTCCATCGACTGCTTGGCTGCCTTTGTTTACTTCATTATTTTTCTCATACCAATCACAGTCTGTGATAAATTGTGCACTTCCAAGCGGATCATCGGACAACTGCGCAGTATGACGCTCAATCGACAGTACATCATCCACTTTTGTAAGACCCTGCAGATGGTAAATGCACTGGAAATCATGATTGATCTCTGGCTGACTGCTCTTTGCATAATCAAAGTTAACAACATAATCATCTGTAAGGACAGTTACTCGTCTTGTAATAACAGGCTCTGTGAAGCCACTTCGCACTGCATACTCTGGATGCTTTTCTGGAATTGGAAAACTCCTACCCTCCATCCACTGGCGTTCTTCAATTGTCTTTTGCTTGCCTACCGGCCAGCCGCCATACGGCGGATAGCTCCATCTGCTGTTATTCTCTACACCAAATGCCTGCATTGCATCACCTGTATAAAACAAAAGCTGCTTTGGCGGTGCGGCTTCCTGCTGCTTGAGATCGACCGTGACCATATTGTGAGTGATCGACGTCTGACAATAAAATTTATACATGAATGTATGATAGCTGTACCAGATATTCTCCGGATTGGTTAATGAGCGACCATAGCGCATCAGTCCATTCATGCTTGCTCTGTCATAGTGACCATGTGCACCGCCGTGAGAGCCATATTTAAGACCCACCTGAATCTGCTCACGGATTGGACGATCCTTTTTATGAGAACGAAGCACAACAGATCCTGCATTCTGCGCATAGCAGCTCTTTTCATATGGAAGTTCATCTAACTCATATGCAGGACGCACCTCTTCTCCAAACAGTACATTTCGCTCATCATCGCCAAGTCTTGAAATCATATAAGCATACTCTGGCTTCTTGTACAAGCGATAAGCCAATTCATAATCAAGCTTATAAAATGCCTTTGTCTGTGCGTTGCTTTTTTGTTCGGCAGAGTCATTGATTCCCATGACAACTCCTCGATAATCATAGAACGGAATCAGGCTGTCCCAAAGCATCTCAATGCTTCTGTAGTTTTTTGTATTTTCACCCCAGATATCATTAGACAGACCATCTAAGCGCGCCTCTGCCACGCAGTTTGTTCTTCGGTAAGCTGGTGTAACCTTAATATCCTTAAAATTCATGCCAAAGTGTAATGCTACCACCGATATTTCTGACATAAGTCCTGCACACATCAAATTATAGCCGATGGAAGCCTCATACCACCAACCATCATCAAGCACACCCTTTGCTAGTTCGTCGGCAGCACCTCCCGGTCCATATAAGAAACGCTCCATACGCTCCTTATCACCTAATGCAGCTGCACTGTAAACAGCTCCTGCAATCTCAGCAAGCAGCCAGTTTGATGCCTCACCGCTGCAAATCTCTGCATCAATATATTCCATATAAAAACGCATTGTCTGCTCGATATTCTCTCGATCTTTTTCTGTCCAACCATCCCAGTCATAGATCAAATCATATGCACAAGCTGCACTTTTAAAAAACTCTCCATCATGCACAAGCTCCTGATTACCGGCACGTGGAAGTCTGCGATATCCATCTGGTGCACTCCACTCTCTTAAAAATGCTGCTGTTTTTTGTGCAAAACGAATCTCGCCGCTGATCTGATATATAATTGCACAGTCTCTTGCATGATGCGCATGAGAAGTGTCAAACAAATAGTCTTTGTTAAAATCAATTGATGGATACGACCATTCCTCTGATGCCTTATATGCCTTTTCATATGCTGCCTTTGCCCAATCTGCACGACTGATTTTCTGCCGAATTTCATTTAATAGATCATCATCGAAAATAACGCATGGATGCGGCAATTTTCGCATTACATAAAGTGTAATTGTGCTGTCTCCCTCATTTTTTTCGTCTGTGTTTTCAATTACTTTCCACTTCGCATGAATCGGAAATTTTTCGCAGCCGCCTGGTGCCAACGTATCAGTCATAGAAATAGTTACTGTCACATTTTTGCTTTCTGATGCTTCCAGATGCAGCCAACCACAGTCTGAATCTGAAATCTGTGGCTTTAACTCTTTCCAGCCATCATCCTCTGCTGACAGATGAACCATAACAGGTGTCCTGCACTCATTTTCTATCGTAACCGAATACTCAATTGTTTCGCCTGGCTTTGTCCACTTTGAACACACTGGAGTGCTGATACTGACGCCATCAGATTTCTGGAAGGAAAGCGCCTCGACAAAAAGCACATTGTTACATTTCTTCTCGTCGGAAATATTTATAGCTGCTTTAGACTCATCAAACAAGATACTTGCGCATTCCTCTGCTATAGTTTGCTGCCCATCCTGCTTTGCATAGATTCGAATCTGCCTTACAAAACGATACTCACGCGACCGCGAAAGCGGCAAGGAAAAATCTTCTTTTCTTAAAAAAAACCACTGTCTGCTCTTTGTCATGCACACCTGTGCCGTAACAAGAGTGCGATGTACACTTGCATTGCCGATTAGCTTTTCCAGCGTCATTTCAACGGTGACAAATAACGGCAGTTTCTCTGCCTCATATGTCAGGCACACTGCCAGTACTGGATTGTGAAAGTAATCTTTTGTATTTTTATTATACTGAAAAAGCCCTCGGTAAAAAAAGCCATTATCATCCAAGATCATTCTGCCTGTCCTCCCTATGTAAAAAGCGGGCGGTATTTCTTTCACACACCGCCCGCCTTCGCGTTACTTATTTCGATTTTAAATTTTGTTTTACTTGCTTGCCAGATACGCAGTCAGCTGCTCAACAAGTGCATCAACAACTTCCTGTCCGCCATTCTCCATAGCCTCGTCAACATTTGCCTTCAACATCTCTTTAATTGTATCGTAGGAGTTACCATAGCCATCTACGCGGATACCATGCAGCTTAACAGTTGCAACCATATCGGTAACAGCCTTACACTGTGCAACAGAGGTAGCTAAATCAACATCAGAGGTATCAAAGTGGAAACCAGTTACAGGCATGGTTACAAATGTGGAATCTTCCAGTTCATAACGTCTGTAAGCAAGTGTCTCATCATCATAGTATGTTCCAAGAAGCGCATAGGTCGGATTCCAAGTCATGCCATATCCACCAAACTGAGAATTGTAATCACTCAGAACATCTACTGTTCCTTCTTCCTCGCCATACGCAAAATCTGTTCCTTCAATACCATACTGAATCAGATCGTGTGCTTCCTGAGAGCCAAACATCCAGTCAAGGAACTTCATCGTTGCATCAATCTTTGTGGAGGTTGTTGGAATAGCCAGACCATTATTACCTGAACGGTCAGTTGGAATCGCTCCCTCTTCCTTATCACGGATCGAATCTACGTATACAAAGTAACCCAGTTCTGCATCATCATCTCCTGCTGCCTTCCAGGAGTCTACGTATTTCATATCTGCTACGTAATCATCCAGTGTACCAACGATAGATGCATTCAGACCAGCCTCAAACGGTGTACCACAATCAGTTACACTCAGGGAATCCGGATCAATATAACCTGCATCCTGCCAATTGGCAAACTTTTCATAACGGTCAGCACCAAAATCATGATTCCATCCCTCTGGGAAATCCTTAAAGTTCTCATCGCCGGAGCCTTCTACTGCATAGCTTACCAGCTCGCCATCTTTTACATAAGTCCAAATGGTCAAGCCTGCAGATGAGAATGACTGAAGTCCAGCCTGTGCAGATCCTTCCTGTGCTTCACCTCGAACAGAAAGCTGCTGGAAGAAACCTCTTGCCTGAGTTGCACCGTAAGGAATAACACCTGCATCTTTTGCTGCCTGCCAGTACTGCTCCATCTCATCATAGCTGTTGATCTGACCGTCTGTTCCTACACCCCAATCCTTTGCCCAGTCTTTTCTGTACCATACGACTGGAATACCATTTCCATAGGTCTCAAACAGTGGAATGTAACACATCTTATCGAACCAAATATTTGCTTCCATTACTTCTTCTGAGAATGCCTTTGCCAGTCCTGGATACTCATCTGGATTGTTAAAATAGGAAGAAAGGTCTGCATAATAGCCTTCTGGTGCCAGATTCTTTAACTGAACCCATGATGCGTCAAAAACAAGATCCCAGTCATTTCCACTTGTAATCTCAAGGTTTAACTTATCCTTATAATCAGCATGCTCAACCCATGTGATGTCCAGTGCTACGCCAACCTCATCCATGTACTCTTCTTCGTACTTTGCATATACAGCATCCCAGTTGTCTGGCTTTGGTCCCTTATGCATAAACTTGATTGTTACCACGTCTCCATCTTCTGCTGCCATTGCAGTTACGCCTGTGCCCATTGTACCAAACGCCATCAGACCTGCCATCGCCATTGCCATTTTTCCTGTCATCTTCTTCATTCTTATAATCCGCCTTTCTGGTTTGTTCCCTCTTGGGGCTCCCTGTTTGGGTATGGCTCCATTTTAGCTAAAAATTTTGGATTTTCAACACTACAAACTAACAGACTGTGCTTTTCAGTAGCATTTATACTATTTACTGTTGCTCTCCCTCATTTATCATATAGAATGAATGCTAAATCGTATAAAAAGTATAAAAATGCACTATGAGTTGATTTTTTAACTATTTTTCCCAGTGTTGAAAATTGAAGTTCATTTT
>OIWU01002577.1_pt1 | contig 15188 bp, 10 predicted proteins | sample 1587711 | NCBI WGS metagenome assembly OIWU01 (sample SAMEA3888909, study PRJEB22519) | human gut metagenome | biome: human gut; feature: human-associated habitat; material: faeces | place: Denmark | collected 2010 | reverse complement strand
CGGAATCCGATGCAGACATTCAGCCGGAAGAAATACTCACATTTTTCTCCAACGAATTTCCAGCTGTATTTCTATCTGAAATCCCACAGTGTGTGTTTCTAATAATATTACTTATCCCCCAAAAGAGGTCTATGCTTATCGCGGCAGCTCCTTCCGGCAGTTTTCTTACAGTCCGGCGCTCCGCTACTTCTCCGCTTCTCTTCCGTATACTTCAATCTGCGTCAGCGCAGGGAACGGCGACGGGTCGTCCGCTTTTTTCAGCTTTTCCAAGGTCAGTTCTGTGATAACCCGCTCCTCGAATACGATCTCGTGCGGCTTTTCGCTTTTTTCCAGCTCTGCCACGACCTCGCTTCCATCCGAGAACCGGATCGTCACCTGCTTCCACCAGTTATCGTGCGGGAAATCCGCCCTTGTGTACAGACGGATACGGCTGACCGCCACCTTTCTGCCGAATTCCAGCTTCATATTCGCATCCTCGCGCCGGTTGATTCCCCACGATTCATACGGCCACTCTCCGTGCGCATCATTCACCGTGACACCGTCGATCGCGTTTCTGGCGGCGAACACCGCCTCCCCGCGCGTCTCCACATTCGCCGACGCATGCGGATAACAGTTGGTCTCCCCATGCTGGTCCATCACATTTTTTGCAAGATTCCTGCAGGAGCCAAAGCATGTCATATCCGCAAGCTTTGCGGTGATTAAATGCCGGTTCCCGGAAAATATCTTGGGCGAGTAGGAAATCTTTCTCTCCCCGAACGGAATCCTGTAGTGGACGTCCCCGGTCACATAGACGGTTGCCGCCCCGAGCGCATCGTCCGCCATCAGTTCGTAGAAGGCATTTTTCGGGGAGATCTCAAAGATGATCTCATCACCCTCCTCGTATTCTTTCGTGTAGACCAGTGCCGCCTCATCCTCTCCTCTGGCAACACTTAGGGTCATGCCGTCCTTATTCTGTATCTTAATCGTTATCACTGCCATCTTTCCCCTCATCTCTCCATTCATACTGTGAAAAAACAAACGTCAGGATCTTCGCGTGTACATATGCGATTCCGCCGGCCGACACGAAAAGCAGCGGCCAGAACACAAACAGCGCCGCCGTGATAAACAGTGCCGCGGATGTCAGCATCAGAAGCGTCCAGCCGAAGTTCTTAAACGCCATCACAAACGCAAGCGCAAGCGTCTTCTTTAAATCCGCGTCCGTCCATGCTAGCAGCGGAAACACATACAGGGCAACGAAGACAAAAATCACCGACAGCACCAGAAAAATCCAGAAAAACACCGTTCCGACGCCGCCTGCGAGGTGATAATAAAAATATAAATCCGCTCCGAAAAAGATTCCGAGCGCCAGCATTCCGATCCAGGCGATCGTCGCAGATTTAAAATTCTCCTTAAACGCCCGCACAAAATCTTCCCGGATGTAGCCCTCCTTGTTGGACGCTAACGTCATGGAGCAATAGCAGAGTGCGCACGTCGACGCCCCGATTGTTACGACCGGCAGTGAAAAAAGCAGCCACAGACATGTCAGAAAAAACATATCCGTCACCTTTCCCATAAAACGCCAGACCGGATTGTCCATATCAAACATTTTTCCCATCGTCTTTCCTCCCTGTCTCTTCCTGCGAAATCATCACTTTGTATTCCTCTACCGAAAACGCGGCTGCCACCCCGGCGTTCTCCTCAAAGATCCACCGGAGCATCCCGACCGCCTGCTCCTTCCTCTCTGATCCGCTCACAATCCCGATCACCGGGTCTAAGAGCGTAATCCCGTACTGCTTCACAAACGCGGTATCTGTCAGTGTGATGCCGCATGCCACACCGTTTTTTTCATAGATGCGCGCCCCCAGCGCTTCACATGCCCCAGCGCCCAGCAGTTTCCTAAGATCAGCAAACGCATTCAGGTTACAGTAATAGTCAAACACATCTTTTTCCAGAATCATGAAGTCGAGCTCGTGCGCATACACGTACGTCGTGATCGTTGCGAGGGAATCCTGCGTATTGGCATCGGCGATCGGCGTCTGCCCCAGCGCGGCTGCATCCATGGTAAGCGCTGTGTCCACGACGACCTCCTCCCCGTTAGGATCGCCCCCGATCCCGGCGAGGATCGCCTCCTCCATCTGGGTTGTCACCGCATCGTCCTGCACATTGTTGACCACTTCTCCCATGAGAATCTTTGTCTTTTCTTTTTTCCCCATGGTGCCAGCGACATAGAGGACCGCTGCTGCGAGAACCACTGCAAAAATAACGATACCCTTATGATAAGTCCACCAGTGTTCCAGTTTTTTTCGCACCGCGCATCCTCCTTTTTGCTTCTCTCCTACCAGTTCAAAACGTCGCCCACCAGCACGTCCCCTGCCTTGTCAAAAACGATCACATTTCCGTAACCCATGCAGCCGTCCACCTCCACGAGGTCGGTCGGCGAATTGACCTCCTGATGGCAGAGGATCACCACATATTCCTTTTCCCCTGCGGTAATCTTTAATGCCTCCGCCATCGTCTCCGGATAGTCTGTCTGCTTTAATGCCGAGCGCACCGGAAGCTTCTCAATCGAAAGCGGACGTCCCGGCTGTGCATCGATGACCGTGATAAGGCTGGTAAAGCCTTCTCCCTGCTTTGTCACCTTGCACACCGTATTTTCCTCTTCCACATTATAATGTCTTGCAATGTGGCCGCTCTTAAGCTCCGCTTTCACCTGCGCCGACACAAAATAAAAATCCGCTTCTGCCATTTTACCACGATAGGCCACACATGGGAACTTCTTTTCTCCCGGCGCATTTTGTGTCACCGTGCCGTGATTGTTAAAATGAAAATACTGCTGGTAGGTGTGACGATCCCCGGTGTACATCTCGTCCGCCAGAACATACAGATCCGGCTTTATGTAAATCACCTTCCGGTTCACATAGACACCGCCCGGAAGATCCATGTAGCCGAGCTGCCCCGCCTGTGCAAATTCCGCCAGCTCCATGCACCGGAAATTCTCTTTGACCGGCTGGGAAAGCTTCGAGCACTCCCAGGAATCCTTGCAGATGGTAAACGGCAGATCATCCACCGTGATCGTATTGTGTCCCGACGGATCCTTGTACGAAAAACGCTTTGGTCCCGACACATAGGTATACCTGCCGCCGTCCATCAGCACATCCTCGCCGTTCACAACCAGATCAATGTGCAGCTTATCGGAATGTCCGTGCCCCGCTCCCATCGTCCCGGAATGCAGATGTAGAAAATTGGCACGCTCCGACCAGTCCGACCGGAAATAGGTGTTCCCGCTGTGCTCCAGAAACAGCGATGTAAAGTCCGGTTTTCTGCGCTCCATCCCGGCGTATTCTTCCCCTGCTTTCATGCCGAGATCCCAGATACTCTCATAATCAAGACGGTCGAATCCACCAAACCGCAGCACCGGATTTAAAAACAGATACGCCGCCACGCTGATGCGGTCCCGCACATCCACGTCGTCGCTGTCCCCCATCATCACAATGTGGTGATCCGGCTTTAACCACGCGACATCCGCCATTGCCATCTTCTCCGTCTGGCGCAGGATCACGTCCGGCAGTGCAATGTCGTTCCGCTTTGCCAGAAGGATCACGTCTAACAGGCAGTGCAGCACCTCGTTGTGATACATCGGCGACTGCTCCCAGTGTACGCCGTCCGGCATGATCTGCATCCGCACCTGCACCTCAAGATTCTTCACGGCAAACGCGATAAACTGCTTTGTCTTCTCGCTCTGCGGGAGACACACGCCGATCTCAAACAGCCCGTGATTCTCAATGACGCCCCAGTTGCTCATATAGCGGTAAGCGGAATGACATTCCATGATGTGTTCCGCCTGCAGGATCATGCTGTCATAATATTTCTGTAAAAACGCTTCCGTGAGCGTCGGGCTGTCATGAAACAGCCAGATCGCCTTGCTCCAGTATTCCCCGCGGAAGCCGGTGTCGAGACTTCTCCACGGTCCCGCCGCATACTTTTCGTTCAGCGGGACATGATCGATCCATTCCTCCGCAATCTCCATAAACGCTCTCGCATATTTCTCATCCCCGGTCATCTGATACGCCTGACCGAGCGTCATGAAAAAGCGGTGTCTGTTGAACTGCCAGACAAATTCCGGATCGTCTGCCGGCATATACGTCCAGTCGATCGCTCCGTCAAACTGTACCGGCTCGTCGGTCTGCTCCAGATCCCACTTGGAGTTGAACAGAAAATATTTCCGGCACACACCGTCCGCCACCGCAAGCGTCTGCGCGACATCTTCTGGAAATTGCTCCCTGCAGTACGCCCCGACCGCTTTTCCATCCTCACAGTAATAGTGTGATGCATCCCTGTCAAAAAATGCTTCTCTTTTCATCCTGCCATACCTTCCTTTTTCCCTTGTTACCAATATGGATTCCAGTCTTTTTTCAGCCGCATGAGCGCTTCCATGTAAAAATAATCTCCCCAGATGTTGCACTCGTCCACCCCGCAATGGTTGCAGGTATTATACGGAGAGTGGTTGGAATAGGTGCTGTGTAACACCAGCCCGTTCGACTCTTTGGGATCTTTCACCGCGTATCCGTCGTACAGTGCCTTCATCAGCCGCTTTGCCGTTGCACGGTAAGCTTCCGCCTCATCCGGCTTTAGATATTTTGCCATCTCAAGCATTCCGCATGCCGCGATCGACGCCGAGGAGGAATCTCTCGGCTGATCGTCCCCGTCCGTGAACTCCAGATCCCAGAACGGTACCATATCCTTGGGCAGATGCGCCAGAAAAAAGTCTGTGACATCCCGGAACTTCTGAATGTATTCTTCCCTTTCCGTGTACTTGTAGGCGAGTGCCATCCCGTAGATGCCCCACGCCTGACCTCTCGCCCACGCGGAACCGTCGCGGTATCCCTGACAGGTGGCTCCGTGATCCGGTGCCCCCGTCTTCATATCGAAGAAAAAGGTGTGCCAGGTGGAATGATCCTCACGGATCACATTGGCGACCGCCGTGTGAATATGCTTCTCCGCAATGTCCCGATACTTCGGATCGCCGGTCTCCTCCGACGCCCAGTAGAGCAGCGGCAGATTTAAAAGACAGTCGATGATCAGCCGGTAGTTTTCCGGTGCATCCATCGCACCCCACGCCTGTATAAAATTGCCCACCGGGTGAAATCTGCGGATGAGCTGATCGGCTGCCAGTATGGCTGCCTTTCTTCCCGTCTCATTCCCGGTCAGTTTATAGCCCGCCACGCAGGACGGCGAATACAAAAATCCCATATCGTGGTGATCGACTTCGATCTTGTTTTCAATGCGGTTCAAAAAGCTGTCAATCTGGATTTCACCGGCTTTTTTATAGATGTCTTTCCCGGTATCCTCGTAGGACAGCCAGATCTCGCCCGTCCAGAATCCCGTCGTCCAGTCCACATTGTCCGTCGGCGCGTAAAACCCGTTCTCGCTGTAAGCCTTCTGGAACTTCGTCGTGAACTCCGGCAGATTGCGCTTTACCTGCGCCGTGGAGAAATCCATCGCCTCTTTGATCTCCTGCTCTGTGATCTGCGGTTTTTCTTCGTATCGCATACCCTTCTTCTCCTTTTCCGTTTTCAAATCATGTTATGTTTATCCAACACGTTATTCCTGTAGAGTAAAACAAAGCCGTCACACAAACGATCTCTTTTTGTGTGACAGCTTTGTTACATACCTTCGGCTTTAGCCCTTTAAACCGGTAGATGCAATTCCCTCTACAAAGTATCTCTGCAGACAGATAAATACGATGAGTACCGGAATCAGGGAAAGTACCGACCCTGCCATAATCAGTCCGTACTGGGAGGAATACTGACCGATGAACATTTTGAGACCTAACTGAATGGTCTTCTTCTCCTGGGATTTTAAGTAAATCAATGGTCCGAGGTAGTCATTCCACGTTGCCACGAAAGTGAAGATTGTCAGCGTGGACAGCGCCGGTTTTGACAGAGGAAGCATGATGTGCGAATAAATTTTGTATTCACTCATGCCGTCGACTCTCGCCGCCTCACACAGTTCGTTCGGAATACCATCATAGAACTGTCTCATCATGAACACGCCGAATGCGGAAAATGCCTGCAGACAGATCATTGCGAGCAGCTTATCGTTCAATCCCATCTTACGCATCATGATAAACTGCGGAACCATGTATACCTGCCACGGCATAGCGATGGTCGCAATGTATGCCATGAACAGTGCATTCTTATGCTTGAACTCCAGTTTTGCAAAAGAGTATGCTGCAAAGCTGCTTGTCAAAAGCTGTAAGGCGGTCACCACGATTGTGAGGAACACGGTGTTCTTCACGAACGTGCCAAACGGAATCTTCGTCCAGATATCCACGTAATTGCTCCAGCGCGGTGTCTCCGGAATCAGAACAAACGGCGTCATCTGGAATACTTCACGGTCTGTCTTAATGGAAGCGGACAGCATCCAGATAAACGGGATCAGCATTGCCGCCGTGATAATCAGTAAAATCAGATACAGGAGGAACTTCTTGATCAGATTGTTTCGTTTCATCGATGCTTCTTTTTTCTGCTTTGTCATTATCTCACTCATCTCTGTTCTCCCCCTTTCTAGTCCTCTAACTTCTTCTCATATGCAAACTGTATAATCGTTACAGCAAGTACCAGTACAAACAGTACCATTGCGACCGCACTCGCATAACCGAGTTTCCAGTAGTCAAATGCATTTTCGTAAATGTAGTAAACAAGTACGGATGCAGAGTTGCTTAACTTGCCCTGGCTTCCGCCTGCCAGCATGATGGCGATGTCGTACACCTTAAAGCAGTTGATCGTCAGCATCACGACAACGAAAAAGGTGGTGGATCGCAGCTGCGGCCAGGTGATATATTTAAATTTCTGCCAGGTCGTCGCCCCGTCGAGGCTTCCCGCCTCGTATAATTCCGACGAGATTCCCTGCAGTCCCGCAAGGTAGATTACCATGTAGTAACCCATATATTTCCAGACACTGAATAAAATAAGTGTCAGCATAATCAGATTTCCGCTAAACCAGTTCGGCAGATTCTTCTGCTCGATCCCGCAGATTGTCATCAAAAGATAATTCACCGGTCCCTTGGTCGGATGAAAAATCATGGACCATACCGTTGTGATGGCAACGAGGGATGCTACATACGGGAAGAACGATACCGTTCTAAAAAATCCTCTTCCCTTCACCTTCTGGTTTAAGACAATTGCCAGTGCCAGCGACACAACCATGGTAAGCGGTACCGTGCCGACACAGTAGATAATCGTGTTTTTTAAGGATGCCGTGAAAAAAGTATCCGACGGCAGTTTCAAGAAATTGGAAAGTCCGACAAACTGAATCGGGTTGTTTCCATCCCATTCTGTAAATGCCAGAATAAAGGCAAATATGATCGGGATCAATGTAAATACGGCGAATCCGATGAAGTTCGGCGCAATGAAAGAATAGGCAACCAGATCGTCTCTGGTCTGCTTTGACAGTTTGCGGCCGCTTCGCATTGCAGCAGCCTTCCACTGCAGTTTGTTTCTGTTTTGAATCAGTTTCTGTTTTTTCTTGTTATCAGTTTCGTTCTGACTTTGTTCCCACAGTCTTGCCATTTCGGCTTCCATCTGCTCTAATTTTGCTGCTTTCTTCTTATCCATAACCATGCCCAAAAGCCAGATACGGCTTATTTCCTTTCTCCTTTAAGCTGTTTCATTTTTAAGGGCCGGCTGTTTTCAGCCAGCCCTTTTATCAGCAATCGTGGTTATGCTTCCGTTCCATTACTGGTTCAGAATCTTTCCAACCTGCTCATTCATGGATGCTACACCCTCTTCTACGGTCACTTCACGGTTCATGATGGAAGTGTGGTAGGTGTCGAGGATACTGTTGATCTCTGATACGTTCTCAGCATACGGTACCTCAAGGTATGCATTTGTGATGTTTAATGCTTCCTTGCTGCTCTCGTCTGTCGGGAATCCTGCCATGCCGGCGATTGTGTTGATAACATCGTCCGTCATAATTGCCGGGAAGTTACCGGTGGAAGCCATTACCTTAGCGCCCTCTGTACCGGATACCCAGTTTACGAAATCAAATGCTGCGTCCTTGTTTGCGGAAGCGCTTGTAACAGCAAGACCTGTGATGGTAGCGATCGTGCTGCCTGCCTCTGCTCCGTCCGGATGCGGATAGCTTGCGATACCCCAGTTGCCGCAGAGAGAGCTGTCGTACTCACCGCTGTCAAGATTGGAGATCAATGTGGAGATGAACCAGGAACCCATGTTCATCATAGCAACATTTCCGTTGGAGAATGCTGCGGAGTAGTGAAGACCTTCTGTGCTTAAGTCTGTGTAGGTCTGGCATACACCGTCATCCTCTTCACTTAAGATCATGTCATAGTACGGAATCATCCAGTCGTAATTGCCGTCCAGGATAGAGTGTTTTCCATCCAGGATTCCGAACAGTTCGACTGCGGATCTCCATGTGTGATAATGGCATCCGTATACCTGGGAACCGTAGGTGGTATCTGTCAGCTGTCTTGCCAGTGCATCGTAATCTTCCATCGTCATATCGTTGGACGGATAAGCAATGCCTGCTGCATCAAATACATCTTTGTTGTAGTAGATCAGCCAGTAATCGCTTCTGAACGGAAGTTCATATAAGCTTCCATCTACTGTTACCTGATCTGTGATTCCGTTGAAGTCTGCGAGGTTAATTCCTGCATCTGTGATGTAATCATCCAGGGACTCCAGCGTGTTCTTCTGAACCAGCGTTGCGTAACCCGGTACATCCTTGAAAAACAGCCCCCGGTATCGTTGTAATTCCATCGGAAAGAATCACGTTCTTAAACTTGGCACCTCGAAAAGCCTGAAGTCCCAAACCGGCAACCGAATGTGCCATCCTCAAAGTATCCACGGGTGCATTTTGAAAAGCACATCCGGCAATCTTCTTCACCCCTTCCGGAATTTCAAACACGGTTTGTACCCTCCCCTCCGGGTACAACAACAACGTCTCTTTCCCCTTGTCATACAAAATGCCGTCTTCCGTCGTGAAACTGGAATTCACAACAGATACCCGAAACTCTTTCAACGAAGTACATCCCTCCGAAGAGGCAAAACTTCGCACCTCGTCGGGAATCGTCAGCACCGTCAACCCCGTACACCCCTTGAATACATCCTTCTCCACCACCTTCACCGTGTTCGGCAAGGCTACCTCCCGGAGATTACTACAATTCATAAACATACCATACCCCAACGTATCATTAGCCGTATAGCGGGAAGAGTAGTAACTCATTCCCCCCTCGACAACCTGTACATCAGTCAGATAAAGCCGATTCAGCTTTCCCGCAGTCTCTTCTCCGTCAACTCCCCTCCCCAACATATCCCGCAACAAACGAAAATCGGAACCGTTCAATTTTCCGCTAATAGAAATCTCGGTCAATTCATATTTCAATCGTTCGCCAATCACCTCCGACAAGGTCCCCGGCTCCGAAATATATATCGCGTTATCCGTGATAAACTTCACTTCCCCCGTGTACACCTCTCCCACGGCATTGGCAGCATAAGCCCGAACCGCGTAAGACGTGGATAAATTCAAATCTGTCAACCGAGCCCTAAAAACACCCTCTTCTTCCAATTCTGCTGCAACAAACAACTCTTCCGCCGACCTCTCTCCCCGGTATTTAAATCCCAAAAATGACAAAGCCTCCCCACCGTCCTCGACCAACACGCACTGCACAACTGCCGTTGTCGGCCCTTTATTAATCAAAACCATCTCTCCCAACACGGGTTCCGTGTTCGGGTAAGTGCGAAAATGCAACACATCCGTCCGTACTGCACTGCCTCCATTAGAAACCTCCAAATAATAATAATACTCCGTCCCCGCCTTCAGCCCTTCCAACATAACCTCTGCCCCCTCTTCCGTCCGGGTAGCGGCAACCCGCACCACCTCCTCCGGTGAACTGCCATACACGAAATAACAATCCCGCACAACGCCATCCCCGTTTAAAGCAATTTCTCCGGACAAACAGGCCGTATTCCGGGTAATCCCCGTAGCCTCATGCAACGTCAGCGTCGGGGGTAAAACCGTTGGCCCAGCCTCTTTCGAACAAGCCGTTCCCACCATCACACAACAGATAATATAGAAGTAAAACTTATACATACTCTAAAAATTAATCCCGACACCTAACACGGGTTCCCAATATTCACCCCGGATCGTCAATACCCCCAAAGAAACTGCCACCCGGCGCACCTCCATCAGTACCCCGACTTCACCCGCAACCCCTTTCACCGAATAATCCGTGTTTTGTAACTTTACACCTTCCAAGGTTTCCCAAACCACTCGCTGCTCCCCGTACCCGACACCCTCGTAAACATGCAACAACCCGATCACCCGATGAATCCCACCCGCGGTAACCGTGTTCAAAGCCCGGGACACGGAACTCTTGTAATAAGGAGTCGGTTCTCCCGAAACCAACTCACCCGCCTGATTACATTTCCCCGCAGTCGACAGGAACCGGAAATTACTCTGCACGTGCAACCATACTCCATGCTTTCTCATGCCCCCGAACCTCACCCCGTTCGCAATCTCCCCCTCGTGTATCCCAAAAGTTGCCAAAACAAAATAAGTCGGTTTTCTTCCCCTCAACTCACCCCCGGACACGGCACGAAGCGAATAATCCAAAGGAGTATTCTCCAATCCCCGGAACGAACGCCTCAACACCTCCGGGTAAGGCTTCTCCTGCACCTTCTCGGGAGGGGGAGCAATCACCAACTCGTACGTCAAACGGGACTCCAACGCTGACGGGAAGCGATAATCCCTCAACACCCCCCAACGGGGATGCTTGATCGTCAATTTCATCGTCCCGTGAGGCACGTAAATCCATATTTCACCGACCTCGTTCTTTCGGGCTACAATCCCCAAGGGAGTTGAAAAAACAAAGTCCGGGTCTCCCACCACCTTAATCAAGGCACAAGCTTCATCGTTTAAATCCCTTACCGGATCCACCCAAGCCGTGATGTCATTCGTCAGACAACGGAAAGAACGGACCTCGAACTCCTGGGCATCAATCGAATGTCCCAGAAAACACAATAGGATTATCAATGCTATTTTACCCATCATTCCAAATTAAAACTTCCGATATTAAATATCTCCTGTTCAGGTAACGGCGTGTGTTCATCCATCATGCGGGGTTGCCACGTGCGCACGTGTATCTTGGGAGCCGTTTGATCCCGAAAATCCCACAACAAGAACAAATACCCCTCGTCGGAATATATATCCGATTTATAACTCTGTTTCACCGAAACCCCGTATATCCCCTTTTTCGTGGGATGTCGCTTTATCGTGAAATCATTGAATTTCACATCAATATGCTGATTTCTCCTAAAAATCATCTTCAAATGATACAAGTACTCGCGCTTACTCTTCACGCTATAACGTACCTGCTCGGAGGACAAATAAAGCCTCTCATTTGAGGGTGCTTTCCGGATCACCGTCCCCACGACAATCAACGCCTCCTCGCTAAACAACTGCTCCAGAAAATCAATATCTTTCGTCAGATATGCCATCCGAAAATGTTCCATATAATTCAATATAACCCGTCGATTCGAAGCATCCTCCTCCTGCAATCCCCCATCCAACACTTGCTTGGCCTCCCGGTAAAAAGGACTGTTCTTATCTATCACACGGGCCTTAGACAAAACAGGTTCCCGGGATGGTTTAACATCTTTCTTTTCCTTCACGGGCTCAACCATCACCGAATCTTTCGCCGCCTCATGCCGCCGCATGAACACTTGGGGACACTCCCTAGCTGCTTCCTGATCCCAGTGAATAATTGAAAATTTATTCGGTCCGACCATCTGCCCCCCTTCGTCTATCAAATAATAAACGCCATTCTCACACACGAAAGCATATCGGTCAAGATCTGAAATCCAATCATACACGAACTCACAAAGCGGTCGTCCCTCGAAATCAAAAAGAGCCCACTTACCCCGTAACTTCAACGCCACCCGCCGATCTCCAATCACCCGTCCATCGTCATAATTCGCCGGAATCAACACCTTACCGGACTTATCCATCACCCCGACACCCGATTCCGTCCAGAAAACCGCCGCATCATAACGGAACGGCATCACCTCCTGCACCCGTGTCGGCAAATACAAACAAACATTTCCTTCCCGATCCAACGCCCCGCAATAATCCTGTTCCAGATTCTTAAACATCAAATACCCACATGAAAAACTCTCTTGTATCCGACTATTTTGTAACGTGATATAAAATTGGACACCCCCCTGTTTATTAATCACCTGATAAGCCAACCGACCCTCCCCGTCGGCAATTCCCACAACAGCCAAACCTTCCGAGAAATCAGCGGCATAATCGTACACCGGTTTAATCACCATTTCGCCACGCGTATCCATATAACCGTACTTCCCGTTATTCGTGTACACCAACGCCAAACCTTCCCTGAAATTATGTGCCATCAATATGCCATGCCCCTGGTAACTATCCACAACCGCCACTTTTTTCCCGAAGCGATCCACCACCATCAACGGCCCGTCCTTCTCCTCTTGGGCAAACGTCACCTCCTCAAAGAAATAACCGATCGTGACAAAACTCTTGGGCGATACCGATTTCAACTCACCCGAAAAACTATATAACTCGTATCTCCCCGAATCATTCGGCACGCTCAACCTTTCGTTCACCACCGCCGAAGGCCGGTATGCAAAAGCGTTGATCGTCCTGATCGTCCCGTCCGTACCAAGAAATCCCCATTCATTTCCCCGGGTCACCTTAAACGGTAAAGCATCTATTGCTATTCGCCTCTCTTCACAAGAAGCAAATAGCAATAGACACGTGAATAGAAATATTCCGATTCTTATCATAGACGGGGCTTTACAACATCACATACGGCAAAAATACACATTTCTTTCTATTAATCCCAATTTTCAATTTCACCCCCGATCTCAATTTTCACCTGTTCCGGATTTTTCGAAATCACCACCGTTACCGTGTGTTGTATTCCCGGCTTGAAAACAAATCGGCTCTCCACCAGATAAGCAACTCCTTTCATCACCACCTCCACCAGCGGTTTGCTATTATCAATGCGCTGAGGCACCAATATGGCCGAATACTGGTAAGTCCCCGTCTTCATCGCCCGAATTGTCGCCGCCGTACCGTAAGGATTCTTGGTTACAAACCCCGCACTCAAATCTATCGTGGCCGATGGAACCGTGTTATGTACATACACTTCGGCCTCTTCAGGCAGTTCCCCGTCATAATCCTCACCCTTGACCAACCGGACATTCAATCTACTCATCCGGTGAGCAAACGTTAACTTCACCGCACCATCCCCAGCGGTCACGTTCTTCGACCTTGCCCACAGGAAATCGCTAGCCTCGTAACCTCCCAACAAACTCCCATCTCTCGCCGTAGTCTGGTCCAACGCCACCTCAAACGGCATATCATCCACGCTAGTTAACGGGGAAACGTACGGGTAATACCCGAACACGTCATACGCACCGTCATTCCAATAAATCTTTCTTCCGGACTCCCATTTCGAACCGGAATACGTCAACAACTCGTTATTCACATAATTCCCGGAAACTTCCAAAGGAGCATCTTTCTCCGTCAAGAACACCCCCATCCGGTCACCCGCCTCGAAATCAGTCGCGGTGGCCCGGGCAAGCGAAGGATGTACCACGTCAAAAGTGACAAACAGATTATCGGGCTCTATCTCCTTTTTCGAATTAGAGCAACCAGCCGAGAGGCACAGGAAATAGAGTATCCCGATTCTGTATATTATTTTCATGCAATTCATAGCTTACTTGTTTTTACATTCAACCCTTATTTCAAAATATCCGGTTTCCCCTCATGAATCCGGGGCGCGTATTGATTACCCCGCACCGTAACACCCGGACGATCCGCGTAACGGGACAACGATTCACCGGCATCGCGCTTGTCATTCGCCACGAACTTCTCAAACGAGTAAGATTCCCCGGCATATTCCATGATTCGTTTCACGATCGCTTCTCGACTGATCGCACTATAATAAGGGATGTCATTATTCATACAGCTATTCTGTTCCGAACGGAAAACTCCACGTGCATGCATAAATCCTCCCTCGTAAATATCCACCACGTCACTATACCGATCATCAAAAATGAAATGAGCCCAAGGCACTTCATGCATTTTTCCGGTAAGGGACAAGTTTTCGTACCATCCCAAAGATTTCGCAGAATTAAATTCTTTTACATGCGCACAACAAGTACAATCACAGAAATCAATAAACGCATTGTGATAGATGTACTCATCCCCTAGCTTACCGAAACCATGTCCTCCGGCCTCATGTTGAATCACACCCCGGGAATCCAACGGATACCCGTAATCACTCAACGGACAGAATGCTATAGCGGAACCATCTCCCCACATCTGGCAAATTCCACCGTAATCCGTTGAATTCGGTGTTATAATAATCAATGTTTGATTCAAATTCCCTTTGTTCACCGTCGGCATGTTCAATGCGTAAGCAAAGACGGCATCGTAATCACATCGCAAACCAACCCCTCCCGTGTACGTTGTCTCGAATTTCGTGTATCGAATCGTATTTACTGTGCCGACACCACTTTCTGGGGAAACTGCGATCCCCGTGTAAATATTGAAATAATCTCGATATGTCCGATAAGGTTCTATATCAAAGAAACGTTCTACTTGCTCCTTTATCATTGTCATATAATTCCCTTTCGAAATATCCAAAGCACTATAACCGTCTCCCAAAAATACCAGATTAACCCCGTTACCAATTTTATGCTCCTGCAAGGTGATAATCTCGTCCTCTCCGTATTCGTAATCATATTGTGTTACATGGCAACGTGTCGTGTAGTCTTTATCCTTCAACTGGAACACGACATCCCCCTCGCGAGGTTCTCCACCCCGGCTCAACTCCTTTATTGTCAACATCAATTCGGTCTTTTTCGATCCTTCCATTTGAGACAACACACACCAGTCAGGCAATTCGATTACCTTCCAATCTCCCTCGGCATTCAGCACCAGACGACGAACACATTCCGTATTTATAGCTGTCGCCAACGCCGGCCTGCAAACCAATTCCCGATGAGCTGCAATTCGTTTAAAATCACTCCATCCAGGAGTAACTTGATACTGTGCTACAACAGGTTCCGGGACCTCTAATGTAAAATTATCTTTGGGCACCCCATCAAAAGCCCCCGCCTGCACATAAGCCGGAATAGTACCTTTACAGA
>OIWU01002576.1_pt1 | contig 15190 bp, 5 predicted proteins | sample 1587711 | NCBI WGS metagenome assembly OIWU01 (sample SAMEA3888909, study PRJEB22519) | human gut metagenome | biome: human gut; feature: human-associated habitat; material: faeces | place: Denmark | collected 2010 | reverse complement strand
TTACGGCGAAGTCAACCTGATCTCGGGGCATTCGGGCGAAGGAAAAAGCACGCTTCTGTATATCATAAGCGGCATTATCCCGAATATCACGGACGGAATACTTTCGGGCGAAGTGCTGATAAACGGTGAGGATATAAAAGGCAAACGCCTTGGCGAAGTGTGCCGCAAAGTGGGCGTCGTTTTACAAAATGCCGACGAACAGATTATTCAGAAAACGGTTGAGGACGAAATAGCTTTCGGTTGCGAAAACCTTGCATTTTCACCCGAAAAAATAAGCAAACAAATAGACACGGTTTGCCGTCTTATGAAACTCGATAAGTCGTGGCAGAGCCGCAAACTTTCGGGCGGACAGAAGCAAAGACTGATAACGGCTTCCACGCTTGCAATGGGGCAGAAGATAGTAATTCTTGACGAACCGCTTGCCAATCTCGACACGGCGGGCGCGGAAATGCTGATGTCCACATTAAAATCTCTCGCAAAAGCGGGCTATTGCATTGTAGTCATCGAACACAGGCTCGACGTTGTTCTGCCGTTCGTGGATAAAGTTTTTCACGTAGGAAATAAAAGCGTAGACGAAATCGCGGACAGGGAAAAATACCTGAAAGAACAGTCGATCGAAATAGAAGATACCTGTTCGACTTTTAGCGGTACGTTACCTGTGTTTTCGCTTTCGGACGTAGCGTTTTCGGTTAAAGAGCGGGATATACTGAACGGAGTTACCTTCGATATTTTAAAAGGCTCGCGGGCGGTACTTCTCGGCGAAAACGGTTGCGGCAAAACAACGCTTTTAAGACTTATTTCCCGCCTTGAAAAACCTTGTCGCGGCGTGATTCTGCAGAATATCGACGATAAATTCGGGCAAAAGAGTAAACAAAGCAAAAAATGGTATCAAAAGGTGGGCGTGGTGTATCAGAACCCCGACTATCAACTGTTTATGCCCACGGTGGAAAAAGAGATTAAATTCGGCTCAAAGTCTGACGAATACGCCGACGAAATAGCCGAAAAATTCGGAATAAAGCATTTATACGCCCGTCATCCGCAGTCACTTTCCGAAGGTCAGAAAAGGCGAGTTTCGATAGCCGCCGTCGTTGCAACTAATCCCGAAGTGTTGATATTGGACGAGCCGACGGTGGGGCAAGATTATAAAGGCTTGTGCAAAATGGTTGAAGTGCTGAATCGTATTCACGAGGAAACGCATAACACGATGATTACCGTTACGCACGACAAGCGTTGTGCGGCGGCATTATGCGACCGCGCTGTATGGATAAAAGACGGAAAGACTTATAAAACGGGCGATAAACGACTTATAGACGGGTTTTTCACGAATTGTCAAGACAAAATTAGCCTGCGCTAATTTTGTCGAAAAGACAGGCTTTTTATTGACACGACGGTATGACGGTGGTATAATATTTTCGTTGTTAGCAAAGGCTAACCGATATAAACGATAAACAGTACGGCACCGCGCAAAAGCGCGGTTATAAAAAGGAATTTGGTTAGCCTTGACTAACCAAAATAAAGAAGCATTACTACAAGGAGCAAAACATTGCTGTTACAACTTAAAAACATAGGAAAAATATATGACAGCAACGACATTCTGACGATCGGTATACGTGGAATCGATCTCGATTTTGACTATAACGAATTCGTAACTATTGAAGGTGAGAGCGGAAGCGGTAAGTCCACTCTTTTAAACGTTATCGCGGCGAACGACAGTTATGAAGAGGGCGAGTTGTACTTCAACGGCGCGGAAACTTCGCACTATTCGGAAACGGATTGGGAAAAGTACCGCGAGAAGAATATCGCGATGATTTTCCAGGATTTCAATATCATCGAAAACCTCACCGTACTCGAAAACGTGGAACTTGCGTTGTTACGCGTAGAAGATAAAATCGAGCGGCGGAAAACGGCGGAAGATCTGATAGCGAAAGTGGGGCTTACGGCGCAGAAGAATCGCAAAGGCAGCAAACTTTCGGGCGGCGAAAAACAGCGTACCGTAATTGCGAGAGCGCTGGCGAAAGACAGCCCCGTTATCCTTGCGGACGAGCCTACGGGAAATCTCGACGTCAAGGCGAGCAAGGAAGTGGCTGCTCTTTTAAAGGCGGTATCCAAAGATAAACTGGTGATCGTGGTGACGCACAATCCCGAATTTTTCGTGGAATACGCCACAAGAAGAGTTACGATTTTCGACGGATCGGTGAAAGAAGATAAGGTAATCAGAAAGCCTCTGCCGAAAACAAGCGCGGATAAAGAAGAAATAAAAGCGGGAAAGTGGCAGAATTTCAAAAATACGATGCACATCGGCACGCTGAATTATAAAAGTCGGCCGAAGTTTACGGCGATGATGAGTTTTGCGCTGTTTGTGTGCGCCATAACGCTGTTCCTCGTGATTTCCGTGTTTGGTAATTCGCTGATCCGCCCTACGCAGGTGCCGCTCGACGGTACGGGCGTAACGGGAAAGGTGATTCTTTCCAATCGTTCCAATTCGATTACGCAATCCGATCTGGACGAGGTGGCGGGGCAGACAAAAGCGGGGTATTTTCTGCTCGACAGAAACCTTTCCGAATTTTCCGTAGATATTCCTAAGCGCGGGGGATTAAGCAGTTCGTATACGCTCACCTGCCTTTACGATCCGTATAAATATTGCCCCGAAGCGGGCAACGCCGTGCTGATTATGTCCAAATCCGAGGACGGCGACGCGGAAACGATTAAAAACATGATCGTAAATGCCGAAATAGGCATTAAAAATATCACGCTGAAAACCACGGTGGATTTAACAGAACCGAAACTGTATCTGGGGTACGACGATTTGAACGCCTACGGCAAGAAAATGCAGGCGGTGAATTCCGTGATGAAACTCGGCAATAACGAAACGACGGTGTTTACGTTCAGAGCGGGCGAAGAACTGGCGGCGGGCGAAATCAATCTCGTCAATTCAAATTTCTACGCTGCGGACGGTAAACAGGTGGTGTTCAACGCGAAAACCGATAAATCATACGTAGTGGTCAGTTCCGATAAAAAGAAAGAGGACGTCAGCGGACTGATCGTTGAGATGAACGCGGAAGATTATGCGGCGATGTTCGCGGGGGAAGAAACGTCGGTGCAGAGCGCGCTGTATTACGCGAGCGACGGCGACGCGAAAGCAGCCGTTAAAAATCTGCCGGGCGGATATATGGGAATGCTTTCCGATTCAGACGTGTACGTGCAGAACGCAGGCGACGTATTTACGAACAATATATTGTGGTATCTTGCTCTGATTGCCGCAAGTTTGTTGTTCGCAATGCTGATTTCCGTAATCTTTATGCGTTCCGTAAAAATCTTTCAGGCGGATTTCGCCGTGTACAGAACGCTCGGAATTTCAAGAAAAATTTCTTCGCGGTCGTTGTACGTGCAGATGGCGCTCATATTTCTGCCTACGCTTGTCCTTCTGCCCGCCGTCAGCCTGATTGCCACGCTTATGCCGTTCAGTTCGTTGCCGTTTATTTCTGCGGGAAATTATTTCTTTGTGGAATTCATGCTGCTGCTTATCGTGGAATGTGTGGCGTTCGGCTTCAACAGAAACATCAACGGACAATCTATCCGTAAATCTTTAAGAAGGGGGTCTAAATAATGATTCGCGTGGAAAATATCAAAAAGACGTTCAACCCCCATTCTTCGGCGAGAAATCAGGTGCTGAAAGGCGTTTCGTTCGATTTGCCCGATAAAGGGCTAGTGGCGATATTCGGGAAATCGGGCAGCGGCAAAACAACGCTTCTCAATATTTTGGGCGGGCTGGAAAAAGCCGACAGCGGTAAAATCACCATAGACGGCGAAGCGATGAGCGGAAACGTGGATCGTATCCGCAACCAGAAGATAGGCTTTATCTTCCAGAATTATTATCTCGAACGCGGCTATACGATCGCCGAAATCATGCGCAACGCGATGCTGCTTGCGGGCTTTAAAGACGAACAGGAAATCGAACGCCGCAGCGAAGAAGTGCTGAAACTTGTGGATATGGAGCGCTTCAAAAACAAGCAGGGCGACGCGCTTTCGGGCGGACAGAAGCAAAGAGTCGCAATCGCCCGCGCGCTGATCAAAGGCGCCGACGTGATTCTTGCGGACGAACCCACGGGAAATCTCGACGCGCAGAATACCTATAAAGTAATGGATATTCTGAAAGAAATATCCAAAACAAAACTCGTTGTTCTGGTGACGCACGAAGTGACGCTGATCAAAAAATACGCCGACAGCCATATCAAACTGGTGGACGGACAACTTGTGGACGACGCGGAAATCGACGAGGCTGAACTTGCCGAAATCACCTACGGAAACGTGAAAGCAGAGCCCGTAAACGCCGCGGATCTTACCGATTTTCATAAGAGTACGGCAAAGAAAAACGGCAAACTGTTTACATTGAAAAACGTTCTTCGTTCGCTGCGCGCGGATAAAGATAAATCGGGCTCGGGCGGAAACATATTCAAGCAGATTTTCATATTCGCGATGTCGGTAGCCGTTTGTTTCTTCTCGTTTTTCGCGTTCGAGGCGTTATCGGTAAAAGCGGATAACAAACCGCTCGACGATAACAGCGTGTACGTGAGCATGAATAACTATCCCGAGGTGAGAAAACTCAATCCGTCGCTCTACGAAACGATCGACTTTTTCGAGATGAATTACGCGGAGGGGAGTTTTTCTTACAACAATCTGCAATCTCTTTCGGGAATCACCGCAAGTTATGCGCCGAAAGCGCTGAAAAAAGATGATACCGCGGAGAGTATGAAACTGGAATTCGGCGAAATGCCGGGAAGCAAACAGGTGCTGATTACCCGCGCGCTTGCCGAAACGCTGAAAAACAAACTGCGTATTGAGGAACTGGAAAACGACAGATCGCTTTCGCTGATTCTCTTTGAAAAGGATTATGCGGTGAGCGGAATCGCGGAGGGGGAAAACCCTTACGTGTATTTCAACCGCGCAGACTATGTAAATTTTTTAAGCGTATATCAGGAAATTCGTTTTACGGATAACACGAATCTTTTCTTCAAATCGGATTTCATCGATTCGGAAACGTATAAAACGATTAACAGTTATTCCGCGGAAATATGCGTGTATACGGGCGAAACGCTGGATTTAAACGACAATCAGTGTGTTGTGGAAATCAATCGTAACGCCGTTTACAAAATGATGAGCGACACGGCGCAGGCCGATTACCGCATGGAAATCGCGAACGCCACGTTGCTGAAATCTCCCGAATTTATTTCGCTTACCGATAGTTACCCGATGTATATCCGTAAATTTCAACTTACGCGTACGGTGATGACGACGGATATCCGCATTTACGTGACGGAATCCGCGCTCGATAATATTTTCGTGTACATATCGCCAAATCTCGACGCGCTGGGCAGCGGATCGAATTATTATTTCGATATTTCCACGGGCGGCGGGAATCAACTTTCTTCTCTGGAACAGCGCCTTACCGACAGAGGCGTGGTGAAAGCGGATCTTTCCGCTTTGCAACAGGCGGAAAACAAAGCAAAACTGGATACCGCGCTGAAAAGCCTGTACGTGTTTATCGCCGTGGCCGTGCTGATGTATCTAATCTATTTCTTTATCGAAAAATCGGGCAGCGTTAAAAACAGTAAAGAATACGGCGTTTACCGCGCGATCGGCGTAAACAAGGGCAATCTTCTGTTTAAAGAAACGATGGCGGCGGTGTTCGGAAACCTCGTGACGTATCTGATAGGTTTTGTGATCGTAACGGCGTTGTTCTGCGCGAGATATGCGGTGATGAACGTGGCGTTCGGTGCGTTTATCGGGCTTGCGGCGGCGGCGTTCGCGGCGAGCGTGCTGATCATGGTGGGCATTTCGTTGATCCCGTATCTGTTCGTACTTACGCAGAGCCCTTCGGAGATTCTTTCTCGCTATGATATTTAACGATAATTATCCGGGAAACCGGTGATTATACAATAAAAAATTTTTACAAGGAGCAAAATTATGACAGCAGTAAGAAAGAAGTTGGTTGCCGTACTTCTTTGTATGGTGACGTTACTTGCAGGAATCGCTCTGCTTACGTCGTGTGGAAAAAACGACAAAGCGGACGATCTCAAAGTTACTTTCATGGTGGAAGACGACGAATCTTCCGAATGGAAGCAGGCCGCGGAGTATACCGCAGAAAACGGAGAGGTGGAACTTCCCACGGTTTCCAGGCGGTATTACACCTTTGCGAACTGGTATGAAAACAAAGAATTTTCTGGCGCGCCCTTCACGGGCAAAAACGTTACGAAGAGCCTCACCGTTTACGCGCGGTTTATTCCCGTGGAAGTGAACGTGCACATCAACGGCGTAGATCAGGGCACGCAGAATCTCATCGACGTGGTGAAAGGAACGTACAATCCGGGCGAAGGACTGGAATTCGACGGCTGGTACACCAACGCGAATTACACCACGAAATGGGATAACAAAGCGGAAACCAACGATCTTTATGCAAAGAGCGTTGCGCGCATTACGTTCAACGACGGCTATCAGGACGTATACACCACTACGGTGAACCCGGGCGCGGTGTATGAAAGCCCCGTTACGCACGAAGCGAAAACGGAAGACGGCGCCGCTTCCACCGTGGAAAAGGCGTTGATTTGGAAAAACTATATGTCCGCATACGATATTTCTTACGTAAACGCGGACGGAACCGCTTTCGATTTCGGCGCGCCGATCGAAAAGAGCACCGTTATCACAGTGAAATGGCGTTCGCCTTTCCTCAAATATCAATTGAACGAACAGACGGGAAATCTTTGCGTTACCATGTACGGCAACGACGCGCTTTACGACGATACCGAAAACGTTGCCAAAGCGGGCGACGTTCCCGTGATGTCCGTGCTCGGGAAAATCACGTTCGATAAAGACGGCGACGGCGTGGCTGAAACCTATACGGTGGAAGCGGTGCGCCTCGAGAGCGAGATTTTAAACAGCGCGGCGATCAAAAAGATGATTATCGGCGAGGGGATCGTATCCGTACAGAGCCTCATTGCCACTTCGGCTTCTTCCGTGGAAGAAATCGCGCTTCCTTCTTCTTTGAAAGTGATTCAGAATTGCTTCAACAATCTCAACAAATTGAAGAGCGTTACGATTCCCGAAGGCGTGGAAGTGATTATCGGATCTTTCTGGGCGAATACCTACGCATCCCACAACGGCTACGGGCAATACAACAAAGGCGAAGAATATCCTTTCGACATCGCTATCCCGGACAGCGTAAAAAATCTTTCCATAGTGCCGAACAATCTTACGTTCAGCCACAGCAAGGCAAACGCCGGAGCGGGCGATTTCTACAAAGAAGGCAACTATATTTATAAAATAGACGATAAAGACGGACATCGCGGCGATCTGATTCTTGTATCCGACGTAACGAACGATTCTTCGATCGTTGTTCCCGAAGGCGTGAACGGGATTCAGGCGGGTACGTATTTCAATCGCTCGCTTGAATATCTCACCCTGCCTTCCACGTTCTCTTATATAAACTACAACGAAGATATTTCCTCGTATCTTGCGGCGGCGTTCCAGTATTCGAGCAAATCTTTCCTGTTCAACGCGCAGTATGCCAACGATTTAAAGGGTAATATCGCGCCTACGGGCTATGCGATTTTCAGCGGTATGGAAAGCATCACGCTTCTCAATTTCAGACAGGCGGAATATCCCGAATCTCTTCCCGCTTCCGCGTTCATCGGAGATCCTACGAGTTGGGCGGTTCTTGAGGAAACCATGTATGAATTCTGCGACAGCACCAGTCTGAAAGACAAAGTGGTGTATTCCGGGGATAGCGCGATGCCCGTCGTCACCGTGAATTACGAAAATACGCTTACGGGCGAAACCTATCAGGCGACGATCGGTAAAACAAAAGGACAAAATCTCACGGCGGAAGAACTTCTTGCCGCGATCGACGAAAAACACGGCACCGCGCTGAAAAACGCTTATGCGGAAAAGAAACTTACGCTTGTTTCCGTGAAAAACTTCGGGCGGGATTACGATCTTTCGGCTACCCTCGAAACAAACGTATATCTCGACGTAGCCTTCAATTATTCCGTAGACTGCGGATACGTCGCAACGGATAACGGAGACGGCACGGCTACGATCACGGGCTACGACGCGGAAACCGCTTATGTGGCGGGCGACGGATTGAAAATGGGGGGGATTCCCGAAAACGTAACCGTAAACGGAAAGAGCCTTAAAGCCACGAAAATCGCCGCGAACGCGTTTGCGAATCAGGCGGATCTCGGCTACGTATTGCTTTCCTCCGCGATGAAAGAAATCGGCGAAAAGGCGTTCTACAACTGTGCGGCTCTGAAAGTGGCGGATCTTTCCGCCTGCAAATTGGAAAAGATCGGCGCGAGCGCGTTTGAAGGGACCGCCGTTTCCACCGTTACTCTTGCGCTTTCCGAATTGAAAGAAGTGGGAGCGTACGCTTTCAAAACGCAGACGATGATGTATTTCACCGTTGCGGCGGGCGAAGAAAACAGAGCGATGATCGCCAAAGAAGATCTGAAAGAAGGAGAATTCTTCTTCTCGTATGCGAACATTGTCGAATCTATGATTAAGCAATATCAGGCGCCTGTCGGTATTTATCAGTACGTTTCAAAATCGACGGCGGGGAAAGGCGATTCCGCTTACACCGTATGGGACGTGCAGTTTGTATCTTCGGCGGGCGGATATAATGCGAATCAGAACTCCTGTTCGATTTATCTCGGAGATATTTCCGATAAGGCAAATATCGTTCGTTATGAAGTGATGGAAGGCGCGTACTATTATTTCAGCGAAGAAACCAATCTTTACATTCAGAGCGTTTCAAAAATTCACGCGAATGCGTTTACGGCTTGCGAGAGCGAGAACCTTAGTTCAATCAAATATTCTCCCAAATATATGGGTAGTGCAATCAAAGGCAGAAAGTATTTGAAAGAACTTGTCAGCGACGAAAATTGCGGTAAGGTATTCGAGAAAGGCTGGTATGCCGGATATACCGACGACGGGCTCGGCAGCATGAGAATGAAAGCGCTGTAAATCCGGAAAAATAAGTTCATAAAAAAAGCGGGAGCAGCCGTTTTCCAAAGCGACTGCTTTCCGCCGATAATACAAAGATGTATGCTATCAGGAGGTGTTACCTTTGAAAAAGAAAGTTATTGTGCGTCTGACGGCGTGGTTGGCGGCATTGTTTTGTGTGTTCGGCGCGGCAGGGTGTGCCACGGCGGTTATTCCGTCCGATCCGAAAGACGCCATCATCGACAAATACGGTAACACGCAATTTAAAATCACGTTCGACTCGAAAGATCTTGCTTCGCCGCTTTCCGATATGTATTATTCGGCGAACAGCATGCCCGTGCTTCCAACGCCCGAAAAGGTGGGGTACGTTTTTGCGGGGTGGTATTTCGACTCCGCTTTAACGAAAGTGTGCGACGTGGAAAACGGCGATCTGTACTGGCAGATGAAGAACGTCACTTTATACCCGAAATGGGAAAAGGAAGCGATCGTAAACAACGGTACGTATGAAATCGATTACGATGCGCATATCGTGGAAGACAGCGTTGTGAAAGGCATACTTGCCGATAAATACGGCTGGTATAATCTTGCCGAAGACATTATCGCGAATGAAACGTATATCGAAAAGAACGATCAGGGAACGTATTTGCGCATTCAGTACGACAGCCACGAACGCGGACCGATTTTTGCCGAAGGCGGCGGCGGGGAATTCGAGGTGCAGACGTACACCGTCACCGATCCCGGAAACAGGATCAGCGAAAGCCTCAGTATTCTCGATCGCACCAGCGTGATTCAAACGATTTATTACGATATTTCGGGGCTGGATCTCGCCGACGAAATCACGCTGAACGTTGCCTATTACAATTGGGGCGCAAAACTTTCGGGAAACGAAACGAGGGAGCAGTGCTCCGTTTCGTATAAGGTGAGTTTCAGAATTACCCGTTTTATAGGTTTTTCCAAATCGTTCGTGAATACGGAAGGAAAACTGGATAACGGCGTGTATCTCGTGCCCACGCATTATACGGGGCTGAATAAAAATCCGGGTATGCTGGATTATTTCCATCCCGTATACGCGTATCTTGTGGCTGAAAACGGGCATTATACGCTTGTGAAGCCTTTAAGCGCGTACAATTCGGATATTCTGGGCAATCTTTCGGGCGACGATTTCTTCAATCGCACAACGGGCTATTGCCGCGATTTCGCTTATTTCCTCACGGATCAGAAAAACGTCGTGGATATTGCGGACGACGATCCGAATTACAATAGTTATTATCGGCCCGCGATGCTGAACGCAAAAACATGGGGCTCGCTCACCTACGAATTTCATGCGGATACGGGCGCGTATTATTACACGTTCGATCTCGGCGATTCGCTTACGAACGACATAATTTTATACGGCGGTTCGACGGGCGCGATGGAGCAGATGTTCAGTTTCCCGTTCTCTTACCGAAGGCTTACGATTTCGTACGACAGCATGGTGCGGATTACGGACTGGAATTATACGCCCGTTTCGGGGGATAGTTTCACTTATAAAAAGCCTGCCGCGATTTATGCGGGATCGGTGGCGGAAGACTTTGCCGATAACAACGCGGCGTTCGATTTATTGAAAAATCACAGCCTTTCCGTGCGGATGATCAATATGTTTTTCGCTTCTACCGACGGCGGAAACACCGGAGATAAAAATTTCGACTGCAAAATGACCATCGCGCCCACGGCGCAGACGGCGGCGGGAAATCTTTCGGAAATGCGTTACGCGTTTTCGTATTTCGATTTAACCTACGACGTTTACGGGTACGATCCGAAAACGGACGGGGAACTTTATTCCGCGGCAACGAATTTCTTAACGCTGATCGACGTTTCGGCAACGAATTTTACGATTGAAAAAACGGATATAGGAAAGACGGTGAGAATCGGCGAAACGGTGGATCTGATTTCTCTGTATACCGAAAAGGCGTACCCTTCCGTAAAGGCGGCGGATCTTTCGTGGCAGGCATATTCGCTTGATAAAAACGGAAACGCGGATTTCTCAAAACCCGTTACGCTTGCCCGTACGTTTACGATGACGGAAAGCGGCACGGCGATTCTTTTCGCCGAAAAGGCGAACGATAAAACGCGCACCTGCCTTATCACCCTGATGCCCGAAGAAGAGCCGCGGTATAAAATTTTGTCCGACGCCTGGACGTACAACGAAGCGGAGGGCGTATACGTGACGAACGCGCGGTACAAAATCGGGAATTACGTGCCCGTACCCGAAATCACGTGGGAATGGCTCGGCGTGAAATATTCGTCGCATAATCTGAAAAAGAATGACGACGACGAGCCGAGAACGGACTTTTTGCGCGTGGCGGTGTACGGATATACCGACGGGATTTACGTGCATACGTACGATCAATTTTCCGACGGATACTCACAGACAAACGTATTTCAGATGTCCGTGCCGAAAATGCGCGTGGAATTCCGCCTGGTGAACAGATTCGGCGAGTTCCGTTCGGTGTGGCTGGAATACAGAGCGGAAGCGGTGGGCGATTACGCGTTTATTTCTGACGGCGAAACGGTGAGCGGCGGCGATCTGAAATACGAAAAGCAGGAGGACGGATCGGAGATCCGCGCGAAAGTTTCCTATCGGGAATTGCAATCGGCCGTTATAAGCGGCGAAGAACAATTTATGGCTTTGCCCTCCGCCTACTCGTTGCGAGTTACCGACAGCGACATTACGAATAAATACGAATTGCCGCTTGTTTCCTGCAACGTATATCTTAAAAATTCCACGGTGACGGCAAACAGCCTTACGCAAGCGTGGGATCTCGTGAAAGACGAGCGTTATGCGATCGTGCAACTTACTTATGCCGACGATTACGGCGACACCGTTACGTTGAAAGCGATGTGTAATTTTACGATCGACGGAAGACCTCTTTCCGATTATACTTTTGTGAGCGGAGACGCCGCGCTCTTTACGGGCGAAACGCTGACAATGGAAAAGCCGAAGATCGCTTCGGGCGATTATCTGCCGCTGAATCGGCCGTATTTGCATATCTACAAACAGTCCGGCGTGAATTTCGTGCGGGTGGAAGACAGCGATTTATCCGATAATTCCGGTACGTACGGCGCGGAATTCACTTTCCTTAGAGAAGGCACGTATCTGCTCGTCTGGGATTTCCGGTTCGGGCTGGATTTCGACGGCAACGCTATTTTCGATTGCTATTACAATCCGCCCGTGGAAACCGCTAACGGTACCTATCCGATCGAAGCGACTTTTGCGCAGAAAGTGGTGGTGTACGACAGAAATTGCGATATCACCGTCACCTATGTCACCGATACGGAGCACCCGTTCGATTCCTCGAAAGTCGATTACACGGAACGGGACGGATATCAGTATTACACTGCGACGGTGAGCATGGCAAAGGCGAACGCGTCGCCCGATTACAATATGTTCGCGGCAAGCGCCGATCGGCTGTGGGGATGGAGTTCTTCGTGGAGCGGAGACGATCGTTTATTCACGGCGGGATCCGCTATCGGGCGGCTCGGCATTACGCTGAAAACCGTGAACCCCGTAATTTACGCACTGTGGGATAAGGGTATCAAGGTGAGCGCGACGATCGAGGTGGACGGAAAAGAAATGCCGCTCGGCGAAATGACCTACTATCGCCCCGTCACAGGCGGAATTTATACGATGAGTTTATTTGATTTCCGCCAATGGTACGAATTCAATACGTATAAGGATTACGAAGCGGCGGAATGGCATGCGAGCAAGGCGATTTTTCAGGATTCCGTCGCCGCGGGATTCGTTTACAAAGACGTGCTTGTTGTGGGAACGACGGACAAGGCGTTTACAAACGGCTACCGTGTGACGGAAGGATTTACCTTGAAACTGATTCTGAAACGAAAACTGAACGTTTCGTATCAGGCGATCGACGAAAACGGCAATAAACTGACATTCCGCAGTCAGCCCGGCGCAGACGGCAAATGTCTCGAAGGATATACGCTTGCGGACAAGATCACCGAATCGAAACTGAATATGTTGAAAAACGTACAGTGCACGGATTCCTCGAAAGTATTCAGATACTGGGCGGTGATGGCGGACGGCGTTCTGATGCGGATCGACCCCGAAAGCACGCTTTTGGAACAGAGATTTTCGGGCAAAAACGAGCAGACGGGAAAATATAACGGATCCGTTGTGTTATACGCCGTATTCGGGGCGAAGGAGAACGCATAATGAACAAACTGAAAAGACTGTTGTCGATAGCGTTAGGCGCCGTATTAAGCATTTTCGGGGCGTTGCTTTTCACTGCGGCGAACGTAACGGCGCATGCGGAGTCCCCGATCGACGGAGCGGACGGAAAGTACGAAATGAGTTACGATTTCGGCGGACAATCGGGGATCGGAAAGCAGATGCTTGAAAAATACTTCGATAAAACCGCCGTGGTGGAAAAAATAAACGACAGATATTATTTTTCGTTTACGCAACTCTCCTCTTCGATGGAAAATCTGTCGCTGAATCTCGAAAGCGGCAAGCAAATCGGCTATCGCGTAACGGAAGATAACGGAAACAGAAAGACGTATTCTTACACGTTATCGGAAGAAAATCTGCAAAAAGAACTGCCGTTTTCCGTCTTTGTATCCGTACGGGGCGAAACGTTTCCCTTCACCATCACGCTGAATCTTTCTTCGGCGAGAAGGGTGGGAGAAGCGGAAGATACCTCTGCGGAACGCCCCGCGGAGTTCGTTCCCGTAATCGTTACGAGTTCGGGCAGCGAATACGAAGCGACGAAAGGGCAGACTTTCGTGATTCGCGAAGCGGCGGCAAGCCTCGGCGAGGAAACTCTTGACGTAGAGGTGAAGGCGTATTATATCCGCGGTGAAGAAAAAACCGAAGTGGCTTTGGACGGGAATAAACTTGTGCTTGACAACGCGGGCGAATATCACGTTATATATCGTGCGGAATCTACGCGGTATACAACGTCTTTCGGCAACCCTACTTATGCGGAAAAGGACGTGAAGATCATTTCCTGTATCGGCGGCGGAGACAGTCTTGCGAAGTTGTATGATACGAACGGCGCGTTGCCTGAAGGCACGATGCTGCTGGCTTCCAGAATAGAATCGGACAGCACCGTTTACAAGGCGGCTGCCGAAAAAATGGCGACGATCGCAGACAGATTTCAGGTGTTCGGCGTGGAACTTGTGACGGCGGACGGAAGCGAAGCGAAAGCGAACGGAAGCGTAACGATAGGCATTAAAGCGGATTTTACTTATAACAGAAATCAGGTGGCGGCGTACCTTCTTGACGAAGACGGAGGGCTGTCGAAACTGAACGTATCGAACGGCGGAAGTTACGTGAACGTGGAAACGGATAAAAGCGGAACGATTATTCTGTGTATTCCGGGCGTGGCGTTTCATATGCCGATTTGGGGATACGTGTTGATTTTGGCCGGAGCGGTAGTTATCGTTGGTGGCGGAGGAGTTGCTATTTTTCTGATAGCAAGGCGTAAGAAACAAAAACAAAAATAATATTGAAATAAGACCAATCACAAATACGGTAATGCTGGTAGTGATTGGGTGATAATTTATACTACGCAAAAAAGAAATAACCATATAGTTAATAATAGGAGGTAAATATGGGATTTTTTGAAAATACACGAAAGCCACAAGGTTTCGGCGGAAGAATAATGGTGAAAATGATGAACAGCGGTCATAGTAAGTTGGCAAAGTGGGGCTTTACTAAAATTTACGCAAAGTCGAACGCCAAAGTATTGGATATCGGTTGTGGAGGTGGGGCAAATATTGTCAACTGGTTAGGAAAATGTTCAACAGGGCATGTGACGGGGATAGACTATTCTAAGGTCAGCGTGGCAGAATCGGAAAAACTAAACGCTATCGCAATCAAGCAAGGCAAGTGTGATATCGTTTATGGGGACGTTTCGTCTATGCCGTTTGATGACGAGGCTTTTGATTGTGTTTCTGCGTTTGAGACCGTATATTTTTGGGAAGACCTTGAAAAATGCTTTGCAGAGGTTCGCCGTGTTATGAAAAGCGGTGGTACGTTTTTTATTTGCAACGAGAGTGACGGAACAAATTCCAAGGACGAAAAATGGGCAAAAAAAATAGGCGGAATGAAAATCTACAACGAAATGCAACTTCGCACAATGCTGGAAAAAGTTGGATTTTGCGATATTAAGAGTTTTGCAGATGCTAAAAAACACTG
>OIWU01002569.1_pt1 | contig 15228 bp, 11 predicted proteins | sample 1587711 | NCBI WGS metagenome assembly OIWU01 (sample SAMEA3888909, study PRJEB22519) | human gut metagenome | biome: human gut; feature: human-associated habitat; material: faeces | place: Denmark | collected 2010 | reverse complement strand
AGGGCGAGGGTCCACCCGTTCCCATCCCGAACACGGAAGTTAAGCTCGCTTCTGCTGACAATACTTGGCTGGAGACGGCCTGGGAAGATAGGTAGCGCCAACACAGATCCCCGCGACGAAAGTCGCGGGGTTTTGTCGTGTCCGGAAAAGTGCAGTTCGGGATGCCTGCGGCACCATCCCGTGACAGGTCAGTTAAGCTCGCTGCTGCTGACAATACTTGGATGGAGACGGCCTGGGAAGATAGGTAGCGCCAACACGAAACCCCGCGACGAAGGTCGCGGGGTCTGCGTGTCGATAAACCCACGCCCCTGTCATTCCGAACCAGTGACCGATGTCACTGGTGTGGGAATCCGTAACCTTTTAGCTGGGAATCTGCGGAAAAGTGCAGGAATTATGCGTTTTGGAAACGGATTGCCACGCCAGTCTGCGGACTGGCTCGCAATGACAGGCTTTTTTGACAGACTGACCACACGACGAAAGTCGCGGGGTTTTGTTATGCCGGAAAAAGTGAGCTCGGGATGCCTGCGGCACCATCCCGTGACAGGTCAATGGGTGGGACGATGCATGTTGCCTACGAGAGGGCAGGTGGGCGCACTGCATAACGGGCGGGATGCTTTGTTCCGCTGCACGGTAGACGAAAACGCCTGCGGGGATAAACGGCGGCCTGAGGGCGAACCGCCCTATGGGGCAGGTGCGTTGAACCGCCCGTAGGGGACGGCGTCCCGACGTCCCGTCAGCGCGGCAGCGCCGCGCTGTAAGGCCCCCGCTGGGAGGGGCTGCCGGCGCGGGCGACTGGGGGAGAGGAATTGCCGTGCGATATCGCTCCCTCCGTCAGCGCTACGCGCTGCCACCTCCCTCGCAGAGGGAGGCAAGGGGAAACGGATTCCCACGCCAGTGCGCGCACTGGCTCGGAATGACAGGGGAACGGGGCGGACAGGGGCGTCCGCTCCTACAATGTGCAACCGGGGCCCCTCAGTAGACAAAAGTGTCCGCAGCACAGCTGCGGACACTTTTATATATAGGTGCGGGTGGGTGAAAGCTTACTTATAGCTCTCGATCATGGCCTTGAAAGCAGGCAGGCTGCGCTGGATCATGTCGTTGGCCACGCAGTAGCTCAGGCGGAAGTAGCCGGGGCAGCCGAAGCCGTCGGCGGGCACCACCAGCAGGTTGTGCTCCAGCTTGGCCTTCTCGGAGAAGGCGTTGGCATCGCCGTTGGGCGCCTTCACGAACAGATAGAACGCACCGTCGGGCTTGGCGCACTCGTAGCCCATCTCACGCAGGCTGTTGTACAGCAGGTTGCGGTTCTCGTCGTAGGCCACCAGGTCGGGGCGCTCCTCGGCGCAGTACTCGATGACCTTCTGCATCAGCGTGGGCGGGCAGACGTGACCCATGATACGGGCGGCACCGGCGATGGCGGCATACACCGCGTCGGCGTCGTCAGCGAAGCCGGGGACGTACACATAGCCGATACGCTCGCCGGGCAGGGAAAGGGACTTGGAGTAGGAGTAGCAGACGATGGTGTTCTTGTACAGGCAGGGGATGAAGGGAACCTTCACGCCGCCATACACCAGCTCACGGTAGGGCTCGTCGGCGATGATGTAGATGGGGTGGCCGTACTCGGCGCTCTTGCGCTCCAGCAGAGCGGCCAGACCCTTCAGCGTCTCCTCGGTGTACACAACGCCGGAGGGGTTGTTGGGGGAGTTAATGATGATGCCCTGGGTGTTCTTGGTGATGCGCTTCTCCACCTCATCCAGATGGATCTGGAACGCCTTGGTGTCGGCGGGGACGACCACCAGCTTGCCGCCATTGGCGTTGACGAAGGGGCGATACTCGGGGAAGAAGGGGGCGACAGCCATGATCTCGCTGTCAGCGTCCACGATCAGCGCCTTGATAATGGAGATCAGGGCGGGAGCGGCGCCGCAGGTAAAGAACAGCTCGCTGGCCTTCACATCCAGACCGAAGCGATTGGCCAGATCCTTGGCCACGGCAGCGCGGGCGGTATCGAAGCCGGCAGCCATGGAATAGCCGTGCAGCTTGATGGAATCCATCTCGTCCACGATCTTCTTGATGGACTCGTTGACCTTCTTGGGGGCGGGAATGCTGGGGTTGCCCAGAGAATAGTCGTACACCTTGTCAGCGCCCACCTTGGCGGCCTGCTCCAGTCCGTAGGCGAACAGCTGGCGGATGACGGAGGGTGCCGTACCCAGATTGTAGTATTCCTGATTTACCATAACATAATCTCCTCTTTTACGTTATTGTACTATGTCCACACCGCGCTGCGGCAGTCGAACCATACTTATGATAGGTGTTGCCGTGTTAATTGTCAAGCATTTATCAAACAAGCCAAGAAAATTTGTTAAAATCGTAGCGAGACGAAACAATTTCTTGTGCAATACGCCATTACGCCAGCTTCATGCGGCTGGAAAGGACGCTGCCCAGAGCGATGGATGCCAGTTTGGAGTAGGCGCTGTCGGCGCGGCTCACCAGCACGATGGGCACCTTGGCGCCCAGAATGATGCCGGCGTTTTTGGCGTTGCCGAACAGGTTGGCCGCCTTGCCGATGCCGTTGCCCACCTCATAGTTGGGTACCAGCAGGATGTCCGCCTTGCCTGCGCCGGGGGCGGTGTAGTGCTTGTGGCGGCAGGCCTCCTCGCTCACCGCCAGATCCAGGGCCACGGGGCCGCACACGTCCATGTTGTACTTTGCCCAGCGGTCGGTCATCTTGCTGAGGGCATCGGCGTCCACGGTGGACTGTACCTTGGGATTCACCTGCTCGGCGCCGCACACGCAGGAGGCGTTGATATGCTCATAGCCCAGCGCCTGCAGCACCATAGCGGCGTTCTCCAGAATGTCCGCCTTCTTCTCCAGATCGGGGAAGGTGTTCACGCCGCCGTCGGTCAACACCAGCATACGACCCAGCGCGGGGATCTCGTACAGCATGCAGTGGGTGGTCAGATGTTGGGTACGCAGACCGTGCTCCTTATTGAAAACAGCACGCATCAGGTCGGCGGTGCCCAAAATGCCCTTCATCAGGAAGTTGGCCTTACCCTCGGCGCACAGCGCCACGGCCTTGGCCGCGCAGTCCTGATCGGTGTCGCCGGCGATGATCTCGTAGTCGGCAGGGTTCTCGCCCAGTGCGGTAAGCATGGCGCTGATCTCGTCCACATGTCCCACCAGAATGGGCGTGGCGATGCCCTCCTTACGAGCCTCCACCACCGCCTCGATCACGGGCTGGTCGTGAGCGGCTGCCACGGCGATGACACCGGTGGTGCCGCCCTTGGCGGCGGCGATGATGCCGTCAATGGTATGTATCATGCTGATCGTCCTCCTGCACAGTTTCTTTTGCTATTTAAAGCAATATACGCGCCTGAACCGGCACTTTTTCCAGTCATATTATACAACATCCCGGCGGCACCGTCAACGGAAAACCGAAGCATTCAGTGAAAGAAATTCCCATAACCTATCAGACTTTTCCGCAGCCGCTCCGGGGTTGACGCGGGGAGGGAAATAGGCTATATTGTATGGGTATATTCAACATGAGGTGACACATGAAACAGATCAAGACTTGGACGCTGGCGTTTACCTACGTCGGCTGTTTTTTGGGTGCGGGCTTTATCTCCGGGCAGGAGCTTTGGCAGTTTTTCGGCGCCTTCGGCAACTGGGGCTATGTGGGCTTTGCACTGGCGACGCTGCTGTTTGTGGTCATCGGCGTTCTGTTTATCCGTCTGACGCAGATGACCCGCTGCTCCGATATGGATCAGCTGTTGGTGCCGTGGGATATAAAATGGCTGCGGGCGGCCTCCGGCGCCATCGGCGCGGTATTTCTGTTCTTTGTGGTGGTGTCCATGTCCGCAGGTGTGGGCGCCATGCTGACGCAGCTGTTCGGCGTTCCCACCTGGCTGGGCAGCGCCGTGTTCATGCTGCTGGTGTTCCTGACGGCGCTGCTGGGCGTCAGCGGTATGGTGAACGCCTTCTCCGCCCTGATCCCGCTGCTGGTGCTGGCCACGCTGGGCTTTGCCATCGCCGCATGGTGTACCTTCGGCACGGAGGGCATCCTGCGCCTGGCGTATACCAACAGCAACCCGCTGATGCCCAATTGGGGCATTGCCACCATGACGTTCGTGGCCTACAACATTCTGGGCGGTATCGGCATCATGTCCCCGGTGGGGCAGTATGTCCGGGAGAAGAAGCACATCTACGGCGGCATCATCCTCGCCGGGCTCATGCTGCTGGTGGTGGCGGGGAGCATCCTCACCAGTCTGGCAGCCTATCCGGAGGCGGTGCAGGCGGAGCTGCCCATGGTGGCACTGGCCAGCCATCTGAACGGCACGATGGGCACCATTTACGGCATCATGCTGCTGGTGGCCATGTTCTGCAACGCGCTGGCAAGTCTGGTGGGACTGTGCGCCTACATCGAGCAGAAATCCGCCCTTGTCCGCACCCACAAGAAGGTCGTCCTGCTGGCCATCAGCGTGCTGGCATGGGCGGGCAGTCTGCTGGGCTTTGCGGAGATCATCGGAACCGTCTACCCCGTCTTTGGTTATATCAGCGTGGCGTTTCTGGTGTTTATGGCCATCCACTTCTGCCGCGCCAGAAAGCAGGAAAAGGAAACAGCTGAAAAGTAAAAACGCTTTACAGAAAAAAACACTCCTCTGCCATACGGCAGAGGAGTGTTTTTTACGCAGACTGTCAAAAAACCTGCCCGGTCACGCATATCGGAGGGAAGAATAGTGTGAAAGGGAACCGTCAGGGTTCCCTTTCGCGTTCAATCACCCGCCGCAGCGACCAAAATCGCAAAATAAAATACTGTTTTTTATTTTGCGATTTTGCCTCAGCTTGTCAAAAAAGTCCGTTCGGACTTTTTTGACAAGCTGAACACTCCTCTGCCATACGGCAGAGGAGTGTTTTTTACGGTGTCTTACACGCTGAACAGGATGTCCGCATAGGTGGGATACGGCCACGCCTTGGCATCCACCAGCGATTCCAGCTGGCCGATCAGCTCACCGGCCTTTTGGGTGCGGGTGACGATCTCGCTGCGGTAATACCGGGCAGCGTCGATGCCGCTGTCCGCGGCGGGGGCGTTCTCCAGCGCCTGAGAGAGACTCTGGCAGACATCCAGAAGCTGACCGCCCTGAATGCCCAGCTCCTGTATCAGGTATTTCTCTATCCGGCACAGGTCGGAAAACTGAGCTTCCTGCTTGTGCGTCATGCCCTTGGCCAGGTCGCCGGAATAGCGCGCTACGGCGGGCAGAACGCCCCGCATGGCCATCTCAAGCAGGGTGTTGGCTTCGATGGCGGATACCTTGCAGTAGTTCTCCAGATGGATCTCGTACCGGGCGCGCATCTCCGTCTCGGTGAGGATGGCGTGCCTGGTGAAAAGATCGATGTTCTTTTTGTCAATATAGGCGGGCATGCAGTCCACCGTGTCCCGCAGATTGGCAAGTCCCCGGCGCTTGGCCTCCTGCACCCACGACTCATCGTAGCCGTTGCCGTTGAAGATAATGCGCTGGTGGGCGGTGAAGGTGTCGTGCAGCAGGGTTTGCAGCGCGTACTGGAAGTCGTCGGCCTTCTCCAGAATGTCGGCGAACTGGCTCAGCTCCTCTGCCATGATGGTGTTCAGCACCACGTTGGGGCTGGCGATGGACTGGCTGGAGCCCAGCATGCGGAATTCAAACTTGTTGCCGGTGAAGGCCAGGGGAGAGGTGCGGTTGCGGTCGGTGGTGTCCTGGGGGATCTCCGGCAGGGTGTCCACACCGATGGTGAGCTTTTTCTTGGTGATGTCCACGTACGCCGTACCCTGAATGATGGAGTCCAGAATGGCGGTCAGCTCATCGCCCAGGAAGATGGAGATGATAGCCGGGGGCGCTTCGTTGCCGCCCAGACGGTGATCGTTGCCGGGATAGGACACGCAGCAGCGCAGCATCTCCTGATACTCGTCCACGCCCTTGATAAACGCCGCCAGAAACAGCAGGAACTGGGCGTTCTGGCTGGGGGTGCTGCCGGGCTTCAGCAGATTCTCGCCGGTGTCGGTGGCCAGCGACCAGTTGTCGTGCTTGCCGCTGCCGTTGACGCCCGCAAAGGGCTTTTCATGCAGCAGGCACACAAGTCCGTGGCGGGCAGCCACCTTTTTCAGCAGCTCCATGGTCAGCTGGTTCTTGTCGCAGGCGGAGTTGGCATCGGAGTAGATGGGTGCGATCTCATGCTGGGCGGGAGCCACCTCGTTGTGCTCCGTCTTAGCAAGCACGCCCAGCTTCCACAGCTCCTGATCCAGCTCCCGCATGAACGCGGCCACACGGGGCTTGATGGCACCATAGTAGTGGTCGTCCAGCTCCTGGCCCTTGGAGGGACGGGCGCCGAACAGCGTGCGGCCGCACAGCTTCAGATCCTCCCGCTGGCGGTACATCTTCTCATCGATCAGGAAATACTCCTGCTCGGGGCCTACCTGCGGCGTGACGTGCTGCGCCTCGGTGTTGCCGAACAGCCGCAGGATGCGGATGCACTCCTTGTCCAGCACGCGCATGGAGCGCAGCAGCGGCGTTTTCTTGTCCAGCGTCTGCCCGCTGTAGGAGCAGAAGATGGTGGGGATATACAGCGTCTCATCCTTGACGAAGGCGTAGGACGTGGGATCCCACGCGGTGTAGCCGCGAGCCTCGAACGTGGCGCGCAGGCCGCCGGAGGGGAAGGAGGAGGCATCCGCCTCACCTTTGCTCAGCTCCTTGGCGCTCAGCTCCATGACCACGCCGTCCTTGCCGTCGCGGGTGATGAAGCTGTCGTGCTTTTCGGCGGTGAAGCCAGTCATGGGCTGGAACCAGTGGGTGTAGTGGGTGGCGCCCTTTTCCAGCGCCCAGTCCTTCATGGCGTTGGCGATCTCCCCGGCGGTGGAACGATCCAGCGGTGTTCCCTGTGCCAGGCACTGCTGCCACTTCTGATAGATGTCGGCGGGCAGGCGCTGCTGCATCTGCTGCTCACCAAATACCATCTGGCCGAACAGCGCGGGAACATTCGTGATCTTTTCACACATGCGGGATCATTCCTTTCAGATTCAGATACGCGGCATAGCCGCGGGGATAACGGGTCTTACATAAACAGCTGCATGACCTGCGGTGTCACATAGCATTCCATCACGGCGGCGACCACCAGCAGCGGCAGCACCAGCAGGCATATCACACGCAGGAGGTTCAGCATCAGGGGCTTCATGACGCCCTTTTCATTTTTGCGGATGTAATGGTTGATGTTCTGGCACAGGCACAGACCGGCGGCCAGACTCAGCACCAGCGCGGGCAGCTCGAAAATGCCGTGGGGCAGGATACCGGCGGCGAACAGGAGCCACTGACCCTGCATCATGGCGGCCAGCATGCCGATAATGGCGGCGTTCAGCCCCAGCGACAGGGCGGGGAGGTACAGAAACGGGATGAAGCCGTACAGCGCGGAGAGCACCATGGCGCGGACATTGCTGCCCAGCAGCGCCAGCACGCTGAAGCTGCCGTCCTCCTGTACGATGCCGGAGCTGTCGATCATGTCGTTGAAGTAGGACATGACGGTCACGGGGATATCCGGGAACAGGCGGCCTGCGATATAGGCCAGCACGGTCAGCACCAGAAAGGCGATGGCGGTCATGCCCACGAAGCGGCCGTACTCCTGCCGCCAGAAGTCGCCGATGGCGCGGAGTTGGTTTTTCATGCCAGCTTCTCCAGACCGGCGCGGAGACGGCGCAGCGTCTCATCCCGGCCGAGAATGCGGCAGATCTCCACAGCGCCGCCGGGCGTCACCAGCTTGCCGGCGGCGGCGATGCGCACCGGCCACATCAGTGTGGCGTTCTTCACGCCCAGCTGCTCGGCCAGCGCGATCAGACCGTCGTGGATGGCCTCGTCCGTCCATGCGGGCAGATTCTCCAGCATGGGGATGGCGGCCTCCAGCATGGCCTTGCAGACCTCCGGATTCGTCTTGGACTTCTTGTTGGTGAAGAATTCCACGTCGTACTCCGGGCAGACGTCGAAGAAGTCTACCTTCTCCGGGATATCGGTGAGATGCTCGCAGCGCGCCTGCAGCAGCGCGGCGATGGCCGCCACGTCGAAGTCGCCCTTGACGCTCTGGCGGATGTACGGCTCCGCGGCCTTGGCAAAGTCCTCCGGGGACATGGCGCGCAGGTACACGGCGTTGAAATGATCCAGCTTTGCCCGGTCGAAAATAGCCGGGGACTTGGAAATGCCTGTCAGGTCAAAGGCCTTTACAAGCTCGTCGAGAGAAAAGATCTCCTGCTCCGCCAGCTCGCCCTTGGGCGACCAGCCCAGCAGCGCCACATAGTTGAGGATGGCGTCGGTGAGATAGCCCTCCGCCTTCAGATCCTCGTAGCTGGGGTCGCCGTGGCGCTTGGACATCTTGTTCTGCGCGTCCCGCATGACGGGGGAGCAGTGGACGTAGGTGGGCACCTCCCAGCCGAAGGCGTGGTACAGCAGATCGTACTTGGGCGCGGAGGACAGATACTCGCTGCCCCGCACCACATGGGTGATGCCCATCAGGTGATCGTCAATGACGTTGGCAAAGTTGTAGGTGGGCAGACCGTCCCGCTTCAGCAGCACCTGATCGTCCAGCGTGCTGTTTTCCACGGTGATGTCGCCAAACACGGCGTCGTGGAACGTGGTGGTGCCCTCCTTGGGGATGCGCTGGCGGATGACGTAAGGTTCGCCCGCCTCCACGCGGCGCAGAGCGTCTTCCAGCGGCAGGTCGCGGCAGGGATCGTCGGCGCGGTCAAAGTCGCCGGTGTCCTCCTCGGAGGCGCACTTCTCGCAGAAGCAGTAGTACGCGCCGCCCTTTTCCACCAGCAGGCGGGCGTATTTGCCGTAAGTGTCCCGGCGCTCCGACTGGATGTACGGCGCCACGGGGCCGCCCACATCGGGACCCTCGTCGTGGGTCAGATGGCACTCGGCCATGGTGCGGTAGATGACGTCGGTAGCGCCCTCCACCAGCCGCCCCTGGTCGGTATCCTCGATGCGGAGGATAAACGTGCCGCCGTGAGAGCGGGCGATGAGCCAGGTGTACAGCGCGGTGCGCAGGTTGCCGATGTGCATGTAGCCGGTGGGGGAGGGGGCAAAGCGGGTACGCACCTTGCCGGTGGGGATCTTCTCCTCCATGGCGTTGAAATAAGCGGCGTCAGACATAAGGTAGACCTCCGTATGAAGATATAAATAGAAGATACAAAAATACTAATATATTATATTGAATTTCCCGGAAAAGTCAATGCTTTCGGCCGGAAGGCTGCTCCGACTTTTGCGAAAGGCGGAGATGCCTCTCATGATATGGGCGAGCACTCTCTCAAGACGGAAAAGAACCGCCCGCAGGCGGTTCTTTTTTGCATATAGGATTTACAGGATCATGACGCCGGCCTTGGCGCAGGCGTCCAGAGTCTCCTTGTCCCACAGGCTGGCCTGCACCTCGCCGATGTGGCAGGTGCCGATCATCAGCATGCACAGGCGGCTCTGGCCGATACCGCCGCCGATGGTCAGGGGCAGCTCGCCCGCCAGCAGCATCTTGTGGAAGGGCAGCTCGCGGCGGTCATCGCAGCCGCGCTTGTGCAGCTGGTAGTCCATGGAGACCTCGTCCACGCGGATGCCCATGGAGGAGATCTCGAAGGAGCGATCCAGCACGGGGTTATACATGAGGATATCGCCGTTCAGCGCCCAGTCGTCGTAGTCGGGGGCGCGGCCGTCGTGGGGCTTGCCGCTGCGGTGCAGGTCATCGCCGATCTGCATCAGAAATACCGTGTGGTGCTCCTTGCAGATGGCGTCCTCGCGCTGCTTGGGCGTGTAGTCAGGCCAGCGATCTTCCAGCTCCTGGGTGGTGACGAAATACACCTCCCGATCCAGCACGGTGTGCAGGCTGGGGAAGGCGATCTGCAAAGCGTCGTTTGTCTCCACCACGGCGCCCACGATGGCGCGTACGGTCTGCTCCAGGAAGTCCACCGTGCGGTCGCGGCGCTCGATGACCTTTTCCCAGTCCCACTGATCCACATAGATGGAGTGGAGGTTGTCCACCTCCTCGTCGCGGCGGATGGCGTTCATATCGGTGAACAGACCCTTGCCGGGCTTGAAGTCGTAGCGCTTCAGCGCCAGACGCTTCCACTTGGCCAGAGAATGCACCACCTGCGCCTGCGCGCCCACATCGGGGATATCGAAGGACACAGGGCGCTCCACGCCGTTGAGGTTATCGTTCAGACCCGAATTCTCATCCACAAACAGGGGAGCGGAAACGCGCCGCAGATTCAGCGCCTGCCCCAGATTCACTTGGAAATTGCTCTTGATGAACTCGATTGCGCGCTGCATCTCATAGGTAGACAGCGGCGTTTTGTACCCAGCAGGGATCGTCACTTTGCTCATGCGTGAAACACCTCTCTCATAAAAAATATGTTGCCATTATAGGCGCTGCCGCGCCAAAATGCAAGTGGGATAACCGCAAAATTTCACAATAAATGCATAGTGCGTTTGTGTGTTTTAATAGTGCGTTTGTGTGTTTTATCAGAAGGAGGGTGCTTTTCTCATTCGCCCCAGTGCCTGAGCTTCGGCAGCATCTGGCTGAAATAGGCCCTGGCCTGTTCGGGAGGGAATTGCTCGTTGGACATGTGGCTGACAAGAAATTCCAGCAGCTCATCCGAACTGCCATAGGTGAATCGGCCATCGGTATAGCACCATTTGCAGTACTCCTCATTGAGTTGGCCGTCCGCTTCACGGCTGATGACCTCGTCACTGTCCAGAGGCATGCCGCAACACTGGCAGATCAGCTTACGGGGATCGCCCAGCAGGTGATTGATGGAGCTATCAAACAGTGCAGATAGCTGCTTCAGCGTCTCCGGGTTAGGGACGGACTCGCCGTTTTCCCAGCGCGAGACGGCCTGCCGTGTGACGGACAGCTTTTCCGCCAGTTGATCCTGTGTCATATTGTGCTTCTGCCGCAGATCTTTCAAGATATCCTGTGCTCTCATTTTTGAACCTCCCGCATGTGCTGCATTGAGTATAGCAGGAAGGAGGGGTATTGACAAGCAATTATCTATTGCGGGATGTGTTAAGTGAATGGGCTTTACAGCATGTGGTCGGAATAGGGAACGACGGCAGGCGGCACGGCATCGTCCGACAGCCGCTTTTCCATCCACACCACATCGTACCATGTGCCGAACTTATAGCCGCAGCGGTGAAAGGTGCCCGCAACGGCGTAGCCGAGCCGCGTGTGGAAGTCGATGCTGGCGCGGCTCAGGTGCGGGTCATCAGCCCCGGTGGGGGCGGCGATGCAGGCGTACAGCACCTGCACATGCTGGGCGTGGGAGGCGTCCTCCAGCGCATGATGCAGCCGGGTGCCCAGACCACCGCGGCGGCAGTCCTGCCGCAGGTAGATGCTCGTCTCCGCCGCCCATGCGTAAGCGGCGCGGCTGCCCAGCTGCCCGGTGTAGGCGTAGCCCAGGATCTCGCCGTCACGCTCCAGCACCAGATAGGGGTGGGTGCGCAGCGTCGCCTCGATGCGCTGGCGGAAGTCCGACAGCGCAGGCACTTCATATTCAAATGTAATGGCAGTATCGGTGACGTAGGGCGCGTAGATCGCCAGCAGCGCCGGAGCATCATCGGGAGTCGCGGGGCGGATGTGTATCATAAACGACACCTTCTTTCGCCGCTGATTATAAGCGAAAGCGGCTGGCGTGGCAATGCGCAAATGGTACAAAAAAATTTTCCGATGCCAGAAAAAAATTCTTTCCAAAAACCGATGGATATGGTATACTTGCGACAATTAAAAATTGGAAGCAGGCCGCGGCCTGCCGCTGTTTTCACAGGTGAAAGCAGAAAATCTGAACACGAGGGAAGGAAGTGAGGAGCTTGGGCGAATTGCTGCGTATGGAGCATATCAGCAAGCGTTTCGGCAGTTTCTACGCCAACAAGGACATCACGCTGACCGTCAATCGCGGCGAGGTGCTGACGCTGCTGGGCGAGAACGGCGCGGGAAAGTCCACGCTGATGAACATTCTGATCGGCCTGTATCAGCCTACGGAGGGCAAGATCTTTCTGGAGGGCAAAGAGGTTCGCATCGAATCACCCAGCCAGGCGGTGAAGCTGGGTATCGGCATGGTGCATCAGCACTTTATGCTGGTGGAGGCCATGACCGTATTCGACAACATCATTCTGGGCGATAAGCACGCCAAGGGGCTGTTCATCGACCGGGCGGCGCGCCGGAAGGAGATCGAGGAGCTGTCCGCCAAGTACGGCCTGGACGTGCAGCTGGACAAGCTCATCACGGAGATCTCCGTGGGTGAGCAGCAGCGCACCGAGATCCTCAAGGCGTTGTATCACGGGGCGGAGCTGCTGGTTCTGGACGAGCCGTCCGCCGCGCTGACCGACATTGAGGTGGAGGGCCTGTTCGCCATTATGCGCAAGTTGATCGGCGAGGGCAAGAGCATCATCTTCATCAGCCACAAGATGCGCGAGGTGCTGCACATCTCCGACCGCATCACTGTGCTGCGGCTGGGTGAGGTGGTGGGCACGGTGAACCGTGCCGACACCGACGGGCAGAAGCTGGCCAACATGATGATCGGCAAGGAGCTGAGCGAGTCCCAGTACGAGAAGAAGGACGCCTCCGGCGCAGAGGTGGTGGCGGAGCTGTCCCATGTGGACTATGACAAGGAGCACAAGCACAGCGGCGTCAACGATATGTCCCTGAAGATCCACCGGGGCGAGATCGTGGGCATCGCCGGTGTGGACGGCAACGGCCAGACGCAGCTGGCGCAGCTGATCACCGGCGTGATCGCGCCGCAGAGCGGCAGTATCTATCTGAAGGACAAGCAGGTGGCGGTCTTTGACCCCAATGCCTTTATCACCGATAATGTGTCCCACGTCCCGGAGGACAGAAATGCGCAGGGACTGATCGGCGACATGTCCATTGCGGAGAATCTGGTGCTGAAGGCAACGGATCAGCCGCAGTTCAGCAAGGGGCACGGCCTGCTGCTGAACAAGCCCGCTATCCACGAGTACGCGGAGGAGATGGTGAAAAAGTACGATGTGCGCTGCACGTCCACGGAGCAGACTGTCCGCAGTCTGTCCGGCGGCAACCAGCAGAAGGTCATTCTGGCGCGCGAGCTGGAGTCCCAGCCGTCCCTGCTGGTCATGGCGCACCCCACCCGCGGATTGGATATCGGTGCGGCGGGCTTCGTCCACGAGCAGATGATCGCCGCCCGCCAGCGCGGCGTGGGCATTCTGCTCATCAGCGCGGACTTCGACGAGATACTGGAGATGTCCGACCGCATCCTTGTGTGCTTTGAGGGGCAGATCATGGGCGAGTATTCCGGCAAGAATCCGCCCATCGAGGAGATCAGCCTCGCCATGACGGGCAAATGAGAGGAGGAGCTGTTATATGGAAAAACTGAGACGTTCCCTTGGTAGCTTCGTCGTTCCGCTGCTGTCTATTCTGTTGGCCTTCGTCGTTGGCGGCGTCATCATGGCGGCGCTGGGCGCCGACCCCTTCGCCGCGGTGAAGTACCTGTTTCAGGGGGCCTTCGGCTCCAAGGCCAATATCGGCACTACCCTGACCAAGGCCACACCCCTGATGTTCACCTCCCTGTGCGCCTGCTTTGCCTATAAGTGCGGCGTGTTCAACCTGGGCGGTGAGGGTCAGTTCCTGATGGGCTCCATCGCCGCATTCGTTACGGCGTATTTCTCCGGCATCACCGGCTTTTTCGGCGTGGTGCTGGCGCTGCTGGCCGGTACGCTGGCCGGCGGTATCTGGGGCATGATCCCCGGCCTGTTGAAGATCGGCCGCGGCCAGAACGAGATGATCATCTCCATCATGCTGAACTATGTGGCCACGCTGTTCATGGGCGTGCTGTATACCAGCTGGGTGCGCGATGCCAGCGTGCCCCAGACACCGGCGGTGGACGAGCTGGTGCGCCTGCCCCGCGTGATCACGGGCATGCGTTTCACCTGGGGCTTTGTGATCGCCGTGGTGGTGGGTCTGGTGCTGTACTATGTGCTGTTCTGGACCAGCGGCGGCTTCAAGCTGCGGGCGGTGGGCTACAACATGACGGCCAGCCGATTCAACGGCATCCATGTGAAGCGCTGCATGCTGACCAGCTTCATTATCTCCGGCGCTATCGCCGGTCTGGGCGGCGGCGCTGAGCTGCTGGGCACCCAGTTCCGGCTCATCAACGGCTTCGGCGCGGGCTATGGCTTCGACGGCGTGGCTATGGCGCTGATCGGTCAGCTGCACCCCATTGCGACCATGGTGGTGGCGCTGTTCTTCGCCGTGCTGCGGGTGGGCTCCACCACCATGCAGGCGGCCACCGGCGTTCCCACCAGCGTGTCCGACATCATTCAGGCGCTGGTCATCGTGTTCTCGGTGGCGGGCATGGCGCTGACAAAGCTGCCGGAGTTCAATGCATGGAAGGAACGTGTGTTTGCGAAGAGAAAGGCGGGTGACAAGTAATGGATTGGATCTCCAGCTTGCTTCTGGCTACGGTTCGTCTGGCCATTCCGCTGCTGCTCATCTCGCTGGCGGAGCTGTACGGTCAGCGCGCCGGTATGGTGAACATCGGTCTGGAGGGCCTGGCGGCCATCGGTGCGCTGGTGGGCTTCCTGACCTGCTACATCACCGGCTCCAACTGGATCGGCCTGCTGTGCGGCGCACTGGCGGGTCTGGTGGTGAACATGATCTACGCCTTTTCCACGGTGACACTGTGCGCCGACCATACGGTGTACGGCATGGCCATCAACATATTCGCTCCGGCGCTGGCGTCGTTTATCTACCGCATTTACTTCGGCACCGGCTCCGACCTGAAGCAGATCACCACCATGGCCAGCATCGGCATCCCCGGCCTGAAGGACATCCCTGTCATCGGCCCGCTGCTGTTTGACCAGAGCCCCATGGTCTATCTGACCATCCTGCTGGTGGTGTTCACCTCTGTTTTCTTCAACCGCACACGTGCGGGTCTGAGCTATAAATCCGTGGGCGAGCATCCTCAGGCCGCCGCCACGTTGGGCATCAACGTCATTGGCGTGAAGTATCTGGCCTGCATGATCTGCGGTGCGCTGGCCGGTATGGGCGGCGCGTATCTGACCACCTGCTATTCCAGCACCTACACCGACGGTATCGTGGCCGGACGCGGCTTTATCGCGCTGGCGGCGGTGATCTTCGGTCGCTGGAGCGCCGGCGGCATCCTGCTGGCCTGCCTGTTCTTCGGCTTCTGCGACGCGCTGCAGATCC
>OIWU01002566.1_pt1 | contig 15242 bp, 11 predicted proteins | sample 1587711 | NCBI WGS metagenome assembly OIWU01 (sample SAMEA3888909, study PRJEB22519) | human gut metagenome | biome: human gut; feature: human-associated habitat; material: faeces | place: Denmark | collected 2010 | reverse complement strand
CTCGTGGTAGTGGGTGGCAAAGAGTGTCTTGGCCCCCAGCTTTTTGCGGTCGGCAATATATTCAATCACCGCCCGGGCAATGCTCATGCCATCATAGGTAGAGGTCCCCCGCCCGATCTCATCCAGAATGAGCAGGCTCTTTTCGGTGGCTTCCTTCAGGATATTCGCCACCTCGCTCATTTCCACCATGAAGGTGGATTGGCCGGTGGTCAGGTCATCGCTGGCGCCCACACGGGTATAGATGCCATCCACAATGCCGATACGGGCACTGGCCGCCGGGACAAAAGACCCCACCTGCGCCATCAGCACGATAAGCGCCACCTGCCGCATATAGGTGGATTTACCCGCCATATTGGGGCCGGTCAGTACCGCAATCTGGTTTTCCCGGTTATTGAGCTTGGTATCGTTGGGCACAAAGGGTGCGCCGTCCAGCAGCTGCTCCACTACAGGGTGCCGCCCCTCGCTGATTTCAATTTCATCCGAGAGATCCACCGTGGGGCAGCAGTAGTTGTTATTCAGCGCCACAGTAGCAAGGCTGCACAGCATATCCAGCCCAGCTACGGCCGCAGCCGTCTGCTGGATGCGCGGCAGCTCCGCCGCAACCGTCGCTCTCACCTGCTCGTACAGCTCGGCCGCGCGGTCAATGGCCTCCTGCTGGGCGTGCAATACCCGCTCCTCCAGCTCCTTTATCTCCTCGGTAATGTACCGCTCGGCATTGGTCAGGGTCTGCTTGCGGATATAATGCGCCGGCACCTGATCCTTGAAGGAATTGGAAACCTCGATGTAATAGCCGAACACCCGGTTATACCCGATGCGCAGCGTCCGGATGCCGGTGGCATCCTTTTCCCGTTCCTCTATCTCCGCCAGGATGCCCCGGATATCCTTGGAAAGATGCCGGGCCTCATCCAGCTGCTTATCGTACCCCTCGCGGATGACACCTCCTTCTTTCAGCGGAATATCGCTGTCCGGATCGATGGCCGAGCCGATGAGCCGGGCCACATCCTCCAGGGGGTCTATGTTCTGTTCAATTTCCCGCAGCAGGGCGCACTGCACCTCACCCAGCAGCTCCTTAATGGCCGGCAGACGGGCTGTAGTGGCCCCCAGGGCGATCATATCCTTCACCGGGGGATTGCCGTACACCACCCGGGTCATCAGCCGTTCCAGGTCATACACGCCATCCAGGGCCGCCGCCAGCTCACTAATGAGAATACTGTTCCGGGTCAGCTCGGTCACGGCATTCAGCCGCCGGTTAATGGCATTGACCGATAAAAGCGGCTGCTCGATAGAGCTTCTCAGCAGTCGCCGTCCCATCGAGGTCTTGGTCTTATCCAGCACCCAGAAAAGCGTTCCCCGCTTTTCCCGGCTGCGCATCGTTTCGGTCAGCTCCAGGTTGCGCCGGGCCGCCACATCCAGCCGCATATATTCCTGCGGCAGATAGCTTTTTGCCTCCAGCAGGCGTTCCAATCCGGTAAACTGCGTCACCTTCAGGTAGGCCATCAGCCCGCCCAGGGCCCGCACCGCCAGCGGGGTACCCGCCAGTCGGGTCACGGTATCCGCGCCAAACTGCTCCGTTACCAGCTTTTTGGCTGTTTCCTCGGTATAGGCATCACGGTCTCCCGCCTGGGCCGCACAGCACAGCCGATCCTTGAGAAAGCCCACCACTGAACGCAGCTGCGGCAGCTCCTCGGCATAGATGACCTCATGCGGCGCGTACTTGCCCAGCTCGTTGATGGCCGCCATTTCCCCGGAGACCTCGGTCACCAGCACGCTGCCGGTGGAAATATCGGCAAAGGCCAGACCGCAGCGCTCCCCTGCCGGGCACAGGCTGCAAATGTAGTTATTGCTGCCCTCCTCCAGCATGTTGGCTTCCATCAGGGTGCCGGGGGTCACCACCCGTACAATATCCCGCTTGACCATCCCCTTGGCCAGCGCCGGGTTTTCCATCTGCTCGCAGATGGCAACCTTGTAGCCCTTTTTCACCAGCCGCGCAATATAGTTTTCCACACTGTGATAGGGCACCCCGCACATGGGCGCACGGTCGGGAAGGCCGCAGTCCCGCCCGGTCAGCGTCAATTCCAGCTCCCGGGAGGCGGTCACTGCATCATCAAAGAACATCTCGTAGAAATCTCCGAGACGGAACATGAGGATCTGGTCCCGATGCTCATCCTTCATGGAAAGATACTGCTGCATCATGGGGGATAATTTACTGCGGTCCTGCGGTATCAGCGACATTTCGGCACCCTCTTTTTTGTCATTTCGTCAGGTCTTAGTTGGCGTCAGTGGCAGCCGCCGCAGGCGGAGCAATCTCCGCCGCAGGACTGTTCCTCGATCTCGTAGGGGTTATCGCCATTGGCGCTGCCCTGGATGATCTGCATGATGAATCGCACCGTGTTATCCAGTTCGTCCTTGGTGGTGGAATAGGCGATCATTAGGGGATCGCTCACAATCGCCTCGTACAGGTTCTTCACCTCTCCGTTCAGCTCCGCTATTTTTTCGTTGTCCTTTTCCTCGGCGGTGATGGCCCGGTTGAGATCCAGCTTTTTCAGGTTGAACTGCCCCAGCTTATCCTGCAGCTTTTCACTCTTATCCGCCGCAGTTTTGGCCACGATAAAGGCAGTAAACTCATCGGTATCCTGGATGGCAACACCCAGCTCTCTTGCTTTCTCTACCAGTTCAGTGTAAGTCATGTTTTTTATCCTCCATAGGTTTATTGTTTTATTCGGCGCGCTCTCCGCGCAGGGCCCAGTTCATGGCGGCCGTGATGCGCACCTGCAGGAACTCCCCGATCATTTCGGGCGGGGCGGCCACCTCCACAATGGTATTATCCTCCGCCCGGCAGCTAAGGGTCCCGGGGGTCTTGCCCTCGTCCTCCGCCAGCACCCGCAGCGTTTTGCCCACATAGTTTTTCAGCAGTTCGCTGCCGATGGCTCCCTGGGTATCCAGCAGCTCCCTGAACCACCGGCTTTTTTCCTCGGCCGGAATGGGATCAGGCAGCTTTTCGGCGGCAGTGCCGCTGCGCCGGGAGTAGATGAAGGTAAAGAGCGCGCTGTATTTGGTCCGCCGTACCAGCTCCAGCGTTTTCTCAAAGTCTTCCCTTGTTTCTCCGGGGAAGCCCACAATAATATCGCTGGTGATGGAAAGCCCCGGCATTTTTTCCCTGGCATAGCGCAGCAATTCCTCGTAATGCCGCAAGTCGTAGTGGCGGTTCATCGCCATTAGGATGCGGTCGCTGCCGCTCTGTACCGGCAGGTGCAGGTGTTTACACACCTTATCACACTCCGCCATGGCGTCCAGCAGTTCATGGGTGCAGTCCTTGGGGTGGCTGGTCATAAAGCGGATGCGGAAATCCCCGGGAATGGCATTTACCATCCGCAGCAGCCGTGCAAAGCTGCACGGCTCATCCAACCCCTTGCCGTAAGAATTCACATTCTGCCCCAGTAGGGTGATATCCCGGCAGCCGTTCTCCACTAGATTTTTCACCTCGCGCGCAACATCCGCGGGCAGGCGGCTGCGCTCGCGCCCGCGCACGAAGGGCACAATGCAGTAGGAACAAAAATTATCGCAGCCGTACATCACCGGCACAAAGGCCTTGAACCGGCTTTCGTGCAGCACCGGCATCTCCTCGTACAGAGTGGTATCGGTGCCGCCCTCCCCTGCATCCCGGCGGATGCTGCGCCGCCCTTCGATAAGGACACGGTACAAAAGCTCCGGCAGCCGGCCGGCGGCATTGCTGCCCATTACAAGATCCACATAGGGATAACTCATTTTCAGCTTTTCGCTTACCTGCTGCTGTTCGGTCATGCAGCCCGCCAGGGCGATCACCAGGTCCGGCTTTTGCTTTTTGAGGCCCTTAAGCGCCCCCACATTGCCAAAGACCCGCTGCTCGGCATTTTCCCGCACGGCACATGTATTATACAGGATGAGATCCGCCTGACGGATCTCATCGGTAAAGCCATAGCCCAACTGGGCCAGCACCCCCTTAAAGCGTTCACCATCGTAAACGCTCTGCTGGCAGCCAAAGGAATGCACATGGGCCAGTGGTGGGGTCTCGTACTTTTCGCTGAGGTATTTTCTTATGGCATCGGCCCACCCCTGCTGCTCGCGGAGCGTCCGGTAATTCTGTATGGTTTTTTCGGTTTGGCTCAAAGGCCCGCCACCCTCTCTTTTTACAATTTTCCACCCTATATTGTATCATGAATCCTCCCGCACCGCAACACCTGCCGCAAGAAATCCTTTCCCCACCCCACAAAAAAGCACGCCCCGTAAGGCGTGCCTGTTGTAATTTAGCCCAATGGGAAAAGCTCCTGCAGGGTATCCGCTGTCATCTGCCGCGCGGCGGCGCTCTGTACGCCCTTGGGGGTGGTCAGCGCGCTGCACAGCAGGAAGGTCATCCGATCCGCATCGGCTTTGGCCTTTTCCGGGTCACTCCCGCGGAATTCCAGCCGTTCTGCCAGGATATCCCGCATCTCCTCCTGCTTGCCAAGCAGCAGCCCATTCACCGCCGGCATGGCCAGAGCCATGGCCTGCAGCATGATGTAAAACCGGTTCTGCTCGTTATCGCCCAGCAGCTCCTCCAGCATCTTTTCTCTCTCCGCGGCATCCTTGATGCGCAGCAGGTCGCTCAGGTGGTTCTGCAGCTCCAGCAGCACCATTTCCGCCGTCACCAGCAGAATATCATCCTTGCTCTCAAAATAGTGATGCAGCATTCCGGCGGCCATACCCGCCTCCTGCGCAATGTCCTTCACCGAGGTCATCTCATACGATCCGTTGCGGATGACACAGCTTTGCAGCGCCCGGCATATTTCCACACGGCGTTGCTCCGCCAGTGATGGTCTCCCCATGCGCTTTTCCTCCTTTGGGTATTTCTTTCGGCTCCCGTATTGACAAAACCCACCCGTTTGTTGCTTAATGGAGGTAGAAAACCACCACACAGGCCGCTCTATCGGAGCCAACTCTTGTAATTATAGCACAGGAGGAAGAAAAATGAAAGTCCTTTTCATCGTGATTGGCATAATAATCCTCATTACCGCCATTATTGCGCTGCGGGTATTCTTTGGGCTGGGCCACCCCGGCAATGCCGCCCCCTATGCCCTGCGCCGCCAGCTGCCCAGGGATAACAGCCCCCTGCGAGGAAAAACCATCCTGTGTCTCGGCTCCTCCATTTCCTCCGGGTTCTCCTCCGGCGGGGTCTCCTTCCTGGACTATCTCGCCCGCATTGATGGCTGCCGCACCATTCAGGAGACTGTTTCCGCCACCACCCTGGCGGACCGGGGATACTTTTCCTACCTTAAGCGGCTACGCCGCCGCATGGCCCGCATGCCGCAGGCGCCCGATTGCTTCCTGTGTCAGCTTTCCACCAATGACGCCACCTTCCGCAGTGTGCCGGGCCGGGTCAGCCGCTGCTTCCGGGTGGAGGACTTTGATGTTTCCACCACTGTCGGCGGCATGGAGGCCATACTGGCCATGGTACGGGAAAAATGGGACTGTCCCATTGTCTTTTACACCGCCGCCAGGTACGATAACCCCCGCTACCACAAGCTGGTGAACCTGCTGGTGGATCTGCAGGAAAAATGGGACTTTGCCCTGCTGGACCTGTGGCACGATACCGCCTTTAATGCCCTTTCCCCGGAGGAACGGGCGCTCTACATGAACGATGCCATCCACCCCACCCGGGCCGGCTACCTGCTGTGGTGGCTGCCCCAGTTCCAAAAAATCCTGACAGAGGTGCTGGCAAAAGAATGATCCCAAAAGACGGGTGCTGCGGCATCCGCCTTTTTTGTTGGCGTTTTGCACCGGCCGTTTTGGTCGCTTTCGCACAAAATTGCATCTTTTTCTCCCGCAAATTTCCTCATTGATTTTTGCGAAACGAACTTGTGTTCGCGTTCTCTTTGTGGTACAATAGAGGGTGGAAAAGAAGCGACAAGGAGGGCGTATGAGCAAAGACCAATTTGAACTGGTATCCCCTTTCCAGCCCACCGGCGACCAGCCGGAGGCCATAGATGCCCTGGTAAAAAGCATAGAGACCGGCAACCGGATGCAAACCCTGAAGGGCGTAACCGGCAGCGGCAAGACCTTTACCATGGCCAATATCATCCAGCGCATCAACCGGCCCACGCTGGTGCTGGCCCACAATAAAACGCTGGCGGCGCAGCTGTGCAGCGAGTTCAAGGAGTTCTTCCCCAAAAATGCGGTGGAATACTTTGTGAGCTACTACGACTACTACCAGCCGGAAGCCTACATCGCCTCTACCGATACCTACATCGAGAAGGACAGTGCCATCAATGAGGAGATCGAAAAGCTGCGCCATTCCGCCACCTCCTCCCTTTCGGAGCGCCGGGATGTCATCATCGTTTCCTCCATCTCCTGTATCTACACTCTAGGCGACCCCATCGATTACCGCAACATGGTCATCTCTCTGCGGCAGGGCATGACAAAAGACCGGGACGAGCTGATCCGCAAGCTGGTGGAGATCCAGTACGAACGCAACGATATCAATTTCGTCCGCAATAAATTCCGTGTGCGCGGGGATGTGGTGGAAATCTTCCCGGCCTATTCCAGCGAGACTGCCATCCGGGTGGAGTTTTTCGGTGATGAGGTCGACCGCATCTGCGAGATCAATACCGTGACCGGCGAAGTGAAAAATGTGGTGAGCCATGTGGCCATCTACCCGGCCTCCCACTACATCGTCCCCAGGGAGCGGCTCATGGCCGGGATCGAGGAGATCCGGCGGGAATGTGATGAACGGGTGGAATATTTCCGGGCCAACAATAAGCTCATTGAGGCGCAGCGCATTGCCGAGCGCACCAACTATGATATCGAAATGCTGCAGGAGATCGGCTTCTGCAAGGGCATCGAGAATTACTCCCGCGTGCTGAGCGGGCGCGCCCCCGGCAGCATGCCCTACACCCTGCTGGATTACTTCCCTAAGGATTTCGTCATCTTCATTGATGAGAGCCATGTGACGCTGCCGCAGGCCCGAGGCATGTACGGCGGCGACCGCAGCCGCAAGGAAGCCCTCATCGAGTATGGGTTCCGGCTGCCCTCGGCGCTGGATAACCGCCCGCTGAAATTCGATGAATTTATGGGCAAGCTCAAACAGATCGTCTGCGTGAGCGCTACGCCTGGCGACCTGGAAAAGAGCGAAAGTGCCCTCATCGCTGAACAGGTCATCCGTCCCACCGGCTTGCTCGATCCCGAAATTGATGTGCGGCCGGTAGAGGGGCAGATTGACGACCTCATTGGGGAGATCAACCAGCGGACGGCAAAGGAACAGCGGGTGCTGGTAACGACGCTGACCAAAAAGATGGCGGAGGATCTGACCGCCTATCTTGAAAAAACCGGCATCAAGGTGCGGTACATGCACCACGATGTGGATACCATCGAGCGAATGGAGATCATCCGCGACCTGCGAAAAGGCGAATTTGATGTGCTGGTGGGCATTAACCTGCTGCGCGAGGGATTGGATATCCCGGAGGTTTCGCTGGTGGCGATCCTGGATGCCGATAAAGAGGGCTTCCTGCGCAGCGAGACCTCGCTGGTGCAGACCATCGGCCGGGCGGCCCGCAATGCGGAAGGCAAGGTCATTATGTACGCCGATGAAGTGACCGACAGCATGCAGAAGGCCATCCAGGAAACCTACCGCCGGCGGGAGATCCAGCAGAGATACAATACCGAACACGGCATCACCCCGCAGACCATCCGGAAAGAGATCCGGGATGTGCTGGAGATCAGCGTGACGGACAAGAAGAACGGCAAGGGCGGCAAGAAGATGAGCCGCAAGGAGACCGAAGCGGCCATCGCCAAGCTGACCGCCGAGATGCGGGAAGCGGCAAGGCTGCTGGAATTTGAGCATGCCGCCTACCTGCGGGATAAGATAGCCAAGCTGAAAGAGACCCTGTAACAGAAGTAAGCTTTACTGCCGCAAAACGCTGATAACATTAGGCCTTTGCGGCAAGGAGGAACCAATGGCATTAGATAAAATCGTGATCCGCGGCGCGCGGCAGAACAACCTGAAAAATATCGACCTGGAGATCCCCAGAGATAAGCTGATTGTCTTTACTGGGCTTTCCGGCAGCGGCAAGACCTCTCTCGCCTTTGATACCATCTACGCAGACGGCCAAAGGCGCTATGTGGAGAGTCTTTCCTCCTACGCCAGGATGTTCCTGGGGCAGGCTGAAAAACCCGATGTGGACGAAATTTCGGGGCTCTCCCCAGCCATCTCCATCGATCAGAAAACCACCAGTAAAAATCCCCGTTCCACCGTGGGCACCGTCACCGAAATCTACGACTACCTGCGTCTTTTATATGCCAGAGTCGGTATCCCCCACTGTCCCATCTGCGGGCGGGAGATCACCCAGCAGACAGTGGACCAGATGGTGGATAAGGTACTGGCACTGCCGGAGGGCACCCGCATCCAGGTGATGGCGCCCATAGTGCGGCAGCGCAAGGGCACCTACCAGAAGGAACTGGACGCGGCCCGCCGCAGCGGCTATGTAAGAGCCCGGGTGGACGGCAATATGTACGAGCTGACCGAGGAAATAAAGCTGGAGAAGAACTATAAGCACACCATCGAGATCGTGGTGGACCGGCTTTCGGTCAAGCCGGAGATCCGCTCCCGGCTGGCGGATTCGATAGAGACCTGCTGCGCCATGACCGGCGGGTTGGCCCTGGTGGATGTCATTGGCGGCGAGGAGATGCTCTTTAGCCAAAACTACGCCTGCCCCGACCATGATATCTCCATCGAGGAGCTTTCGCCCAATATGTTCTCCTTCAATAACCCCGCCGGGAGCTGCCCTACCTGTACCGGCCTTGGTGTGTTCCAGAAGGTAGACCCGGCGCTGGTGGTGCGCTACCCCGACCGTTCCATCCGGGACGGCGCCTTTAAGGTGACGGGCTGGAGCTGCGACCCCGGCTCCATTGGGGAGATGTACTTTACCGGACTGAATAAGCACTTTGGCGTACCGCTAGATGTACCGGTAAAGGATATGCCAAAGGACAAGCTGGACCTGGTGCTCTTTGGCACTAAGGGCGAAAAATTTGAGATGGTGCGGCAATCGGCGGGCTTTAAGGGCAAGTTCGTCAATGACTTTGAGGGCATTGTGAATAACCTGGAGCGGCGCTTTAAGGAGACCAGCAGCGAATGGATGCGGTATGATATCGCTACCTTCATGTCCTCTGTCCCCTGCCCCGACTGCCACGGTGACCGCCTGCGGCCCGAGATACTGGCGGTAACGGTGGGCGGCATCAACATCAGCGACTTTTGTAAAATGAGCGTGCGGGACGCCCTGAAATTTATGGACACGCTGGAATTGACCGACATGCAGCAGAAAATCGCCGGACAGATCATCAAGGAGATCAAGAGCCGGCTTTCCTTCCTTGCGAATGTGGGGCTCAATTATCTGACGCTGGCCCGCAGCGCCAGCACCCTTTCCGGCGGGGAAAGCCAGCGTATCCGGCTGGCGACCCAAATCGGTTCCAGCCTGATGGGGGTGCTGTATATCCTCGATGAGCCCTCCATTGGGCTGCACCAGCGGGATAATGCAAGGCTGATAGAGGCGCTAAAGAACCTGCGCGACCTGGGCAATACCGTCATAGTGGTGGAGCACGATGAAGAGACGATGGAGGCCGCTGATTACATTGTGGATATCGGCCCGGGCGCGGGCATCCACGGCGGCCATGTGGTGTACAGCGGCCCGGCAAACGAGATCAAGTATTGCAAGGAATCCATCACCGGGCAGTACCTTTCCGGGGCGAAGAAGATCCCGCTGCCGGAGTCACGCAGACCCGGCAACGGCGGCTATTTGGAGATTGTGGGCGCTGCCGAAAATAACCTCAAGAACATCAATGTCAAATTCCCGCTGGGATGCTTTGTGGCGGTGACCGGTGTATCTGGTTCCGGCAAAAGTTCGCTGGTCAATGAGATCTTGAACAAGGCGCTGAGCAAGGAGCTGATGGGGGCCCATGTGCGGCCCGGCAAATATAAGACGCTGCATGGGCTGGAGCTGGTGGATAAGGTCATTGATATCGACCAAAGCCCCATAGGGCGGACGCCCCGCAGCAACCCTGCCACCTACACCGGGGTGTTCAATGACATTCGGGAGGTTTTTGCTTCCACCAACGAGGCCAAAATGCGGGGGTATAAGATTGGGCGGTTCTCCTTTAATGTGAAGGGCGGCCGGTGCGAGGCGTGCGAGGGCGCCGGTATTCTGGAGATCCCGATGCACTTTTTGCCGGATGTGTATGTCCCCTGCGAGGTGTGCAAGGGCAAGCGCTATAACCGGGAGACGCTGGAGGTCAAATATAAGGGCAAGAGCATCTATGATGTACTGGAGATGAGCGTGGAAGAGGGCTTGACCTTCTTTGAGAACCTGCCAAAAATAAAGCGCAAGCTGCAAACCCTGTACGATGTGGGGCTGGGGTATATCAAGATCGGACAGCCGGCGACGACCCTTTCCGGCGGCGAGGCACAGCGCGTGAAGCTGGCGACAGAGCTTTCCCGCCGGAGCACCGGCAAGACAGTATATATCCTGGATGAGCCCACCACCGGCCTGCACACCGATGATGTGAAGAAGCTCATTGAGATACTGCAGAAATTTGCGGACGCAGGTAATACCGTTATTGTGATAGAGCACAACCTGGATGTCATCAAGACGGCGGATTATATCATCGACCTGGGCCCCGAGGGCGGCGACGGCGGCGGAATGATCGTCTGCTGCGGCACTCCGGAGGAGGTAGCGGACTGCAAGGCTTCCTTTACCGGGCAGTACCTTGGAAAGCTGCTGAAGAAGAAATAAGGTGCAAAAAGAACCGGCTGGGGAGCAAAACGCTCTGAAGCCGGTTCTTGGTTTATGGGGGAATATTTAGGGCGGGCGCGGCGGAGCGGACGAGGGCTGCCCGCAAGGGTTAGCCCGAGGGGAAGCGGAGGCGTGCCCGCCCGTTCAATCGGCTGGAAAGCCGGGATCAAGGTCATCCTCCGGGCTGCGGAAGGCGAAAGTCTGCCGGGCCGCCGAGCTGAAGAAACCTGACTGGGCCATCGAGACATAATCGCTGCCTGCGATGATGAAGTGGTCGATGAGATCGACCGAAATGGCGCGCAGGGCATCCCGCAGGGATAGGGTGGCGGCGATATCCTCCCGGGAGGGAATGGCCAACCCGCGCGGGTGATTGTGCGCCAGCAGGATGCTGGGGGCATGGTGCCGCAGCACTACCTCAGCGATTTTACGGCCAGGCAGCTGCACGGCATTGGGGGCACCTGTGGAGATGCGGTCGGTGCTGATCTCCCGGAGGTTATTATCCAGGCAGACAAGATAGAGCGTTTCCTCCGGCAGGCCATTGCAGGCGGCCACCAGCTTTTTGCCGTAGTAGCGCATTAGGTCCTCCCGCTGGGCATCATTGGGCAGAGGAGTGATGGCTTCGGCATAGTAACGGCGGGCGATATCCGCGACGAGGTGGAGATGAACGGCGGCATTCATGCCGATGCCCTCCACCTGGGCCAGCTGCTCCGGGGCGGCATTGAGGACACCGACAAGGGAGCCGAACTGCTCGATGAGACGGTGCGCCAGGACATTGGTATCCCGCCGGGGCACCGAATAAAACAGCAGGAGCTCCAGCACATTGTGGGGCGGGAAGCCATCCAGACCCTCCGAGAGGTAACGCTCCCGCAGGCGGTCCCGGTGACCGGAATGTTCATTGGCCATGCGCTCCCCTCCCCTTTCGACAAAATTCTGCTCCTATCTTACCATTCCCGCCGAAAAAAGTAAAGAGCGGTGGGGCTTGACGGTGAGCTGAAATCCGGGTATGCTTATATTGAATTTTGAAAAAAGAACAGATGGCACGCAGCCGAAAAAATGAGAAGACGGCAAGGAAGGCCCGCAGGCAGGTTGGCGCCCGATGGAATCGGGCTGGCGCCTGTCAAGGGGCTGACGCAGCCGGGGCTCATTTTTGCGAGCCGCCGGGCGTAAAAGAAGGAATCATAAATGAAAGAATTTACGATAGGACAGAATGACGCCGGACAGCGGCTGGATAAATTCCTGGGCAAAGCCGTACCGCTGCTGCCCTCCTCTATGATGTATAAGGGAATCCGCACCAAGCGAATCAAGGTGAATAGCAAGCGGGCAGAAATAAGCACCAGATTGGCCGTGGGGGATGTGGTAAGCCTGTACCTCAATGATGAGTTTTTTGAGGAAAAGCGGGCAGATGAGACCTTTCTGCGGGCTGGGGACGCGCTTTCGGTCATCTATGAGGATGAGAATGTCCTTATCGCTGATAAGCCCGCCGGGCTGGTGGTACATGAGGATGAAAGCGGCACCGCGGATACGCTGATCGGACGGGTGCAGAAATACCTGTACCAAAAGGGCGAATATGACCCAGCACAGGAAAACAGCTTTGCGCCGGCACTGTGCAATCGCATCGACCGCAACACCTGCGGGCTGGTACTGTGCGCCAAGAATGCCATAGCGCTGCAGGCAATGAATGAGATCATCAAGGAGCGGCAGGTGGAAAAGACCTACCGCTGCGTAACTGTGGGAGTCCCCAATCCCGACCATGCTACCTGCAAAGCCTTTCTGCGGCGGGATACCAAGACGAAAACAGTGACAGTATTTGATAAGCCACAGCCGGATGCCAAGACCATCCTAACGGAATACCGGGTGCTGCGGCAAAAAAATGGGCTGGCCCTGCTGGAGGTAACACTGCACACCGGCCGCACCCATCAAATACGGGCGCATATGGCCCACATGGGATGGCCGCTGCTGGGGGATACCAAGTACTGCACACCGGAAAGTCTGAAGAAAAACCGGGCATTAAAATTGCAGCAGCAGGTGCTGTGTGCCTGGCGGCTGCGCTTTACCGGCATTTTGGAAAATTCCCCCCTATTTTACCTAAACGGACAGGAGTTTACCGCCAGGAAGCTGCCAGATGACTGGGTGAAGTAAAAGCTCTCCCGAGGAAAATTTTTCCCGGGAGAGCTTTAATTTCTGCAATGGTTATTCGATTTCCAGGTCGCCGCTGGTGGAGGAGACGCTGATTTTGCAATCCGCCGGGCCAAAGCCGTAGAAATGATCCTGCTTTTGATAGGCGCGCTGGGTGATAAAAGCACCGCTGGCGGTATCAAAGCGGACGGTGCCACCCTGAGCCGGGAGAGTTAGGTCGGTTTCTCCACTGATGGTATTCAGCGCCGCTTCCCGGCAGGAGATAAATTCAAAATCCAGGTCGCCGCTAACGGTATCGGCCGTGAGCTGATCCACGGTGAGCCGTTCCCAATCGAAATTGCCGGAAACGCTATTCAAAGATACAGTCTTTACATAAGCGGTATCTACCTCGATATTGCCGCTGACGGTATCAAACTCGGCGTTCTCCCCCACCAGGCTATCGATGGAGATATCCCCGCTGACCGTGGCAATGTGAAGCTGCGGTGTGGTAAGTGCGGCCGCTTGGATCGGTGCGCTGACATTTTCGATCGTCAGCTCGATACCACAGGGGATCTCGAGGGTGAGCTGCTTCCATTCGGACTGCATCTCACCGCGGTAATCCGAGGCGCAGTAATGAATGGTAAGGATGCCATCCCGCAGCAGAGAATGAAGCTGGGCCTCCTGCGAACGGTTATCCGCTGAATCACTGACAGAAAGCTCAGCAGAATTCTTTTCGATAAGATCGATGCTGCCCGCGACCCAATAAACACGGACGGCACGAATGTCCTCCGCCTGATAAGTGAAGCGGCCCGCGGTGTAATCGGCAGCGTTATCGTAAGTGGAATAGTGGAACGAGTCATTGGTGGTAATGCCGGCGCTGGGATTGATGTGAATAGTGCAGCCGACACAGAGCGCCAGCAGCAATGCCAGAATAAGAATCGCAGAAAGGGATTTGGCCTTCATAAAATGCTCCTCCTGAAATAATTATTGAGATAGAAAAGTGCCATCTCGCAAAGAGATGGCACTTAAGCTTGTATTGGCACTGACCTATTTTCCCGGGCCGCTTCCAGCCAAGTATTTTCGGCACGAATGAGCTTAACTTCTGTGTTCGGGATGGGAACAGGTGGAACCTCATCGTCATAAGCACCAATTATTGTGTCGGCATTTACCTATCTTCCCGGGCCGCTTCCAGCCAAGTATTTTCGGCGCCAATGAGCTTAACTTCTGTGTTCGGGATGGGAACAGGTGGAACCTCATCGCAATCAACACCGACTATGGTGACCCGTGCGGGAATCGAACCCGCGTTACCGGCGTGAGAGGCCGGTGTCTTAGCCGCTTGACCAACGGGCCATAGTACTGTCCCGAAGGTCAGCTTTATTATTATACCGAAAGCACACTGCATTGTCAACACATTTTTTATAAAAGCGACTGTATTTTCCCTTTTGGGCATCAATCTTTTCTCGCTGCTCCAGCACAAACGGTTCAATATGTTCCCAGATAAAATCGACCCAATCATATATGGCAGGCTTAAAGGAATGCGCAGCAGCTATGACGATACGCGGCAGTACATTGACATAAATCACATTGCCGCTATTGCCAATAGCCGCGGAAATTCTCTTTTCCGAGTCGATGATCCACCACATCATCCCTCAGAATCGATTGTTCTCTATCTCTCTTGGCTTTGTCATCGGCTGCGTTCACCACAAGAACAGCCGGGATAAAAGCAAAGCCTGCCCCAAGAGGCCAGTAAGGAAAGACTTCTTAGAGCGGCTCGTGATCGATACGACCCTCGATGTGGCACTGCACAAAGAAAACATCCAGTCGATTGCCGCAGACCTTTGTGCATGGCAGCAAAGGCAGAAAGATATTGCGATCCTGGACGGGTTAAAATTGTGCAGGGGAGAGTGCGAGAAAGCGATCAGTAATCTTTGTTGCCGCACTCGAAGCAGGCGCTGCATCACCCACCATTGCGGCAATGGTAAGAGATAGAGAGGAAGAATTGGAGAACATCAAGTACGCCATTGCAAAGCAGGAGCTGGTGCAGGAAAAGTTCGACGAAAAGAAAATCATGTACTTCCTCTCAAAGGTTCCCGAAGGTGACCGGGCGGATATAAATTATATGCAGCGCATAGTGAATACCTTCATCAACTCTGTATTTGTCTATGAAGATCGAGTCGTTATATGCCACAACTTTGATGGAGATGGAAGCAAGATCACCGTTAAAGAAATACAAGTTTCATATGCCCTCCAGTTATTAAAAAGAAAGAAGCACCCCTAAAGGAGTGCTTCTTCGTGGTGCACCATCAGGGACTCGAACCCGGGGCCCGCTGATTA
>OIWU01002565.1_pt1 | contig 15244 bp, 6 predicted proteins | sample 1587711 | NCBI WGS metagenome assembly OIWU01 (sample SAMEA3888909, study PRJEB22519) | human gut metagenome | biome: human gut; feature: human-associated habitat; material: faeces | place: Denmark | collected 2010 | reverse complement strand
CCCCGGGGCGCGGCCGCGCTGCCCGCCGATATGACCAAGGCCGTGCGCGGCAAGCCCTTTGCTGAGCTGTTCCAGGACTTTTTCACAAAGATGAACGGTCGCCCGCTGACGACCGAGGAAGTGCTGGCTGTGAAAAAACTGCGCGAGGAGGCGTCAAAAATCGAATGAAACCCCAGAAGTTGATCTTGACCGCCTTCGGCCCCTACGCGGGCCGCACCGAGCTGGATTTCTCGGTGTTCGGCGGCAACGGACTGTTTCTGATCGGCGGCGACACCGGCGCGGGCAAGACCGCCCTGTTCGACGCCATTACGTTTGCCCTGTACGGCGAAACATCGGGCGAGAACAGGAAAACAACGATGCTGCGCAGTGATTTCGCTGCGCCCGATGCAGAGACCTCTGTGGAGCTTACCTTCACCCACCGGGGCCGTACTTACACGGTGCGTCGCTGGCCCGACCAGCAGCGCGCAGCCAAGCGCGGCAGCGGCATGGTCAAGGTGCCCGCCAAGGCCGAGCTCATCCGCGAGCCGGACGAGCCGGTCAGCGGCGCATCCGCTGTGACCGACGCCGTCGTCAAGCTGCTGGGCATCGACGCCAAACAGTTTGCCCAGGTGTCGATGCTGGCACAGAACGACTTTACCAGGCTGCTCAACGCGCCGTCCGCCGAGCGTGCGGCCATCCTGCGCCGCATTTTTGATACGGCGGATTATCAGCGTGTGGGCCAGGCCGCCGTGGACCATGCCCGCAAGGCGGACGAGGAATGCAAGCGGCTGGACGATGTACTTTTGATGCACATGGGCACACTGCTGGGCGATGGCGCCGACGAAGAGACCGCCGAGGATCTGCGGGAAATGCAGGCCGAGCGGGATCCCTTCACCGCCGGTGCGGCCGCCGAACTGGGGAAAATTTTGCTGGAAGCCGACGATGCCAACGAAAAACGCCAGACCAACGTCATGAAGGACCTGGACGAGAAGATCGCCCGGGGCGACGCCGGGCTGAAAATCGCCGAGGAACGCGCCGCCCGCCGTGGAAATATAATCCACCTGACTGGCGTAGCCGTACTTCTCGAGGGCCGCGATACTGTCACCGCCTCCGGTAACCGTATAGGCGGACGTTTCCGCAACGGCCTTGGCGATGGCTTCCGTTCCCTTGCCGAACTGGTCGATTTCAAACGCGCCCACAGGGCCGTTCCAAACCACGGTGCCCGCCTCGGCGATGATCTGGGCGTACATTGCGGCGGTGGCGGGGCCGATATCGAGGATCATGTCGTCAGGGCGCACGTCCTCGACCTTGAGCACGGTCGCCGGAGCGTGTTCTTCCAGCGCCGGGCCGACAACGACGTCGACGGGCAACGGGATGGCCGCGCCGCGCCCTTTGGCCTCTTCCATGATCTTGGCGGCGGACTCCACCAGATCCGGCTCATACAGGGACTTGCCCACTTCGTATCCGGCGGCCTTCAGGAAGGTATTGGCGATGCCGCCGCCCACGATAAGCTTGTCCACGCGCTTGGAAAGATTGTTCAGGACTTCAAGTTTGGTCGAAACCTTGGAGCCGCCGATGATGGCGAGCAGCGGATGCTTGGGCGCATGGAGGATACGGGTTACGGCTTCGAGTTCGGCGGCCATGAGCAGGCCCACGCAGGCGACCTTGGCGAAACGGATGGCCCCTTCGGTGGAAGCCTGCGCGCGGTGCGCCGTGGCGAACGCATCCATGACGTACACGTCGCCGAGCGCGGCCAGCTTGCGGGCCACTTCCTCATTATTCTTCTTTTCGCCCTTGTTGAAGCGCACGTTCTCGCACAGGACGCATTCGCCGGGCTTTACGCTGACGCCGTCCAGATAGTCCTTCTCAAGCCTGACCGGAACGCCGAGCAGTTCCTCAAGGCGTTTGGCCACGGGAGCCAGCGAAGCTTCTTCGGAGGAAACGCCTTCTTCGGGGCGGCCAAGGTGCGAGAGCACGATGATGCCGGCGCCTTTATCCAGCGCGAACCTCAAGGACGGAATGGCCGCCCGGATGCGCTTGTCGCTGGTGATTTTCCCTTCCTTGACCGGGACATTGAGGTCTTCACGAAAAACAACGGTCTTCCCTTGCAGATCAAGGTCGGACATGAGACGTACGTTCATTGTTCTCCTCCTAAAAAAGAGGTTGCGCTACAGGGTATCGAATACGGAGGCAATGCCACAAAACGCGGCTTCTTGCAAACGGACGGCGCTTATCCGAAAACCATATGCCGCATGTACAGGGCCGTAAAATCGGGACGGGCCGCCAGATCCACAAGCGTACACCCGGAACTCCAGCGGACCAGCCTCTCCCGCAGTTCCGGGCGCGTCAGCAGAAGCGCCGCCCCGCGCAGGGAGGTGTTGCCCTCCGCCACAGTGCGCGCCTGCAGGCCCTGCGGCAGAAAGCCCAGCCGCTCCAGTGCGGTTTCCGGCATGTGTTCCCCGAGCGCACCGCCGAGGCAAACCCGCGCGAGCGCCCTGCTCTCCAGCCCGGACTCCGCCAGCAGGCTTTCCAAAGCCAGCGAAAACGCGGCCTTGACCTTGAGGATTTCCTCCACGTCGGCCCCGGCAAGCTCCATGCCGCCGGGCAACGGCAGGCTCCAGCCAGCGGCCCCGCGTTCGACGGTCCCGAGCAGGCGGGCGGCCAGAGGTGAAACAGGAGCCGACGCAAGGCGACCCGTGGCGTCGAGGAAACCTGTCCGCAACAGCGCATCCAGCAGCGACAAATAGCCCGTGCCGCAAATCCGTTTCGGTTCCGTGTTGCCGATGACCACGGGAGACAGGCCGAACGGACCGAGCCGGAATCCCGAGACGCTGCCCGTATCCGCCACCCCGCCGTAGCGGAGCCCGATGCCTTCGAGCGACGGGCCGAGCGGAACGCTGGCAATGAAGGAGCGTTCCTTATCCAGAGCGAGCACGAATTCGCCGTTCGTCCCCATGTCCGCAAGCAGAAAAGGAAATTCCGGCGATTCCCCGTACAGGAGGGCCGCCATGCCCGCGCTGATGTCCCCGCCCACGAACGGGGCGGGCTGCGGGGGGATCCACGCCGGAGGCAGACCGGGCAGCTCCGCCGTGCGGCCTCCCGGCTCCGTCAGCCGGTACGGGGCGGCACACAATCCGGCCACATCTTCATTTAACAGGATGGAGGTCATGGCGGTATTCCCCGCGATGCACAGTTCCGCCACCGGGACGCCCACGTCCGAGACAACGCGTTGCAGGAAGCGGATCACGAGATGCCCCAGCCGTTCCCGGCCCTCCTGATTCCGGGCGGCGGCAAGGCGCGACACCACATCGCTCCCCGCGCCCATCTGCGGATTGAGGGCCTGCCCGGACGCAGCCTCATGCCCCGTGCCGTCGAGGAGACGCCAATGGATGGATGTCGTCCCCAGATCCACGGCCAGCCGGAACGGGCCCGCATCCGGCCTTATGCCCATCCGTTTCCGTTTTCCGGACGGCGGAGGAGGCAACTCAACAACCATACCCGCAACGGCGGCATGGCGGCAGGCCAGCCGCCAGCCGCCGCGCACGGCCTCCGCGCCGAGGATGGCGCTATCCGCGTCGCACGGCTTGGGCGTCCCTTCAAAAAACCGTACCCGGCACGCCCCGCAGCGCCCGAGCCCCGAACACAGCGCGGGAGGGGACAGTCCGCCGGACAGCCAGATCGTCTGGGCAAGCGTCTGCCCCGCTTCCACAGGAAGGATGTGGTTGAGGCCGGATGAATCCACGACACGCACGCCTTGAGCCGCGTGGACGGCATCCACGACTACGGCGGCATCCGAATCCACGGCATGTATGCCGCCAGCCGCCCCGGGCTTCCGTCCGCTCACATCCAAAGGCGCACCCGCCATGCCCGCGCCATCAGCCATCGGGATTCTCCCGTTTGCGCTTCGCCATATGCATGGCGAGGGCCTGACAACGCATCGCCCGGAGCCGCCTTCCGGACTCCTTGCCCCTGTCCCGCCATTCCGGAGGCAGTGAAATCCTGAGCAGCACAGCAAGATCGTCATTGACGACAGGACGCAGCGAACGCCCGCTGTCGGCTTCGGCCAGTTTCCAGAACGGCCCGTCCAGCTCGGCATTGTGGACCTGCATCAGCAGATCGCAACGGGTTCCTGCCCGCAGCATTTCATAGATACCGGCTTTCATGTGCAGCTGCGACGACAGCACGCCCGCCGCGCCGTAACGCGCGGGCAAGGCGAGGCGCTTGGCGACATGCTCGGCGGGTTCGGCCCCGCGCAGCTCGTGCCCGTAGTGGTGCGGCAGCAAGGCCGGGTCCGTGCCGATCTTGCCGAGATCATGGCACAGGGCCATCCAGACGCACAGGGGATCGCCCGCCACCGCATCCATCACGTCCATCAGATGTGCCATCACCGAACCTGAATGGTACGCCACGGGGCCCGCCGGAATATCCATCGAGGTTTCCAGCTCCCGGAACCACGGGGAAAGGCAATTCCCTTCCGCCAGCACGGACAGCCAGCGCGACGGCTTCGGCGAGGCCAGCGCCTTCATGAGTTCGCGCCCCACGCGTTCGGCGGGAATGCGCCCAAGCAAGCCCTCCCCCGCCACGGCGCGCATCTGCGCCACCGCCTCGGGATGAACCGTGAACGACGGCAATTCGCAAGCCATGCGGGCCAGCCGGAACACCCGCACGGGCTCATCCCGGAAACTCGTCGGCGAAGCGGGCCGCAGGATGCCTTCCCGCAGATCCGAAAGCGCATCGGGATGCCCGAGAAGGTTGCCGTCCCGATCCTCGGCCAGCGCGTTGATGGTCAGATCGCGGCGGCGCATGTCCTCTTCCAGCGTCCCCTCAAGCGGCATAAATTCCTGACCGCGCAACAAAAAGACCGAAACGCTCTTCCCGACCTTGCGGGCCTCGGGATTCCGCTGTAGAAACGTGGCTTCGTCCGCGTCAAACGCGAAATCATATTCCCGAGGCGTCCGCCCCAACAGGCGGTCCCGAACGGCCCCACCCACCAGATAGACCGGTATCCGGCCCGTTTCCGGCCAATTTTCGATTGCCATGACACACGACTCCACTTTTCGTCTCAACGGCACGGTGCGGCTTCTGCACGAAGGCGTCCACTCCGAACGCCCTCCGCACGACCGCCTCGCCGATCCGTTTCCGGCTGATCACGCGGCCGGCTCCGCCCTCTGGAACGGGCTTCCCGAAGCGGCGTTCACCATGCCGGGCACAAGCACGGCCTGCCCGTATCTCGAACAATTCTTCACTGCGCCGGTTTCCCAGACGGGAAACACTCCCGAAACGGCCAGCGTACCGGCGCCAGTGTATCTGTGCGGCTCCGCCACTTCAAGTATGGATGTCGCCCGGGCCCTCGCCGCGCACGGGCAGCTTCCCGTCTGGGGGAGCGTGCTCGCCCTGAGCCAGCGCAGCGGCCGGGGGCAGCTCGGGCGCAACTGGGTTTCGCCAGAAGGCAACGTCTACGCGGCGCTCCGCCTGCCCCAGAGCCACCCGTTCACGGGCACGGCCGCGGCCCCCGCCGTGGGCGGGCTCATCGCCGAAGCGCTGACCCACATGGGTTTCGACGTTCATATGAAATGGCCCAACGACTTGCTGCGGCGCGAGGAACAGGAGGAAGGCCCCGGCTGGTGCAAGGTCGGCGGCATTCTTCTGGAGGAACGCCCCCTGCCCCCGCATAGGGAAACGCCCGCCGAAAACCTGCTTGTCGCCGGGATCGGCCTGAACCTCGTATCCTCCCCCCCGGCCGCTCTCATGCGGGCGCAGCGCGCCGTTCCGGCCGGACTCCTCTCTTCTGCAACAAAATCCAATGTCTCGCCGCTTTCCGTTGCGGGACTGTGGATGCGACTTGTGAGCCGTATCTTTTTCTGTTATGTCGAAGAGATTGACGCCAAGGGGAAAAACGCGTGGCGTTCACTTGCTGAACGCCACCTCGCCTTCCTCGGGCAAACGGTCCTTCTGACGGACGGCCCCGACGAACAGGAACGCCACACAGGCATTCTTGAAGGGCTGGACGATTTCGGCGGGTTGCGCCTGCGAAATCGTAAGGGAACAAACAGTTTCCTTTCCGGGAGCCTTCGGTTGGACCGCCCTCCCATGCAGCCGTGACGCGAAGCGCCATGCGCGGCGCCGGGAACGGCCTTCCGCAGCGGTGCGGAGGCGGATCACAGGTGTCCCCGATGCCGTTTCGGGGTGCGTCCTGAACAAGACCGGCTTTTGCCGGGTCTAAACATTTCTTTATTGAAAAGGTTGAAAGCATGGCCGCCAAGACGTTTGAACAGGTACTGGACGAAGTTCGGGGCAAGCCCATACTCGTAGCCAACCGGGGCATTCCGGCACGTCGAATCTGCCGGGCCATCCGTGAACGCTTCGCCGCAGTGCCCGTAATGACCGCCACCGACATCGACAAGGCCGCGCCGGCCGCTTCGTCCGCGCAGGAACTGCTCCTGCTCGGTTCCGATCCTCGCGCGTACCTTGATCTCGATCTCATCATCGCCAAGGCGAAGCAGCGCGGTATCATCGCCATCCATCCCGGCTGGGGCTTCGCGTCGGAAGACGAGCGGTTCCCCCAGAAATGCGAAGAGGCGGGCATCACCTTCATCGGCTCCAAAGCCGACTCCATGAACCTGCTCGGCAACAAGGTGCAGGTCCGCAAGATCGCCAAGCGGCTCGGCATCCCCGTGGTGCCCGGCTCGGAAGGCGCGGTCGACGTGCCCGCCGCACGCAAGGTCGTCGACGAAATCACCCTCCCCATCATGCTGAAGGCTGAGGGCGGCGGAGGCGGGCGCGGCATTTTCCTTGTTCGTGAAAAAAGCGAACTGGAAGATGCCTTTTTTAAGGCCTCCGCCATGGCGCAGGCGTCCTTCGGCAACCCCCGCCTGTACGTGGAAAAGTACCTCGAACAGGTCCGCCACATCGAAATCCAGGTCATCGCCGACCAGCACGGCAACGTGTTCGCCTTTGACGAACGCGACTGCTCCGTGCAGCGCAACCACCAGAAGCTCGTGGAAATCACCCCGTCCCCGTGGGCGGGCATCACGCCCGAGCTGCGCGAACGCCTGAAGGAATACTCCCGTATGCTGGTCCGCGAGGTGGGTTATTACTCCCTCGCCACGGTGGAGTTCCTCGTCACCCCGCAGGGTGAACCCTACCTCATCGAAGTGAACACCCGCCTTCAGGTGGAACACGGCATCACCGAAAGCCGTTACGGCGTCGACCTCGTCGAAGAGCAGATCGCCGTGGCCTTCGGCGCGAAGCTGCGCCTGACCGAAGAAAACACCAAGCCGTCCCACTTCGCCATGCAGGTCCGCATCAACTGCGAAGACCCGCAGAACAACTTCGCCCCGAACTCCGGCCTGATTACCCGCTACGTGTCGCCCGGCGGCCCCGGCGTGCGCATCGACTCCAACCTTTCCGCCGGGTACGAGTTCCCCCCGAACTACGACTCCGCCGGTTCGCTTCTCATCGCCTATGGCCGCGACTGGCAGAAAGTGCTCGGCATCATGGACCGCGCCCTGACCGAATACATGGTCGGCGGCGTGAAGACCACGATCCCCTTCTATCGTCAGGTCCTCAAGCACCCGGCCTTCCGGGCGGGCATGTTCGACACGGGCTTCATCCCGTCCGCGCCCGAGCTCATGATATACGCCGACCTCGCGCCGGAAAGCGAACGCCTCGCCAAGCTCATCGCGGAAATCTCGGCCAAGGGCTACAACCCCTTCGTCCAGCTCGGCGAATACCGTTCCCACACCACGCCCCGCCTGCCGCGTCAGGATGTGGTGCTCCCTGCCATCCCCTCCAAAGTACGCAAAGAGCCCTCTCCCTATCCGCACGGCGACCGCGTGGCCCTGCTCGATTACGTCCGCGACAGCGGCCGTGTCCACTTCACGGACACGACCACCCGCGACAGCACCCAGTCCAACAGCGGCAACCGCTTCCGCCTCGCCGAAGACCGCCTCGTGGGGCCCTACCTGGACAACTGCGGCTTTTTCTCCCTTGAGAACGGCGGCGGCGCGCACTTCCACGTCGCCATGATGGCGAACATGACCTACCCCTTCACCGAGGCGAAGGAATGGAACAAGTTCGCCCCGAAGACCCTCAAGCAGCTTCTCGTCCGCTCCACGAACGTCCTCGGCTACTCGCCGCAGCCCAAGAACCTCATGCGCCTGACCGGCGAAATGATCTGCGACAACTTCCAGATCATCCGCTGCTTCGACTTCCTGAACCACATCGACAACATGCGCCCCTTCGCCGAAGTCGCGTTGAGCCGCAGGGACGTGGTCTTCGAACCCGCCATTTCCATGTCGTGGGCCAACGGCTTTGACGTTGCTCACTACCTCGGCGTGGCCGAGAACGTCCTCTCCGTGTGCGGCGATGTGGCCGGCATGAGCGAAAAGGAAGTCTCCCGCCATATCATCCTTGGCCTCAAGGACATGGCCGGCGTATGCCCGCCCCGCTTCATGACCGAAGTGGTCACGGCGCTGCGCAAACGGTGGCCCGAGCTGGTGCTGCACTACCACCGCCATATGACGGACGGCCTTTTCGTTCCCTCCGTGGGCGCGGCTGCCAAGGCTGGCGTCCAGATCGTGGATACGAACCTCGGCGCGTGCGTCCGCAGCTACGGCCAGGGCGACACCCTCGCCACCGCTGCCTACATGGAAGGCGAACTCGGCCTCAAGACCGCCATGAACAAGGATATGGTCCGCGACGCCAACTTCGTGCTCAAGCAGGTCATCCCCTACTACGACCGCTATTGCGCTCCGTACTTCCAGGGCATCGACAACGACGTGACCGAGCACGCCATGCCCGGCGGCGCGACCTCCTCGTCGCAGGAAGGCGCGCTCAAGCAGGGCTACATCCACCTGCTGCCCTACATGCTCAAGTTCCTTGCCGGGACCCGCAAGCTCGTCCGTTACCACGACGTGACCCCCGGTTCCCAGATCACGTGGAACACCGCGTTCCTCGCCGTGACCGGCGCGTACAAGCGCGGCGGCGAAGAAGAGGTCAAATACCTGCTCGGCGTGCTTGATCGCGTCAACGACGTGCCCGACGAAGCCGAACTCAGCGAAGGCACCCGCGCGGCCCGCCTCTCCCTCTATCAGGATTGCAACGACGCGTTCCGCAACCTCCTTTTGGGCAAATTCGGCAAGCTGCCTCTGGGCTTCCCGCCGGATTGGGTGTATGAGAGCGCGTTCGGCAACGCATGGAAGCAGGCCATTGCCGACCGGACCACGCATTCGCCGCTGGAAAAGCTCACCGACATGGACATTGAGGCTGAGCGCAAGGCGTTCCGCGACATCATCAAGCGCGAACCCACGGAAGAAGAAATGGTCATGTACCTGAACCATCCCGGCGACGCCGTGAAGACGGTTCAGTTCCGTGCCAAGTACGGCGATCCCAACCGGCTGCCGCTGCCCGTCTGGTTTGAAGGCTGCTCCGTCGGCGAGGAAATCAACTTTGTGGATACGTCCGGCAAGCCGCACCAGTTCCTGCTGGTGAGCATGTCCCCGGCCAACGACGCGGGCGAATCCATGGTCCGCTTCGTGCTTGACTCGGAAATCTTCAGCCAGCTCGTCAAGGTCGCCCCGCCCAAGAACGGCGGCGCCGGGGGCGCGGTGATGGCCGATCCTACGGACAAGTATCAGGTCGGCGCGCCGAGCAACGGCGACCTCTGGGTGATGTACGTCCATCCCGGCGACATCGTCGAGGAGGGCGAAGAACTGTTCAACGTGTCCATCATGAAGCAGGAAAAAGCCGTTCTGGCTCCTGTGGCCGGCATCGTCAAGCGTGTGCTCAAGACCGCCGACTACAAGGAAACCAGGAAGATGGAAACCGTCCGCGAAGGCGAGCTCATCGTGGAGCTCGGGCCGGTTCCGCGCATCTGCACCAACGAGGCGTGCAGTCGTCCGTTGCCCATGAATGACATCGAGTTCTGTCCCTACTGCGGGGAACGGCTCAGCCGGATCTAAGGGACATCAACCGATACGAAGAGAGAGCCTGGGAGGCAATCCTCATGACGAAAACTCCTTCCGCAACCAAAAACCGACAAGACGAGGTTCCGGTGGAAGATCTTCTCAAGCGCTTGGTCCTGACCGGCGCGGACATCGTGCGGATCGGCGAGGACGCCGAGCTGCTGGTGGGTGGCAAAAACTACAACACGGCACTGATCAGCCGGGTTGAAGGCGTTCGCATTCCTCAGTTCCGCGCCATTTCGTCCGTGGCGTTCCACATCGTGCTCGACGAATGCAAGGTGTGCGCGGCGCTGATCCGTTCCATGGTCGACGAAGCCTATAACCGCATCGATTGGGCTTCCCCCGAAGTCACCAAGGATCACGAGTTCCTGCCGAAATTCGTGCGTTCCGTCGCAGCCGAGATCCGCAAGGCTTCCGAAGCCGATCCGGAACTGCCGCATATCCGCCTGCGCACGTTCGTCAACAACGTGGTCGACGGCTTCGCCTCCTCGCAGGAAGGCATCGACCAGCTCCGCAAGCGTTCCGTCATGGTGCAGGCCGCCATCCTGTCCTGCCCCCTGCCCGAACGCGTCGACAAGGCCGTCCGTTCCGCCTACCGCGACATCTGCGCCGAAGCGCAGGAAAGCGACGTGCCCGTGGCCGTGCGTTCCTCCGCCGCCGGTGAGGACTCCCGCAAGAAAGCCTTCGCGGGCCTTCAGGACACCTTCCTGAACATGGTCGGCGACGACGCAGTGGCCACCGCGTACCTGTGGGACTGCGCCTCGGCCTATAACCTGCGCTCCATGATTTACCGCCGGGAAGCCATCCTCGATGCTCTGACCCAGTCCGAAACCACGGGCCAGGAAGAGCTTGCCGCGCAGGCGAAGAAGGAATGGTCCATCGAGAACACGTCCCTTTCCGTGTGCATCATGCGCATGATCAATCCGGTGGTGTCCGGTACGGCGTTCAGCGCCGACACCGCCACGGGTTGCCGCGGCACCGTCCGCAAGGACCTCGTGAGCATCGACACCAGCTACGGCCTCGGTGAAGCCGTGGTGGGCGGCCGCGTGACGCCCGACAAGCTGTATGTCTACCAGAAGGACGACGGCAGCGAAGTCGTGATCCGCTTCATGGGCAGCAAAACCATGAAGATCGTCTATGACGAAAACGGCGGCACCAAGGAAGTGCCCGTTCCGGAACGCGAGTGTATGCTCTGGGCCCTGACCCCCACGCAGGCCGAGCAGGTCGCCAAGGGCGTGCGCGCCGTGAGCAAGGCCTACGACGGCATGATCATGGACACCGAGTTCTGCATCGACTCCAAGGGTATGCTGTGGTTCGTGCAGGCGCGCCCCGAAACACGCTGGAATGAAGAACTGGCCCTGCATCCCCACACCATCTTCATGCGCCGCCGCGAAGTGGAGCCCAAGGCCGCCGCTGCCGCCGAGATATTGCTGACCGGTAACGGGGCCTCCCGTGGCGCCGGACAGGGTAAGGTCCGCTTCCTCCGCTCCGCGCTGGAACTGAACCGCGTGGGTAAGGGCGAAATCCTCGCCGCCGAACGTACCGACCCCGATATGGTTCCCGGTATGCGCGTGGCCTCCGCCATCCTCGCCGACGTGGGCGGCGACACCAGCCACGCGGCCATCACCTCCCGCGAACTCGGCATCGCCGCGGTCATCGGCATCCAGAACCCCACGGCCCTTCAGGCTCTGGACGGTCTGGACGTCACCGTCGACGGCACCCGTGGGCGCGTGTACCGCGGCCTGCTCCCGCTGCATGAAGTCGGCGGCGAAATGGACGTGGAAGCCCTGCCCCAGACGAAAACCCGAGTCGGCCTCGTGCTCGCGGACATCGGGCAGGCCCTGTTCCTGTCCCGCCTCCGCAACGTGCCGGACTTTGAAGTGGGCCTGCTGCGCGCCGAATTCATGCTCGGCAACGTGGGCGTGCACCCCGCCGCGCTGGAAGCCTTCGACAACGGCGAACTGGAACGCCTCGTCCAGAAGAAGATCGGAGAACTGGACTCCAAGTTGCGCAAGACCATCCGCGAACAGCTTGACGCTGGCCTCGTGTCGTTGGATCTCCGCCTCCGCGAACACGTCGGCAACATCACCGGCTTCGCGGAAGAACTGGAAAAGCTCGGCAAAAAGGACGACCTCCGCAATCCCGACGAAATCATGGCCGTGTATCGGCGTATGCGCGAAGTTGAAAAGCTGCTGGACGAATACACCGAACGTGCCGCGCGCTTCTACAGCACGCTGGAGACGTCCGCGGATCTGGCCGAACACGTCCGCATCATCATGGGCTACGAGTCCGAACTGCTGGCCCTGTCCGGCGATTCCCCCGAAGTGAAGGCGCGCCGCGCCGCCATCGAAAAGGAAATCGGCGATCAGGTCAGCTACGCCGCGCTCAATCCGGCGGTGCAGGAAACCCTGCGCCAGATCGCCGCGCTGCGTGAAGACGTGGGCGCCCGCTGCGGCCTCGCCAAGGAAATCGCCGCCCTGCGTTCCATCCCCGGCGAAATCGGCATGCTCATCCGCGCCCGCGGCCACAAGAACGGCCACGACCACTACGTGCAGACGCTGTCTCAGGGATTGGCCCTGTTTGCGATGGCCTTCTACGGCAAGCCCATCGTGTACCGTACCACCGACTTCAAGACCAACGAGTACCGCAACCTGCTCGGCGGCAACCTCTTCGAAGATCACGAAGACAACCCGATGCTCGGCTATCGCGGCGTATCCCGCGATATCCACGACTGGGAAATCGAGTCCTTCAAGCTGGCCCGCTCGGCTTACGGCGCGCACAACCTCCAGCTCATGCTGCCCTTCGTGCGCACGCTGGAACAGGCCCGCGCCATGCGCGGCTACCTCGACACCGTACACAACCTGCGCAGCGGCGAGGACGGCCTCAAAATCATCCTCATGTCCGAGCTGCCTTCCAACGCCATTCTGGCGCGGCAGTTCATCCAGGAGTTCGACGGCTTCTCCATCGGCTCCAACGACATGACCCAGATGGTGCTGGCCACCGACCGCGACAACAGCTCGCTCTCGCACATCTACGACGAGGAAGACCCCGCCGTGGTCTGGGCGATTCTGGTGACCATCTTCTCCGGGCAGAAGTTCGGCAAAAAGGTCGGCTTCTGCGGCCAGGGCGTGGCGAACAGCGAAGTGCTGCGCGGCCTCGTGGCTATCAGCGGCATCACCTCCGCCTCCGTCGTGCCCGATACCTACTACCGCACGAAGCAGGACTTCGCGGCCGCCGAAGCCCTGAACATCTCGGCTTCCGGCCTTGGCAAGTGGCTTGGCGAACAGCACCAGGCCAAGCTGGTCAAGCTGCTTGAAGCCGCCGGAAAGGCCGATGTCGCCAAGCTCGCCTCCGATCCGGCCAAGATCCGCGCCTGGTACGATGCGGAAACCGCCCGTCTGCACGGCGAACTCCGTGACAGCCTCGGCGGAAGCCGCGAAAACACCGCCCGCAAGGCTCTTAAGGCCTTCCGCGCCACGTTCCACAAGCCGGTCATCTATGCCGCGTGGAACTGGAACGAGACCGTCGAGGACGCCCTGCATCAGGCCGGTTTCGCCACCTTTGAGGAACAGGCTGCGGCTCTGGCCGAACAACGCAAGAAGCTGGCGTAACGTGAATACACGCAGGGCGCTGCCCTGCACCTGCTGAGGCTCTGCCTCAGACTCCGCCGGGCTGCCGCCCGGACCTGCCCGGGGGGAGAGCCTCCCCCCGGACCCCGGCAGTTTCGGAAAAACGACCGTCGGGGGATGTTCCTCAGACGGATCATCCCCCGACGTTTTTTGTTGAAACGATATTGTTAAAAGCAACAGCCAGCTATCTTATCCCGACAGGGCATGGCCTCTTCTCTGTATTCCCTCTCCGGCTGAAACGAACTCCTGTCGCGCAGCCTCCCCACCAGTCAACATTTTTGCGGGTGGGGTCTGGGGGAAGGCGCTTTTTATAAAAAACGCCTTCCCCCAGATTCCTCCCCAAAAGGATAGGGAACTCCCCCGCAAACAGACTCGACAATTGAAACTCGGCTCCGTCCGTATCGGCGGAGGTGCACCCATTGTCGTCCAGAGCATGGCGAATACCGACACGCGGGACGTGGAGGCCACCCTCGGCCAGATCAAACGCTTGCACGACGCGGGCTGCGAAATCGTGCGCGTCGCCGTACCCGACGAGACGGCAGCCAGGGCCCTGCGCGCCATTCATGACGGCAGCCCCATCCCGGTCATCGCGGACATTCATTTTGACTACCGTCTGGCCCTCATGGCACTGGAAGCGGGATTGGAAGGCTTGCGCATCAACCCCGGCAACATCGGCGAACGCAAAAACGTGGAAATGGTGGTCGATGCCGCCAAAGCGCGGGGCGCGGTGATCCGCGTGGGCGTCAACAGTGGTTCGGTAGAAAAACGGCTGCTGGAGCAGTACGGAGGCCCCACCCCGCAAGCAATGGTTGAAAGCGCACTCGGGCATGTCCGCATCCTTGAGGAACACGGCTTTTACGATACGAAAATTTCCATCAAGTCGTCTTCGGTCCTCAATACCATTGAATGTTACCGGCTATTATCGCAACGCTGCGATTACCCGCTGCACCTTGGCGTCACCGAAGCGGGCGGCGTGCTGCGCGGGGCCATCAAATCCTCGGTCGGCATGGGGGTCCTCCTCAGCGAGGGCATCGGCGACACGCTGCGCGTATCACTGGCGGCCGATCCGGTCGAAGAGATCAAAGTCGGTTTCGATATTTTGAAATCGCTGCGTATCCGTTCGCGAGGGATCAACTTCATCGCCTGTCCGACCTGTTCGCGTCAGGAGTTTGATGTTATCGGTACGGTTAACGCGCTGGAGCAACGCCTGGAAGATATCATCACTCCGATGGACGTTTCGATTATCGGCTGCGTGGTGAATGGCCCAGGTGAGGCGCTGGTTTCTACACTCGGCGTCACCGGCGGCAACAAGAAAAGCGGCCTCTATGAAGATGGCGTGCGCAAAGACCGTCTGGACAACAACGATATGATCGACCAGCTGGAAGCACGCATTCGTGCGAAAGCCAGTCAGCTGGACGAAGCGCGTCGAATTGACGTTCAGCAGGTTGAAAAATAATAACGTGATGGGAAGCGCCTCGCTTCCCGTGTATGATTGAACCCGCATGGCTCCCGAAACATTGAGGGAAGCGTTGAGGGTTCATTTTTATATTCAGAAAGAGAATAAACGTGGCAAAAAACATTCAAGCCATTCGCGGCATGAACGATTACCTGCCTGGCGAAACGGCCATCTGGCAGCGCATTGAAGGCACACTGAAAAACGTGCTCGGCAGC
>OIWU01002564.1_pt1 | contig 15246 bp, 11 predicted proteins | sample 1587711 | NCBI WGS metagenome assembly OIWU01 (sample SAMEA3888909, study PRJEB22519) | human gut metagenome | biome: human gut; feature: human-associated habitat; material: faeces | place: Denmark | collected 2010 | reverse complement strand
CATCGCCATGTGCGACTACGCCGCGCACGAGACGGCGCACTACGCCGACAGCATGGCGCTCTTTAACGCAGCGCTCGACGAATACGCCAAGTGGTACCAGCGCACGAACGGCGCCGCGGCTTCCGTGCCCGGCGCCGCAGTGCAGATCGCCGCCAACACCGCCGCCCGTCACTCACACGCGAACAAGGGCGTGCTCGACGGCATCACGGCCGCAAAGACCGCCGCATGGGACGGCAAGTCCAGCTTCAGCGGCCGCTATGCGGATCTGACCGGCAAGCCCACCGCCCTGAAAAACCCGAACGCGCTGACCATCAAAATCGGCGGCACGACCGTCACCTACGACGGCAGCGCGGCGAAAACCGTCACGATCGCCGACGGAAGCGAGGTGGCCTACTGATGGCAAAGAAGCTCTACGAAGAAGCGGCCGTGCAGGCCATCGCCGGCGCCATCCGCGCGAAAAACGGCAGCGGTGCCACCTATAAAATCGGCGAAATGGCCGCCGCCGTGCAGGCCATCACGGGCGCGGAGGCGGTGGCGTGGCACCAGTGCCCGGAGGCGGTGCGCAATTATCTCGCCGCCGTTACCTACGACGCGGACGACGACAGCGTGTCGCACATCGCGGAGTACGCGCCCGGCACGGCGGTGGCAGCCAACTGCAAGCCGGTCGGCGTGACCAGAGGCGGCACGACGTACTGCAACGAGCGCCCGAATGTTCTGACGCCGTTTGCCTCCGGCCGCGCTGCGGGCACGCTCAAGCCACTGGACGCGCTGCGCTGGCTTAACACGCCGCAGGCGGCCAACGTGCGCGACCTCGGCGGCTGGGCGTGCGACGGCGGCACGGTCCGATACGGGTTGCTCTTTCGCGGCGGCGAGATCACAGCCGCCGATAGAGACGTGCTCGTCGGTGCGTGTGGCGTGCGCCATGAGCTGAATCTGCGCGGCGCGGAAGAGGCCAACCGCACGGCGTCCCCGCTGGGCAGCGACATCCGGTTTTACTGCCCGACGAACTTCGTATGGTACAGCCTGACCGATAAGGCCACCTGGAAGGAGATCCTGCTGTATGTGATCGAGGCGGTCACGCACAACGAGCCGGTATACTTCCACTGCTCGGCCGGGGCTGACCGCACGGGCACCGTGGCCTGTCTGCTCGAGGCGCTGCTGGGCATGAGCCGGAGCGACATCGACAAGGACTACGAGCTGACGTGCTTTTCGACCGGCACGGACACGGACGCCCACGCCCGTCGGCGCAACGAAACGGACTGGAAGAACCTGATCGCGCAGATCGACCAGCACGCGGGCGACACGTTCCGGGACAGGGCTGTGAATTTCGCCACGTCGTGCGGTGTGCCGGTCAGCAAAATCAACGCCTTCCGCGCGGCCATGTCCACCGGCTCGCCGGGAGCGCTGCTGGGCGGAACACACGCGGTTACATATGCACTTACGCACGTGACCACCAGCAATGCCGCAGCGGCGGTGGAGGATCAGGCCACGTACACGGCGACGCTGACGGCGGACGAGGACTATACCATCCAGTCCGTGACCGTCACGATGGGCGGCGTGGATATCTCCAGCTGCTACGCGAACGGCGTGATCACCATCCCCAACGTGACCGGCGACGTGGTGATCACCGCCGTGGCTGCGGCGACGGTCTATGCGGACATCGAGCTGTACAGAACGGACGGGGTCGCGCTGAATAAAAAGTTCAGCGGGACGAGTATCGTGGACGGCAGCGGAAACTACATCACCGTTCAGGTCCCGGTGAACATGAAGAAATACCGGTACATCAAGGTCATCGGCGCGCATATGTCCGGCTACGGCGTAGAGATCAGCCAGGACGATGCGGTTTTTTACAAGCTCGCGTTCCTGAAAGGCGGCGCGGTACAGGCCGTTCAGTACACCAACAATCTGGCGCTGTCAAGTGACACGAGCGCCAGGAACTGGAACCTGGACATGAGCAAGTATGCCAACTATCAGCAGTGCGACGCCGTGCGGCTGCAGTTTCTGGTATCGACGTCAGAGCTTCCGATCACTATGGCCAGCGTGGTGCCGGCGGATATGCTGCGCGCCACCTGCTCGACGGCACTGTAAGGAGGCACAGGATGGATATTGTGGATGCAATCGTGAACAACAACAAATGCTATCAGGCGGCGATCCCGCTGGTCCCGCGGGGGCTGATGCTGCACAGCATCGGCACACCGCAGCCGAGCGCGGCCGTGCTGGCGCGGTACTTTGACCAGTACCAGCCGGGCGGGCAGTCGGTCTGCGTGCACGCGTTTGCGCAGGCGGACGGCACGGTGTACCAGACGCTGCCGTGGGAGATGCGCGGCTGGCACTGCGGGGGCAGCGCCAACAACACGCACATCGGCGTGGAGATGACGGAGCCGGGCGCAGGCACGGCCTACGCCGAGGCGGCCGCGCAGATCACGGGCACGTACCGCACGGCCGTGGCGCTGTTTGCGCGGCTGTGCGGGGTTTACGGGCTGGACCCGCTGGCCGACGGCGTCATCATCGGCCACGCGGAGGGACACCGGCGCGGCGTGGCCAGCAACCACGCAGACCCAGAATATCTGTGGCGGCAGTACGGCATGGGCTTCACCATGGACGGATTTCGCGCCGACGTCGCCGAGGCGATAGCCGGCACGCAGAAGGAGGAAACAGACATGACACGCTACAACACCGTAGCCGAGATGCCCGCATGGGCGCAGGAAGAGGCGCAGCGGCTCGTTGACCGCGGCGCGCTCAAAGGAGACACCGACGGCAGGCTCGACCTGTCGCTGGATATGCTGCGCACGATGCTCGTGTGCCAGCGGATGATCGACCAGGCAAAGGAGACATAAATGGACCGACTCACAACGATCAAAGCGGCCGTCTGCACGGCGGCCGCAGCGCTGACAGCCTTCTGGGGCTGGACAGGCTGGCTGGCAGCGGCATGGTTTCTGGCCATGCTGCTCGACTATGCCACCGGCAGCGCCGCCGCCCTGCGCGCCGGGACATGGAGCAGCCGCGTCGCCCGCGAGGGCCTGTGGCACAAGGCCGGGGCCGTGGCGGGCGTGCTCGTGGCGGCGCTGCTGGACTTTGCCCTGCGCGTGCTGCTCGGCAGCGTGCCGGGGCTGGGCATCGACTACGACGTGCTGCTGTGCCCGCTCGTGACGGCGTGGTATCTGCTGACGGAGCTGGGCAGTATCGCCGAAAACGCGGGCGCGCTCGGCGCGCCGATGCCGCAGTTTCTCATGCGGGCGATTGCCGCCCTGCGCGCCGGCATTTCCGACCGCGGCGGCGGAGACGGGGACGGAGGCGGCGCGGCATGACGGATTTTTCCCCGCTGAACTTCCCGCTGCCGGAGCCTACCGGCGGCGAGGGGCTGGAGGCACGCGTCACGGCGCTGGAGGAGACGATCATCCGGCTGCTGGAGGCGCTGCAGTACACGCTGACGAATCTCAGCCGCGAAAACTTCAACCCCGCCGCGCTCGAACGGCTGCGCGCCGAGCTGCGCAGCGGCCAGACCACGAACCAGTAAGGAGGCAGGCAATGCATCTACCCACATTCCCCCGCGCCATGGCCGTGACGCGGCGCGTGCAGACCGACTTTTGCGGCTATGACCACCGGCCGGGCTGCCCGGAGGGCGGCATCTACGAGATGACGAACGGCTCGGCGGCCGACGCGCCGCTGTTTTCCACGCGGCCAGGCCGCACGCTGACCTATCCGACCGCCGGCGGGAACCCGAACGGGCTGTTCGCCGGCAGCTGCGGGCTGCTCTGGTGCACCGGCCAGACGCTGTATGTCAACGGCACGCCCGTCGCGGGCTGCACACTCGTCAACGGGCCGAAGGTGTTCGCCGAGCTGGGCGGCACCGTGCTCATCTGGCCGGACAAGATCTGGTACCGGCCGGATTCCGGCCAGTTCGGCAGCGCGGAGCCGAGCTGGAGCGGCTCCGTGAACCTCCAGCGCTCGGACGACAGCAGCGGCACCCGCGCCAACGCCATCGCCGCGGAGGGCATCGACCTGCCGTTTCGCGTGGGCGACGCCGTGACGATCAGCGGCTTTTCCACGCCGGAGGATAACGGCACCTACATCATCCGCGACATTGCGGGCGCGGCGCTCGTGTTCGACCCCGACACGTTCTCCACCGCCGGCGTGACCGAGGACATCACGGTCACGCGGCGCATGCCCATGGCGATGCACGCATGCACGTACGGCAACCGCATCTGGGCCTGCGCGAACGACACCGTCTGGTGCTCAAAGCTCGGCGACCCGCTGAGCTGGTACTGGTACGAGGCGGACGACAACGGCACGGTCGCCACGGCGGCATGGAGCGTGGACGTCGGCACACCGGGCGATTTTTCCGGCTGCGCGGCCACGGGCAGCGGCGTGGTATTTCTCAAGCCGGACGGGCTCTGGCGGCTGTACGGAACGAAGCCGGACAACTTCCAGCTCGTCGCCTCGGCGGCGCTCGGCGCGGAGAAAAACTCCGGCCGCACGCTCGTGACGGTGGCGGAATCGCTCTACTATCTCTCCCCCGCCGGGCCGGCACGCACGGCCGGCGGACGGCCGGTGCGCATCGGCGACGCGCTCGGGCGCACGCTCACGGCCGGCGTGGCGGGCACGGACGGCACGCGCTGGTATCTCTCGGCGCATGACAGGGACAACGTCTGGCACCTGTTCGTATACGACACGCGCAGCGGCCTGTGGAGCCGCGAGGACGCCTTCCACGCGCGCGGGTTTGCCCGCAGCGACGGCGTGCTCTACGCGCAGGACACGAGCGGCGTCTGGCGCTTCGGCACCGGCAGCACGGCGCAGCTGGAGAGCATGCTCGAAACGGGCGATTTCGTCAGCGGCAGCCCGGACTGCAAGCGTCTGCTGCGCGTGCAGCTGCGGCTGGAGGCGGACGCGGGCGCAAGCGTGACGGCGGCGGTGCAGTATGACTCCGACGGTGTATGGCGCACGCTCGCGGCCGTAACGGCGGGCGCGAAGCGCTCCGTCACGCTGCCGGTGCTGCCGCGCCGGTGCGACCACTTTCGCCTGCGGCTGACGGGCACGGGGGCGTGGCGGCTGCTGTCGCTCACACGCACGGAGACCGCCGCCGGGCCGCAGCACTGAGGAAAGGAGACCTTATGGCCACAAAATACAAATACGACAAGGACACCGACTACGCCGCGCTCATGGAGCAGGCGGCGCAGCGCGGCGACAACGCGGCCGCCGCCATCTACGAACAGCAGCGCAACGCGAAGATCCGCGGCGAGGGCATGGCCGATCAGGAGCAGACGAACGACTATGCGCAGTATCTGCCCCTCGAGGACGTGCCGGACTACGACGACACGCACCGCCGCGAGGCAGAGTCGCTGCTGACCGAGCGCGACACGACCGCACAGCGCAGCCGCATCGACCAGATGCTCGACGCGCTGCTCGGCGAGGAATTCAACTACGACCCGGCATCGGACCAGCTCTACGCCGCCTACCGGCAGCAGTACGAGCGGCAGGCCGATCTCGCGGCGGCCAACGCCCTCGGCGCAGCGGCCGCGCTGACGGGCGGGCAGGCCTCGACGGCGGCGGTGGCGGCCTCGCAGCAGGCGGGCGGATACTACCGCGCGATGCTCGCGGGCAAGCTGCCGGAGCTGGCGCAGCTCGCCTACGAGCGCTACAGCGGCGAGCGTAAGACGCGCCTGAGCGCCATTGACAGTCTGCTCGACGCGGCCGACAGCCGCGATGGCGTGACGAAGGCGCAGATCGCCGCGCTACTCGACATGGACGACGCGGACTTCACCCGCGCGGACAGCAAGCTGCAGCAGCAGGCCAAGGATGCGGCCGATGCCAAGGCCGCCGCCGACAAGAAGGCGAAGGAAGAAAAGGACGCAGCCGAGAAGGCGGAAAAGGCCGCGCGCAGCGATGCGCGGCGCCAGATCACGCTCATCCTGCGCAACGGCGGCACCGTGCCCGACGATCTCTGGCAGCAGAGCGGCTACAGCGCCGTGACGATCGCGGCAATGCTGCGCGGGCGCAAGGGATGAGCGTTATGTAAACTCTTGCGCCGTTCATGCTGCCGGCAAAAGGGCGGCTGTACTCTTGCAATAATCATTATGTAAACCAAACAGGCAAAAGAAGTCCCGGAAGCGTACCTGCTTCCGGGACTTTTGCGCTTTATCGGGTCTGCGCTCAGGCCATCGCCTGTTCAAAGCGCATGAGGATGGCTGCGACCTGTGCGCGCGTGGCGCTGCCCTGCGGGCTGAGGTAGGCAGCGCTGCCGCTGCCGGTGCCGGAGATGAGGCCGTTGCCGACGGCCCAGGCCATCTCCGTGCGCGCCCAAGACGAGACGCTGCCCGCATCCGGGAAGCCGGCGAGCGAGCCGGTCGCCGTGAGGCTGCCGGGCGCGAACTGCTTCGTGTAGTTATAGAGGATGACGGCGAGCTGCTCGCGCGTGATCTCCCCGCTGGGGTCAAAGGTCGTGGCGCTCGTGCCGGCGACGACGCCCGTGAGCTTTGCCCACCAGATGGCGTCGGTATACCACTGGCCGCGCGGCACATCGTTAAACGGGGCGCGGAGCTTGGCCAGCTCATAGCCCTTGACGGTCGTGGGCTCGCCCTGCATGCGGTAGAGGATGCTCACGAGCTGGGCACGCGTACACACGCCGGTCGGCGCGACGGTGCTGGCCGAGGTGCCGGCGATGTAGCCGCGGTAGATGCAGTAATCCAGGCCCTCGTGCGACCAGTCGGCCGGCACGGGCATGTCACGGAAGGCGTAGCCCGGGCAGGTCGGACCGCCGGGACAGACATCCGGCACGCCGGTGGCGGGGATAGACTCCGTTTTGGTCGCACCGCAGATGGTGCAGGTGAAGGTCTTGACGCCGGGCTCCGTCGCGGTGGGTTTTTGCGTCACGACGCCGGCATTCCACGCATGCTCGTGCAGCTTCGGGATATCCTCGCCCACGCGCGCGTTGCAGCGGGCGCAGAGGTGATAGCGGTAGCCGGTGGTCTCGGCCGTCGGCTCCTGCGCGACGACCCACTCGCCCCAGTCATGGCCGAGGGCGGGGATGGTGTCGTTATAATCCTTGCCGCAGCGCGGGCAGGTGCCCTGATAGTGGCCGGACTCGGTGCAGGTCGGCTCGGTGCTGGAGGCGGACTTATAACTGTAGTCATGGCCCTTGGCGGGGATGACCTCATCGATCTTCACGCCGCAGCGCGCGCAGGTGCCGACAGCGCGGCCGGGCTGCGTGCAGGTGGCGTCCGGGACGAGGTCGCAGCGGCTCAGGTCATGGCCGAGCGCGGCGATCTTCTCGGTGCGGGTCGCGCCGCAGGCCGAGCATTTATAAAACACCGTGCCCTGCTCGGTGCAGGCGGGCGGGTTCGTCTGCGTCTTGACCCAGGTGTGGTCGGTGGCGGCGACATAGGTGTCGTCCACGGGGGCATAGGTGCAGCCCTTCACCGTGCAGACGTGGTGCGTATAGCCCTGCTTCGTGCAGGTGGGGTCGACGACCGTGTCGGCGAACTGGGCGATGTGGTCGCCGTGCCAGAGACCGGTCTTGTAGCCCTGCCACGTGCCGTCGTCCTTCAGCTCGGCGGCCCAGGTGTAGCTGCCCTGCGTGTAATAGACCACGCAGTCATCCGGGAAGGAGCGGTTGGAATCCGCCGCGCCGTAGATGCTCTTGGCGGGGTCGTCTTTGAAGACGGCGCGCTTGAGCTTCGTGACCTTCGCGATCATATTGAAGGCCGTGCTGATGTCACCGGCCTGATCGGCGTTCTGGTCAGTATCGTCCGGACGGAGAATGCCGTTGAGCACGCCCTCGACGAGGATCTTCATGGCATTATCCAGGCTCGTGAAGGCACGGCCCTGGATCGTGTCGATCCTGTCTCCGAAGTAGGCTTCCTCGAGCATCTCGCAGCCGGCAAAGGCGCACTTGTCGATCTGCGCGACGCGGTTGGAGAGGTCGACGGTCTTCATGTGGTTGTCGCCGAAGAACGCGGCCTTGCCGATCGTGAGGGGCTTGTCACCGGGGCTGAAGGTGAGGTTGTTCATATAATAATCGCACATGAACGCGTAGTCACCGATGCTCGTGACGTTGGCCGGAATGTTGAGGTTCTTGTGGTGGTTGACGAACGCGAACGCGCCCGTGCCGATCGTCTGCAGGCTCGACGGCAGGCCGAGCGTCGTGTCCTCCTGACCGAGGATGCGGTCCCACGCGAAGGCCCACGGGCCGATATACGTCAGGCCGTTCGGCAGGCGCAGCTCGGCGAGCATGGTGCAGCTGTAAAACGCGTGGTCCTCGATGCGGCGCAGGCGGCTGCAGGCGCCCGCGCGCACGAAGGTGAGCGTGTCGCAGCCGTAGAAGGCGTACTTGTCGATGAGCTCGAGATTGCGCGGCATGTTGATGGCCGAGAGGTACTCGTCCGCATAAAACGCATGGTCGCCGATGGTGGTAATGCCGTCATCGAGGAACATGCACGTCAGGTACTGGCAGTCCTTGAAGGCGCGGTCGCCGACGTTCGTGACGCCGGTGAACGACTGTTTTTTCCCATCCCACTCCTCGGTGGTCGCACCGGCGATGTAGGCCAGGACGAGATAGTCCTCGCCGAGGTTTTCCACGGTCGTCGTGCCGATGGGCTTGCCTTTGTCGTTGTACTCCGTGACCTCCACGTTGCCCATCCACGGGGCTTTCTGACCCTTGACCGCGTAGTCCGCCATCGGGCCGTCGCCGAAGATATACACGCCGTAATACTGCACGTCCTCGCGGTAGTCGTGCTCCTGCCAGATCTGCTGCAGGGCGGGGTTGTCCTGCACGACGGTGGGGTTCGTGACCTCGTAAATCTTATAATGTACGCTTGCCTCGTTCCCGGCGGGGCCGCAGTCGCCATGCGCGACCTCTTTGCCGAAAAGCTTTTTGATCTGATCCGGCTGCTTGAGAAACTGGTCGACCACGTCCGCGATCGTGCCCGCCTGCGCCGGCGGGGCGCACACGCTCAGCAATCCGGCCGCGAGCACAAAGCACAGCAGCAGCGACAACACTCGTTTTTTCATATGGTTCCTCCCTCCTGGAATGGACACTCCGGTAACAATGTCTACAGGGTCAGTATACAGGACGCGCCCCGCTTTTGCAACGGGTCGTGCGCGCATGGGCGCGAAAAAATGCACATTTTATTTACACAAACGCAACAAAATGTAACGCTCAAAACGTTTTTTCGCCGATCCCCATTGCACACTTTCCCAGTCATATGGTATATTTTCGACAGATAGGTATTACGGTTGTACACACGCATCACAACAAAGGAGGAAGAAACGATGAAAAAGCGCGTGCTCTCGCTGGCACTGTGTCTGGTTCTGGTCGTGGGACTGTTCTCCGGCCTGACCGTGAACGCATCGGCCGGCAGACTCGACGATCTGAAAAAGGAGATCGCCGAGAAGCTCATCAAGGAGAAGATCGAGCAGCTCAAGGAGGAGTTTGAGATCCCGGATCTCAACACGGATGCCATTCTCAGCAGCTTTGCGACCGCGGCCACCTCGGGCGACTTCGGCGAGAACAACTGCCTGCACTGGGAGGTCTCCACGGGCGTGCTCAGCGGCAAGACGCTGACCATCTCCGGCACCGGCGCCATGCCGGACTTCGACTTCCCCAAAGGCAACCTCGCGCCGTGGTGGAACTATGAGGCGCTGGGTATGCTCACGAGCTTCGGCAGCTTCAAGCTGGAGGGCGAGCTGAAAAAGGTCGTCATCAAAGACGGCGTCACGAACGTGGGCAGCTATGCCCTGTTCTTCCTGCCGGCCGCCACGCAGGTCACACTGCCCGAGAGCGTGACGAGCATCGGCCGCTACGGCATCGCCATGTGCTCCAAGCTCACGGGTATGTCCATTCCCAAGGGCGTGACCGAGATCGACGACTTTGGTCTCGCGGGCGACGGGCTGACCGCCGTCACGCTGCCCGACGGGCTGCAGAGCCTCGGCCGCGGCGCGTTCGACGCCTGCACCAGTCTCACGAACACCACTCTGCCCGCTGCCATCACGGCCGTGCCCGGCAAGTGCTTTGCCGACTGCACGAAGCTGCTGAACGTCAAATACGCCGGCACCGTGACCGCCATCGGCGAGCGCGCGTTTGAAAGCTGCAAATCACTCGTCACTGCACCCATCCCCGAGACGGTGACCGAGATTGGCGCGTCCGCCTTCACCGGCTGCACCGCGCTGACGGATGTGACCATTCCTGCGGGCGTGACCGCCATTCCCGAGGACTGCTTCCGCGGCTGCACCGCGCTGAAAGACATGAAGTTGCCCGGCACCGTGACGAGCGTCGGCCTCAACGCGTTCACCGGCTGCACCGCGCTGGGGGACGTGCGCTGCTACGGTGCACCCCCGACGGTCGAGCCGGGCAACTCGGAAGCGCACAGCTTTGAGCCCGCCATCGTCACCATCCACTACAACCCCGCCATGAACTGGACGCTCGAAGCCGACGGCACATGGCAGGGCTATAAGGTCAGCAGCAAGGGTGCGTGCCTGCACACGGGCTACGGCACGACGGAAAACACCGTGCCCGCCACCTGCGGGGAGGCCGGGCGCGTCGACACCATCTGCTCCAACTGCGGCGAGGTCATCGCGACCAAGGTCATCCCCGCCACCGGCGCGCACACCTGGGACAACGGCACCGTGACCACCGAGCCGACCGAGACCACCCCCGGCGTGCGCACGTTCACCTGCGCCGTCTGCCACGCGACCCGGACCGAGACCATCCCCGCAACGGGTGCGCACGACTATCAGTTCACCAAGAACGTCGCGCCCACCTGCACGACGGACGGCTACGACCTCTATACCTGCAGCGGCTGCGGCGCGACCGAAAAGCGCAACAGCAAGCCCGCGCTCGGCCACAAGTGGGACAACGGCACCGTGACCACCGAGCCGACCGAAGCCACCCCCGGCGAGCGCACCTACACCTGCACCGTCTGCGGCGCGACCCGGACCGAGACCATCCCCGCCACCGGCGCACACACCCACGTCTGGGATAACGGCACCGTGACCATCGCGCCGACTGAGACCACCCCCGGCGTGCGCACCTACACCTGCACCATCTGCGGCCAGACCAAAAGCGAGATCATCCCCGCCACCGGCGGCAGCGGCGTCTGCCCCGGCGGCCCGAGCTGCCCGAGCTACGGTTTCTCGGACGTGGCCGGCCCGAGCGACTGGTCGCACGAGGGCATCGACTACTGCGTGCGCCGCAGCCTCATGGTCGGCACCGGCGTGGGCACGTTCTCCCCGGGCATGAACTGCTCGCGCGCCCAGATCGTGCAGATCCTCTATAACCTCTCCGGCGATAAGACCGACTACGGCAACTACTACCTGCCGTTCACGGACGTTGCACCCGGCGCGTGGTACTACGATGCCGTCGCCTGGGCCTACGACAACGACGTCGTCTCCGGCACGAGCGCGACCACGTTCGCGCCCAACGACGTCATTACCCGCGAGCAGATGGCCGTCATCCTCTACGGCTACACGGCCGAGTTCGCACCGGAATTCACCGGAAACGCCGCCTCGCTCAACACCTTCCCCGACGCCGGCAGCGTCGCCAACTGGGCCTACGCCGCCATGTCGTGGGCCGTGGGCAACGGCCTGATCTCCGGCATGGGATCCGGCGGCGTGTCCTATCTCGCGCCGCAGGGCAGCGCCACGCGCGCGCAGGCTTCGGCCATCATCATGCGCTACTGCCAGCTCATCGGCCAGTGAGCCGGCACAGCCAAACCGCAAAAACCCGCCCCGGGAGCCAACGCTCCCGGGGCTTTTTTGCGCACTGCGGGCGGCACGACCGGGCAGAAATGTGCGGCAGCGGCGGGCGCGTGTGCCTGGGCGGAGAACTGTCGCATGAGGGGTGGAATGCAGGCCAGAAAGCGGCGGTTTATTTACATAACATCGTTAATTGTGCCGTATTTATGTTGATAAGTCTGTTGGCAATGTGGAAAAGTGGTTTCCATAACGCCGATTTTGCCCTTGAAAGCAGACAACCAGTGCAGTTTTACCCATACATGTGTCGAAATGTAAGGATATGTAACAAATATTTCATTTGAAAACAATTCTGCGCCGTGAATCTTAACAATTTCGTTCAAAAACGTTACACATAGCATGTATGTGTCCCTTGCATTTTGGCCGTTTTTTGCTATAATACATCTTGTAACCGGCAATACCAACCATCCGATGTCGTCTATTGTGTGGGACGGCGTTGGAAATCTGATGAAAGGGGTAAAGTAATTATGATGGGTCTTATTCAGACTGGTCTTGGCATCGCTTCCGATATTCTCGGTAAGTGCGGCGAAGATAAGGCGAAGGCGATCGTTGATGTGATCTCCAATGCGCTGCCGAACTGGTGGTCCGTGTAACCTGTAAACCAAAGGAGCGCCCGAAGCGAAAGCTTCGGGCGCTTTGAGCCTGTCAAAAAGTATTCCTTTTTGACAAGGGAGTTGCGGCCTGACTGCAGCACACGCGCTGTCCGCCTCGGGCGGCCAGCTCGCACGTTTGCAGGCCGAGCGGTATTTTCTCAGCCGCACATGTCGCCTGAGAAAAAAATTGGATTTTCTTTCGCCGCACCGTTGGTGAAAGGCTACGAGGTTTTGACAAGCTGGACACCCGAGGCTGCGGCCTCGGGTGTTTTTTATAGTGTTTGCCTGCTCCCGGAAGCGCCGACAGCCTCACCGCTCTGCGACGCCGGTGTACGCGAACACATAGTCCACGGCGCGGTTGCTCACGCGCTCGAGCGACTCGTAGGTGCTGCCGCCGATGTGGAAGGTCGCGATGAAGTTATCCAGATGGATGAGCGGGTCATCACACGCCGGGGGCTCGTGCACGAACACGTCGCTCGCCGCGGCGCGGATCTGCCCCGTGGTGAGGGCGACGTAGAGATCGTGCTCGTTGACGATGCCGCCGCGCGAGGTGTTGACGAGCAGCAGGTCCGGATTCGCCGCGGCGAGCACCGGCGCGTTGATGAGGTCGCGCGTGTCATCGCAGAGCGTGATGCTCACGTTCACGAAGTCCGAGCGGCGGAAGAGCTCCGGCAGGGTGTTGACCTGTTCATAGCCCCAGGCGGCGCACTCGGCGGCCGTGCGGCGCGGATTCCAGCACAGGACGCGCACGTCGAACGCCGCGCGCAGGATGTCCGCCACACGGTGGGCGATGTTGCCCGTGCCGACGAGGCCGAGCGTGCGGCCGGTCATCTCGTGGCAGACGAATTCCTCCGCGCCGAAGTGGTCGAAGCGGCCGGCGCACAGGCCGTTGTTGACAAACTTCAGCTGCCGGTTGAGCGCCAGCAGCTGCGCCACGGCCAGCTCCGCGACGGCCGGCGCACCGAGACCCGGCACATTCGGCACCGGCACGCCGTACTCGGCGGCGGCCTCTGTATCGATCGTGTCGCGGCTGACGCCGTGCATGGCGATGACCTTCAGGTTCGGCGCGCGCTCGATGACCGAGCGCGGCACGACCGCGCGGCGGATGATCATGGCGGCGAGCTGCTCGGGGTGGTCGAAATTGTCCACGATCTCAAAATGGCGCGCAAGCCGGGCATACGCCGACGGCGCGATGTGTTCACTCAAGTAGACCTGCATGGTTGACTCCTCCCGTGAAAGAGCAGATGACGAAGCTGCCGGTTTGTGCGGAATCCAGTCGATTCCTGCAAAACGATGATACTACATTCGCACCTGGCGTACAAGCGGCAGGTGCATTTTCTAAATTTCTGAACGCCTTCTTTTCGGCGGAATTTCTTGGCAAGCACAACGAAGTATGCTCATTATGTGTTTATGCTTGCCTTTCTGCAAGCGCTTCCATTGCTGCAGGACCGGCGTCGGCGTGCGCAGCTGAGGGCAATCGGAGGCCGACGGTGCGTGCCGGTGGTCGGTTCTGTTTTTTGTTCGGATAAGATATCTGCGGCCGCTGAGCGTGGCCGGAACATGAAAAAAAGCTGCGGCCTGTTGGCCGCAGCTTTTTGCTGCTCGGATATGCGGTTTCGGCATCAGCCGCGGCCGCTGCCGCGGCGGCGGCCGCGCGTGCGGTCGCTATAGAGGCGGTTGCCGGCCATGCGGCTGTCCGACTCCTGCATGAACTGCTTGAGCCGGTCTTCAAACGCAGCGTCCCCGCTCGGGCCGCTGACCTGCCCCGCTGGCTGGGCCGGACGGTTCGGGCGCGCGGCGCGCGGTGCGCCGCCGTTATTCAGGCGGCTGCCGCCGGAGCGGCCGCCCATCGGACGGTTGTTCGGGCGCTCGGGCGCCGGCTCCGCCTTCTTGATGGACAGATTGATCTTCCCATCCGGCGTTATGTCCAGCACGCGCACCTTCATCTTGTCACCCAGCTTCAAAAACTCGTTGACGTCGTTGACGTAGGTGTTGGCGATCTCGGATATGTGCACCAGACCGCTCCTGCCGTCCGGCAGGCTCACAAACGCGCCAAACTTCGTGATACCGGTGACGGTACCCTCCACAACTGCTCCGACTTCCACCTGCATACGGTTCGTTTCTCCTTGCTCAATCACTCGTGTCGTAAAAAATCTTTTCACCGGGCTTGACCAGACCGAGCTTTTCGCGCGCGACCGATTCGATCATGTCGTCGTCCTCGCTGTGGTCGATCTGATACTGCAGCTCGGCATTGGACTGGGTCATCTCGGACACCTGCTGCTGCAGTGTCGCCGCGCGGTCCTGAAGCTGCCGGGTCTGCCGGTGCACCATGACCAGACTGATAACCGCGTACAGCATCAGCACCGCGATGACCAGTGTTGTAAAGATGCTTGCCTTTTTGAATTTCACAGTCTGCAGAACCTCCCCCCGGATCGTATCTGCTTCCAGTAATACAGTCTATTCTAAAACATCTGCGGCGATTTTGGAAGCGTTTTTTTGCAGAAATCCAAACTTTTTTTGCGATTTTTCGTCCGGGGGCCGTGATTTTGCGCGTTTTTTGCGCGCAGCGGCGTAAAAATTTCTCCAGCGGCGGCAAAACCTGCCCGCTGACCCAGGCAAAATAGCCCGTCCAGCCGGCCGCGATGGCGAGGAACATGAACAGGCGCACCTGCCCGGAGCCGGCCGCCATGCCGAAGGCGAACACGACCAGCCCCACCGTCAGGCAGAACACGGTGTCGAGCACCGCGCGGGTAAACGCCCTGCGCGCGCGGCGGCGCGGCACGCGCAGCACGTCAAACAGCAGCCCGAGCGCCGCGCCGAGCCCCAGTGCCAGCGCCAGCTGCCCGAGCTGGACGAGCGGGTGCAGGCTCATCCGCCGAACAGGCGCGACCAGAAGCCGCCGCCGGAC
>OIWU01002559.1_pt1 | contig 15267 bp, 12 predicted proteins | sample 1587711 | NCBI WGS metagenome assembly OIWU01 (sample SAMEA3888909, study PRJEB22519) | human gut metagenome | biome: human gut; feature: human-associated habitat; material: faeces | place: Denmark | collected 2010 | reverse complement strand
CCTTCATCCACCATATCAAGAAGCGGTGGAACAAGATTTGTCAGCCGGATATAGCTGTCCACCATCTGCCGCATGGCGTACAGGGTTTCATTGTTGGCTTTCCGATAGTCAATTCTTTCTTCGGTTTCCATGTGTATGTTATACTGCCGGAATTGCAATAGGATTGCTCAATATTTTGATGCCGATTAATTAAAACATCGGATAGCAAAATGCTAATCAATTGGCACCCCTATAAAATATCAAGCCATGGGTGTCAAACGAACAAACAACACGCTATGTCCACCCACCGTGGCATCATCGCCCGTCAGGATATCGTAATCGTTACTGAAGAAACTGAATTCATTCACGCGAATCTCAGTACAATCGGAAGCTGTATATCCTGCAACATTCAATCGGTAAGGCGTCGCTCCGCGATTAACAATGGATACAAACAGGTATCCGTCGTGTTGTGTACAGAGAATATCCAGATCCTCCTCTTCAGAGGTACACTCGATCACCTTGCCGCCTCGATGATTGGCCATTAAGCGGAACAGCTCGCCTGAACTTTCCACCTTGCTTTCGGTTCCGGTTACAGTAATCATGCCTTCGTTGATCGGCATAAAGAAGCAAGCCTCTCTAATATGGTACTTTTCGGAAGTACGAGCGAAGAAATGGAATTCTAAAGCATTAGAGAACAGAAGGGCGTTGTTGGAGCCGCTACCCCAGCAGAAGTTCCACTCATCCACGCATATGCAGGTTGTGTCGAAGGCACCCTTGAACAACTGATTCTTGAAGAATTCCAGACCTGCATCGGAATCGTTCCGGAAGGAACTTTCCAAATTGTCGCAGGCAGTCTTTCCGTCAGGCTCGGCATTAGGAGCGGAACCATTATAACGGTGATAGGAGACCAGCTCGTAGTCACAGGTCAGATTGGCGATGTAGTCAAAGCTCCATTTTTGCAGATTGTTATCCGCCACAACGCCAAGGATCACAGCAATATCAGGATCCACGGTGCGCATGGCATTGACAATCTCGCTGGTGCGCATAGCCGCGGCCACGCCGTTGTTCTGGTACTGTGCGCCAAAGTAATAGACCTCGTTTCCCACATACCATGTCTTGATGTTGAAGGCATTGTAGCCTAGGGACTGACGGATGGAACCGAACTCGGTATCAGCCGAGCCATTGCAGTATTCAATGAGGTCGCGGGCATCAGCACCATCGGATTGCAGAATACTGACGGTGAACTCGGGCTCTGCCCCAATCTCACGGCAGAGCATCATGAACTCGTTGATACCGATGTCCAAAGGATCCTGTCCGTAAGTGTCGCGGAGCATGAAATTCTTGATCGTTCCATCCACAGGAGTACGGAATTCTGGTGCCTTCAGGCACTCTCGCCACTCGTAGTGATCCGCAAAGCAACCGCCTGGATAGCGAATAGAGGTGGGTGCTAATGCGCGGAGGGATTCAATCACATCAATGCGCATTCCATAGAAGTTTTCGGTTGGCATGAGGGAAACCTCGTATACAGCGACCTCTCCATTTACCGTAGCCAAAAATGTACCATTTTCCACATCCTTACCTGTAAAAGTAAATGTCAGCACTTTATAAGGATATTCATCAGAGGTCACCGTAAAGCTTTGCTCCATTCCCGATACGCCGAAGGTAATCTCAGCAGTAGTAGAGTAAGCCTTAACCCAGACCTTTGCCTCATACTCGCGTCCTGCCTGTAGGGCAATGACATCGGAGCATTGCTTCATACTACCGCCATCCTTCAAAACGACAAAATTACTGTTACACAAGCTCTCTTGGGGACGATCAGTAATGCGTTCTGCCTTCGTACAAGTCCAACCATCCACACCTCTTTCTCCCATAAGAAACTTGCGGTTATTCAACATTTCGGCAGAAAGACCTCCAAAATATCCCTTACGGGTGATTTCGGCATTGATACCGAACAAACCGTCCTCCATGATATAGCCTCCGTCGGTGTTTACGATCATGGTGGCATCATCAAAGTAGGTCGCTGGTGTAATGATCATGGTGATACTCATATTCGAACCTCTACTTTCTGGTATGGTAATGGTGTTCTCTCCCTTCTTTAAAAGAAACACATGGGCAGACAGATCCTCAAAACGATCGGATATGCCTGCATCGCACCGAACGATTTCTGTGCCGTTGAGCAGGATGCGCATCTCCCGCCGTGTGGTCACGCGCATCACAAAGGAACTATTGGATGTCGGCTCCTCTTCCAGAATGAAGGTGTAGCTGTTGTTATCATCCAGATCCTCGTATGTAAAGACCAATTCCACAGGGTTCATGCTTGGTGTGGGATAGGTCGTTTCGGTTTCTTCGGATGGGGGGGTAGTGCCAAGCATGTCGTCAGTACCACCGATAGTCATGGAATCCGACACGCCGCTTTCTACGGGCATCTTCGTATTCCCCGTACAAGCCGTCAGTGCGATCATCAAAATCGCCAAGAAAAAGGCGGTGGCTTTACGCATCGTAAGATTCCTTCTTTCTTCGCAGAGTCAAAGCTGCCAACACAGAGACAAACAATGTGATCATACCCCCTGCCCCGGCAATCGTCCCACGACACCCCGATGCGGTCTCACCCTCAGAGGTATCGGATGCCGTTACTGAATCCACGGGTATAGTTGTGACTTCGGTTGTTGGTTCTGTAACCGAATCACTCTCGGGAGATGTATCCCCTACATCGTTTTGGTTTTCATTGGAATAGAAGGTAAAGTAACCGATATTGTTTGCCGGCCAAGAGGGAGACGAAGAAATAATTCGAATCTCAATCTCAACCACTCCATGCAATCTTTCAGGAAAGATGATCTCGTTGTATGTCGCATCCATGTAATCTTCTAATTCCCAGCCATTACCACCGTTTGCACTTCCTGTACCAAGGAGTTTACCATCAGCATACAGTTCAAAAACGGTGGGTGTCAACGATGCACCGTATTGCAAAAAGCCCATAGCTTCGGCCTCATAATTACCCAGATCCAAGCAGAAGAAAAAGCGATCTCCCATGCCTGCATGAATAAAGAATTTGCCATCATACGCTTCGTCTTCTGCGGTATTAGATGCAACATCGTGCCCGGCTGCATTGAACATTGTGGGCTTACGATACACGCTATCCTCTTGCTTTAATATATCAGCTGCACCGACAACGGTTTCTCGCCCTTTTACTTCAAAAGTCCAACTGGGTTCAAAGTTCACATCCTCCCAAGTATTATTGATCTTGTCATTTTCTTTTTCCAAAGCCAACTGCTGCTTGCGATAGCCGCCTTTTTCGGCTCCTTCTTGATAAAACACAAAATATCCATAGTCGGTTCCGGGCCATGCTGCATTGTTCTCGGCGTTAACAATGGTCAACGTACAAAAACCTGTGAGAAGGGTATTAAAGGTGAGAATACACTCGGGAGCATTATTATAAGATTCACCATTGATGAACCAGGAAGCTCCGGCAGACTGACTGCCCACCAATGTATCTCCATTGTAGACCTCCAGCGTCATGGTGCAACCACCACCGCCATACAGAAAACCGAGGCGATCCACCTGATGGTTGCCGAAATCCACCGTGAAGGTATAGCTGTCACCCTTACCTGAATGGTTGAAGAACTGTCCCACATACATAGGCGTTCCGTCTGTATTGGGGGCGACAAGTACAGGTCCTCGGATGAACTGTGATTCGTCGTATGCAAAGGTTCCCTTTTTTATCACATCGGCAGCGGTGACATTCAAGTATTCACCGGTCATTATGAAATCTGCAGATGTCTCACCTTCCTCAGCATCCGCATAAACAGGAACCAAGGAAAACAGCGAAATTATCATAGTCAAAAGGTTAAGTATTGCAACAAATTTCAAAAAAGTATGGTGTTTGGTCATTGAGCAATTCGTTTTCATTTGTTTGTTTCCTTCCTGTAAAAAATAAATATAATAATCAAAGTCGAAATTTTTCTCAAAAACCATCTATTTCATCAAGTTTTCTTGCTCTTAAATTTCCGACTCCGATATTCTGTGGGAGAACAATCCGTCATTTGCTTGAAATTACGATTGAAACTGGTGGATGACACATAGCCGCATTGTCGTGCAATATCCGAAACCGAATTTTGTGTATTGCGCAATAGGTAGCATGCGTGGCTGATCTTGATATTACGAATATAACCGGTATAGGGCATCCCTACGCTTGTGTAAAAAAAGCGAGATAGATAGGAGGGCGAGTATCCCAAGGCACATCCCAATTCCTGCATGGAGCATGAACCCTGCATATTTTGTTCTACATATCGAAAAATATCCCGCAAAAGGTGCTTTCCATTGGCATCTGGATCCTTCGTGGCCATGTCCAACTGCTCATAGAACAAATTGGACAACAAGTACAGAAATCCCTTGATCCCTCCGATTGCGGCATCCTCCCGCGCATTCTCAAATAGAGTTCGGTACAACTCCGGAACATTTCGTATAACCGGAGATGTCAAAAGATACTGCTCCAAAGGCTCCGAAATTGCCGATATCAATTCGGGAGAAAAGATGCAAAGAATATGTCGACTGGTCATATCGGTCTTAAGGCCATGGACGAAATTGGGCTTAATAAGGATCATATCACCGGCCTCAATGATATACTCTTGATTTTCAAGTATGATCGTCATACTCCCTTCTATAAGCAAAATGATCTCATAGCATCGATGCATATGCAGGGGGAAGGAAAAGTTACTATTCCGCTCTACAGTAAAGTAATCGGCACTGATCTCGTGCTTCAGCTCATAGAACGCACTATTCATACTCGACTCCCTTCAAAGCCGGATACAGTTGTCGGTACGCGGCATAGCCCTGATCGTAGATCTTCTTCAGGACAGGATCACACTTAACAGCCAGGGTCTTCTTTACGGTGGCATCTGCCGCCTCATAGACCGTGTCGTACTCCCCGCAGGCAGTCATGGCCAGAAACGCGCCGCCCATGGAGGGGCCCTGCTCAGTTTCGGTGAGATAGATATCCGCGCCGAGGACGTTTGCCAGCACGGTCTGCCAAACCTTACTGACCGCGCCGCCGCCGCAGAGAACGGCCTTATCAATCTTGACGGCACCCGCCTCCACGCAATCGCGGAGCGCATAGGCTACGCCCTCCAGCACGGCGAGACTCATATCCTCGCGGGTCGTGTTCATGGACAGGCCGATGAACGCGCCCCGGGCGTTCACGTCGTTATGGGGACAACGCTCACCCGTCAGGTAGGGCAGGAAATACACGCCGGTCTTACCGTAGTCGGGTTCGGCGGGGTCGCAGTAGTGGGTGTCCAGAATATCGCGTATCCACCACTTGTTGCAGGAAGCGGCAGAGAGGATACAGCCCATGAGGTGGAATTTTCCGTTAGCGTGAGCGAAGTTGTGGAGGGCGGTACCGCACTCGGTGTTGAACTCGTCGCAGGGCAAAAAGATGGTGCCGCTGGTGCCGAGGGAAATACTGCAATCCCCATCGCGGAGGGTGTTGGTACCCACAGCCGCCCCCGCGTTATCCCCCGCACCGGCACAGAGGATGGCGTTAGGCAGGCTGTACTCGGCCTTCAGCTTGCCCGTAGCCTCGTAGCTTTCAAAGAGGGTGGGGAGCATATCCACGGTGATGCCGCAGATCTCGCACATCTCGGGGGACCAGCATTTGTTCTGTACATCCAGAAGCAACATTCCTGCTGCGTCGGAGTACTCGGAGGAGAAGACCCCCGTCAGCTTGTAGGCGAGGTAGTCCTTGGGCAGGCAGATCTTCTTGGCCTTTGCGAAGTTCTCGGGCTCATTCTCCTTGACCCACAGGATTTTGGGGGCGGTGAAGCCGGGGAAGGCGATGTTCCCCGTGAGGGTGGGGAGGGTGCCCAGACTGTTGAGATAGGCGGTCTGGGGGACACTCCGTCCGTCGTTCCAGAGGATGGCGGGGCGGATGACTTCGTCGTGTTCGTCCAGCATGACCAGACCGTGCATCTGGCCTGCGATGCCCACGCCCTTGACCGATTCTTCCCTGCCTTCGGACAGGACCTTGAGGATCTCCACGGTGGCCTTGTACCAGTCAGCGGGATCCTGCTCGCTCCAGTTGGTATAAGGGGTGGAGACGGGGTAGTTGACGCTGTGATCCGCGAGGACGGCTCCGTTGCGGTTCAGAAGGATACCCTTGCAGGAAGATGTGCCCAGATCAATACCAATATAGTAGTTCATATCAGACTCCCGAGAAGAGAATATCGTTGAGCACGGCCTCCAGATACTCCTGTCTGCCGCTCATAGGCATGATGTCCTTCAAGTCGGCGGCGTAGGCGGCAAGAGATTCCAGAGTTACGTTGCCTTCGCGGATGTCCTTACCGATGCCCTCGTTATAGGAGGCATAACGCTTGGCCACGTACTCATCGATGCGGCCGTCCTCGATGATCTCGTAGGCCTTGAGGAGACCCAGAGCAAAAGCATCCATGCCAGCGATGTAGGACAGGAGCACATCCTCAAAGGTGTTGGACTGACGGCGGGCCTTGGCATCGAAGTTGAGTCCGCCGTTGGTAAAGCCGCCTGCCTTGATGACCTCGTACATGCAGAGGGTGGTATCGTAGACATTGGTGGGGAACTGGTCGGTATCCCAGCCCAGGAGCATATCGCCCTGGTTGGCGTCGATGGAGCCGAAGATGCCGTTGACGGTAGCCATGCGGAGCTCGTGCTGGAAGGTGTGCCCTGCCAGAGTGGCGTGGTTGGCCTCGATGTTCATGCGGAAGTCGTCCATGAGACGGTAGGTGCGCAGGAAGTTGGCGCAGGTGGCCACGTCGAAATCGTACTGGTGCTTGGTAGGCTCCTTGGCGCGGCCGTAGTCGCGGGCCAGGGTCAGGAACTTACCGAGGTTATCCAATTCCAGAGCCATGTCGGTGTTGATGAGGGTATCGTAGCCCTCGCGGCCACCCCAGAATACATATCCGGGTGCCCCCAGCTTGATGGCGGCATCGATGCCGGCCTTGACCTTCCCTGCGGCGATGGCGTAGACATCAGCCGAGGGGGAGGTAGCGGCACCCGCCATGAACATCTTGTCGCTGAACATATTGGCGGTGACCCACAGAGGCTTGATGCCGGTCTGGTTCTGCTTCTCCAGCAGGTAGTCGGTCATGATCTCGAAATTCTTGATGGACTCGGCCAGGGTCTCGCCCTCGGGAGCGATATCCATGTCGTGGAAGCAGTAGAACTCGATGCCCAGCTTCTGCATGAGGTCGAAGGCGAAGTCCGCCTTGGCCTTGTGCATGGCGATGCCGTCCAAACCGAAGGTCTTGTCCATGGTGTTGCCGCCGAACATATCGGTGCCGGAGGCGTTGCAGGTGTGCCACCAGGACATGGCGAAGCGAAGATGCGCGGCCATGGTCTTACCACCTATCACGCGGTTCTTGTCGTAGTAGCGGAAGGAGAAGGGGTTCTTGGATTTTGCGCCCTTGTATGGAATGATTTGAATGTTATCATACATGGCTACACTCCTTTCTATGAATAGTATTGTTACAATAGAAATAATTGTCTTGTCCATGAAGGATTCCATTATTTCTTTATGTATCATTATACCACATAAAATGCCTTTGTGCATGCCCACCTTGGGGTACCGATTGACCAAATGATTACTTTTGCATATTCCTTTTTTATCCAGTTGTATTCAGCACTTTATCAATGTTTTCATAATATATACTGACCAATGCAAGAAAACACATTCATAGCGTATTCCAAGTTCTATTCGCTCTTCACACCACAAATCTGCGCCTGTTCCTCCGCTCACCAAATACTTCTTATCGGGGGATAAATTGTTTACAGCATTAAGATAATTAAGCTGCGTTTCACAAAACCAAATAAAATGATTTGGGTCGTCGCACAAATAGACTTGCCAATCGTTCGCCGCACTTATGATATGCGAAAGCTCCATCCATAGAACGTACTGCCGCACAGGCTCGATTTTGTCAAGTTCCTCGCGCATTTTATATCTGTTGAACAGTAGTGTGGAACGGGACATATCTTCACGACTGGCATATGCGTCCAAAAAAGCATCGATGTGTTCATCATCTTCCATGTTCGCCATACATTCGATAACCGCATAATGCTGGTCTTTGGGACACACTCTGAATACTTCTTCTGCCAAAAGCCGCATTTCCTCAAGAACACTTTTGTCCTGAAACAAGCGAACCTTCCAAATTTCGTTGTACATTCCCCAAAACCAATATTGTTGATAATCCTTGAGATTACGTCGTATTTCCCGCATTATCTCATTTGTATTTTACTTGTCAAACGACTGCAAAAATAGCCGCGGAAACTAATTTACTGTAAAAAACAGCGTACAGAAAATAAAATCCACTTGAACACATCGCATTTATCTGGTATAATAAAGGTGCAAACATTTTCGCCCACATATCGTTCTGCCTTCTCCAATATATCGCTTGTCGAAGAATGCAAGACAATAATGAGCACTTTATTCATAATAACATGCAAAGCAAGAATGAGCCGGTTTAACGCTATGAAAAGCAGGAGCCGTCTCCTATGCATCGCCTTCATCGCAAGCGCAGAGAAATTTTTCCCTGTGCTTTTTGTTTACCCGTAAAAGTCAAACAAAATGAAATATTTTATTCTGCGCCATTGTCCCATATCCGGAAAGATGAAAAAATTTACCGTATTTCTGTAACGCAACGGAATTTTTGTTGTCTATACAGGTGAAGGGCGTTGCGCAAAGAAAGGAAGAAAAACATGAATGACCATGAAATCATCGCTTTGTTTTTTGCGAGACAAGAAAATGCGATATCCGCAACTGCGGATAAATACGGCAATTATTGTCACGCGATCGCTTACAACATTCTGTTTAACCGGTCAGACGCGGAAGAATGCGTGAATGATACATATCTGGGCGCGTGGAACAGTATTCCTCCGCAAAGACCGAATAATCTGGCGGCATATCTCGGAAAAATCACCCGCAATCTCGCACTAAACCGTTACAAACGCAATACCGTCGCAAAACGAGGCTACGGTCAGGTTGAAATTGCCTTGTCCGAGCTGGAAAACTGTATATCCGATGATACGGATGTGGAGCAGGCAGTGGAAGATGCTCTGATAGTGTCCGTAATCAATCGCTTTTTGTACGCTCATTCCCTAAAGAACCGTAATATTTTTATCCGCCGCTACTGGTATCTGTGCTCAATACAGGATATTGCGGATTCTTATAAAATGAGTGAAAGCAATGTTAAGGTTTTATTGTTTCGTATGCGCAACGAACTGAAAAAACAACTTGAAAAGGAGGGTGTTCACTTATGAAAAAAGAAAGACTGTTGAATGCAATCGGTCAGATCGACGATCGGTTGATTTCGGGAGCTGACCCGCAGGTGCATATGCGCCGTAAAAAAATTCGCCGTCAATGGATTGCGGCGCTGGCGGCATGTCTCGTTTTGATGATAGGTATCGGCGCCGTTGCCCCGATTGCACTCGGAAATCAGGAAGCGGGGAAGGTAACGATGGAGATTAACCCCGGAGTAGAGTACACGATTACAAAAAACGGAAATGTCAAGTCAGTGCGTTTTCTGAACGACGACGCAAAGGAAGTACTCGGCGAAGCGTCTCTGAAGGGAGAAACTCTGAAAAATGCCATATCCATTACGCTTGCCACATATAAAATCGGCGGATATATGGAAAGAAACGACACGGTTTTGATTTCTTTCGACAGGCAGTTAAGCGAAAACGACAAGCTCAGAGAAGCTGTGGCGGAAGATGTTCGCAGGGTACTTGAAAAAGAAACCTCCGTGCATACTCTGGTTTATGTTTCCGAATCGGATAATTCCGACGATGTAGCCCTTGCGAAAAAGTACAGCATTTCGCAGGGAAAGGCAAAGCTTGTCAGTGACGCGGCGAAAAACAGTAACCTGTCGGCGGAAGCTCTCGTGAAACTGCCGCTGGATGAGCTTGTCGGCTTGCAGAAGGAGGTTGACTCCGTTGTTATCGACACAAAATACATCGGCATGTTGAAGGCAAAGGCGATTGCTCTGGACGACGCCGGCTGTGCAACAAGGGTTACATTTACCGAGGCAATACTTATTGACAAAGGAATCAAATATCCCTACTACCATCTTGTATTCAGAGATAATTATACGCAATGGACATACAGTATCAATGCGATAAACGGCAACATCATTGCAAAAAATGAAGTGGCACTGTTTATATCCCTTGAGGAAGCAAGAGCCATTGCGCTGGCAGATGCCGAAATCTCCGGATTGGAAAAGGCTGTCTTTACCAAGGAGGAATTGAGTCGCAATCAGGGTCGTCCCTGCTGGGTACTGGAATTTCACACGGCAAAGTATCAGTACAGCTACAAGGTCGACGCAAAGACGGGCGAGATCATCTACAACCGCCGATACATTTATGTGGAAATCGCAAGGGAAACGGCATTGAAGGATTCGGGCTGTTCCGAGGTCGGCAAAGTAGTGTTTCCCGCAGAGGAGCTTGTAGACGGCGGAATCAAAACTCCGTATTATCAATTCGTGTTCAACGACGGCAGAACGCAGTGGACCTATCGCATAAACGCGATATCCGGAACAATTCTCGATAAGGCACAGAAACTAATGGTTTGTCGGACGTAGTATGTTTTCCCGTCATATATCGCATATCTATACAGAAAAGCAGTCCTTGCGGACTGCTTTTCTCAATTTATCCGGCAGAATATCAGAAAAATTTCTTTTTCCATACGCCCGGGGTGAGAGCTATCAGCAGAGGGAAGATTTCCAGTCTGCCGAAGAGCATATCAAGTGAGAGGATTATTTTTGAAAACCATGAGAAGCATGCAAAATTACTCGATGCCGCGCCGTAGCCCGGACCTGTATTTCCCGTGCAGGAGAGAACCGCCGAGAGATTTGTTTCGAGACTGAGATTGTCTGTCGATATGGCAAAAGCCGAGACGCCGATTATGGCGAAAAGCGCGAAGAAATATATCGCGGCACTTTTTACCGCCTTCTCGTCGACTATGGCACCGTCCATTTTCACATGGGAAACCGCCTTGGGATGAAGCATCTGATGAAGCTCCTTTTTCAGTCCCCTGAAAAGAATTATCGCGCGGGAAACCTTAAGACCGCCGCCCGTGGAGCCTGCGCATGCACCGATAACCATCAGCATCAGCAGTATCGAACGGCATACAGCCGGCCATGCGACGAAGCTTGTGCTGACATATCCCGTGCTCGTGATAAACGAGACAACCTGGAAAAACGCATATCGCAGTGAAGTGCCGAAGGCGCCGTAGATGCCGAGCGTCGCCACGGCGATGATTCCCGTTGCCACGGCGATTATCGAGAGATAGACCTTCCATTCGTCATTGTGCAGCACACCCTTTATTTTACGGATAAGTATAAAGAAATAAATATTGAAATTTATTCCGAAAAGGAGCATGAATACGGCGATCACCATTTCTATATATATGCTGTTGAAATGCGCTATGCTCGCATTATATGAGGAGAAACCGCCCGTGCCTGCCGTTCCGAAAGCGTGAATGAATGCGTCAAAGACACTCATACCGCCGAAAAGCAGAAATACTATCTCGGCAAGCGTCATACATATGTAGATGAGATAAAGAATTTTTGCCGTCGATTTACCCTTGGGCACGAGCTTGCCGACTGTGGGACCCGGCATTTCGGCACGCATGAGCAGCATGGAATGGTCATCGGAGAGCGGAACGATGGTCATGACAAATACAAGCACGCCCATGCCGCCTATCCAGTGAGTAAAGCTGCGCCAGAAAAGCATTCCTTTCGGCAGAGCCTCGATGTTTTTGAGTATGCTCGCGCCTGTCGTGGTAAAGCCCGAAACAGTCTCAAAAAGCGCATCGATATAGTTCGGGATGCAGCCCTCAAGCACGAAGGGAAGCGCGCCCAAAGCCGACCAGAGTATCCATGCAAGCGAAACTGTCACGAGGCCTTCCTTGGCATAGAGCGCATGCCTGCCGCCTTTTCGGAAAATTATTATTGCAGGTATGCTGAGCACCGCTGTTATTCCTGCGGTTATCAGAAAGCAGAAGAAGCTCCGCATTTCTCCGTAGGCAAGAGAAACACCCGCGGGAATGAGCAGAAGCACCGCCTCTACGGCGAGCATTCTGCATACTATATTATAGACTGATTTATAATTCATATATCAAAAGCGTCCTTCAGATCATTGAATCTGCTGTCGGTGGTAACGAGGATGACGCTGTCACCGAACTGAATTTCCGTATCGCCGTTCGGGATGATGGATTTTCTGTTCCGAACGATACAGCCGATAAGCGAATTTTCCTTCAGGCGGAGGTCCTTGAGCGGCTTGCCGATATATGGAGCCTCACTGTCGCGTATGATAAATTCCAGTGCCTCGACGCTTCCGCCGAGAATTTTATACATGTTTTCCACATTGCTGCTGCCGACGGTATTTTCCATGGCGCGCGCATAGCTTACCATGCGGCTGGAGGTGACGTCCTTTGGCGAAACTATGGAATCTATGCCCATCTTGCCTGCCATATCTATATAGGAATCGCGGTTTATCTTTGTCACTACCTTGTCTACGCCGCTGCTCTGGGCAAAGAGGGAAATGACCATATTTTCCTCATCGATACCCGTCAGCGCCGCGAAAGAATCGGCATGCTCGATACCTTCCTCAAAGAGAAGTTTCTGATCCGTGCCGTCGCCGTTTATCACGGCAGCTTCGGGGAGCGCCGCGGCAAGCACATTGCAAAAAGCCTCGTCGCGCTCGATTATCTTGACATGAATACCCGCCGAGAGCAGAAGCGCCGCGAGATAATAGCCTATTCTGCCGCCGCCGACTATCATAGAGGTTTTTACCTTTTCGCGGAAGCCGCCGATGGCACGCAGAAAGCCCTCGATATCCTTATGTGAGGCGGAAACATGAATTCTGTCGCCTGCGAGCAGGCGAAAATCGCCCTTCGGTATATAGACCTCTTCGCCGCGCTGAACGGCGCAAACGAGCGCTTTTACCTTGACCTCATGCGAGAGCGCGGAGAGCGTTACTTTGTCGAGCGGACTGCCCTCGTCTATTTTAAATTCCACGAGCTCGGCTCTGCCGCGCGCAAAAACCTCTATTTTCAGCGCCGCAGGGAAGATAAATACGCGGCATATTTCCTCTGCCGTGATAAGCTCGGGATTTATGGCGACGTCTATGCCGAGATCGTTTTTGATGAAGTCTATCTGCTTGTAATATTCGGGATTACGCACTCTGGCGGCGGTGCGCCGGGCACCGAGCTTTTTTGCCATCAGGCATGAGAGCATATTTGTTTCATCGCTGCCTGTGCAGGCTATCACGAGGTCGGCACCGCCCGCATTCGCTTCGATAAGCGTGGAGCGCATGGCTCCGTCGCCCTCAACACACATTATATCGAGCTGATTTGCCGTTGTGCCGAGGATATCCGCGGTTTTGTCTATGAGTGTGACATCATGCCCCTCGCGGGCGAGCTGTTCGCAAATGGAATCGCCTATTTTGCCCGAGCCTATGATAACAATATTCATTTATACGCCTCCGTTCAGTCGCGTGTGAGATTTTCCGCTGTCTTTGCTATAATGTCGGAGATTTTGTCCATGGCGGAAACAGATACAAATTCAAATCTGGAGTGAAAATTTTCGCCGCCCGTGCAGAGATTGGGGCAGGGCAGACCCATGAAGGAAAGCCGCGCACCGTCTGTGCCTCCGCGGATAGGGACAATCTTTGCCGAAACGCCGCAGTCTGCCATCGCTTTCTTTGCGCGGTCAACGATATACATGCGCGGTTCTATCATTTCGCGCATATTGCGATAGGAATCCGTGATTTTCACTTCTGCCGTGCCCTCGCCGTAAATGCGGTTTATTGCCTCACCGGCAGCTTTCATCAGCTCTTTGCGGCGGGCAAAGCTCTCGGCATCATGGTCGCGGATGATATATTTCATTGTGGTGTTTTCCGTCTCGCCCTCGATATGATAGAGATGGAAGAAGCCCTCATAGCCCTCGGTTTTTGCGGGAATTTCATTTTCGGGGAGCATGGAATTGTATTCTCCCGCGATGAGGATTGCATTTTTCATTCTGTCCTTGGCACTTCCGGGATGAATGGAAACGCCGTGTATCGTGACAAGCGCACCAGCCGCATTGAAGTTTTCATATTCAAGCTCGCCGAGCGCGCCGCCGTCTACCGTGTAGGCATAATCCGCGCCGAAACGGGCAACATCGAAGTGATCTGCACCTCTGCCTATCTCCTCATCCGGCGTGAAGGCTATTTTTATCTCGCCGTGCGGGATGTTTTCGGAGATGAGCTTTTCGAGCGCTGTCATTATTTCGGCTATGCCCGCCTTGTCATCGGCTCCGAGAAGCGTTGTGCCGTCTGTTACGATGAGCTCATCGCCCGCATAATCCGCAAGATAAGGATAGTCGGAGGTGCGCATATATATGCCTTTTTCTTCATTTAAAAGTATGTCGCCGCCCGTATATTTTACTATGCGGGAGCGGATAGGCTCGTCTGCGGCTTCGCTTGATGTGTCCATATGCGAGATGAAACCGATTGTCGGCAGTTCCTTATCACAGTTTGCGGGAAGCGAAGCGTAAACATAGCCGTATTCGCTTATTTCAACGCCGACAAGCCCCATTTCACGCAGTTCGGCTGCCAGAGCTTCCGCCAGCGCGAGCTGCTTTTTGGTGGAAGGTACGCTCTCGCTTTCCGGGTCGGACATCGTCGGGAAAGCGACATATTTCAGAAATCTTTCGTATGCTCTCATTTTTTGTTCCTCTTTATTTATTGTATTCTTTGCTTTTTTGCTTTCAATAATTTTTCTCGCTGTAGTAAAGTTTTCGCCAACCCATTAAAGTTTTCGCCCGCATTTTTGGGAAGGCGGCACGAGCCGACGGTGGCGTCGGTCGCGCTCCGCAGAGCGCGAAAGCTTATTTCGGCGTTTTCTTTTTGATAGCTTTTTCTTTTGCGCCTGATTTTGCAAAAGAAAAAGCGAATGGAGATTTGATTTTTCCTTTGGCTGTTGACGGGACTTGGGCTTTATCTTGTAGGGGTCGGCGCCTCGACGACCCGTGAAGAATCATAAAGAAACTTTTCTTTTATCGTACTTTTCTATGAAGAAAAGTACCAAAAGTCAGCAAGGAGGACTCGCGCCGTCCTCCTTCCGAACCACCGCGGCGTGCACGAGTTAGTCGCAAGAAGTAGTGCGTGGCGAGTGCGTGCGGCAAAGGGCTAATGGAGAAAGTCGGCGGTTTTGCCGCTCTCCACGATTTCAGCTATACCACGCGTGCGAACATATCACACGAGAAAGCCGAGCAGATTCGTGCACGC
>OIWU01002547.1_pt1 | contig 15320 bp, 6 predicted proteins | sample 1587711 | NCBI WGS metagenome assembly OIWU01 (sample SAMEA3888909, study PRJEB22519) | human gut metagenome | biome: human gut; feature: human-associated habitat; material: faeces | place: Denmark | collected 2010 | reverse complement strand
GATTTATTATATCTTATTAGCCACTACTGTTACAACGTTAGTATAGCACTTCAAGCGGAGATACGGTATAGGTTACCTTAAACTGACTGGAGGCTTTGCCATCAGTACGCTGTATGTTCTGTACCTGTCCATTAACAGCAATATCCATGTCTTTTCCTGCTTCAATTGGCTTGTAAGTCGCTTTACCATCAGCTCCATTAGCATCCTGGAAGAAGGTATTTTCGCCAAACGGTACCGCTACTTTTTCATTTTTTGCTTTATCTAGTGTTGACGGCATCCACAGAGAACCCAGCTGTAAAGCAATCTGTCTTTTGTTACTAATTGTCGGACTTCCATTGTTGCCATCTACGATAGCCCAGGCAGAAGTATCCAGACTACTAGCATTATATTCTCCTAAGTTTTCAATCTGCATTTTGGTAACACCAATTGACTTTCCACCCTGTGCAGCCTTATTGCTAATTTTATAGTTTGTTGGAGCCTGAATATTTCCCTGACCACTTACTGCCGCTACAACCAGATACAGCGGTACATCAAAACTAGCCTGTGCTGCAGATACACTTGATGCCTCAACAATACCAATGGTGGTGTGCTGGTCTGATCCAGCCGGAATCTGGTTGGTTGCCGGCGCTGCCATGATCGGCATAGCCATCTGCGCTGCTACTAATGCTGCAAGTGCTGCGGTGGTTAAAAAGTTTCTCTTTTTCATAGACATATCTCCTTTTTTCTTTCCCCTTTTGAGGTTTGTGTATTATATAGATACGCTTACGCGCTTCTAACAGGTTTTCTGATGGTCTGCAAAGCTTTTTTGATTGACTTATAGAATACGAATGGTGGTGCTGCCATGCGCCTGACAGACAATTCTAATTTTGCTGCCTTGCCTCGACCGTCAGGGTCAGGTCGGCGGATACGGTTCCTGTCGTTTCGCCGCTTTCCGGGTCGATTGCGGTGGCTGTAGCCACGGCTGTGTAATTTCCCGGTTCCAGTGTGGTTTCCAACGGCCCGCTCAGTTCCCGCTCTCCCGGTTTTAACCGGGCGCTGCGGTACAACTGGCTGCCGTCCTGGGTGGATGTAATCACCACTTCCATGTCCCATGGATTTTCCATACTGTTGATAATGTACCAGTCTGCTTCCTGCTCATCTTCCAAATCCCCGCTCCAGGTTACTGTAGGCGCGGTGTTCATTTTGAAGCGGAAGCGGCTTTCATCGGCTGCTTTCTGCAGTGCAGCCTGCTGCTCCACCTTGGTGAGTGGCTTCTGGGTGGAAGCATTTGGGTCATCCTGCAACGGCCCATGCCTCCTCCAGAAGAGAAAACCAGTGATAAGCATGAGTCCGGCAAAGATCAGAAGTCCGGCTGCGATCATGAGCCGCTTCTTTTTCTTTTGCCTTGCCTGCTTTCGGTTTCTCAGTTCTTCTATCAGTTTGTGATCCATAACATCTTGTCCTTTTGAAGCCGATCACCAGATGTGTCCGGTGACCGGTATTTCATTATTCTGCAACATCCACAGCTGCTTCCTGTCCCTCCAGGGACTGCGCATTTTCCAGTTTCTTATCCCTGTCGTGTACCGCAGTAAAGTGATAGCTCATGGTACTGGTCAGACGTTTTCCGCTTGCCTCATTGATAAGCTGAACCTGATAATCTGCATCAAAGGTGAAATCCAGGAATCTTGCGTTCTGATCCTTTGTTCCCATACGGCCGATATAAGCCCAGGTATTCTCATTCGCTGCATCAATGCTCTTTACATTGGTTTCTTTCAGTTCAGACTTATGGGCAAGACTGCTGTTTGCTACCGGTGTCAGGAACAGAGCCAGTTCATTTTTATTGAATCCGGCGTTTTTCTGCTTATCCACCAGCGTTAATAAGGTGGTGGTACCGTTATCATCCATCAGATCCTTTGTCACAAAACCGGATACTCTTGCTTCGATCTCATTGGTTCCGTGGTTCTCGATATAGCATACCGGAGCCAGAAGCTCTGCAGGACCGCCATTTGGTTTCTTGACTGCAATGACACTTACCTTGGTAGGTACTGCCACATCGATCAGATCTTTCTTTAATGCAATCTGACATTTTGTTGTATTGTTGTTAGCATCCTTCACATAGAGCCAAACGCTTGTTACGGTTTCATCTGTTCCAGCCACATTGCGGATCTTCGGAACGCGGAAGCTGTATTCCTGTGCGTTCGTTGTTGCCGTTTCGGTATGTGGAGTGATGTCCTTCAGTCCGGTATCACCTCGGTCTGTATTGCTCTCGGCATCTACATCCATCCAGCGAAGCTTTGCTGCATCTGTTTTGTCCTCATAGGACCAAGCCCACTGCTTGATACCACTCTGGCTGTCAATCAGGTGGCCACTAGGCTTATGGGTTCCAGTAGCACCGCCAATGCTGCTGATCGGCAGTTTATCCGTGTCTTCCAGCATCTTATCCTGGAACTTGACCTTGACCGTGTACTCACTGTTTGTGGTGTCGTATCCGATATGCTCTTCTTCCAGTTTCACCGGAGCATTCAGATCCAGCAGGGAAGAGGTAATCTCTGACTCTACGCAGACCACATGCATGATATAGAAGTAATTCTTCGGATCTGCATTAGGGATCACTGCGGTGATATCAATATTCGTATTGTCAGCTGCCTGATCCTGCGGATAATTAAAATCTAAGTTCACCGCATTGGCAGGAAGAGTATTCTGTCCCGGAGCTGCCATGAAAGCGGCATTCATCTGGGTGTACTTCTGCTGTTCTGTCTCACTAAGCGGATTGCCGTCTTCTCCCACTTTCGGCATAGGAATGATGTATCCTGCTTTCGCTCTGTGGTCATTGTTCCTGTAGCTGATGTGAAGCGTCTTGTTCACTGTCTTACCGGTTACACTTGGAATGCCATCGGTATCTTGCGTGGTCACTTCCTCTATTTCATCACCGTATTCTACCCAGTTAATGGTCGTGTGGGCTGCCAGCTTACCGAAGATCAGGTCTTTCGTTGTGTCCGGATTTCCAGTAATGTATTCACTGTTTACGGCACTGACCGGTAATGCTGAAGTCACATCAATAAACTTCTGATCCATTCCCACCACATAATTGGTGAAAGTCATGGGCTTTTCACCTGTCAGGTTGATCTGTTTCTGTTCAGTTCCCACCTGAATGGTTTCCATCGGATATAACTGGATCTTAATATCAGAGCCGCTATGCTGTCCAACTGTTACAGTGCCATCTAATACCAGAGGCCGGTTTCTGTGAACATAGATCTTGCTTAATCCGGTACTGTTTAAGCTGCCGATATGGCCTGCTGTACGATCCGCAGCTGCCGGGATGTCCACCTTCAGGACAGAATGATAAAGGTTTAAGGTTGAATCGGTCCGATTCTCATTCTTGTTTTCCGCTGCACAGGTATCCAGACGTTTGGTTACAGTCAGGGTCATGTTTGTATCGGATGTTACCTCGTCTTTACTTGTTACGGTGCCGTCACCAATGTTCAGTGCACTAAAGCCGCTGACCGTACCTGCAGTTACCTGAATTGGATCATTTCCTGCCGGCTTGATGGTAATGGTCTTACTGCCGGTAACAGAGTTAGCCGGAGTGCCGCTTTCATTGCTGCCGTCTGCGGTAATAACCTCAAAAGCATCCGGGTTTGGTCTGCTTAAGATCTGAACATCACTGGTTCCTGTTACTTCAGCATCTACACTGCCGCCATAAATAGATTTTACATGAGCACCAGCTGCATCTTTCAGGATAACCTGGGTGTTACCATCCACTTTACCCTTATTGCCACCTCCATAAACTGTGGTTACATTGGTATCCGCTACTTCCACTGATGTACTACCCGTTAAGTCTGCGTTATCTCCGCCGCCGTAGATAGTTCCTACTGTACCAGCATTGATCTTAACTACTGTATCACCATTCATGGTTCCTTCAGTATTCAGGCCACCGCCGTAAATCCGGTCAATTTTTCCTCCATTTACTGTAATGGTTGCACCGACTTTTCCAGAATTCGTACCAGCATTGAAGACGCTTAAAATCTTCTGAGTAATTCCTCCACCCTGGGCTTTGGTTCCTCCGCCGTAGATGGCAGTGAAGTCTCCGGATTTGATGGTGATATTTGCTGCTTCTTCTGTCTTAAAGCTGGTGGTAAGATCTGTTCCATCATAATCTGCCTTCTGCGGAACGCTTCCACCGTAAATCACCGCTTTTCTGCCTTCTGCAAACATTACATCCTCATCAAAGGTCAAATTACCGCCATTGGCAATAAAGACAATATCCTCCTCTGACTGGTTATACCTCATAATGGTGTGCTTAAAGGTCGCACTTACATTAGACGGTAACTCAAAGTATCTGCTTCGTAAGCGGATATGGTATTGATTGCCATAAGAACCAATTTCGTAGTTTTCATTTTTGTCTGGCGTTGTTGTATCAACATCTGATGAAGTAAATGTAATATGCTTCTGCCCCTGAATTTGTTTCAATGCTTCCAGGTCACTTGGCAGCATTTCTACCGCCGCCTGATTTGTTACGGTAAAGTTGCTATCAGAAGAAGCACTGATTGCATTAAATGCATCTGCATAGTTAGCGAAAGACCCATTTTTGGGGCCCAGGCCAACGCCCTGGCTGTCCACAGCATTGATCTTACCGCCTTCTTTTTTTACAAACATAATTTTGTCACATTTTGGATTACCTGTAAGCACGGCAGACGGACCATTTTTCAGAACCACTCCATAACTTCCGTCTTTATCAATCCAATCTCCCAGTTCTGTCAAGCCTGCTACCGTCTTCGCTTTTTCTTCCGTCAACACACGGAAATCGGTCGGATCCAAATGACTACCATTTTCTCCATATCCTTCCAAAAATGGCATACCGTCTGTGGGTTCCAGATTTTTTCGGACACTCTCTGTGTAAGAGTTTGTATCATATTTATTTAATCCTAGCGTGATGTACACCAAATGTCCATTTGATTTTAATTCTGTCAACTGAAGCGCTGGCGTGCTTCTAGGGTCGGCGGCACCATCACATGGCTTACCCGCATACTTACTGATAACTATTTCCGACGTCAGTTCCAGACTTCTTGCCATTGCTCTAGGGCCACGTACCAATCCACTACCACTGTCATAATTTCCTTGCTGAGCGGAATCTCGAGTGAATGGTTGAATCCGGATTGCTCCATTACCTCCTACAACCATTTTATATTCTGCATCTTTATCTTTAAAATAAGTACCATTCACATCCAAACCTAAAGACGCAATATTTACGTAGCTTTTATTCGTGTCTATGGTCAGTTTTTTATAGCTTTCCATAATATAGAATGTGCTTGCCATTCCTTTTAATCCTGCTTTTACATACATCTGCCGATACCGGTCTGGAGCAAGTATTAATGATACCGTATCCGGAGTTTCATCGGATCCAATCAGATCAACATCTATATTGCTCCAAATTCTGAGATAATTCGTATTACCTCGTTTTGGTTGATGTTTTAAATCTGCACCATCATATGGATCAGAAGAAATATTGTTAAATCGCAGCACACCGCGTTCAGTGGCACTCATTCCAGAACTAGGAAAACTTGTACCATTCAAGCCTGAACCTGTTGTTGTATTTACGAAAGAACCTCGAGCTATATACGTACTACGCGGAATATACTTGAAGTTTTTAAACTCTATCTGCATATATGGAAAATATGCCTGATAACCATCTATATCCAGATTTTGTCCTTGTCCATCGATGGATAACGAGCTGTATTTGTCAAGACTTAAGCTGCTTGCCAAATTCTTAAAACTGTTTGCATTCCATACATAAGTCTTTGCTCTGCTCTCATTCAAGTAAGTCGGACGTGCTGTACTTTGGGTTCCTTGATATTGCTCAAAATTCTGCTTCATTTTTACAATAACAGCTGCCTCTGCTGTCGTATCCAAAGTTCCAGCTGCATTCAGTTTTGGCTCCCAGTTTTCATCCCGGAATCCATACCCAGTCCTGTTAAAATAATCTTTCGCGTCAACCGTACCCATGGTCGGTTTGGTTTTGCTGCCGTATTGCGTGTTATTGTAAACCACGTTATACAAATCCGCCAAAGTACTCTTGGTCGGCAAAGACCAGTTATTATTGATATCTTTCTCACCACTACCCACATACTCGGCCAGTGCAGAAACCGGTTTATCTGTGATTGCCGAAGCCGGGTCAGCCTCTGTACCATGGTCCGTAACTGTCATGATGTACGCATCTGCCTTGGTTCCGAACAGAATTTCATTCGTATCCCGGTTGGTTTTTATCTCATAAGTTCTCTGGGCATCTACATATTTTGTAATGTCTGCCATGCCTTTCTGTGGAAACTTCAGTAAAAGATCACCTGCACGCGCATCATCTGTTGTGGTCAATTTCAGCTTATTTTGTTCGCTGTCTAAGACTACCTCCTTATCAATCTGCAGCGGTACTGTTACGAACTCCTTTTTATAAATCTTAATAATCGCATTGTCACCAACAGGTTTAAGAGTACCGATATAACTTTGGTTTGAACCATACATCTGAATCTCTGCATTTTGAAGGATTACCTGATCTGTATGTTCAGTAGTGGCCGTTCCAACAGCAAACTTGCTGTCAATAATACCATTTACTTGCAGTTGCGTATTTCCGGCTCCACTGTCAGCTGCACCTACATTCAGTTCGCCATAATCACGAATATCTTTCACACTGATATACGCATTCACCGCATTGGAAGTTGTTCCGGAAGTCTGAATCGTAATCTTCTTTGTTCCAGTTACTGTTCCTTCCTGTTTACCGCCACCGGATACTGACTGCAGTGTTCCGCTATGGATTGTTAGATCCGAGCTGGCTACAGTGTTATCTTTGCTTCCGCCGTAGATGGTCATATTATCAGCATTACCTGATACAGATACAGATCCCGGTCCTACTGTCAACGGAAGTCCATTTGCATAGATATCTGCTTCATTACTGCCTGCTGTCAGGTTAATCTCATTCAGGACATTTTTCTTGCCAAAGAACTGGAAATCTGCCTGTACATTCAAATCACGGTTTGGTGCATTTCCTCCTGCTCCATTCAGGCTCGCCGTCCAGGTGATCTGATCTGGCGTTGTAAGCGTTGTAAGTGCATTTTTCATAGCCTGGCTGTCAGCTAAAGTGAATACCGATGCATCCCTTCCCCACCAGGAAACAATATAGTTGCTTCCTGATCTTTCTTTTTCCTGACTCTTCATGTACTCAAGAAGACTTGCCAGATTCGTAAAGTTTCCAGAAAGGCCCGTTGTTTCATTCTTCAGGAAGATGGCATTTTTTACATAACGTATTGTATAATTTTTTTCTTCACTTCCATCTGTTCTCGTCACCTCATCGGTAAACGGTACCCAGTTGTACGTTCCATAGCCATTCCAGCTCTCCATAAAAGAGGTTTGTGGCATCTGATCCGTAATATATTCCTGTTTTTTGTCTTTTGGCACATTCGGCATGTAAAAAAGAATTTCGTTATTCTTATCGTTCTGCTGACCGCATTGTTTTGGATTATAGATAACCTGTCTGTTGCTGGTAATCGGTTTTTGCGCTGTTAATGTAGGAACATATTTATTACGTATATCCGTAACAGATATGGTTTCTCCATTTTCCTCGTATTCGGCTCTGCGGGCAATATCGATACTTCCACCGGACAAGTCAAGAGAACCAATTACAAAATACGTGTTAGGATTTACTACAAACAGCTGATTATTCACCGAATGCGCTACGTTAGCATGGTGACCTTTCACTTGAATGCATCCTTTATAGCCTCCCGCATCCGGAGTTTTTCCTTCTTTATCAGCAAGAACATCTCCGTAAAAATAGAGTTTAGCATCGCTGCCTTCATACTTTACAGTATCAAAATTATAGAGCTTATTGATCCTAACCGAACCAATGTTTGTATATTCCATTACATGGAATCCTGTATCACCTGTAAAAGCTTTTGATTCTACACAAATAATCGCATCTTTGGCATCTGCTGCCTTCGCCGCCTTTGTCCCACCATAAACATCCGGATAGATTTCCTGATCATCATCTGTTTTCACAAAACGGTTTAGGTGTTTAAAACGTGTTTCCCCGCCATTTCCAATGATGGTAACATTGTCAATTCCTCGCTTTAATTGAAAAAGACAACTGTAAAAGGTAACATCAAGGTTCTTTGGAAGTTCTATCTCATTGCCACATTCCAGTAAAATTCGATAGCGATAAATGGCATCTTTTGACTTAAAATCTTCCTTATAATCGAATGCCATGTCACCGCCATCTGTACGCACACCACTCTCAAAGGTCAAAGATACTTTGTCGTTGCTGAATGCCTTTAAGGCATCCGCATCCTTCTTTGTAAATACAGCCTCCACATTGTTGCTGATCGTGTAAGAACCTGATTTTGATTTATCATTCAGATAATTTAGTGCATCTTCATAAGTATAAAAGGTATCCTGCTTAACTCCCGCTGTGTTTTTTACCTCAATGTTTCCTCCTGTTCTCAAAACTGCCTTAACTTGTTTCCGGTCATTTGCGTAGGTAACAAATGGCTGTCCTGTGTTCTTGTCCTTTGTATCTACTCCATAGATTTTAAAGTCGAATACATTTACAACTCCTGCTTCCTGCGCATTTGCAATTACAGTTTCTTTCTGGATTCTCTTAGGGGATCCATCTGCAGTGCTGGACTCAGCAACCGTGATTTTGTGTTCACCAAAACTTGTTGTTGCTCCAGCCTTAAATGTAAATATCGGATATGAATAATCATGAATAGAGCGCTGAATCAGCATATCATCATTTACAACCAGATTTTGGATATTCCAAAAACCATGTTTATACTTATTTGCAGTAAGATTAATACCAACCTTACCTTGAACTGGACTCCAAGCATTTCGGAAAGCAATCGTGCCTTTACCACTCAAGTTTACTGTTTTTGCTTCCCACAGGAAATAAAGTTCCACCTTGCCGTTTTCATGCGTATTAATATTGAAGTTATCCGATATGTACTCAGCCGCAACTGGTCCAAGCCCACCTTCACAGTTTGCATCAATGGTCACATTTTTCGGATATATCACATGATAAAGCGGACTCATCTCGCTAATGTTATCTGCAGTTAATTTCACATCGTATTTGTTTCTATCCGCAGTTGTTTGTGGTAAAAGACGCAGAACACTGGTAGACTGATTGCCATATTCAGCATTACTGCCGGTCAGATCCTTCCAGTTTCCTTTCATCTTTGTTTTTTTATCAATATCAGAAGAATAGCCAACTCTTCCTAGAGTGCCAGATTCTGCAGGACCAGAAACAATATTTTTCAGTTCCAGATAAGCTCCGTCCTTTAAGGTAAACCGCGTAGAAGCGGTTTCGCTAAAAGCTGAAATATTCCAAGTTGCATTCTCCATTCTGAAATTCTGTAACCGCACCTGCATAGGTGGGATCTTATAATTAAAGAATAAACTTGAACTCCAATTTCTAGACGGATTTTTTGTTCCCTTATCCCAGGCAAAAGCTTTATTATTACCATCTACACTAATGGAACTATCTTCTGAAAGTCCATTAAAACCTGTAATAAAACTTTCAATGCTCACATCTGCAAGATTTGTGTCTGTAGTAGTTCCTGTCACCTTTACATCAGGATCTCCACCATCTTTCATGGTAGTTCCACCGGCAGTTCCGTTCTGGAAATTACTCCAATTTCCATTGGCAACGGTTATCAGGCCTCCCAGCGTATCTACCTTTCCATTTGCATATGCATCACTACCATGAGAGACAAATGTGAATAAGCCAGCCGTTCTGGCTGCTGCACGTACCTGTCGTACTACCGAAATCTTCTCCCCGGTTTCCGGATCTTCAGCAGAAAGGGTAACGGTGTAGGTTCCCTCCTTCAGAGCTGGCTGTTCTTTTGCCTCCTGTCCAGAGGAAGCAGCGGCTGTCTCTTCTGCCGGAGCCTCCTCTTCACTTTCCTCTGATGCAGCCAGAGAATATGCGGAAAAGCTATATGCGGAAAGCTCTGCAAGGTTTCCCATTTCTTCTTCCGGCTGGTCTGCTTCTATGGCACCTGTTTCGGTATCGTCTGTTTCGGTATCATCTGGTTCGATATCATATGCTGCTTCGATTCCCCGATACAGATCACTCATGTCTTCCACAGAAATGCTTATTCCGTCTACGGCTTTTTCTGCTGAATCGGATGCGTTTCGTACTTCTGCACCGCTGGTCAAATCGTAGTCCGTGCTACCAGCCGGAATTTCCAGAACCGGAGCGTAAATGTAGTAGCCATCTACTACCTCTACCTTACGGTCTACGGTAAATTCCTCACCGGTAAGCGGATGTTTGGCTCCGATCACCACATGGTAAAGTCCTTTTTCAGGCGAAGCTCCGTCTGATCCTCTTCCGCATTCTCCAGAGATTCCTCTGAAGCTGCTTCCGCATTGCTCGGTGTGGCCACTGCTTCTTCTTTTGCATTTAACAGCTCGGTTTCATCTACTACATAGAGAGCTTTGACTTCCTGATTCAGCTCATCTCGGGCCATCATGCCTGCAGTCAGATCGTAACTCAAATTCTTGGTTCCGATGTAAAGTGTCGGCGCGTCAAACAGGATCCGCTCGCTTGGGATTACCTCGATTTCACGGTCACAGACGATTTCTTCACCGTTTTCTGGATCCGTAGCCGCCAGTTCCACCATGTAGGTTCCCAGATATAAATTTTCTATGTACGGTACGCCATTTTCATTGATTTCTACATGAGCAGCGGTTTTTAAATCGCTGTCATCTTTCACAGTAATCTTGGCTTTCTTGATCTTCTTTCCGTCTTTGTCGGTCAGGAAGGCGTCTGCTAACAGGATGTCCGGATTCTTCAGGATCAGGTCATACTCAACACCTTCTTCGGTGATTCCATCGCTGTCATCATCCGGCTCTTCTGTATTTTCTTCTTCGCTGTCCACCCAGAAGCCTTCATCATCGCCCCAGAAAACTTCGGATTCCTGTTTTGGATCAGCATCGGATGCTGTTGCCCGCTCTGCATTACTGGAAGTTGCCACCGGCACATTGCGATGAATCTGAACACCAAAGAGTTCTGTATCAACTGGGATTTCAAGGATCGGTTCATCGTACTCGATGTTTACATCGCCTTCTGCTGGAACAACCCGGACAATTCGGTCGAAGTAGATGATATCTTCTGTTTCCTCTAATGTTCCATCCGCTACAGTCTCAGAACCACTTTCCGATGCATTTGTTTCTGCAGTGCTGTCTGTCCCCTGCTCTTTGCTGTTTTCCTGATCTGCTCTGTTGTTCTCCTGGTCCACTGCGCTGGTCTCTGCCTCAGAAGTTTTCTCTGTTTTCGTCTCCCCGATCACAATCTCCTGGTCGGCTTTGTCTTCCTTGTCAGCATGGCTGTCTTTCTTATTTAACGGAAGCTCAGCTGCATATGCAGTTCCAATCCATCTTGCTGCCAGGCGGGAGAAGAATGAACCTTCTGCCTTAGCCGTAGTGCCAGATCCTGCTAAATCACTGCTGCCGGAATCACTGCTGTTTCCAGAATCGCTGCCACCGTTTTCAGAACCGCTGTTGCTGCCGGAATCTTTGTCTACAGAATCCTGATCGGCGGATCCGGTATCTGATGATTCCTTGTCTCCGGTATCCTTATCAGAGGATTCCTGATCAGAATTTCCTTTATCAGAGTTTTCTTTATCAGAAGTGTTCTGATCGCCGCTGTCCTTATCTTCAGAAGATCCGTTACCGGCACTTCCGCTTTCAGAGTTTCCATTGTTTTTATCGGAATCGGTTTTGTCTTCTGTGCCGGATCCGGTGCTGCCTTGATCCGGTTTCTGGGAATCTGCACTTCCAGTACTTCCAGAAGAAGTATTGCCCTGGGAATCATCTTTCCCGGCACTGCCTGTTTCTGTTTCTGCTTCCGTTTCCTTGACAGAAGTACCTCCTCCTGCACTGCTGCTTCCTGATCCGCCGCCTCCGCCGGAAGAACCAGTGCCTCCATTTCCGGCAGATACACCATCTTCAAGTGGTGTCAGGGAATACTCTACCGTGTACTTGCCCGGTACTTCAATATCGAAGTTGCCGGTGTCCTCCACCATCAATTCATATTTTCCCTTATCATATGTAATGCCTTCCGTCAGGTCATAGTCCTCTGTTCCACGTACAAGTCTAAGCTCCGGTGCTTTGTAGGGTTTTGTCTCCTTTGCTGCTGCACCTCCTACTGCCGTAAAGGCCATGACTGCGCCAACCAGTCCATATAATGCACGGCGGCCTCGTTTTCCTTTGATCATAAAGCGTTCCACCTCACCCTTCGTTTCTTCATTCCACGTAATACCACATAATATGTATTATGTGGAAAAAGGAAAAAGTGCATTTTACGGAGCTCAGCGGTCGCCATTCTGTTTTAGAACGGCCGCTTTCCGAAGTCAACGGCCGCCTATTTTTTAGTTAGAAGACCACCGCTTATCGTGTGTTGATCTTAACCGTGTAGTGCTTTGTAGCTCTCTTCATGATGGAATTGGCAGATACCTCATCGTTGAGGATCATCGCTTTCCAGTTATCCGGATCACGCTGTGAGCATACGATGGTGCTTTTCCTCTGCTCGTTCCGCTTCTCCAGAAGCTCAAAGAGGATTTTAATCTCTCTTTCGTCAGTGATTGTGTGAAGCAGGAAGTCATCCAGGATGATCAGTTCCCATTTGAGATACTTCTTCATCTTGCGAGCATATTTATCGTAATCCTGCTCTTTAAGAGCTACCATGCTTTCCAAAAGTTCCTCGCTGTGAAAGTAACCGACGTTATATCGGTTGCAGGCCTTTATGCCGATAGCTTTTGCAAGGTAAGACTTTCCGGCATCTGATTCTCCGAGAATACAGAGATTGTATCCTCTTTCAATAAAGTCAAAAGAGGAAAGAACCTCTGTTATACCGGCAGGCAGATACTCCCGCTTGTCAGAGTCCACACAGTCTGACAATTCTTCAGGTGAGCCCTTCAGATGTGCCGCTGTTAAGCGATTCTTTAATGTCGTGCTGACCTTTTCCTGAAACTGTGGTCCGATCAGTTCTGCAATAAGCGTAAGCCGATCCATTTCCAGAAATCCGGGTTTGTGATACAGATCATCCAATGTAGCTGCCATAGTTGAAAGCTTAAGTTCGTTCAGTTCATCAACGAGTTCATTTATCAGTACAGTTCCTGTAAGCATTATTCATCGGCCCCCTCTCGTATCTGATCAGCAAGAGCCTTGCTGCGTGATAAAAGAGTGTCGATACTGGAAGCTTCCGGTGGCATTACATACCCTCCGCGTACCGGTTCTTTCTTTGCCGATGTGGGATGATGATAGCCTGCTTCTCCGAGATCATCTGCTACAACAGCTATCGTATTCTTGATAAAGGTATATTTCTGCTTATTCAGAGCAACCGCCTGCTTACAGCACTCTTCCAGAGTCTTATTGCTGTACTTCTTTGTAAAGTTCAGAATACCCAGACACATACGATAGGTCTGTACTTCGTATGGTCTGGATTTGAGGATCGTCCGGATAACAGTCTCTGTATTCTTGCCAATGAGTTGCGCTTTCTGAATAAAGTAAGGACCATTCCACTGAGTAAATCCTTTATAGTGATCTGGCAGGTGTTCAGGATTGGTTGACCACTGCCCCTTACGGGTAGCTCTGGGCCATTCACAAAGAAACTCTCCGGCAAGGGAATAAATACGAACTACGGTTGAAGAAGCCTTAATAGATACTTTCTTGTGCAGAAATGCTTTATCTACGCTATAATAAGCATTGTCAAAGCGTACGTGGAAGTCGCTTGATACCTTTGCCGTCTTTCTCTCCATGTACTCATAATGCATGGAGGGGAGCGGCATCAATTCAGTTTGTTCCTCTTCCCAATAGTAGTATCTGTTGTGTTCCTTCTTCTTGAATGGCTCTTTATTCAGAGCCTCCAGTTCCTTCCAGAGATCCTTATTAAACTGTTCCAGTGAGAAATACTGACGTTCTTCAAGTTTGTGGAAGAAGCCCTTCTCGAGAATGCCTACTGCGTTTTCTACAGAACTCTTGAATTTCGGCTTACGGACCTTCGCAGGAAGAATAACAGTGCCATAGTGGTCAGCCCAGTCAGCATAATCCTTGTTCAGTTCCGGCTCGATCCAGTCCTGATTAACGATAACAGCCTGTTTACAGTTGTCACAGACTACTAAAGCAGGAACTCCACCAAAGTAATCCAGTGCGTGATTGTTGACCTCGATCCACTGTGGTTCCTTCGTTGAGAGCATTCCTTCTGCATAGATATACTGTGAATAAGGAAGGATGGCTACAAATACAACGATGGCCATGATCTCGCCGGTAAGAGGATCTGTCATTGAGAAGGTCTGACCAGCAAAGTCAACTTCCATTTTTTGTGCGATAATGGCATCAAAGTGGGCGGTCTCATAATTCTCTTCGCACCACTTGTTGTAGAGCTCACAATACTGACTGTACTGATAGAAACGAGCGCCTTCTTCTTCGCACTTTTTCTTATAGCGGTTCCAAAGAAACATGAGTGTCATGTTTTTACGGGTAGCCATAAGCTTGGCAGCATCTTCATAATCAGGTAACTCGATGTTCTCATTTCGTCCTCCTGATCCAGGTACAGCTCCATACACCTTCAGGGCAATACCATAGTTAGTGATGCCTGCTGGTAATGGATAGCTCAGATCTTCGCACTTCTTGAATGCTCTCAAGAAGTCATTAACACCAGACTTGCTGAAACCAGCCTGACGAGCTATTTCGCTACCGGACATTGATAGCGCGTAGTGTTTGATAATGATGTCCTTGTAATCCAACTGCATACATTATCCTCCTTAAAATGATCTATTCACCACCACTGGGATGGCTACTATCATTATAAGGATTGGATTGCAGAGACTGGTAGAAATTCGGCTGTTCAGAAACGGAATGCGGCCGTTTTGTTCCGCAAAGACGGCCGTTTAGCTTCGCAATATGCACTGCTGTTAGTTCCTTCGGCAAAACCATTACTAAAATTATATGCAACAGCATTCTCTACAGCATCTATATCACGCTTTAATCCGTCAGCAAAACTCTTCAGTGCTTTAATACTACTGTTACTATACTTCTCTACAAACAAATAAAGCAGTGGAACATTTCGCTTTTTGAAAATATTCCGAAACTCTTTTATGCAGCAATGAAGTTCCCAGATAGTTGGATACTTATCATAAATATATTTCTTATGGTCATCTGTTAATTCTGTATTCATCCACATATGCCGGAATACATCTTCACGTGTTATATAGTCTTTCTCTTTTCCTGTACTACCTGTTTTATAGTAAGCGATGAATAATCCACCGTATTGCCCACTGCCCCCTTGGTATCCTTCGCCT
>OIWU01002543.1_pt1 | contig 15328 bp, 12 predicted proteins | sample 1587711 | NCBI WGS metagenome assembly OIWU01 (sample SAMEA3888909, study PRJEB22519) | human gut metagenome | biome: human gut; feature: human-associated habitat; material: faeces | place: Denmark | collected 2010 | reverse complement strand
TGCGCGGCGGCACGGGCGAGGCAAAGTGCGGCGGCAACTACGCGGCGGCAAACCGCGCGGGCGACAAGGCAATCGAAAAGGGCTACTCGCAGGTGCTGTGGCTCGACGGCGTGGAGCGCAAGTACGTCGAAGAGGGCGGCGGCATGAACGTCATGTTCAAAATTGCGGGCAAGGTCGTCACGCCGATGCTCACCGGCTCGATTCTTCGCGGCGTGACGCGCAAATCGTGCATCGAGCTTCTCAAGAGCTGGGGCGTTCCGGTTGAAGAGCGGCTGCTCAGCGTCGACGAGCTGTTTGAGGCAGCGAAGAACGGCACGCTCGAAGAAGCGTGGTGCGTCGGCACGGCAGCGGTCATCTCCCCCATCGGCGAGCTTGCCTGGAACGACGACAAGTACGTCGTGAATAACAACCAGATCGGCGAGCTTTCCCAGAAGCTCTACGACGAGCTGACCGGCATCCAGTGGGGCACGAAGCCCGATCCCTTCGGCTGGACCTGTCCGGTGTGCTGAAGCCATGGAAAAAATATTCCGAATACCGGCAAAAGCCGGTATTCGGAATATTTACTCTTTGCGTGTTTCCTGCTATAATATGGGATACATGATTATAAATGAAGGAGAATCCAGCATGAAAGCCATCGTCACCGTTCTCGGCCGGGACCGCGTCGGCATCATCGCCTCCGTCTGCGCCCTGCTCTCGGAGTACAACATCAACATTCTCGACATCAGCCAGACCATCCTCGAACAGGGCTACTTCACCATGGTCCTGCTGGTGGACATTTCCGCGTGCACGGTATCCTTCCCGGAGATCGCCGACAAGCTGGACGCTTACGGCACCGAGCGCGGCCTTGCCGTGCGCATCCAGCGGGAGGACATCTTCAACGCCATGCACCGCATCTGAGAGGAGGTCCGCGCCATGCTCGATAAAAACGACGTGCTGTCCACCGTGCAGATGATCGACCGCCAGCACCTCGACATCCGCACCATCACCATGGGCATTTCCCTGCTCTCCTGCGCCGACCGCGACGCCAAGGCGGCGTGTGAGAAGATCTACGACAAGATCACGCGCTATGCCGAAGGGCTCGTTAAAACCGGCGAGGACATTGAGCGCGAGTTCGGCATCCCCATTGTCAATAAGCGCATCTCCGTCACGCCCATCGCGCTCGTGGCCGCCGCCTCGGAGACGGAGGACTACGTTCCCTTTGCCCACGCTATGGACCGGGCCGCCAAGACCTGCGGCGTGGACTTCATCGGCGGATTTTCCGCGCTCGTCCACAAGGGCTGCACCGAGGGCGACCGGCGGCTGCTCGCGGCCATCCCGCGCGCGCTGGCCGAGACCGATCTCGTCTGCGCAAGCGTCAATGTCGCCACGACGAAGGCCGGCATCAACATGAACGCCGTGCGCCGCATGGGGCAGATCGTGAAGGAGGCGGCAGAGCTGACGCGCGAGCGCGACGGCTTCGGCTGTGCGAAGCTCGTCATCTTCTGCAATGCCGTCGAGGATAACCCGTTCATGGCGGGCGCGTTCCACGGCGTGGGCGAGGCCGAGCGGGTCATCAACGTCGGTGTCTCAGGGCCGGGCGTCGTCTATCATGCCCTGCAAAGTGTCAAGGGCGCGCCGTTTGACGAGGTGGCCGAGACGATCAAAAAGACGGCCTTCCGCATCACGCGCATGGGCCAGCTCGTCGCGCAGGAGGCGTCGCGCCGCCTCGGTGTGCCGTTCGGCGTGGTCGACCTATCCCTGGCTCCGACGCCCGCCGTCGGCGACAGCGTCGCGCGTATCCTGGAGGAAATGGGCCTCGAGACCTGCGGCACCCACGGGACGACGGCGGCGCTCGCGCTGTTGAACGACGCGGTGAAAAAGGGCGGCCTGATGGCGTCCAGCTCCGTCGGCGGACTTTCCGGCGCGTTCATCCCCGTCTCGGAGGACGAGGGCATGATCGCCGCGGCCCAGTCCGGCGTGCTGACGCTCGAGAAGCTCGAGGCGATGACCTGCGTCTGCTCGGTCGGGCTCGACATGATCGCCGTCCCCGGCGACACAAGCGCGGAGACGATCTCCGCCATCCTCGCCGACGAGGCGGCCATCGGCATGGTCAACTCGAAGACCACGGCCATCCGCCTCATCCCCGTGCCGGGGAAGGGCGTAGGGGAGTCGGTCGAGTTTGGCGGGCTGCTCGGTTCCGCGCCGATCATGCCGGTGCATACCGCCTCGGCCGCGGACTTTATCGCGCGCGGCGGACGTATCCCGGCCCCAATGCAGAGTTTAAAGAACTGAGCTTCAAAATTCGCCGAAGAAGATCTATTGCTCCCCGATCTTGCGGTTGGTAGCGGGGCGCGTTTCGGTGGATTTTCACAGAAAATCGGGCGTGATTTGTGCGAATGCGACAGTTTTGAAAAGAACCCAAAGAAAGACAACAAAAGGACTGGAAATATCCGGACGAGTGTTGTATAATAAGGCAGGAAAGCAACACAAACAAACAGCCGCGTCCTGTAAAACAACACAAAGACAGAACGTTCGGCGGTAGCAAAGGAAGGAAAACAAATGGAAAAAACCAAATTGACGCAGCTGAAGCTGACGGCTGCAAAGGCCAGACTGCTGGCCGTGGAAATGGTGCATGACGCGGCGTCCGGCCATCCGGGCGGCTCGCTCAGCTGCCTCGACGTGCTGACTGATCTCTATTTCAGCCAGATGCGCGTCGACCCCAAGAACCCGCACGACCCGGATCGTGACCGCTTTGTCATGTCCAAGGGCCATTGCTCCCCGGCGCTCTATCCGATCCTCGCGCTGCGCGGCTTCTTCCCGGTCGAGAACCTGAAGATGTTCCGCCGCATCGACGGCCACATGTCCGGTCATGTGGAAATGCATTACAACCCCGGCGTCGATATGTCCACCGGCTCTCTGGGCCAGGGCATTTCCGTTGCCGTCGGCATGGCGCTGGCCGGCAAGCAGTCGAAGAAGGACTACCGCGTCTACGCGATCATGGGCGACGGTGAGATCGCCGAGGGTCAGGTCTGGGAAGCGGCAATGGCAGCTAACAAATTCCATCTGGATAACCTCTGCGCCGTGGTCGACCTCAACGGCCTGCAGATCGACGGCACGACCGATGAAGTCATGCCGACTGCGCCGGTCGACCAGAAGTTCGAAGCCTTCGGCTGGCACGTCATCAAGATCGACGGCCACGATTTCAACCAGATCGAAGCGGCGTTTGAAGCGGCGAAGGCCACGAAGGGCCAGCCCACCGTCATCCTTGCGAAGACCGTCAAGGGCAAGGGCGTCAGCTTCATGGAAAACAACGTCGGCTGGCACGGCAAGGCCCCGAACGACGAGCAGTTTGCACAGGCCAAGGCCGAGCTGGAAGCTGCGATCAAGGAACTGGAGGGTTAAGACATGGCGGAAAAAATTGCAACCAGAGAAGCTTACGGCAAGGCGCTTGCCGCGCTGAGCGAACAATATCCCGAGCTGGTCTGCTTCGACGCGGATCTCGCGGGCGCAACAATGACGAAATTCTTCAAGGCCGCCTGCCCGGAGCGGTTCTTCGACATGGGCATCGCGGAATGCGATATGGTCGGCGTGGCCGCCGGGCTGTCCGCCTGCGGCAAGATCCCCTTCGTGCATTCTTTCGCCACGTTCGCTTCCCGCCGCTGCTTCGACCAGATCGCCATCTCGGTATGCTACGCCGGGCTGAACGTCAAAATCGTCGGCTCCGATCCGGGCGTCGGCGCGGAACTCAACGGCGGTACGCACATGGCGCTTGAAGACATGGGCATCATGCGTACCCTGCCGGGCATGACCGTGTTCGAGCCCACGGACTCGGTGCAGCTCCGCAAGGCCCTGCCCGCCATCGTCGAGCATGAGGGCCCGGTGTACATCCGGCTGTTCCGCCGTCAGGCCGAAAACGTCTTTGACGATGGCTACGAGTTTGATCTCGGCAAGGCCGATCTCCTGCGCGACGGTTCCGACGTGACCCTGATCGCTTCCGGCGTCTGCGTCGCCAACGCTTTGCAGGCCGCCGAAACGCTGGCTCAGGAAGGCGTATCCGCCCGCGTGCTCAACATCCACACCATCAAGCCCATCGACGCCGACGCCGTCATCAAGGCCGCCTCCGAAACCGGCGCGCTGGTTACGGCGGAAAACCACAACGTCATCGGCGGGCTCGGCAGCGCCGTTGCGGAAGTGCTGGCGGAGCAGCGGCCCACGCCGCTGGAACGTGTCGGCGTCAAGGATCATTTCGGTCAGGTGGGCAAGGCCCCCTATCTGATGGGCGTGTTCGGCATCACCGCCGCGGACATCGCCAAGGCGGCCCGCAAGGCCATCGCCAGAAAGTAGCCGCCCCCGGCGTTCCGCCGGAACCATCCCGTTTCACTGGTTTCACCGTTTCCCTGCCCGCTCGGCCAGGGGGCTGAAGTCATACCTTTTTTCGGACTCAAGCAAGGATTGGATATGGATACCGTAGGCATTGTAGGACTGGGGGTTATGGGAAGCAATTGCGCGAAAAAATTGATGGAAAGCGGGGTTCCCGTGGCCGGGTACGATCCGTATCCGCCTGCCGTCAAACGCGCTTCCGAGGCTGGTGTGGCCGTGTGCGGCTCTCCGGCGGAACTGGCGGGCAAGGCCCGGGTCATCCTGATGTTCGTCCCCGGCCCCGCAGACACGGAAAAGGTCGTGCTCGGCGAGGGCGGGATCGCGTCCGGGGCGCCCGAGGGCACCGTGGTCGTCAACATGAGCACGGTCGATCCGGGCGTGAACATCCGTATGGGCGAGGCGCTTGCCCCCAAAGGCATTGATTTTGTGGACGCCCCGGTTATGGGCAGCCCGTCCGGGGTGGGGAGCTGGGCTTTTGCGCTCGGCGGCTCGGATGAGGCCCTCGCCAAGATCAAGGATGTGCTCCTCGTGCTCAGCGGATCGGAAGAAAAACTGTTCCACATCGGGCCGCTCGGGCACGGCAATAAGCTGAAACTGCTCAACAACATGATGCTCGGCGCGATCGACGCCTGCGCCGCCGAGACCATGGCGCTCGCCGAACACATGGGTCTGTCCCAGAAAACGCTCATCGACGTGGCGGTCGCCGCCAACGCCCGCGTGCTCAGCAGCGCCTATAAGGAAATCGGTACCCGCATCGCCGAGGGCCGTTACGACGAGCCCACGTTTACCGTGGATATGCTCATCAAGGACAACAGGTTGTGCCTCGATATGGCCAGGGAATACGGCGCGCCGCTCATTCTGGGCGCGGCGGTGGACTATGTGCACCGGATGGTTTCGGTGCAGGGCTACGGCGCGAAGGACCACGCCGTGTCATGGAAGGCCGTGGCGAAAAACTGGAAGGCGTAGAGCCTGCGGGCGGTTTCGCAGGGTGGGTACGCCGCGAAACGGGGTTTATCCGTGTTTTCCGGGTAAATGGCGTGTTTCAGGCGGCTGTGCCCGGACGTATTGGGAGTAGTGGCTTCCGAATGGCTCTTCCCAAAAAGCACATGTCATTTGCATAGGGTATAAAGCAAAAACCATTCAGGTGTTAGCACTCTCGCTTCTTTTAGCCGTGGGGCATCCCCGGGGAGGTTTCATGCGTATTCTCGTAACGGGCGGAGCGGGCTTCATCGGTTCCCATCTTGTCCGCGCTCTGCTGCGGCAGGGCGACGAAGTCGTCGTTTTCGACCGTGTTCCGGTTCCTCATCTGTTGCAGGACATTATGGATTCGATCACCTACGTGCAGGGCGACAGCGCTTCGGATCTTGATCTGTACCGGGCGGTGGCGACCAACGGCATCGAGGGGATCTTCCATCTCGGCGCGCTTATGGCGGGCGTGTGCGAACAGAATCCGCCGCTGGCGTTTCAGGTCAATTTCCGTTCCACGCAGGTGCTGCTTGATGCGGCGGTGGCCTGCGGGGTGAAGCGGTTTTTCTTCATGAGCTCCATCTCCCTGTACAGCCCGACCTCCGTCGAACCTGTGCCGGAAGACGCGCCCAAGGATCCCGCCACCATCTATGGGCAGACCAAGCTGGCCGGGGAGCACCTGCTGCGCTGGTATGCCGACAACCACGGCATCGACAGCCGGGGCATCCGTCCCACATGGGTCTGGGGGCCCAACCGTACCAACGGCCTGACCACGCAATACACGACGGGGCTTGTGGACTCCATCGCCAGAGGCGGCGAGGTGCACGTCGACAACCCGGACGAGCGGGGCGACTGGATCTACATCCATGACACGATCAAGGCCATGCTGCTGGTCTGGAACGCCGAAAAGCCCGCGCAGCGCTTCTATACCGTCTGCGGCAGCGTCCACACGCTTCGGGAAGTCGCGGAACTGACCAACCGCCTTTGCCCGGAAACCAAAGTCACCTATGCGGAACACAGCGCGAACACCTCGCCGTATGCGTGCTCGTTCGACGATTCCGCTATCCGGAAGGAACTGGGTTACGCGCCCGACTGGTCCATCGAGGACTCCGTAAAGGACTATATCCGCGTGGTCATGGGAAGAGATTAGCGATTGGGATGCTCTACCGTCGTGGCGGGGAAGGCCTTTTGAAGAAGAGGCTTTCCCCGGCTTCAACCTCTTTCCTTCCCAAGGCTTTTGAAAGGAATCTGTATGGCCGTATTGCTTGGTGTCTGTAATTGGGTGCACCCCCTGCTGCAATCTCCGTCATGCTGCAAGGAGCTGAAGGAAGCGGGGCTCGATGCGATCCAGCTCGATTTGGGTTCTGCGGAGGAAGATTTTCCGCTGTCGTCGCCGGGCATACAGCGGCAATGGAAAGAAGAGGCGGAGCTATACGGCATCCGGCTTGACGCTGTAGCCGTGCTGGCTGTCCTGAAGCACGGCATGACCGCCGAGCCCGGAAGCGAACGGCGCAATACGGCGGAAAAGGCCATTGCCGCCGCTGTGGACTGTGCCGCCGACATGGGCATTCCCCGGATTGTGCTGCCGAGCTTCAAGGCGTCGGCTATCCGTAACAAGGACGATCTGCGTGAGACGGCCCGCTGTTTGCGGCTGGCCTGCGCGCTGGCGAAACACCGGGGCATTGCTGTAGCCACGGAAAATCTTCTTGATGTTACGATGATGAAATCCCTTTTGAATATCGTCGCCTACGACAATCTCTGTTCCTGCCTCGACCTGTCTCATTTTGTCCTGCGTGGGCGGGAAGACGTGTTTGAGGCCTTGCCGGAACACCTCGCCGTGTGTTGCGGCGTGCATCTCAAGGACGGCATGTACGGCGAACCCGGCGTCCGGCCTCTCGGTGGGGGGTCATGCCGCGCGGGTGAGTTGCTCGCGGCGCTGAAGCGGGAAGGGTACGATGGGCCGCTGTTCCTCGAAAACCGTTATACGGAGCCGGTTTTCGGCCCGGATGCCCTGTATGCGCTCAGGCGCGACGCCGAGTATGTCCGTCAGGCTTTTCTGTAACGGCTGTTGCCAGTTTTGGCTGTAACGTATCGCGGCGTTTCGGAAACATGCGGCTTCTTTCCTAAGCGTTTTTTTGAGCGCAACGCCGTTGAGGGAAACGTACCCGCCGGGCCACGGTTTCGCAGTATGGCCTATTGCCCTTGCGGGATTACGGCGCCCCTGGGCGGGGCTGAATCCCGTTTACCGCGGAACGGCGCATGTTTTTTGAAGCGACACGGAACCCTTTGAACAAAGGATAGGTCAGATGCCTCTTACCGGACCTCGGGACATGTTTGCCAAAGCCCTTGCGGGCGGTTTCGCCGTGGGCGCGTTCAATATCAACAATATGGAAACCGTACAGGGCATTTTGCAGGCCGCCGGGGACGAGCGTTCCCCCGTGATCCTGCAAGTCTCCAATGGGGCGCGCCAGTACGCCGGGCGGGGCTATCTCCGCAAAATGGCCGAAGCCGCTTCGGAAGAAACCGATGTGCCTTTTGTGCTGCATCTGGATCACGGGTCCGGTTTCGACATCTGCAAGGCCTGCATCGACGACGGGTTCACTTCGGTCATGATCGACGGCTCACACTTGCCTTTTGAGGAGAATGTGGCCGTCACCCGACGCGTCGTGGAGTACGCCCATGACAGGGGGGTCTGGGTCGAAGCCGAACTCGGACGGCTCGCCGGGGTCGAGGAAACCGTTTCGTCCCGCGAATCCGTTTATACCGATCCCGAAGAGGCAGAAACATTTGTAGCCCGTACCGGATGCGATTCGCTTGCCATTGCCATCGGGACGAGTCACGGCCCCTGCAAGTTTTCGGGGGAGGCGCGGCTTGATTTCGAGCGCCTTGACGCCATTGCCGCCCGTCTGCCGGGCGTTCCGCTGGTGCTGCACGGCGCGTCGAGCGTGCCGCAGGAGGCCGTGGCTGCCGTCAACGCGCACGGCGGGAATGTAGCGGGAACCTCCGGCGTGCCCGAAGACCTGCTCCGCCGCGCCGCCGCTTCCGCCATTTGCAAGATCAATATTGATACGGATCTGCGGTTGGCCGTCACCGCCGCCATCCGGACCCTGCTTACGGAGCGCCCCGAAACCTTCGATCCTCGCGCCTATCTGACCGCGGGCCGCGAAGCCGTGCGCGGGATGGTCCGGCATAAGATCCGCGCCGTGCTGGATTCGTCCGGGCAGGCATAAGCGTTCGGCGTCCGACCCCCCGGACGCTGGGCAGGGCGTCCCCGCGTTTGCGAGCCCTCGGGGACGCCCTTTCTTTTTGCCTCCGGTTCATGCTTCCGGACCGCCTCTTCCCGTAGAAAGAAGCGCCTCGGGGAGACGGTGCTTCCGCCGCATTCCCCCCATCATGGGCTGGAAGTTTTTGTCCGGATACTGGTTTTTTAGGCTGGCCTGAAAGCGCGGTTTTTTTGTTCCGCAATGTGAAGGAGCGTTTTCACTTTTTCAAAGTGGGAACGCTCTTTTGCTGCGCACGGGATCGGTATTCCGTTACCGGGCAATACGTGTTTTTAGGTGTGAAATCGGTTCGTTCCGTAGCGGGTGGAGTCTCTTTATAACTCTATCATACTAAAAATAATGTTTATTTTATTGACGCACCATACCGTGTGAAGGATAGTATGGGGAAAAAAGGAGACAGTCATGTCATACCGCATAGTCAAAAAGATCGTGACGGGCCGTCAGGCGATAGACGGGGCCGGGGTACATCTGGTCCGCGTGCTCGGCTCAGGGACGATCCGGGACTTTGACCCGTTCCTCATGCTGGATGCGTTCGACTCGCTGAATCCTGCGGATTACGTGCGCGGCTTTCCGCTGCACCCGCATCGCGGGATTGAGACGTTTACATATCTGGTGAAAGGCGAAATCGACCACAAGGACAGCCTTGGCAACAGCGGGCGGATTAAAGACGGCTGCTGCCAGTGGATGACGGCGGGCGGGGGCATCCTGCATCAGGAAATGCCCAAGGCATCCCCCCGGATGCTCGGGCTCCAGCTCTGGATCAACCTGCCGCGCGACAAAAAAATGGTCCATCCCAAATACCGCGACATCACCCCCGACGACATCCCCGTCATCGAGGAGAAGGGCGTGACGATCCGCGTCGTCACCGGAAAATACGGCAATATCGGCGGCGCGACACAAGGCGAATACGTGGACGTGCAGTTCCTTGATGTAGAGATGGGGCCCGGCGGTGCGTGGGAAATGGAGACCATCCCCGGCAATACCGTGTTCTCGTATCTCATGGAAGGTTCGTGCGCCTATGAGCCGGAAGGTGTGATCCAGCCCGCCCGCCGTGCCGTCCTCTTCTCGGAAGGGGACAAGATCCACCTCCATGCCGGTCCCGAAGGCGCCCGTATGGTCATCGTTTCCGGCAAGCCCCTCCGCGAGCCCGTGGCATGGGGAGGCCCCATCGTCATGAATACTGATGAGGAGCTGCGCAACGCGTTTATGGAACTGGAAGAGGGGACGTTCATCCGTCATGGGTAAAATTCTGCGGCTGTTCCGCCGTTGAAAGGTGCGGGCGTCCGTTCCAGCAGCTGCCCGCGCCTCGCCCAAAGCCCTCCTCACGCGATCCCGCGGGATGGGGGCGCTCCAGCCTTGAAAGGCAGCGCCAGCCTGAAAGGAACCCGTTTCGGGGGAGGCGTTTTTCCCCGCCTTTGCCGAACGGGAACCCGCAGGGCTTCCCGTTTTTGACAATACCGGAAGCCGCGCGGCGGCGGGCCTCGCGTTCCGATACACAGAGAAACATCAGGAGGTACAGGATGCACCATTCCCGAGTCATGGCAGGCGCGATGACGCTGTTGCTTTTGAGCGCTCCGGCTTCTTGGGGCGCAGCGCCGCAAAAGGCAAAGGCGGTGCCCACGGCGGAACCGTTTGAAGGGGTCGTTATCGCCGAAGGCCTTGCCGCCCCGTGGGATATGGTCTGGGGGCCGGATAATCATATTTGGGTTTCCGAGCGCGAGGGGAGCCGCATTATCAGCGTGGATCCCAAAACGGGCGAGAAAAAGCTCGTCGGCAGCATTCCGGACGTGAAGGTCGGGCCGCAGCATGAAGGCGTGCTCGGCATCGCCCTTGATCCCGATCTCGGCAAAAACGGCAGCAAGAACAACGTCTATATCGCGCATACATATATGGACGGCGGCAGGGAACACGCCCGCATCGTCCGGTTCCACTATGATCCGCAGACCCGGAAGATTGCCGATCCCAAAGTAATCCTGAGCAACATGCCCGCGGGGGATGACCACAACGGCGGCCGCCTGCGTTTCGGGCCCGACGGCAAGCTCTACTACTCCATCGGGGAGCAGGGGCACAATCAGGGCGCGAACGTCTGCAAGCCCATCGACGCCCAGCGTATTCCCACCAAGGCCGAACTCGACGCGGGCGATCATTCCGCCTATGCGGGCAAGGTACTGCGCCTCAATCCCGACGGCGGCATCCCGGACGACAACCCGGTCATCAACGGCGTCAGGAGCCACGTGTACACCTACGGCCATCGTAACCCGCAGGGGCTTGTGTTTGTGGGTAATCTGCTCTTTGAGGCCGAGCACGGCCCTTCGTCCGACGATGAGATCAATCTCCTCGTGGCGGGCGGCAACTACGGCTGGCCGCACGTCGCCGGGTTCCGGGATGATCAGGGCTACGTATACGGCAACTGGTCGGCGGCCCCTGATTGCGAAAAGCTGGCGAAGAGCTACTTCCCGACCGATATTCCCGCCAGCGTTCCGCAGCAGAAGGAAACCGAGTGGAAGGCCGAGGATTTCCGCGAACCCATCAAGACGTTCTATACCGTGCCGAATTCGTACAACTTCCGCGACGGGCGTTGTGGCGACATGGCCTACCTGTGCTGGCCGACCATCGCGCCGTCGAGCGTCGCCTACTACCCGGCGAACGGCCCGATCCCCGGCTGGGGCAACTCCCTTCTCGTGACCAGCCTCAAGAACGGCGCCCTGTATCGTGTACCCCTCAATGCCGACGGCAAGACCGCGCAGGGCGACGTGACCAAGTACTTCCATACGCCCAACCGCTACCGTTCGGCGCTCGTTTCGCCCGACGGGAAAACCATTTACGTGGCTACCGACGTGCGCGGCAACGCTCTCGGCAACGACGGCAAACCCGTCAACGACATGAAGAACCCCGGTTCGATCATCGCGTTCATCTACGACGCCAAGCAATAATTTCCGGTAAGGAACGGTACGGAGTTCCTGATGGAGGGAAACCTTTCTGGAGAGAGGTTTCCCTCTTTTGGTTTTCTTCACCTTTGCTGTGGCATCCGGCTGATAGGAAAAGCGGAATGGTAGGAACTTTGTCAGCGTGGAAGCTCCGGAAATGTGATGGAGAGAAGGGGAGGCCACAAAGAAGTATTCGCATGGCTCCCTCTTCTTTTTCCTATGAGAGGAGGCTTGGGGCTTTGGTTCCCATATGGTTTTTTTGAACTGTATCTATTTGCTTTACAAGGAAAAAAGTTCACTTCCCGATGGCCCATTCAGCGCCATGCTTCAAGCGGTTCCGTTGGCGGCCTTGCGGTCAAAGGAAACGCGGCTCAGGTTAAGGGTGCTTCCCCTACCAGCGCATGGCTCTCGCCTTGCGGAGCACAGGGGGAAGCGCCCTTGCCAGTATTTCGGGAGAAGCCTCTGGGTGAGGCCCCGCTTCAGGCTTGCTTCGGTTCGGGCGTCCGTTTGCCGCCCAGTTTGCTGGAAAGGCCCATGAACACCGCATAGAAAAACGGGGCGTACAGCACGGTGAGCAACGCCGTCGCCACCATGCCGCCGAAAACGGCCGTCCCCAGATATTGCTGGTTGATCGCGCCCGCTCCCGTGGCCCAGAGCATGGGCAGGGCGCCCACGGCATAGGCCAGCGAGGACATGAGGATGGGCCGGAATCTGACGCTCGCGGCCTTGTGCGCCGCCTGCATGGCGGTCATCCCCTGCTCCCCGTAACGGCGCGCGTACAAGACCAGAATCAGCGCGTTTTTGCTGGACATGGCGATGAGCAGCAGCATCCCGATCTGTACATAAATATTGTTGTCCATGCCGCGCAGCATGATGGCGGCCACGGTGCCGAACAGCGCCAGCGGGATGACCAGCAGCACGCCGAGGGGCAATATCCAGTTGGCATACAGTGCGGCGAGGATCAGGTAGACCAGCAGGATCGCCAGACCGACGGCAATGGCGGCCTGCCCGTGGCTTTTCTCTTCCTGAAAGCTCATCCCCGTCCACTCGTAGCCGAAACCTTGGGGCAGTACCCGCCCGGCGATTTCTTCCATAGCCTTCATGCCGGCGCCCGTGCTGACGCCGGGGGCGGCGCTGCCCTGCATGGATGCGGAAGAGTAGAGGTTATAGCGCGTCACGATGCTCGGCCCGCTGACCTGCTGGACGGAAGCGAAACCCGCCAGCGGCACTTCCTCGCCTTTGCCGTTGGGCACGCGCAGGGACAAAAGGTTGTCCGCCGTGCTGCGGTAGCGTTCGGCGGCCTGCACGCGCACCTGATAATTCTGGTTGTATTTGCTGAAGGTATTGATGTATTGGCCGCCGAACGCCGTTTGTATGGCCGTGAAAAGCTGCGGCAGGGCAATACCTTCCGTCATGGCCTGCGTGCGGTTCACGTTCAGGTAGAGCTTGGGCGTCGAGGCGGAATACAGGGACATGACATGCTCAAGGCGCGGATCTTTCGCCGCCGCTTCCTCGTAGGCCCGGACCGCCGCCTCCAGAGCCTGAGGCCCGCGGCTGGCCCGGTCTTCGATCATCATGTCGAAGCCCCCGGCATTGCCGATGCCCATGATGGGCGGTGGCGGGATGACCATGAATTCCCCTTCGGGGATTTGGCCGAATCCCCGGTAGAGTTCGTCCATGATGGCGTACTGGTTCAGTTTGGTGCCGCGTTTCGCCCAGCTTTCAAAGATCACGAAGGCCGTCACCGCGTTGGGCAGGGCCGCGCCTTCCATCATGGAAAAGCCGCTGATGGTGACCCATGTTTCCACGCCGGGCGTGTTGGCGAACACCTCATCCATACGGCCCGCCAATTCCGAAGTGCGCGGGCTGGCCGCGGCGTCGGGCAGTTGTGCGCTCACAAGGACATACCCCTGATCTTCTTCGGGCAGGAAGCCCTGCGGCAGGGTTATCAGCCCCCAGACGGCAAAGGCGGCGAGGACGCCGTACGTCAGCAGGGCGATGGCGGGCGAGCGCAGGGTGATCCCCACAATGCGCATGGCAAAGCCGTGCAGGGCGTTGTACCCGCGGTTGAAGACCCGGCAAAAGACATTGCCTGTCGTCACGTCGGCCTTGTCTTCCGCGAAATCGGGCCGTTCGCCCTGCGGGGCGTCGAACGAGGCCGGGCGCACGGCTTTTTGCTGGCGGAGCAGCAGGGAACATTCCGTGGGCGTGAGCGAGATGGCGAAAACGGCGCTGAGGAGTGCCGCGCCGCCTATGACCAGCGCGAACTGGCTGTACAGCTGCCCTGTGATGCCGGGGAGCGTGGCCGCCGGGAGGAATACGCTGGCAAAGACGAACATCACCGCCACGATGGAGAGGAACAGATCCCTCATGCCCGCGAGGGCGGCTTCCTGCGGCGTCAGCCCCCGCTCCAGATGGGACATGGTGGCTTCCACAACGATGATCGAGTCGTCCACGATGAGCCCTATCGCCAGCACGAGCGCGAAAAGCGATATCATGTTCACCGAAAAACCGGCGATGTTCAGGAAAACGAACGCCCCCATGAGGGTCACGGGAATGACCACCGCCGGGCCGACCGCCGCCCGGAAGTTCTGGAGGAAGACCAGCACGACCAGCATGACCAGCACAATGGACTTCACAAAGGTCAGATATACTTGCGTCACGGCGATGGAAACGAAGTGCGACGTGTCGAACGGCATTGTCCAGCGCATGTCGGGCGGGAAATCCTTGGACAGTTTTTCCATGGCGCTGCGGATGTTGGCGGCGGTTTCAAGGGCGTTGGCGTCGGGCAGCTGGTAGATGGCGATGAGCGCCGCGTTGTCCCCGCGGATCTGGGACTGCGCCCCGTAGGACTGCGCCCCCATTTCGATTTCGCCCACGTCGCGCAGCCGGATTATCTGGTTGCCGGGCAGCGTCTTGACGATGATGTCGCCGAATGCCGTGGGCGTGTCCAACTGCCCCTGCATGAGCACCGTCAACTGCATGGCCTGCTTGTCGGAATTGGGCCTGCCGCCGACGTTGCCCGCGGCTACCTGGACGTTTTGCTGGCTGATGGCCTGATTGACCTCGTCCACGCTCACGCCGAGGTAGTTGAGCTTGTCGAGATCCAGCCAGATCCGCATGGCGTAGAACCCGGCCCCGAAAGCCTGCACCTGCCCGACCCCCTTCACGCGGGAAAGGACGTTTTCGATTTGCAGGTTCGCGTAGTTGGCCAGAAAAAGGTTGTCGTAGGAGCCGCCGGGGGAATCGAGGGCTATGACCTGCAGGATGGAGGGGGAATGTTTGGTGACCGTGACCCCTTGCTGCTGTACGACCTGCGGCAGCAGCGGGAGCGCGTTGTTGACCAGGTTTTGCAGCAATACCATGGCGATATTGACATCGGTCCCCAGCGCGAAGGTGACGGTGAGAGAATAGGTGCCGTCATCGGCGCTGGTGGAGGACATGTAGATCATGTTTTCCACGCCGTTGACCTGCAATTCTATGGGCGCGCCGACGGTCTTGGCCACGGTTTCCGCGTCCGCGCCGGGATAGCTGGCGGAAACGGCGATCGTCGGCGGGGTGATGTCGGGATACAGCGCTATGGGAAGGCGCGTCAGCGACACGATGCCCAGAATGACCGCAATGATGGCAATGACGTTGGTAAAAATGGGATTTTGGACGAACAGGCGTGTAAACATAGGACATTCCTCATACTGCGGGGGGAGGTGCCGATAGCGTGCGGCGGGGCGTCATTGTGCGGTGTTGGTGACGGCCATGCCCTGCCGGATATGGGCCATGCCGTCATAGATAACCAAG
>OIWU01002539.1_pt1 | contig 15332 bp, 18 predicted proteins | sample 1587711 | NCBI WGS metagenome assembly OIWU01 (sample SAMEA3888909, study PRJEB22519) | human gut metagenome | biome: human gut; feature: human-associated habitat; material: faeces | place: Denmark | collected 2010 | reverse complement strand
TTGCCTGACCGCGAACGAAAAAGATTTCTCGCTTTCGCTCGAAATGACAATATGGAGAAAGCGGCATCCTCGTATCGCAGCCTTCCCCATTGGGGAAGGGGGACCGCACCAGCGGTGCTCGGGTGCTCTCGTAAACGGCGTACTTGAGACGATCTCCCCCGCTCTTTTTCATATCGCTAGAACCCTATCCGGCTCGCTCCGCTCGCCACCTTCCCCTCGAGGGGAAGGCTTTGTTTCGGGGATAGCGCTTTCCCCATCCAACCTCCGCCCCTTCGGGGCACCTCCTTCCATAGGAAGGGGCTCGCGTGGACAACGAGGCGGGGTTGGCTTCCGCAGCAGGTTGAAAAGGAATGGAAAGAGGCGTTTCCTCGTTTCGTCATCCCGAGCGCAGCCGAGGGATCTTTTTCGTTTCCCGTTTCCGTTTTCTTTCGTAATGCTGTCTGCATGAAACACCGTCCTTCCGATTCGCGGGAAGCACGGTGCTTCCCGCTCACCGCTATCCTCACATCCTTTGCCTGACCGCAAACGAAAAAGATTTCTCGCTTTCGCTCGAAATGACAATATGGGGAAAACGGCATCCTCGTATCGTAAGCCTTCCCCACGCGGGGAAGGCTTTGTCCATCGGGGATAGTGCTTTCCCCATCCAACCTCCGCCCCTTTGGGGCATCTCCTTCCACAGGAAGGAGGGCGTGTCCACGCGAGCCCCTTCCCTTGGAAGGGGCTGCCGAGCGCAGCGAGGCGGGGTTGGCTTCCGCAGCAGGTTGAAAAGGAATGGAAAGAGGCGTTTCCTCGTTTCGTCATCCCGAGCGCAGCCGAGGGATCTTTTTCGTTTCCCGTTTCCGTTTTCTTTCGTAATGCTGTCTGCATGAAACACCGTCCTTCCGATTCGCGGGGAGCACGGTGTTTCCCGCTCGCCGCTATCCTCACATCCTTTGCCTGACCGCGAACGAAAAAGATTTCTCGCTTTCGCTCGAAATGACAATATGGGGAAAGCGGCATCCTCGTATCGCCACCTTCCCAAGGTATGATAAAATAGAGAGGAATGAAGGGAGGTGAGCCGATGATGGAAACAACGCCCGACACGTATCTGGCTGGCCGGAGTCCTGCCTATGATGCTGTGGCGAAAAAACTCATCGCGACGAGGAGCATCCTCTCGTGGATCCTCAAGTACTGTGTGAAGGAATTCAAAGACACGGACCTGCAAGAGATCAAGACGCACTGCATCATCGGTACGCCTGAAGTGGCTGAGGTACCGGTGCACCCAGATATGACGAACAGTCTCCGAATCCGCGGGGAAAACGCCGAGGAAAAAACGGTGTCTGAAGGTGTCACGACATTCGACATCCGGTTCCAAGCTGTCACTCCTGGCGGCGATCCGCTGACGCTCATCATCAATGTGGAGGCGCAGCAAAGCTCCGATGTATCCTATCCCATGATCAAGCGGGCGCTCTACTACGGCAGCCGCCTGATTTCCTCGCAGAACGGTGTGGAATTTGACCATTCACACTACGAGAAAATCCGCAAGGTGTACAGCATCTGGCTGTGTATGGATACGCCGCAAGGAAAGAGCGGCATCACCCGCTATGTGACGCAGGAAATCACTGAGTACGGCAGCATCCGTGAGGCGCGCCTCCATTATGACCTGCAACAAATCGTCATGGTCTATATCGGAAATGACCGCCGCCATATCCGAAATCGTCTGCTGCGCATGCTGTATGATTTATTCAAATCCGATGAATCAGCTGCTTATAAGAAAAAAGTCTTGGAAGAAAAGTACCAGATTGAATTGGAAAGTAAAGAAGAAGGGATGGTGGATACTATGTGCGATTTGAGTGTAGGCATATACCGCAGAGGAATGGAACTCGGCGAAAAGAGGGGTGAAATCAGAGGCGAGAAAAAAGGCTGGCAGAATGCCGCCAATGAATTCGTTTTGCGCCTGTTGAAAGCCAAAATGCCTTTATCGTTCATCGTATCCATGTCCAGCTGCAGCGAGGATGAGGTCAGACGGATCGCTGCCAAGGCTCATATCACTTTGACGGAGTGTGCGGAAGCGCACTCATAACAGGCAATCAAAACCCCCGATGCTCTTTCGAGCATCGGGATTTTTTACATGTCTTTCTCTGCGCTGCCTCCGGCCACAATGTCGGTCTTTCCGATGTGCCAGGTGGTATTCACGCGAGCGCGGGCGTCGCTTCCGCTGTCGTTTTTGTAACGGACGCGGGTGTCTCCGCTGATTTCGAGGATGGGCTTTCGCTCCTCTTTCTTTCTCTTTTCGCGGTAGCCCTGCGCTTCGAGTTCGCGGGTGTATTCCTTCTTGAGTCTTGCCATGTCTTCTGTCTGGTCTTTGGCAGGGACGGATTCCAGAATGTTCTTCACGACGCTGGCGATCTCGTAGCGGGTGAGTGTTTTGTCAAAGAAGGCGGTGGTGTAGGCGGGTGCTTTTCCTTCTTCGGTGAGGGTGCGGGCGATCCGGTAGTCCCAGGAGCTTTCCTTCACGATTTCAAAGGAATTCGGAGCATCCCATGGCGAGGCCCATGCGGGCACACACACGATGGTAAGCAGCAGTGTCAGTATGAGTTTCTTCATGGTTTCTCCTTTTTGTCCCCATCCCCTACTCACAGATCTTTCTCTCGATCACTTCGAGCAGGGCATCGCGTCCTTCTCCGGTGAGCGAGGAGTAGGCGAGGGGCAGGGAGGCGGTGGGGAAGAGCTTCTTCATCTGCATGAGGTTCTTTTTGAGGTCGTTGCGGCTGAGTTTATCGCCCTTGGTAGCGATGATCTGGATGGGGATGCCGGCTTTTTTCAGCCAGTCGAAGGCTTTGAGGTCGATGGGGAGTCCCGGGTGTCGAAGGTCGAGCAGCAGACCGATCATGATGAGGCCGGGGGACTTCTTCATATATTCGTCAATGAAGGAGGACCAGCTGTCTTTGTTTTCCTGGCTGGTCTTTGCGAAGCCGTAGCCGGGGAGGTCTACGAGGTACCAGTCCTGTCGCTGTTCTTCTTCGTTCTCTATGCGCCTAGACTGGATGGCGTAGTAGTTGATGGTGCGTGTCTTGCCGGGTTCGCGGCTGACGTAGGCGAGTTTCTTCCTTCCGGTGAGGGAATTGATGAGAGAGGATTTGCCTACGTTTGAACGGCCGATGAAGGCGATCTCTTTCTTGCCGTCCGTCACGTACTGGGAACGGTTCACCGCCGAGGCAAAGTAGGCGGAGGAAAATATATGAAATTTGGTGATGTCTTTGATCTCTGCCATAGGACAGCTCCTTTCTATGGAAGCACCGATCCTGCGATGGAGTCAGCGTTCCTTTAAGAATCACTCATTGGTTTCAGAAAATGGATGCTTAGGGATGCACAGCGGTATTCTCATTTCGCCGACCTCCTCATGTCTGGGAAAGTATGCGGTCAGGTTCAACGGATTCACTAGGGAAGGGAGAAGCGAGAATGTGGAACTGCGTTCCTGACGTATCGTCATTTCGAGCGAAGCCGAGAAATCTTCCTTGCAGACTGATCAACGATATGTACTTGGGAAACGCAAAAACGCAATCCCCGTGCGTCGTTTCCGTGAAAGGGCATGTGGATGCTAACCGCGGTGCCATAGAGATCCCTCGACTACGCTCGGGATGACAATACGGGAAAGGGATAGTCTCGCATGCGTTGCCCCAAGATGGCATTCCAGTCACAAGTCATCCCTAGTCCCTAGTCACTAGTCACCAGTCACTATTTCACCAGCGCATGTTCGAGGACTTCATCGACGTTTTTGACGCAGACGAAGTGGAGCTGATCGCGGACGGATTTGGGAATCTCATCGAGGTCACGTTTGTTCTTTTCCGGGAGGAGGATCTGCTTGATCCCGAACTGGCTGGCAGCAAGCACCTTCTCCTTGAGTCCGCCGATGGGGAGGACTTCGCCGGTAAGGGTGATCTCTCCGGTCATAGCGGTATCGCCTCTGACTTTGCGTCCGGTGTAGGCGCTGGCAAGCGCGGTGGCCATGGTGATACCGGCGGATGGGCCGTCTTTCGGTACGGCACCTTCCGGAAGGTGGATGTGGGTGTCGAGTGTCTCATAGAAGTCTTCGGCGAGTCCGAGTGCTTTGGCGCGGCTTCGGATGTAGGTATAGGCGGTCTCGGCAGATTCTTTCATGACGTCACCGAGCTGTCCGGTCAAGATGAGGTGACCCTTGCCTTTGATGGTGACGGCTTCTGTGTCGAGGACTTCGCCGCCGACGGCGGTCCATGCAAGACCGTTCACGCGGCCGACCATATCGCTGTGTTCTTCGGACATGGGCATGTATTTCACGGGGCCAAGATATTTTTCTATGGTCTTGGCGGTCAGTGTCGGCAGGCTGTCATCGGCGAGAACGATTTTTTTACCGACTTTACGGCAGAGAGCGCCGATGGTGCGTTCAAGATTGCGGACGCCGGCTTCTCTGGTGTAGCTCCGGATGACGCGGCGGAGAAGGGCCGGAGTGAAATTGATGTCTTTCGCTTTGAGGCCGTTTCTTTCTCTCTGGCGGGGCACGAGGTATTTCTTTGCGATCTCCAGCTTTTCTTCTTCGGTGTAGCCGGAGAGCTCGATGAGTTCCATGCGGTCTAAGAGAGCCGGTGGAATGGTGGCGACGGAGTTCGCTGTCGCGAGGAAGAAGACTTTCGAGAAGTCGAAAGGAATGTCGATGTAGTTGTCGTGGAAGGTTTTGTTCTGCTCAGGATCGAGAGCTTCTAAGAGGGCCGAGGCAGGGTCGCCGCGGAAGTCAGAGGAGACTTTGTCGATCTCGTCGAGGAGAATGAGTGGATTCTTCGTCTGTGCCTGATTGATGGCTTCGATGAATCGTCCGGGCATCGCTGCGATGTAGGTGCGGCGATGTCCGCGGATCTCCGCTTCATCATGGACGCCGCCTAAGGCGATACGGGCAAATTTTCTGCCCATGGAGCGTGCGATGGACTGTGCGAGTGATGTCTTGCCGACGCCTGGCGGCCCTACAAAGCAGATGATCGGCGCTTTGGCATCGGGAGCGAGTACACGGACGGCGAGGTATTCGAGGATGCGTTCTTTGATCTTGGTCAGGCCGTAATGGTCTTCGTCAAGGATCTCCTTCGCATGCGAAAGGTCGAGGATGTCTTCGCTTTCCTTGCCCCATGGCAGGTCAAAGACCCAGTCCAGATAGTTCCTGGCGACGGCAGTCTCCGCCATCATCGGCGGCATCGAGGCGAGATGGTCGATCTCCTTCTCGAGCTTTCCCTTCTCTTCTTCGGGGATGGCAGAGGCTTTCAGCTTCTCACGGTATTCTTCCGCTTCCTTCTGCTGACTTACGGTGTCGCCCAAGCGGTCCTGGATGGTCTTCACTTTCGTACGCAGGAAGTAGTCCTGTTGCTCCTTGTCCATCCGCTTTCTGACTTCCTGATTGATGTCGCTTTCCAGCTCGCCGATGGCAACTTCACGATCCACGCACTCGCTGACGATCTTCAGTCGTTCGATGACGCCTAATGTCTCTAAGATCTCCTGCCGCTTCTTCGGCGCCAGCAGGAGCTGCGAGGAGATGAAATCGGCGGTCTCGCCGGGATCATCGATCTGTTTCAGCTGTTTCATCTGGTCTTCCTGCATCCCCTTGCCTGTATTTCTCATCCATTCAAAGAAATTCTTGATGAGCAGACGACGATACGCCTCGGCCTTGAGGGGATCTTCGGTGTATTCCTCTGCATCGTCTACTTCTGCAGAGATGCAGGTCTCTTTCATCTCCGCATGCACCACATGCACACGGGAGACACCTTCCACCAGAATGCGAACGAGACCGCCGGGCAGCTGAAGCATCTGGTTCACTTTCACCACCGTGCCGTATTCGTACAGGTTCGAAAGGTCGATGTCTTCTTTCTTCCCATCCTTCTGCATCACGCAAACAAGGTAGCGGTCACGGCGCATCGCAAGACGTACGGCAGCGACGGATGCATCACGGCCAATGTCGACACTGACCGTCATTTTCGGATAAATAGCAATATCTCTCATTGCTGCGAGCGGCAGAGTGAGAGCTGTATTTTTCTGTGTAGCTTCGTTCATATATAATTCCTCCATAATACACTTTATTATATCATGGATAGATGGAAATTTGTGAATGAGAAATGGATACCGCGCCCCGTCTCCCGCGGGGAAGGCTATGTTTTGGGGATAGCGGCATCCCCATCCAACCTCCGCCCCTTCGGGGCATCTCCTTCCATAGGAAGGAGGGAGTGTCCACGCGAGCCCCTTCCCTTGGAAGGGGCTGACGAGCGCAGCGAGGCGGGGTTGGCTTCCTTTTTTGCGGCGAAGCCGCCTCCTTTTTGCCTTCCCCATCGGGGAAGGGGGACCGCGCAGCGGTGCATAGGGTGCTCTCGCAAACGGCGCACTTGAGACGATTTCCTTCGCTCTTTTTCATACCGCTAGTACCCTATCCGGCTTGCTCCGCTCGCCACCTTCCCCACGCGGGGAAGGGGGACCACGCAGCGGTGCTCGGGTGCTCTCACAAACGGCGCACTTGAGACGATTTCCTTCGCTCTTTTTCATACCGCTAGAACCCTATCCGGCTCGCTCCGCTCGCCACCTTCCCCACGTGGGGAAGGCTTTGTGTCGGAAATAGCGGTATCCCCATATCGCAGCCTTGCATTTTCCTCACTTCGGGCAAAGAGGTATCCCCATAGACTCTCTATTTCTCCTCGAAATCCTCGAGCGTGAAGCCATCGGCATCCTCCACGATCTTCTGCACTTCCGTCTCTGCCATCTCCAGCTTTTTATTGCAGAAGCGTCCGACGTCGACGGCATCGCGGAAAACCTTCAGTGCCTCATCCAGTGGAAGATTTCCCTTTTCCAGCATTGCGACCTACTCCTTCAAGCTCTGCAGACCCTCTTCGAATGACATTTTCTCCGTTTCCATGATCTACCCCCTTTCCTTTTCTATCCCTGATACGACGGAGGAGATCGTCCCATCCGCCACTGTCGTCCTGATCGTGTCTCCCGCTGATACGTCCGATACGCATTGCACGGCTCCGCGCCCCGCCGCGGTCGTGATGGTGTACCCGCGGGAAAGCACTGTCAGCGGGCTCAGCGCCGAGAGCTTCGCCGCAATGAGCGAGAGGCTGTGCTTCTTCGCATCCAGCTCCGCCTCCATCGCCTGCGCGAGCTCCTGCTGCAGACTGTCTGCCAGCTGTGCATTCTCATGGATCTTTTTTTCCAGCAGCTTTGCCGCCTTGTCCAAATAAAAGGCGATGCCATTTCTATACGCCGCCACATCGATGACCGCAAACTCCGCAGCCTGCGAAGGCGTCGCCGCCCGCGCATCAGCAGCAAAGTCTGACAATGTGAAATCCGTCTCATGCCCCACAGCGCTGATGATCGGGATCTTCGATGCCGCGATGGCGCGCACCACCGGCTCCTCATTGAACGCCCACAGATCCTCGATCGATCCGACGCCGCGCCCAACGATCAGAAGATCTGCCAAGTGATTCCGCTGAAAGAAATCGATCGCATGCACGATCTCCCCTGCAGCCTCCTCCCCCTGCACGGACGCCGGATACAAGATGAGCTTCACGCCCTTGTTTCGCCGCCGCGACACCGTGATGATATCATGCACCGCCGCCCCGGAAGGCGACGTGATGATCCCGATCGCCCGCGGCAGACGAGGCAGCGCCTTCTTCCGAGAGGCATCAAAAAGCCCTTCCTTCGTGAGCTTCTCCTTCAGCGCCTCATACGCCTGCATCAGATCCCCGATCCCCTGCCGACGCATCGCACTCACATAGAGCTGGTACACCCCGTCCCTTTCATAGACCGAGATCGAGCCGAGAGCCACGACCTTCTCCCCATTCTGCGGAGTGAAGGGCAGGCGCGCCGCGCTGTTCTTGAACATGACGCACTTCAGCGCCGACTTCTCATCCTTCAGCGTGAAATAGCAATGCCCCGATCCATACCGCTTGAAATTCGATACCTCTCCCAGCACCGGAATATGATGCAGATCGCTCTGCGATTCCAGCAGCTGCTTTACGTACTGATTGACCTCGCTTACCGAAAATCCTTGCTTATCCATACATCTTCTCCTTCGAAAGCGCCTCTGACATCTCGGGGAATGAAGGAAACGCTCCAACCATCTGCGCATACCTTTCCTAAGGAAACACTGATTCAATCGTTGTCAGATTTTACTCTTGAACTTTTATGCATAGCGAGGAATCACCTGACGCGAATAGCGAGCTATGTAAGGAAGGCTATGACGAAGCTATGTATAAAAATTCTTGTAAACGCTGACTCTGCGATTGAATCAGCTTTTCCCTAAGTATTGTAACGCCCCGCGCCCATTCATGCACGCATTTTCATTGCAAGGCTTGGACGCAGAAGACATTCCCATTTTCACGGGCTGCTTTCAGGAAACAAAAAAATCGGACTCCATACGGAGTCCGATCTTCTCGAGCTTTTAGCTTAGCCGCAATTATTTCATTTCTACGGTAGCGCCAGCTGCTTCGAGTTTCTTCTTCATTTCTTCAGCTTCAGCTTTAGCAACGCCGGTCTTTACTTCTTTCGGAGCGCCATCAACGAGTGCTTTAGCGTCTTTCAGGCCGAGGCCGGTGATTTCACGAACGGCTTTGATGACCTGGATCTTCTGAGCGCCAACTTCTTTGAGGATAACGTCGAATTCAGATTTTTCTTCTTCAGCTGCTGCTGCCGGAGCTGCTGCTGCTGCTACAGCTACAGGAGCTGCTGCGGATACGCCGAATTTATCTTCGATAGCTTTTACGAGTTCGGACAGTTCGAGTACAGACATTTCTGCAATGGCATTAAGGATTTCTTCGTTAGTCATTTTTGTTTCCTCCATGGAATAGTTTTATGCGTAGATCTTACGCAGATTCTTTCTGTTTACGCAGTGCTTCGAGAGCATATGCGAGGTTCTGGATGTTGCCGTTGAGGGCACGTGCCAGTCCGGTGATCGGAGCCAGCAGGGTCGCTGCGACCATACCCAGCAGCTGTTCTTTGGACGGCAGGTCTGCCAGTGCCTGAACAGCTTTTGCGTCGATGACTTTGCCGTCGAGGACGCCAGCTTTGACAACGATAGCTTCGCTCTTGGTTTCTTTGAAGAATTCTTTCAGAGCTGCTGCCGGTGCGACCGGATCGTCTTTGCAGGTTGCAAGACCATTCGGGCCAGCGAGCAGATCATCAAGACCTTCCAGACCGAGTTCGTCAGCTGCGATGCGGGTCAGTGTGTTTTTGATAACCTTGTATTCAACACCGTGTGCAAGGAATTTACGACGGAGAAGTGTCGCATTCTTTACGTCCAGTTTGTTGAAGGATACCAGAACTACGCCCTGGGAAGCCAGCTTTTCTTTCATTTCTGCAACGATGGCTTCTTTTTCCGGACGAATTCTAACTTCATACTTTTCTTCGCTCATAGTACACCTCCTCTGCTATGGGATTTTATTATTTATCACGTTAGCTAAAACGACCTCGCATTCCGCGAGGTCGTGTACTGGCTTTGCAGTACTCAGCCTCGGGAGGCGGGCTACGCCCTTTAAAATGTCTTACCGCCGGTCTTAAGCTAAGTGTAAATAGGTAAAATTATGCTTTTGCTGCTACCACTTTGGTGAGGTCGAGGTGGATGCCGCGGCCCATGGTGGAGCTGATGGTGAGGCTCTTCATGTAGACGCCCTTTACAGTGGAAGGACGAGCTTTGAGGATGGTATTGTAGATAGCGAGCAGGTTCTGTTTCAGTTTGTCTTCGTCAAAGGATACTTTGCCGATGATGACCTGGACGTTGCCGGCTTTATCTGTACGATACTGTACCTTGCCGCCTTTGATCTCGTTGACAGCCTTGGTCACATCCATGGTGACGGTGCCAACCTTCGGGTTTGGCATGAGGCCTTTCGGTCCGAGTACACGGCCCAGACGACCTACGACAGCCATCATGTCCGGTGTAGCTACTACGACGTCAAAGTCCATCCAGCCCTGCATGATCTTGTCGGCCAGTTCTTTTCCGCCTACGTAGTCAGCGCCTGCTGCTTTTGCTTCGTCTTCCTTGTGGTCTTTAGCAAATACGAGAACCTTCTTGGATTTGCCGGTGCCTGCAGGAAGTACGGTAGCGCCGCGGAGCTGCTGATCAGCGTATTTCGGGTTGATATTCAGATTGAAAGCAACTTCTACAGTTTCATCGAACTTTGCGGATGCTGCTTCTTTCACAAGCTTTACAGCTTCGTCGATGTCATAGAGCTTATGACTGTCAACGATGGCTGCTGCGGCTTTCTGTTTCTTTGTCAGTTTTGCCATTGTTTCCTCCTATGTGGTCTTTGGGGTTCTACCCTGCCACGAATGGGTCAGTCTTAGTCTACAACTTCGATGCCCATAGAACGAGCTGTGCCTTCGATCAGGCGCATAGCTGCTTCTACAGTGTTAGCGTTCAGGTCTGGCATCTTTGTTTCAGCGATTTCCTTGACCTGTGCTTTGGTGACTTTGCCGACTTTGTTCTTGTTCGGTTCACCAGAAGCCTTTTCGAGTCCGGCTGCTTTCTTCAGAAGAACAGCTGCCGGCGGAGTTTTACAAATAAATGTAAAGCTTCTATCTTCAAAAACGGTAATTTCTACAGGGATGATCAGGCCTACCTGCTTTGCAGTGCGATCGTTGAAATCTTTAACGAAGGCCATGATGTTGACGCCTGCCTGGCCGAGGGCCGGGCCTACTGGCGGTGCTGGGGTAGCTTTGCCAGCTGCGACCTGCAGTTTAACAACTTTAGAGATTTTCTTTGCCATAATGTTACACCTCCTTGTCCTTGTTGGAATGTGGTACTTACGGGCTGTAACGGGCCCTCCCACCGTGGGACGAGCCTAGTTCGAGGCAGTCCCACTGTATATTGAATCACGGAAGTGGTTCAAAAGAACCCGCTTCCAGTTCAATCGTAGTGGTGGTTCCGAAATTGCTGATATCAGCCTTGATCTTGGTCTTGTCCTCAGCGACTTCGAGTACGACAGCAGTGCGGTCTTCGAATACACCCTTGGTGATACGGACGCGATCGCCGGCTTTGACGTCGACGGCTGCTGCTTTCTTTGTATTCATGCCATGAATGATGCGGTCTACTTCTTCGTCAGAAAGCGGGATCGGCTTCGTGGTCGTCCCGACGAATCCGGTGACGCCAGGGGTATTTCTGACGACATACCAGCTTCTGTCATTGACTTCCATCTTGATCAGAAGGTAGCCGGGGAACACTTTGTGAGCAACCACTCTTGTCTTCCCATCTTTTTCTTCTTCTTCATCCTGAAGAGGGAGCAGGATCTCGAGGATCGTATCATCCATGCCCATGGAATGAACTTTGCGGGTCAGGGTATCCTTGACTTTATTTTCATAGCCGGAGTAGGTATGGATGACATACCAGCGGATATCTTTGGAGCCAACGCTCGGAGCGCCGATCTCGGTCGGTGCACTGACTTCGCTCTGTTCTTCTTTTAAGTTTTTGTTTTCAGCTTCGATATCAGACATAGCTCTCCTCCTCTCAGCCTACCGCAGTGACTAATAACTTGGAGAGACCAGCGAATACGAAGTCTACTGCCACGATCAGGAAAGATACGAGGATGACAGACACGATGGTCGCGATGGTATAGTTCAGCATCTGGTTCTTTGTCGGCCAGATGACCTTTTTCATTTCCATCTTTGTTTCCTTGAAGAAACGGCTCCATGCGCTGCTTGCTTCCTGTGCTTTTTCCGTTCTAGTAGCTGTTGTTTTACGCTTCGCCTTGGCCATGCTCGCACCCCAGTTCAATCAGAAAAAATTATTTGGTTTCTTTATGAAGGGTGTGTTTATGGCACCATTTGCAGTATTTCATCAGTTCTACACGTTCGGTAGTGGTCTTTTTGTTCTTGTTCGTACGATAATTGCGGCGCTTGCATTCTGTGCATGCAAGAGTAATTCCTTCACGCATTATTTACACCTCATTCCATCTTTCTTCGGCCGACGGCCAATTAACATGCTTGATAAGTATATCACAAATCACGCTGTCTGTGCAAGTAGAAAATTCGCACTTAAAAAAGCCGGGCCATCCCAGCGTTGATAGTATTGTAGCATAGCAGGGGATCCATTGCAAGGATTTTTATAAGGATTTTAGGAGAAATCAAAGGCCAGGCGAAGCGCCGGGCAGATCCCTCTTTCCCGCGCTTTGGACAATGCCCGGAAAGAAGCCGCTGTGCGGTATTCGGGTACTGCCGCAAACGGTGCAACTGAACCGATCTCCCCTCTGATCTTTCATCTCGCTTCCCCCATCCAACCTCCGCCCCTTCGGGGCACCTCCTTCCATAGGAAGGAGGGAGTGTCCACGCGAGCCCCTTCCCTTGGAAGGGGCTGCCGAGCGCAGCGAGGCGGGGGTGGCTTCCTTTTTTGCGGCGAAGCCGCCTCCTCTTTGCCTTCCCCATTGGGGAAAGGAGACCGCGTCAGCGGTGGATAGGGTGCTCTCGTTTATCCTCGACTTGAGACGCATTTCTCCGCTCTTTTTCATACCGCTAGAACCCTATCCGGCTCGCTTCGCTCGCCACCTTCCCCACGCGGGGAAGGCTGTAATACGGAAATACCGCTTTTCCCATCCAACCTCCGCCCCTTCGGGGCGCCCTCCTTCCATAGGAAGGAGGGTGTATCCACGCAAGCCCCTTCCTTTGGAAGGGGCTGCCGAGCGCAGCGAGGCGGGGGTGGCTTTCTTCTTTTGGCGGCGAAGCCGCCTCCTCTTTGCCTTCCCCATCGGGGAAGGGGGACCGCGCAGCGGTGGATAGGGTGCTCTCGCAAACGGCGTACTTGAGACGATCTCCCCCGCTCTTTTTCATCCCGCTTTCCCCATCCAACCTCCGCCCCTTCGGGGCACCTCCTTCCATAGGAAGGAGGGTGTATCCACGCAAGCCCCTTCCCTTGGAAGGGGCTGCCGAGCGCAGCGAGGCGGGGTTGGCTTCCTTTTTAGCGGCGAAGCCGCCGCTAAAAGTTTGAAAACAGGGATTAGGGATTAGGAGATGCGAGTGACTAGTCACCAGCCACCAATCCCCTGATCTCCTTGGCATACTTGGAAAGCTGCCTTTGGATCCGTTGTTTCTTTCTTGTGATGGACGGGAGGCTGTCGCCGGTGCGGGTGGATATCTCTATGGGCGTCAGCCCCTGCATCCAAAGGAAAAAGACGGGCTTCTGCTTCTTGGTGAGACGGGCGAGGCGGGCGACTTCTTCGAGCGTGGCCTTCGCCTCGCCGTAGTCGTCAAGGGAAGTGCCCTCGGGCTGGTCTTCCAGGGTGAGCTCTTCGTGGTCTTCACGTGTCATTTCCTTGCGGATGCGGTTCATCCGCTGCCATCTGAGACGGGGCGTGATGTAGCCGGCAAAGCTCGGATTCTTCTTCGGGTCGTAGCAGGCGGTCTGTTCTAAAAAATGAAGGATGAGCTCCTGCTCGAGGTCTTCGTAGGAAAGGCCTTGGCAGAAGCTTCGCCGGATGCTTCGGATGAGGGGCTGGTACTGCTTGAGCAGGGCTTCGGCGGCGTCTTTGTCCCCGTGCTGCCAGGCGAGTGCCCGGCAGATGTCTTTCTGATTCTGTTTTTCGTCGAACATATGCGTTCTCTTTCCGGAGCGCGCTCTCTTTTGTATTTCCGGATGTATTCAGAATAGCAGAACATCCATTCTCTTTCCAATCGCCTTCGATGGCTGCAAGCGTCGCATCACGGCATAAGAAATCCGCATAAGCAGAATGGACGTTCTCTTTATGCGGATGAAGCCGAAATACATGTTCGGGCATGTGGAGCTGTTTTTTGGCACAGGGATCATGCTATAATATAATACATATAAAGGAGGTCTTTATCATGAACCATCCATTTCCGCTGAATGAAAAAGAGACAGCGCTGCTCCGCCGGGAAGAGGAACGGCGTGGTATCACGCTCGTCGAATGGCCGAGAAATCCGACGTATAATATGTGCTTTGCCTGCGGGACGGAGAATCCCATCGGTCTGCACCTGCATTTCTTCTCACTGCCACAGGGATGCCTCTCCCTCTTCACCCCCTCACACGAGCATCAGAGCTACAATGACCGCATGCATGGCGGCCTCATCATGACACTGATGGATGAGGTGATGGGTAATTATCTCTTCCTGAAAGACGGTATTCCCGCCTATACAGGCAAGATGGAGAGCCGCTTCCGGCAGCCGATCCTGATCGGAGAAACGGTCCTCATCACCTGCGAGGAGGTCCGCCGGAAAGGGCATCTCATCGTCATGAGCGCGAAGATCACAAAAGAAGACGGGACGATCGCTGCCGAGGCGACGTCACATATGATGCTGGGGATGAAGAAGTGACAGGTGACTGGTGACTAGTATTGCGTTTTCTAAATAACTGGCATTTAAGTCAACTTCCGAATCAAGTGAGGAGTTAGGAGTGAGGAGTGAAGGTACGGCGCATAAAATGAAGAAGCGCCGCGAAGTTTTATATAAATGATGTACAAACTGTTTTATATAATGAAGGGGTATTGGGGCACTATATGAATGGTGTGCCCCTTCCTGCACTTCTCACTTCTCACTAAGTCCAGAAGTTAACAAATCGCTATACTGGTAACTAGTGAGTGGTCACTGGTGACTAGTCATTCATCCCCGAAAGGAGGAGGCCATGAATAGACGAATGCTTGTCGATACCTCGATGCTTTTTGTTTTTCTCCTGCTGCTGGACTACCGCTGCGTCCACAATTTCGGTCACGAGATGTTAGCCCTTGTCTTTACCGCGCTCTTTCTTCTCCACACGATCTGGAATGCGAGGTGGTACCGTGCCCTCTTTCGTGGACGCTGGCCAAAGCAGCGCATCGTCATGACCGGTATCGATCTGCTTCTGCTCTTCCTTTTCCTGGGCGTCATGCTGACGGGGCTCTCCTTCTCGCACACGATGCCGATTTTCAATATCCACCCGCCGCTCTGGGTGCATCGACTGCACCGCATCTTCGGTTTTCTGATGCTCTTTGTGATGGGACTCCATCTCGGCATCCACTGGCAGGGGATCTGGGCGAAGATGAAACGGGCAATGCACATACCGGATACGGCGCTGGCATCCTTGATGAGCCACGCCGCAGCGCTTATCCTTGCGGCAGCGGGTGTGTACAGTTCCTTCCTGTATGCGCTGGGCAGCCGTCTCTTGCTCCTTCCCGTCCGCTCGCTGGCGCGTCCGCCTACGACGCTCTTTCTCTTCCTTGCCTGCCATCTCTCGATCGTGATCCTCTATACGATCATCGGGTACTACGGATGGAAATGGGCGAGCAGAAGGTAGAAGGACCTGCTATCATCACCGATCAAAAAAGGAGCTGTGAAGAAATGAATCCTCATTTCTTCACAGCTCCTTTTTACTTTGC
>OIWU01002535.1_pt1 | contig 15356 bp, 10 predicted proteins | sample 1587711 | NCBI WGS metagenome assembly OIWU01 (sample SAMEA3888909, study PRJEB22519) | human gut metagenome | biome: human gut; feature: human-associated habitat; material: faeces | place: Denmark | collected 2010 | reverse complement strand
CTCCCGTTAGCCAGAACGAAAAATTCGCGGCGCATCTTGGCGCATTCTCATTTGGGAATAGTATAATGCCCCCTGCAAGTGCCTGATGGCATGACAAAACCCCGTCTGATGCTGGATGATGACCAGCGCTCAGGCGGGGCTTTTGTTTGCGGCGAGGTCTACGCCGCAGGGCAGGGGTTTCGCCTCTGCGGAGGCGCGATTCCCCCTGCATCAATAGAGAACGACTTCGGCAGAATCAGACAGCTCGTTCAGCCGCGCGCTCAGCGCCTCACTGCACATGTCCTGATACAGCGTGTACGACAGCGCATCGTGAATCGCATCCGTCATCTCAATCGCGCCGCTTTTGGAATCGCACAGGTAATACAGAATGTGCACCCCCGAGTCGCTGACAATCGGGTCGCTCCAGCAGCCGGGCTGCGCCATGCGCTCACTGAACGCCGCCGCTACAAACTTCTCATCCCACACGACCGAATCACGGTGCACCTGATACCCAACGGTCAGGAAATCCGCATCGTAAAACGCCACGTCGGTGTTGTACTCCGCCATCAGCGTCTGGAAGGATTCGCCCGCGTTGAGCCGCTCGTCAATGGCATCCACCGTCGCCTGAACGCTTTCAAGCCGCGCTTCGTCCGTGTCGCCCTCAGCAGGCAGGAGAATTTGCAGGATGCTGCGGTAGCCCTCCGGCTTGTACCACACTTCTTTGCCGGAATACAGCGCCGTCTCGAATGCCGCGGCGTCGCCCTCGAAGCGCTCCTTGCTTGCCGCCACGTTTGTCTCGTAGGCGGACTGAATCGCGTCTTCCGTCACCGGGTTGTCGCCCAGCAGCACCGTGTAGTAGTTCACCATTGCACGCTGCTTGCGGTAGACGGCAATGTAATCCTCCACCGTCACGCCAAGCGCCTTGGCATAGCTCAAGGCGAAGGAAGACATATCTTCTTCGTCGCTGTAACCGAGTTCAGCGCGCAGGGTCTCACCGACATTTGTCAGCGCCGTCTCATAGGCGGTCTGTCCCTGCGCTTGAATCCAGTTTTCCGTCTCTTCGTCAAAGTCGTAGCAGCCCTTGGCGTGCATGTCCTGCTCGATGAGCATGTCCTGAATCGCGGTGGTCAGCGCAAGGTCTTCGATGTAGGCGGCTTGCGTCTCGTCCGTCTCGTCATACGCGCCGGAAAGCAGCTGCTGGTACTGCGTCAGGTAGGTGACATAGGCACTGTAGCGCAGCTCCTCGCCGTTGACAGTCGCCATCAGCTTATCATCGGTGCTTTCTGCCAATGCGCAGGAAAACAGCAGGAGCAGGGATAGCAGCAGGGCAGTTAAACGATGGATTTTCATGATAAAAACCTCCAATCAAGAAATGCGCCGGAGATGAACAACCGGGAGAGCCGGTTCGCGCGTTCATCTCTGGCGCAAAGGGGGGGATGCGGAGGTCTGGCAGGTTGCAATCCGTCAGACCTCCGCAAATGACTCTTAGTAGCTCAGACCGAAGCCGGAGACGTAGGAGTTGCCGTCGGCATCCTTGTAGATGTAGCTGCCAGACGGAGACTGCGCCAGCACTTCAGGAGCAATGTACTGATCCTTGTCGTAGCCGGGCACGTCATTCGGGGAAGCGCATTCTTCGTAGAGCAGGTTGCCATCCGCGTCGCGGACTTCCGTCAGGGCGATAACAGCCTCGCAGGAAGGCAGGGTCACAGACAGCTTGCCGGTCGGGTTGTAATTGCCGACGATGACGTCCACCTGCGCGCTGTACGCATTGGACAGGGAAGCCGCGGAGGTGGTGTACTGCGCCAGCAGCGCGTCGCAGTAAGGCTCGAGGTTGTCCAGAATCCACGGAGAGGTGCAGACGATGGTCGCGATGACCTTGCCGCCCTTTTCGTGCATCTTGTTCGCAGCCTTCTGCAGCTTCTTGATGCCTTCAACAGTGGTCACGTCAACCATTTCGCCGGTCTTACCCCGACCGCCCGCGCCGAACATAGCCGTCATGGCTGCGTCTGCGCCGCCGCCCAGCTGACGCTGAGCCACTTCAAAGCCGTCCACCAGGCTCAGAACGCCTTCGGTTTCGGAAGCGCCCGCCTTGTTGGTCGCCTTGGGCTGCACATAGAAGTACACAACATCGGCATCATCCATATCCTCGCAGACGGTGAAGCCCTGCTGCACGAACAGCTCGGCCAGCGCCTTGAGGGTCGCTTCGTTTTCACCAGTGCCGGTGTAGGAGGCGATGTAAACCTTGGTGCCCGCGTCCTTGCTCAGCGGCAGCGTGTTCTCATGGTTCTTCATGAGGACGGTCGCCTTCAGGTGGAGGGAATACGCCTGGTCGTGAGCGGTTTCCATGTTGGTGGCGCGCACGACGTCAGCCTGTTCGTAGTCGAGGTACGGGTTCTCGAAGCGGCCCTGCTTGAACAGCGCGGTCGCACGATTGATGTTGGCGCGGTCGAGGTCAGCCTTGTCCAACAGGCCGAATTCAACAGCGGAAACAATGTATTCCGGAGCCAGCTCAGCGCCGATGGCGTCGGTGCCGGCCTTGATCAGCAGCGCGAAACGCTGGATGCTGGTCAGGGATTCCACGCCGTAGGTCTGGGTCAGGGTGATACCGGAGTCGGAGTTCACGAAGCCCTTGAAGCCCATGATGTCACGCAGCAGGGTGGTGATGATTTCGGAGTTGTAAGCAGAAGCAAGCTGCTTGACGTCGATTTCATGGCCACGGTAGGTCTGCGGGACAGAGCGAACATCCGCCGCGTCGCGGGAGTAGCAGGGCATGATTGCGCCCACGCCTGCGTCAACAGCAGCCTGGAAGCCGACCAGCTGGTACTTTTCCAGAGAACCGGCAGTCGGGTACAGACGCCACTGACCCTGAGAGGTGTGAGACTCAAAGCCGTTTTCGGCAGCGCCGTCACCGGGGAAGTGCTTCGCAGACAGCACGACGGACTTCTCGTTCACGCCGTCCTTGCCATACTGATAGCCGTCCACCAGCGCGGTGATGATGCCGGCGGTAACGTCGGGACGCTCGCCGTAAGTGCCGCTGTTCCGAGGCCAGCGGGGATCGGTCACCAGGTCGATCTGCGGGCCATACATGAAGATGATGCCCTGCGAACGCCACATCTGGCGGTCAACCTCGGCATAATCCTTGATGGCGTCGTAGTTGCCGTCGCCCAGCACCGCTGCCGCCATGCCCAGAGAATCCGGGAAGCCGGCGGAAATCGGGTTGGAGATCAGCGTCACCGGGATTGCAGGCGTACCCGCCTTGGCGGAATCCCATTCAGCAAACGCAGTGGTCACGTTGTTGTACAGCGCAACAACAGAAGCGTCGTAGTTCAGACCGCCGCGGTACACGCCCGCGCGAATCTTGCCAATGGACATCACCTGATCGTCCAGGCTGGCGAACGAAGAGGAAGCCGAATTCAACATAATCAGGCTCTTCGTGGTTTCGCCTTCGGGGATGACGGTCATAACCTTGGCGGGATTGATGGTGCCGTCTTCATTCTTGACATCCGCAAGCGTCTTGGAACCGGGCATAACCATCAGGGCGTTCAGGACGAAACCAGCCTGTTCGGTCAGCGTCATCTTCGTAACCATGTCCGCGGCGCGTTCTTCCGCCGGCAGACGCCAGTCTTCGAACGCGTCCAGCTCGTGGTCGTTGTCAGAATCCTTGAAGTACAGGCCATCCTGCTGGATGACACCGACGGTCGTCACGCCGATGGTCGGGCCATTCTCGTTCTGATAGAACGCAGGCTCAAGGTAGGTCTTGGTGGGGTCAACTTCTTCCGCGTTGTAGGGAGCAGGAATGTAGGTTGCTTTGGGCGCCGTTTCCGCCATTGCGGGAATCGCAGACAGCAGCATCGACGCTGCAACCGCCAAGCTCAGAATCCGTTTCATGCTGAGGGTTCTCCTTTTCCGTTTTCTCTTCCTCATGCTGCGCGAAACATGAGGTGCTGGTAATATAATAGCATAAAAATCGCCAGATTGGAAGGGGCTTGTCTTGAATGCCTGTACCCCCGTCGCAACCGTGTGGACGTTCCGTTCACGACGAAAATATGTCGCGAACGGCAACTTTTTGCCCTATTTGGGAGGAAAATGAGAGAAAAGCGCAAAATCACGAATGGCATATACTGGAACTGATGGCAGGTTATGAAATGCACCGTATCTCCTTCCCGGCAAGTCCGCGGGCGCAATTCAGCCTGCAAAAAAAATCAGCACCGAGAAAAAATCCTCAATGCTGATGGGCAGCGCACTAATGTGCAGCGTGCTGGAAAGAGCGGGTTGATGGCGCAAAGGTTGGGAATTTGTCTTACTGGTTCTGCGTGCTAACGCGGGAAGCGCCGCTTCCCTCCGGCGGGTGCAGAACTACCGTCAGCTTAAAAATGCCATTTTCCGCAACCACTGTCGCTATGCCGTCATACTTTTCAGCAATTGCCTGAATTGACCGCAAGCCAAAACCATGTCCCGTGCCGGCCTTGGTCGTCACCGGCATATCATCCACCATGTTCAGCGGCACTTCATAGCTGTTTTCCACATGCAGCACCACCATGCCGTTCATGGCGTTTGCTTTGAGCGAAATCACCCGCTTCTCATGGTCGGTCACCTTGTTGCAGCCCTCCAAGGCGTTGTCCAGCGCATTGCCGAAGAGCGAAAACAGCTCCATTTCCGACATGAAGCCGAAAATCGACCCGTCAATCAGGTACGAGAACTTTACTCCGCACGTTGAGCAGAGGATGTTCTTCTCCGTCAGCACAATGTTGATGGTCTCGTTGCCGCACTCAACAACCGTGCCGTACTCGATGATGGAGTCCTCCAAGCGGTCAATGTACTTGTCGAAACTCTCTTTGCCTGCTTTCGAGCGGATGGTGGCGATTTGGTGCTTCAGGTCGTGGCACTTGATTTGCAGGGACGTGATACCGTCGCGGCTCATCTGGTAATACTGCATCTTGTTGGCAATGAACTTCTGCATTTCCTCGTTGTCCTGCCGATAGCGGGCAAGGTCGGCAATGGTGATCAAGATAATGTAGTTTGTTGCAGTATAGAGCAGGGCGCAGAGATAGAACATGAAAGACGAATCCGGCCCCGAGGTGAACACATGCCCGCAATATTCCAGCACTATTTGAAAAAGCAGGAAAACGGCGACCGAAGCCCGGACAATGCGGGAAGCCTCATTGAGCGGCGGATTGCTGTGAATCAGCCGCTTATAGAGCAAAGAAGCGGCTGCGCACACGGCGATATACACCAGATACGACACAAGGGCGCCGGAAACACTGTAACGTGACCAGACCGACGCGATACCCGTCATCCCAAATGCCGCTGCGAAAACCTTGAATGTGTTCCATGCGAGCTTGAAAATCGTCAGCGCAAGCAGTCCCATGTAGCACGATTCGGAGAGGGTTGTGTGGTAACAGAAGGTATATGTGCCCCAATAGAGCAGACTCATGACCAACAGGTGCAGGCTGTACCCGATGCCCTGCGCGACGGTTGTTGTCAGGCAGAGGTCAATCCAGTAGCGCGTCAACCAGCTGACGGCGCACAGCGCGATGAAACTGACAAGGATGCGCACGGGGAAATAGGGCTTCTTATGTCCGTTTCCCATCGTCATCAGCAGCAGAAAAAACACCAGCGCCGTGGAGACGCGGTGGTCAATCGTCGAAATCCACCAGGAGTCATGCAGCATGTTCATAGGTTTTCCCCCAGAAAGTTCGAGAAATGCTGCAAAATCTCTTTGCGGTGCGATTTGGAAATGGAAATCTGCGTGCCATCGACAACGAGAAAATCATTGTTGATATTTGACACATAGCGCAGGTTGACGACATACGAGCGGTTGCACATGATGAATCGCTTCGGGTCGAGCCGCTTCATCACGTCGGAGAGCCGTCCGCGGATGTCGTAATTCCCCTTGGTGGTGTGATAAACCAAATTGTGGTCAAACACTTCGACATAGATAATATCGTTGGTAGATAGGCTGACAATACCGTCGGAAGTCTTGAGCGCGAATGCCGCATTCGACACGCCCTCCAGCCGCTTCATTGCTTTATCCAGCACATAATTGATGGAGCCTTGGTCAGCCGGCTTGACGATGAAATCCAGCGCATCCACCTCGTAGCCCTTGATGGCGAGCTGCGCCATGTGGGTGACGAAAATCAGCACGGAATCGGTGTTGATTTTGCGCATGATGCGCGCCACTTCCAGCCCGTCCAGCTTATCCATGCGGATATCCATAAACACGATGTCGTGGTTCTCGGTGCTGCGGATGAAATCCAGCGCGCCGTTGAAGACGTGAATCATATACGCCTGACGGTTCTGCTGGAAGTAGGTATCGACAAGCGCCTTAAGCGCGCTGGAATCGCTGCGTTCATCATCGACGATGGCAATTAGGAGCATTCGTCTCGCCTCCCCCTTGCGTGAAATATTCTGAAGCCATTATAGCATGGTTTCGGGGTTTGGACAAGTCGGAATATGCGGAAATTCCTGCTTTTCCGCTGATTTGCAGGGGTTTCACCTCTGCGCAGCAAAAGGGCACACAGCTTTTCGCCATGTGCCCCGAAAATCCTCAGGGAATTCCCGAAGAAGGAATCGAATTACTTCTTCGCGCCCTTCTTCTTGCCATCCAGCACGACCAGCACAAACGCCACCGCCGTCAGCGCGCCCAGTGCCCACTGCGCAATGTTCAGCGTCAGCTGCCACCACGTCGCTTCGCGTACCACGCGCGTGTACTGGCTGATGCCGTCCATGCCGCGCGAGTTCACAACCGTGTTCAGCACACGCTTTGCGGACGTGCGCAGCGCCTGCGCCACCATCGGGTTCGCCTTCGCGCCGTCAGGGCCGTAGTCCTTCAATTCGCTGATGTCTTCGCCCACGAAGTTGTCCGGCAGGTCGTTGCCCGCGACAATCTCGTTCACCTTCACCATGTAGGTGCCGTCGTACATGTCCGTGACCGCGAAGCCGCTCATGCCCGCTTCGCCGCGCAGCCAGTCCGTCAGCAGTTCGGTGTACGCGCCTGCCCAAATGGCGCCCAGACGGTTGAACGCCGTCATCACGCACTGTGCGTTCGCCTGAATAATCGGCAGCTCGAAGGCGCGCAGGTAGATTTCGCGCAGCGCCTGCTCGTTGCACCAGGTGCCGATGCCCGCGCGGTTGTTCTCCTGATCGTTCAGGACGAAGTGCTTGTTGTAGACGTACACGCCCTTGCTCTGGATGCCCACGGTCTCCCGTGCGTCAATCAGACCCGTCAGGATGCCGTCCTCGGAGTAATACTCAAACACGCGGCCAGAATAGGGGGAGCGGTGGATGTTCAGACCCGTGCCGTACAGACCCGCGTAGCCTGCCCACATGGCGTCCTCGCCGATCAGTTCGCCGACTTCCTGCACCAGCTGGCTGTTCATCGTCGCGGCGATGATGCCGTTGCAGGGGTAGCAGGTACCCTTCATGTTCTTGTCGGGGTCGTTCGTCTGCACTGCGTAGCCGTTAGAACCGACGGAGTATTTCTGCGTCACGCCGGACGGGCCGTTGTGGTCAACCGTCTCCGGCTTGCCGATTTCGTTGATAGCAATCGTCATGCGCAGACCGTTGGCGCAGATTTTCGCCAGCTGGTCGAACGTCAGCTGATCCATGAAGGTTTCCCACTGCGGGTCGTCCGCGTCGACGCCGCGCATGTTGATGAGCTGCAGATCCGCCTGCTTGCCGAACACCGGCCATTTGTAGCCGTCAGCGGAAGGAAGGTCGCTGTCGGTCAGCACCGTGTCGTCGAAGAGCTGCTGGGTCATCGCCAGCTTCACCGCGCCGGGCGTCACCGTGCCTTCCCAGTTGCTGCGGGAGTAGTACGTCACCGTGTTGTCGCCGCTGCCCTCGTAGCGGTTCACGTCTGCCGCCGCGAACAGGGAGGTGACATCGTTGCCCGTGCCGTACGCCTTGGCGTAGGTCGTCGCGTCGAAGGAGTAGGTTGCCGTGTAAACCATCGAAGCGTCGCCGTCTGCGGTCATGCCGTCGGCGGTCGTCTTGCCCTTCACGGTCAGGATGTTGTTTGCCGCCGCGTGCGCGTCATCGGCAATCGTCAGGTAATGCGCGCCTTCTTCCAGAATATACACGCCCGTGTTGTAAGCGTCGTAGCTGGTCAGGAAGTATTCCGGCACGGAGACGGTCACCGTTTCGCTCTCGCCCGGCTGGAGCAGCTTCGTCTTCGAGAAGCCCACAAACTCCACCGCGGGCTTTTCAATGTGATTCTGCACGTCGTAGTCGGTATAGGGCTTGCACCGCCTTCTTGCCTGCCTTGTCGCCCGTGTTGGTAACGGTGACAGTCAGCTGATACTCGGTCTTCAGCCCATCGCCGACCTTCTGCACCTGCATATCGGAGAAAGCGAAGTTCGTGTAGCTCAGCCCGTAGCCGAAGGGGTACGCGACGACGTTATTGTACTGGAAGTTGCCCGCGTTCGGCGTGCCCAGCACAACGTCCTCATAGCGCGTTTCGGTGTACTTGTAGCCCAGATACACGCCTTCCTGATAGACCACATAGTGGTTGTAGCTGTTGGCGTTGGCGGGATAGGTGTACTTCTCCTGACCCTCATAGGTGTAGACACCGAAGTTGTTCTGCACCGGGTCAAGCTGATTGTCCTTCCACCAAGTGTCCGGCAGCGAGCCCGACGGGTTCACCGCGCCGGAAAGCACGTCGCCCAAGGCGTACAGACCCGTCTGACCGACCGAGCCGACCCACAGCACCGCGTCCACGCCGTAATCCTCTTCATCCGCGAACGCCATGGAAACGGGGTTCGCACTGTTGACGATGACGGTGATAGAGCGGATATTGCCGTCGTCCTTCATGCCCTTCAGGCCTTCCAGAACGCTCAGCTCGGCCTCGTTGAGGTGCAGGTAGTCGCCGCTCTCCTCGAACGTGTCCTCGATGCCGGCGCCGACGTCGTTGCCCTCGCCGCCCACGCGGCCGATGACGTACACCACGTCTTCACCCTGTCCCAGGGTATCGTCATGGTTCTTTTTGACCTGCTTCCACTTGACTTCGCCGATTTCGTGGCCGTTGCGCTTCTTTTCCTCGCTCACATACCAGTTCAGCAGGGGCTTGTCCACCACGTCGAAGCCCGCGCCGGTCAGCACATCGAGGTAGTTCGGGGCGCCGTCCGCGTCCACCGCGCCGGAGCCCGTACCACCGTAGACGGGATCCATCGCCGTCACGCCGACGAGGGACACCTTTGCGCCCGCGGCGAGCGGCAGGACGCTGTTCTCATTCTTCATCAGCACAATGCCTTCGCCCTCGACCTCGCGAACCTTCGCGTTGCCGGCGGCTTTCAGTTCGGCCAGCGTGCTGTACTTGCTGTCATAGTAGCGGACGTAGCCCTCTTCGGTCACGCCGTCCGGGAGATTGGTAACGATTTTGGTGCTGCTCGTGCCGAGGAAGGAGTTGAGCTGCACTTCGCACTCGTTGGCGATGATACTGCCCGTGACAACCAGCGCCGTCAGGCACGCCGTGACATTCAGGAACACTTTTTTCAGCGTCCGATGCTTGGAGGTAGATTTCATAAGAATCGGGTTCTCCTTTCAAATGACGTTTATTGACACACGAAAAAACGCCCTGTGAGTGAATGTCAAATCACAGCGCCAATGCGGTGGCGGAGACTCTTGCGCCGGGGAAACATCGGGGGAATCAATGCGCGTAGTTGACCGCCCTGTGTCCGCCCGGCCACATTCTATCCTTATTCTATATCAAAACGGCACAAAAGTGAAGAACGTTTGTCGCACAAAGGAACACAAGCGTCGCAAGAACAAAAGATACCCAAATACGGCGTATTTTATGCCGTAAACGGAATACAACTGACACGAATTGACATGAATGTGACGCGAGAGCGCGTTTTTTTGTCTTTTCCCAATTCGCGCGGCGCGGAAACGATTTGCAACGATGGTCAAAATATGACATAATATTTCTATCCCAACGTGTGCCGTTCAGAGGCTGATGAGGAAATGCGGTTCCTCCCAGCGGAGGCGGCAAAGGTTCGTTTGGCTGCGCGGTGATGCAACAATCCCTATGCGAATAGGGCAATGGCTGCACCGTTTCTTTGCGGTGCAAAAAAATCAGGAAATCCCCTTGACAGGGCAGAAACCGGGCGAAGGCAGAAGTCGGCGTGTTCCCGGTTGATGAAAGGAGTTCATTTTCCATGAGCAATTCTACCAAGAAGGGCTTTGGCGTTTATGCGACGCTCGTCTCCGCGGTGCTGGCGATTGCGGCGGCGGTCATCTATCAGGTGATTGGCGGCAAGTTCGGCGCGACGCAGCGCGTGTGCTATGACCAGTGGGTTGTGCTGCTGCTTATCGGCGGCGGCGTGGTATCCGGCGCGCTGGTGGGGCTGAAGAAGTACGGTGTGGCGAGCGCGATTGCCGCGTTTGCGCCGTTTGCCGCCATCTGCTTCTTTGCGCACAAGTGCTACTGGTATGTTACCGACGTGTTTGTGGCGATTGACGAAAAGGGCTTTGACCCGAATTTCCTCTGGTTTGCCGGACTGGCGCTGGGCGCGTTCATCATCGGCGAAATCGCTGTGTACACTCGCAAAGAGAAGGCTGCGTAATCCTTCGCTCCACCCGCATGGGCGGAGCCTTTTGCGTCTTTCTTGATTCTCCCAAGGAGGTTCCGACATGCGACACATCATTGAACTCAAGGACGGCTGGCAGTTCACGAATCTGGACGGTCAGACGAGCGAAGTCTCCATTCCGCACACATGGAACGCCATCGACGGGCAGGACGGCGGCGACGACTACAAGCGCGGCACATGCACTTACACGCTGGCGCTTCAAAAGCCTGCATTCGACCCGGACACGCAGGAAGTGTGGATTGAATTTGACGGCGTGAATGCCTCTGCGCAGGTCAGCCTGAACGGGCAGGACGTGTGCAGCCACGACGGCGGCTACTCCACGTTCCGCGCGAACCTGACCGGGCTGCTGGCGGACGAGAACGAGCTGGTTGTCAAGGCGGACAACAGCAAGAACGACCGCGTGTATCCGCAGATGGCGGACTTCACGTTCTACGGCGGCATCTACCGCATGGTTCGTCTGCTGGTGGTGAACAAGGCACATTTCGCGCTGGATTACCTCGGTTCGTCCGGCATCCGCGTGACGGCGACGCCCGAAGGCGCGGGCGCGAAGGTGCGCGTACAGAGCCGGGTGACGGCGGGCGACGTGGTCGTGACGCTTATTGACCGCAAGGGGCGCGTCGTTGGCACGGGCACGGGGCTGGACACGACCATCGAGATGGCGAAGGCGCGCCGCTGGCATGGCGTGGAAGATCCCTACCTTTATACTGCGCGCTGTGAAGTCACGGTGGACGGCAGCGTCACCGATCGGCTGGAAATTCCCTTCGGCGTTCGCTCCTTCCGCGTGGACGAAAAGCACGGCTTCATCCTCAACGATGAACCGTATGACCTGCACGGCGTGAGCCGCCACCAGGATCGCAAGGGCATCGGCAACGCGATCACGCGCGAGATGCACGACGAGGATATGGCGCTCATCCGCGAAATTGGCGCGACGACGCTGCGGCTGGCGCACTACCAGCACGACCAGTATTTCTACGACCTCTGCGACCGCAACGGCCTGATTGTCTGGGCGGAAATCCCCTACATCAGCAAGCACATGCCCAACGGCCGCGCGAACACCATCAGCCAGATGGAAGAGCTGATTGAGCAGAACTACAATCATGCGTCCATCGTCTGCTGGGGCGTGTCGAACGAAATCACCATCGCGACGAAGGACAAGCAGGACATGCTGGACAACCACCGCCTTCTCAACGACATGATTCATCAAACAGACCCGACCCGCTTCACCACGCTGGCGTGCTACGCGATGTGCGGCCCGTTCAACAAGGTTGCGCACATCACCGACGTCGTCAGCTGGAACCTGTATCTGGGCTGGTATGTGCCGGGGCTGTTCCTCAATGACCTGTGGATTGGCTTCTGGCACCTGTGCTACCCCAAGCGCCTGCTGGGGTACAGCGAGTACGGCGCAGAGGGGATGCCGAACCTGCATTCCGATCATCCGCGCCGCAACGATCACACCGAGGAGTATCAGGCGGTGTACCACGAGTACATGCTGCGGTGCTTCCGGCGGCATCCGTGGATGTGGGCGAACCACGTCTGGAACATGTTCGACTTCGCGGCGGACGCGCGCGATCAGGGCGGCGAGCCGGGCATGAACCACAAGGGGCTTGTCACCTTTGACCGCAAGACGAAGAAGGACAGCTTCTACCTCTACAAGGCATGGTGGAGCAGCGACCGCTTTGTGCACATCTGCTCCAAGCGCTTTGTCGACCGCTGCGGCAAAAAGACGACCATCAAGGTCTACTCCACCGACGACACCGTGACGCTGATGGTCAACGGCAAGACGGTCGGCAAAAAGACCAGCAGCGACCATGTTTTCACGTTCACCGTGCCGCTTGACGGCGATTTGGACGTCGAAGCATTCTCGGGCCTTAAGAAAGACACGGCGCACTTCCACAAGGTGGACAAGCCGAACCCGGCGTACAAGCTCGTGAAGAATAAGAATGCCCAGAAGTCGAACTGGGTGGATAACTAAGGAGGTCACAAGAGCATGTCCAACACGACCGCGAAAAATGACGGCGTGAACCGCGCAAAACTGTATCAGCTGGCGCTCTTCCCGCTCAACAACGGCGCAACCAATGTGTACTTTGTCCTGATTCTGTCGTATGTGGCGCAGTTTGGCTCCAGCATCCTGCAGTTAGGGTTGTATGCCTCCCTGATGGTTACGATTATGCGCATCTGCGACGCCATTACCGACCCGATTATTGGCGCGCTGATGGATCGCACCAGCACCCGCTGGGGCAAGTTCCGCCCGTTCATGGTAATCGGCTCGGTCATCATGGCGATTTCCGTTATCTGCCTGTACATCCTGCTTCCGCTCGTTCCGGAAACGATGATGGCGATGCGCTACATCCTGTTTACGCTGATTTACTTCGTCTGGGTCATCGGCTACACGTTCCAGACCAGCGTTACCCGCGCCGGTCAGACTGTGCTGACGAACGACCCGAATCAGCGTCCGATGTTCACCATCTTCAACACCATCGGCTCGATGCTGGGCATGGGCGTGATGCAGTTCCTGATTCCGCTGATTAAGAATGCGTATAACATCCTTGATGAGAGCGGCGCAGTCGTTGTATCCGGCTACGCGCGTCCGGAACTGTATGCGATTATTACCCCCATCGGCATCGGCGTGTCCGTTCTGCTGACGATTCTGGCGATTATCGGCATTGCCGAGAAGGATCGCCCGGAATACTACGGCATTGGCGGCAGCAAGCAGGCGAAGGTCAAGCTGTCCGAGTACATGGAAATTATCCGCAACAACAAGCCGATGAAGCGCTTGATGGTTGCGGGCGCGGGCTGCAAGCTGGCGCTGGCGATTGCCACGAACACCACCGTGCTGCTGGCGCTCTACGGCATCCTGATGGGCAACTATGACAGCCTGTATCTGCCGATGATGATTCTGGGCTATGTTTTCGCGGTGCCGTTCTTCCTGCTCAGTGTTCGCACGAGCCAGAAGAAGGGACAGAAGGCCTCTTTGCAGAAGTACGTCGGCATTGCGCTGGTTTGCTACATCGGCGTGCTGGCGCTGCTCATTGTCAGCAGCGTAAGCAACCCGAACCTGCTGCTGAGTTTCCCCTATAATGGCGGCGGCGCCATCAACCTCTACACGGTGCTGTTTATCCTCTGCTTCGGCATTGGCTACGGCGCGTACTACGCCACGGCGGATATGCCGATTCCGATGGTTGCGGACTGCTCCGACTACGAGACGTACCGCTCCGGCAAGTACATCCCCGGCATCATGGGTACGCTGTTCTCTCTGGTGGATAAGCTGGTTTCTTCTCTCGCGCAGACGCTGGTGGCGCTTATCTTCCTGTGGTGCGCGGGCTTGAGCGAGCTGCCGACCGACGCGACGCCCTATTCTACGGGCATCAAGGTCGCTGTCATCATCATGTTCTGCGTCATTCCGATGCTGGCATGGGCGGCGACGCTGTGGGCGATGAAGGGCTACAGCCTGACCGGTGCGAAGATGAAGGAAATTCAGGCGGTCAACCGTGCGCGTAAAGCGGCGGTCAATGATGGCATGACGCTCGAACAGGCGATGGACACCATCAAGACCACCGAAGACGCCGAGAAATACCAGACCACAGGCGGAAAAACCGCGGCAATGTAAGGAGGACATCCACCCATGAAAAGCTCTTTCCGCTGGTACGGGGACAGCGACCCGGTGACGCTGGATATGATTCGCCAGATTCCCGGTATGCGCTCCATCGTCTCCGCCGTCTATGATGTGAAGCCCGGCGAGGTGTGGCCGGAAGAATCCATCAAGCATTTGGTGGATGAGTGCGCGGCGCACGGGCTGATTTTCGATGTCGTCGAGTCCATCCCGGTGACGGAGGAAATCAAGCTCGGCAGACCGGAACGCGACCGCCACATTGCGAACTACTGCGAATCCATCCGCCGCTGCGCCAAGTACGGCATCAAGTGCGTGACGTACAACTTCATGCCCGTCTTTGACTGGACGCGCACGCAGCTGGACAAGAAAGCCGCTGACGGCTCGACCAGCCTCGTCATGTACTGGGATCAGATGAAGGGACTTGACCCGCTCAAGGACGACATTCACTTGCCCGGCTGGGATTCCAGCTACACGCAGGACGAGGTTCGCGACCTCATCCGCGCGTATGGCGAACTGGGCGAAGAAGGACTGTGGCAGAACATCGAGTATTTCTTGAAGCGCGTGATTCCCGTCGCGGAGGAATGCGGCGTGGTGATGGCGCTGCACCCCGATGATCCGCCGTACCCGATTTTCGGTCTGCCGCGCGTCATTACCTGCGAAGAAAACATCGACCGGTACCTGGCGATTGTGGACAGCCCCGCAAACACGATGTGCCTGTGCACCGGCTCGCTCGGCTGCTCGCCCAAGAACGACATTCCGAAGCTGGTGCGCAAGTATTCGGCGATGAAGCGCATCGGGTTCATGCACATCCGCAACGTGAAGATTCTGCCGGACACCTCCTTTGAGGAGAGCGGCCACCTGACGAAGAACGGCAGCCTGGACATGAATGCGATTGTGAAGGCGCTGGTGGAAACGGGCTTCGACGGCTACTTCCGTCCCGACCACGGGCGAATGATCTGGAGCGAAGTCGGCAGCAGCGCCAAGCCGGGCTACGGTCTGTACGACCGTGCGCTGGGCAGCGCGTATATCAATGGGCTGATTGAAGCCAACGGCGGGACAATCGAGTAACGCAGGGGCGCGTGCCTGCGCCGAAGGAGTCCAGATGGCGATTGGAAAGTCCTCTGAAAGCAGCACGCGAAACCAGTATGCAGAAGTTACCAACTCAATCGCGCGAAAGGGTC
>OIWU01002534.1_pt1 | contig 15356 bp, 9 predicted proteins | sample 1587711 | NCBI WGS metagenome assembly OIWU01 (sample SAMEA3888909, study PRJEB22519) | human gut metagenome | biome: human gut; feature: human-associated habitat; material: faeces | place: Denmark | collected 2010 | reverse complement strand
CACTGTGACGGGCGTGGAAAGGCTGACGAACCAGACGCTCTACCGCTATTACAGCGAGCTTCTTGCCACGGCGCGCATCGAGCTGTTCTACTGCGGCAGCGCGGACTGCGCGCGCGTGGAGGGGGCGCTGGACCGTGCGCTGGCAGCGCTCCCGCGCGAGCGGGTCGCCGAGCCTGCGGTCGCTGAGCGTGTGGGCGCGCCCGAAACGGTGCGCGAGATCACGGAGACGATGGACGTGACGCAGGCGAAGCTCGCCATGGGCTACCGCGCCGCGAGCGAGGACTCGCCCGCGCTGCTGCTGGCGAACCTCATCTTCGGCGGCTACTCCAACTCCAAGCTGTTTCTGAACGTGCGCGAGAAGCTCTCGCTGTGCTACTATGCCTCGTCCGGCTACCACCGGTCCAAGGGCATCATTACGGTGTCGAGCGGCATTGAGGCGCAAAATTACGAGGTCGCGCGGCGCGAGATCGCCGCGCAGCTCGAGGCCGTGCAGAACGGTGACTTCGAACCGTGGGAGCTGGAGGGCGCGCGGAGCTGTATGCTCTCCTCGCTCCGCTCGCGCGAGGACAGCGCGGGCCGGCTGGAGGAATACTATCTCGGACAGGCTGCGACGGGGCTGTGGGAGGATACCGACGCGCTGATCGCGCAGCTCGAGGCCGTCACGCCTGAGCGCGTCGCCGAGGCGGCGCGGAGCATCCGGCTCGACACGGTCTATTTCCTCACCGGAAAGGAGGGCGCGGCGCAATGAAGTGGAACGAAACGAATTATCCCCGCATCGGCGAAACGGTGCTGCGGACCACGCTGCCGAACGGACTGACCGTCGCCGTTGTGCCCAAGCCGCTCTACCGCAAGCGCTACGCCTTTTTCACCACGCGCTACGGCGGCATGGATATGCGCTTCCGGCTCGACGGCGTGTGGCACGATACACCCGCTGGCATCGCGCACTATCTGGAGCACAAGATGTTCGACACCGAGGACGGCAACGCTTTGCAGGTTCTGAGCCAGAACGGCGCGGAGCCGAACGCCTTCACCTCCAACGCGACGACCGCCTATTACTTCGACTGCACGGAGCACTTTGAGGAGAATCTGAGGATCCTGCTCTCGTTCGTCTCCGTCCCCTACTTCACGCAGGAGAGCGTGGACAAGGAGCGCGGCATCATCGGTCAGGAGATCCGCATGGTGGAGGACACGCCCGACTGGAGGGTCTACACCAACCTGCTCGAGTGCCTGTACCACTCCTCCCCCGCCCGCGTCGCCATCGCCGGTACAGTGGAGAGCATTGCGGAGATCACGCCCGAAACGCTCTATGCCTGCCACAAGGCGTTCTACGACCCGGCGAACATGATGCTGTGCGTCGTCGGCGACGTGAAGCCCGACGAGATCGCCGCCATCGCGGAGGAGGTCCTGCCGGAAAGCCGGGGCGAGGTCATCGAGCGCGACTACGGGCAGGAGGATATGCGCGTTGTCGAGAAGTGCCGCCGCGAGGCGATGGAGGTCTCGATGCCGCAGTTCCTCGTCGGCTTCAAGTGCCCTCCCGCGGCGGACGGCGCGGCGCTGATGCGGCAGGATATCATCGCGGACATCGCCTGCGACATCCTGCTCGGCGATTCCTCGCCGCTCTACCAGCGGCTCTACGACAAGGGGCTCATCAACGGCAGCTTCGGCGGCGGCTTCGACCAGCTGCCCGGCATCGCCTATCTCTACGCGGGCGGCGACAGCGATGCGCCCGAGACGGTCGTGCGCGCCATTCTGGACGAGGCGCAGCGCCTCGCGCGCGAGGGCGTGGACGAGGCGTTCTATCAGCAGCTCCGCCGCGCGAGTTTCGGCTCGACGCTGCGCGCGCTCAACAGCTTCGAGAACATCGCCGTATCCGTTGCGGACGGCGCGTTCCGCGGCTTTGATCCCTTCCGCTTCCCCGAGGTGTACGATTCCGTCACCCGCGCGGATGTGGAGGCGTTTCTGCGCGAGAGCATCGTCGAGGAGCGCAGCGCGCTGTCCATTCTTATCCCCAAGAAGGAGGGAGCTTCCCAATGAGCTATCCCAACGCAGACATCAGCTTTCCCGGGCTGTTCGGCGACTGGCGCTTTACCCTCTCGCCCAAGCTGCTCGACATCGGCAACGGCATCTACTGGTACGGCGTGCTCATCGCCGCGGGGCTGCTCATCGCCCTGTGGTTCTGCATGAAGCGCGCGCCGCGCTACGGTCTGACCGAGGACGACGTGATCGACACCGTGCTTTGGGCCATCCCCTTTGCCATCGTCGGCGCGCGGGTCTACTATGTGCTCTTTTACCTTGACCAGTTCCGCCTTGCGGACGGCAGCATCGACTGGGCGGAGACCTACCGCATCTGGGACGGCGGGCTTGCCATCTACGGCGGCATCCTCGCGGCATTTTTGACCGCGTGGCTCGTTTGCCGAAAAAAGCAGCTCAGCCTTTGGGCGCTTGCCGACTGCTGCGTGGCGGGCTTTTTCATCGGACAGGCCATCGGGCGCTGGGGCAACTTCTTCAACCGCGAGGCCTTCGGCGGCATGACCGAGCTGCCGTGGCGGATGCGGCTGTGGATCAGCGGCACCTACTATATCGACGTGCATCCGACGTTCCTGTATGAGAGCCTTTGGAACGTCGCGGGGCTGCTGCTCCTCTGCCTTGCGGTGGACAAGGTACGGCGCTTCGACGGCGAGAACACCTGCTTTTACTTCCTCTGGTACGGCATCGGGCGCTTCTGGATCGAGGGGCTGCGGACCGACAGCCTGTATCTCTTCCACGTCACGCTCTTCGGCGAGCGCGTGCGCGTGTCGCAGGCGCTGAGCCTTGTGATGATCGTTCTCACGGCGGTCATCCTGCTGAAGAACCGCAGCGCCGATCCCGCGCGGATGTTCGTCAACCGCCGGCTCGACGGGCAGGCGACCGTCCTGCCCGATCGGAGCGAGGAGCGTCCCATCGAGGACGGTCCCGCGGAGGCGGACCGCCCGGCGAAGACGCCCGCGGAGGACGCCGCAGAGCCGGCGGACGGCGGAGACAACGGCTGAGAGCCTATTGAATAAACGGAAGGACCGCGAGCGCGGTCCTTCCGTTTTGCTTTGCTGTTTTATGGTTCGCTCTGCGCGGCGGCGAGCTTTTTGGCCTTCCTCCGCTCCCGGCGGTGCGTCAGGTCGTCGATGACGCAGTAGTACACGGGAGTGAAGAGCAGCGTGATGACGGTCGAGACGAGCATACCGGCGATCATGGTGGTGCCCATGTCGCTCATCATCTCGTTCATCTTGCCGGTCATGCCGAGCGCCGTCGGCACGAGAGCGAGGATGGTGGTGAGCGTGGTCATCAGCACGGGGCGGATACGCAGCGGGCAGGCGTGGAGAATGGCCTCCTCGCGCGTCTCGCCGCGGTCACGGCGCTGCTTGATGTAGTCCACGAGGACGATGGAGGCGTTGACCACCGTACCGGCAAGCATGATGAGGGAGACGAGCGAGATCATCGAAAGGTCCTTGCCTGTGAGCGGCAGCGCGAAGAGCGCGCCGGCAAAGGCGATGGGCAGGATCATCATGATGATGACCGGCATGACGAAGGACTCGAACTGCGAGGCCAGCACGAAGTACACAAGGCCGACGGAGACGATGAGCGCAAGGCCGAGGTCGGAGAAGTTCTCCATCATCTCCGCGTAGCCACCGGCAAGCTCGGCGGTGTAGCCGCCGGGGAGGGTGTAGCCCGCGAGGATGGCGCGGATGCTCTTGGCCATGGCGCTCGTGTCGCCGTCCGCAGCGTCACCGGAGATGGTCACCTGGCGGGACTGGTTGTAGCGCGTGATGGTCTGCGGGGACATGACGACGCTGACGTCGGCAATGCTGCCGAGCGGCACGCTGCCGCCGGTCGGTGTGGAGATCGCCATGGAGCGCAGGGCGTCCAGACTCTCCTCCGCGCGGCCGTCGCCGCGCACGACCACGTCGACCTCCTTATTGTCGATGGTGACGGTGGTGGCGGTGGTTCCGGTCAGGCCGGAGCGCACCGCTGCGGCGACGCTGTAGGCGGTCAGGCCGTACTGCGAGCACGCCTGACGGTCCGCGGTCACCTTGACCTGCGGCACCTGCTCGGCGACCGTGGAGGAAACGTCCACCGCGCCGGGGATCGCCGCGATCTGCGCGGTGAGGTCATCCGCGATCATCTTGAGCGTGGTGTAGTCCTCGCCCGTGATGTTGACGCTCACGCCGCTGCCGCCCATCATCGCGCCCATGTCGTAGGCCGAGCAGGTGATCTCGCAGCCGGCAACGTCATAGGTCGCGTCGCGCAGGGCGTTGGCAATGTCGGTCGCGCTGCGGTCGCGCTCGCCCTTGTCGGTGAGGTTGAGCACCAGACTGGCGCTCTGACCGCTATCGGCGGTGTAGTAGTAGCCGGCAAGCTCGGGGATGGTCTCCTCGGCAATGGCGGCGACACGCTCCGCCATCGCCGCCGCCTGCTCGACCTTTGAGCCGATGGGCATGGAGACGGTCACGGTGACCATGCCCTCGTCCATCTCGGGCAGGAGCACCATTTTGGTGTTCAGGCAGGCGGCGAGGAACACCGCGACGAGGGCGACGGACACCAGCACGCCGCGCTTGAGGTGATGCACATAGTAGTCGAGCTTTTTCACATACCAGTCCATGAGCTTCTGCGCGCGGCGTCCGCCCTTCTGTGCCCTTTGCAGGGCGTCAAGATGCACCTTGCTCTCGTCGAGCAGGAAGTAGCACAGCAGCGGCACGAGCGTCACGGCGACAGCGAGCGAGCCGAGAATGAGGAAGGCGATGGTCAGGCAGAAGTCCTTGAAGATCTGACCCGCGATGCCGCCGGTGAGGCCGAGCGGCAGGAACACCGCGACGGTGGTGAGGGTCGAGGCGGTCAGCGAGAGCGTGACCTCCTTCGTGCCCTCGACGCAGCTGGTCATGCGGTCGTGTCCCTCGGACGCCCAGCGGTAGATGTTTTCGAGCACGATGATGGAGTTATCCACGATCATGCCGACGCCCATGGCGATGCCGCCGAGGCTCATCATGTTGAGCGTCAGGTCGCAGACGTACATCAGCACGAACACCGCGAGGATGCACACGGGCATGGAGACCGCGATGGTCATGGTCGCGCCGCCGCGGCGCAGGAACAGCCACACCACGAGCGCCGCAAGCACGACGCCGAGGATGATGCCCTCGAGCGCGGCGTCGACGGCGGCGGCGATCTCCGCCATCGAGACGCACTCATTGTCCCTGTGCGCCGTCAGAATCGAGCCAGGGCCGCATATCATCTTGTGAGCAAACCCGTCCAGATGCGGGGCGTCGCTGCCGAAAGAGACCGGCTGGGTCTGGAAGCCCGGCAGGGTATAATACTCGGCAGGAGAGTCTCCGCCACGCGGACTTACCTCAATCTCAGGACAGGCAAGCGCATCCATGTAGGAGCAGACCTCACTGTCGGAGGCAAAGGTCGTCCGGAAATACAGCCGGCAGTCAAGCGACGGGCTCAGGATATTCTGCGGGTTGTCGCTCCGCAGGAGGCCAACATTGAAACTCGTCTTCCCGAGAAGCGCGTCATCTCCGAAATCCTTGGCGCGGAGGGCGTCCATGAAGTCGACGAACATCTCCACTGCGCTGCGTCCGAACTGCGGGTAGCCGGAGTGGCAGGCTTTGCCCTTGAAATGGATGTCGAATGACTTGGTGCCCTTCGAGGCGCTCGCCATACAGTTGTCAGTAGGCTCGCCTATCACCAGGTACGGGGCGGTGAAGCCTGTCCGGGAGAACGCCTTGGCCCCGAAAGAGCCTGTCTCCTCCCCGCTCAGCAGCAGCAGTGCAAACCCGTCCAGCCCGCTCTCCGCAAGCGAGCGGCAGGCCGAATACATGGAGAAAATCTGCCCCTTGGCATCGCAGCTTCCGCGTCCGCGGACGATGTCCCCGTCGAAGACCGGGGCGATGTATGGAGGCACGGTGTCAATATGAGTGCAGAACACAAGCTTCGGCTCACCCCAGGAAAACAGGAGATTCAAAGTGCCGTCACCGACCTCGTAGCGGGTCTTTCGCGGCGCGTCAAGATGCCCTTCCAGCCATAGCGCGAAGTCCCTTTCCATCCCTGAGGTGGAATCTATGGACAGAATCCGGCGGAAGAGTTCGGTCATCATAGCAGCACATCCCTGATTATGCCGGAGGCGGCAAGCCTCACACCCTCCCCGGCTCCCCTTATGACAAGAGGTGCGGAGTATTCGCTCTTGATGACAGTCACGTTCTCTGTACCGTTGAGCCAATAGAACGGACTGTCAGCGCTGACGCTCTCCATCTTGATCTCGGCACAGTACCCGAGTCTGGCAGAAGGGTCCCTGCGCAGGATGGCCACGAAGCGCTGGCGCTTGCCCTCCGCCGACAGGCGCTTCTCCTGCACCTGTATCCGGGACTCCATGGCCTCAAGCCTGGAGTAGAACTCCTCGACCGGACAGTCGAAGAACTCCCGGCCAAGCATAGGGCTTATGCGGACATCGCTCTCTTCGAGCGGCACTCCGGCCTCACGGGCGAGAATCAGCAGTTTGCGCAGCACGTCCCGACCACCCAGGTCGGTACGCGGATCCGTCTCCGAGAGCCTCTCCCTCTGCGCCTTGCGCAGAAGGTCCGCAAGGCTCTCCCCGCATTCAGGACGCTCGTGCGTAGTAAGCACATAGTTGAGCGTGCAGGAGACCACGGCCTCTATCGACTCGATGCCGTCGCTGCAGTTGGCTCCGCTGGCGATGGACTCAAGTATAGGCAAAGATGTGCCGACCGTGGTGTCGTAGCGGAAGAAGGTCCCGTTCTCCCGCGCCGCGGCCTTGAGTGCGGCATATTGCACATAAGGCACGGCAAGTGAACGGCGGTTCGAGGTCACGACCCCGAGTCCGCTGCGGAACAGCTCCTCGTATCGCAGGTAGATGGATTCGTCGTCCGTGCAGTCGATAAATACGGACTTGCGCGGGGCGGCCTGACAGACTGCCGTGACATATGCGCCGTCTGCGGCGCTTTCCCCCTCGCGGAGCCGCGAAGAGATGGAGTCTTCGTTGAGTCCGCGCATATCTATCTGATAGTTGCGGCTGTCCGACACTCCCACGATCCTTATCGTCCTCCCGAGACGGTCCTCTATCCTCTCGCGGCTGGCTGCTATCAGCCTCACAAGGGCCTTGCCCACAGCTCCGTATCCGGCGATGAACACATTGACCTCGGTGATGCTGCGGGACTCGAAGAACTCCCTGTGTATGGCGGACACGGACTCGCGGACAACAATCTGCCTGACATCGACGAAGAACACCGACGCCTCGCCACAGACCTCGGAGAGCGGTTTGATGCCCGCCTCGGAAAGCGCTGACAGAATCCGTCCGGAAGCGGACTTGCGGCTCGCTACGGACTCTCCGACAAGACATATCCTGGAGACGCCCTCCTGCGGCAGGTCAAGGCTCGTCACGCCCAGCCATGACTCCGGGCCGCCGGGATGTATATCACGCACGACCGTGCCAGGATTGCGCGGGTCGAAGGTGTTTTTGATGTTGATCGCTATGCCTTCCTGCATGGCGGGATGGACCGTAGGCGCATAGAGGACCTTGGCCCCGCCCGCAGCGAGTTCGAGGGCGGCATGGTATGAAATCTCCGGAATCGTGACCGCAGACGGGACGACCTTGGGATTGGCCGTCATCATGCCGGGCACGTCTGTCCAGATTTCAAGCGTATCTGCCTTGAGCGCCGCAGCGTAAAGCGCCGCGCTATAGTCCGACCCGCCGCGTCCGAGGGTGGTCAGACGGCCGTCCTCGTCAGAGGCGATGAATCCGGGCGCCACGAAAAGAGCGGTGTGAGGACACTCAGCCACGGCATCCCTTATGGCGGCGTAAGTCCTGTCCCTGTCAACCTCGCCGCGGCGGGTCCGTATCAGACGCCTGGAGTCGAGCCACTGCGTGCTCACCCCGTCACAGGCGAACTTGCGGGCAATGATGACCGTCGAGAAAAGTTCCCCGAAAGTGACGCAGTCCTCAGAGGGCGCCGCCTGGAGCTCCCCGAAGAGGACATCCACCTCGGCGCTGACCGCCTGGCGCTCCTCGCCGGTGAAGAGCCGCTTCACAATCGCCTGGTGCCGCAGCCGCAGAGCCTCGATGAGGCTGTCCCTCTGCTCACCCTCCGGAAGGGAGGCGATCTTGATCAGGGCATCAGTGCAGCCGCTGACGGCGGAGCATACCAGCACCGCCCTGCCGGCGCGTACCGCATCGCCCACGATGTCCATCACGGACGAGATCCTGGTCGCGTCCGATACCGAGCTGCCCCCGAATTTAAGTACCCGCATCATTCTCTCTCTATCTTGGCTCCGAGCGCGTTGAGGCGCCCTTCTATGTTCTCATATCCCCTGTCTATCTGCTCGATGTTGTCTATCGTCGACGTGCCGTTGGCGGACATGGCCGCAAGAAGCATGGCGATACCGGCCCTGATGTCAGGGGATGTCATCCTGCCGGCCTTGAGACAGATCTTGTGGTCGTGGCCTATCACCACCGCGCGGTGCGGGTCGCAGAGGATGATCTGCGCCCCCATGTCGATGAGCTTGTCCACGAAGAACAGCCTGCTCTCGAACATCTTCTGATGTATGAGCACGCTTCCCTTGCACTGGGTGGCCACCACCAGCATCACGCTCAACAGGTCCGGGGTCAGGCCCGGCCATGGAGCGTCGGCGATTGTCATGATCGAACCGTCGATGAAAGACTCTATCTCATAGCTCTCCTGCGACGGGACATAGATGTCATCTCCGCGCTGCTCAAGCTTGACTCCGAGCCGGCGGAAGCACTCCGGGATTATGCCGAGATTGCTCCAGGAGACATTGCTGATGGTAAGTTCGCTGCGCGTTATCGCTGCCATGCCGATGAACGAACCCACCTCGATCATATCCGGGAGTATCCTGTGCTCCGTCCCGTGAAGAGATTCGACTCCGGTGATTGTGAGCAGGTTGGACCCGATTCCCTCGATCTTGGCGCCCATCCTCACCAGCATCTTGCACAGTTGCTGGATGTATGGCTCGCAGGCCGCGTTGTAAATGGTCGTGACCCCATTCGCGAGGGTGGCCGCCATCACTATGTTGGCCGTTCCGGTGACTGACGCCTCATCAAGAAGCATATAGCAGCCCTGCATGCTGCGGCCCGAGGACAGGCTGTAGGCATGTTTGGCCGTATCGTAGGCGCATTTGGCGCCAAGTTTCATGAATCCGTCGATGTGGGTGTCGACGCGGCGGCGGCCTATCTTGTCTCCGCCAGGCTTGGGGAAATATGCCTGCCCGAAACGGGACAGAACCGGTCCCACCACCATCACGGAGCCTCGCAACTGCGCGCAGCTGCGCACAAAATCCGCGCTGCGTATGTAGAATTCATTGATGTGCCCGGCAGTGAACCTGTACTCTCCCTTGGAAAGGCGCTCCACAACGACTCCCATGCTCTCAAGCAGGGCGATGAGGTTCTGGACATCCAGTATCTCGGGGACATTGGATATCGTTACCGGTTCGGGTGTAAGCAGGGTGGCGCTTATCACCTCCAGGGCCTCGTTCTTGGCACCCTGAGGCTCGATGGACCCGCTCAGACGGCGTCCGCCCTCTATGACGAATGAACTCATATATGCTCTACTTCCGGGACAAGTTCAACACCAAAACGCTCCCGTACCGTGTCCACGACTCGTTTCTCAAGTGCAAGCACGTCCGACGGGGTCGCCTCGCCGCTCCGGTTGACTATCACCAGCGGCTGTTTCTCATATACCGCGGCTCCGCCTTCGGATGCGCCCTTGAGGGAGCAACTGTCTATCAGCCACGCGGCCGGTATCTTCACTCCGCCGTCGGGCAGGAGGTAATGCGGCGCGCTGCCGTCCGGGGATATGCGCCTGAACTCCTCCGCACTGACCACGGGATTCTTGAAAAAGCTTCCGGCGCTGCCTGTCTCCTCCGGATCGGGGAGTTTGGAACGGCGGAGTTTGATGACCGCCTCCCTGACTTCCTGCGGGGACTGCGGCGTGTTTCCGCCAAGGGTCTCCAAAAGACCATGATACTCCACTCTCGGGCGAGGGGCGCGGCTTAGCCTGAAGAGCACGCTTGTGACGACATAGCGGCCCTTGTTCTCCTCTTCTTTGAACATCGACATCCTGTACCCGTAGCGGCATTCGGCGGCGCTGAACTTGACCTTCTTCTTCTCCTTGAGGTCAAAGCAGACCACCCCGGAGATGATGTCCTTGACCTCAACCCCGTATGCGCCGATGTTCTGCACGGCGGCAGCCCCGACTTCCCCGGGGATAAGTGAGAGATTCTCCGCCCCCCAGAGTCCGTGCCGGCAGGTCTCGGAGACGAAGGAGTCGAAGTTCACTCCGGCGCCGACCATCACCGGCACATCATCAAAGCCCACATCCACATACTTGATGTACTCTATGTTGGAATGCAGCACCGTCCCCGTGAAATCTCCCGTAAAGAGCAGGTTGCTGCCCTCTCCAATATGCAGCAGCGGCTTGGGAAGACGCTCGAAATTGAGGCCCTCGAGTTCCTTTACGCTCTCGTACTCCACGAAACAGCTGCAGGACACCTTCATCCTGAACGTGTTAAGTGCGCCGAGATCATAATTGAGCTTGATTCTCACTGTTCTTTATATGTTGATTGAAGATAAAGCTCATCCATCTGGCTTTGGTCAATCTTGGACGGGGAATCGATCATCACGTCGCGGCCCTGATTGTTCTTAGGGAAGGCGATGTAGTCACGGATCGTCTCCTGCCCGCCGAAAAGGGCGCAGACGCGGTCGAATCCGAAGGCCAGCCCTCCGTGAGGCGGAGCCCCGAACTTGAAGGCGTTGGTGATGAAGCCGAACTTGTACTCGGCGTCCTCGCGGCTGATGCCGAGCACGTCGAACATCCTGCTCTGCATGGAGGCATCGTGGATACGGATTGAACCTCCGCCGAGCTCGGTGCCGTTGAGCACGAAGTCGTAGGCGTTGGCGCAGACGCGCTCGAGATCTTCTTTCTTGTCGGAATAGAACCACTGCTCATGCTCCGGCTTAGGAGCCGTGAACGGGTGGTGCATGGCGTAGAAACGCCCGTCCTCCTCGCTCCATTCGAGCAGAGGGAAGTCCACTATCCACAGCGGCGCGAACACCTTAGGGTCTCTGAGTCCAAGACGGCCGCCCATCTCGATGCGGAGCACGCCGAGCTGGGTCTGGGTCTTGCGATTGGCTCCGCACAGCACGAGGATGAGGTCTCCCGGCTTCGCCTCGCAGGCTTTCGCGACTTCCTGGAGCTTCTCCGCGGAGAAGAACTTGTCTACGGATGATTTGATGCTGCCGTCGGCGTTGAGCTTGATGTACACGAGGCCCTTGGCACCTACCTGCGGGCGCTTGACCCACTCGGTCAGTTCGTCAAGCTGCTTGCGGGTGTACTCCGCACAGCCCTCGGCGGCTATCGCGCCGACATATTCGGAAGAGTCGAAGACACTGAATCCTTCGCCCTTGACAAGCGTGGTGATGTCGTGGATCTTCATCCCGAAGCGGACGTCCGGCTTGTCGGAGCCGTAGCTGTCCATCGCATCGTACCACCTCATCCGCGGCAGCGGATCCGGTATGTCCACACCGAGTGCGTTCTTGAACATCCGGCGCATCATCCCTTCGAAGGTGTTGAGGACATCCTCCTGCTCCACGAAGCTCATCTCGCAGTCTATCTGGGTGAACTCCGGCTGACGGTCGGCGCGCAGGTCCTCGTCGCGGAAGCAGCGCACAATCTGGAAGTAACGGTCGTATCCCGCCACCATGAGCAGCTGCTTGAATGTCTGCGGAGACTGCGGGAGGGCGTAGAATGTGCCCGGATTCATGCGGGACGGCACCACGAAGTCGCGGGCTCCCTCCGGAGTGGATTTGATAAGATACGGGGTCTCTATCTCCATGAATCCCTGCTCGTCAAGGTAGTTGCGGATCTCCTGGGCGAGGCGGTGACGCAGGGCGAGGGCCCTCTGGAGAGGAGGGCGGCGCAAGTCAAGATAGCGGTACTTGGCCCTGAGATCCTCTCCGCCGTCGCTGTTCTCCTCGATGGTGAACGGCGGGGTCACGGACTTGTTGAGCACATTGATGCTCTCCAGGCGGATCTCGACATCACCCGTAGGCATCTTCGGGTTCTTGCTGGCACGCTCCACGACTTCTCCGACCGCCTGGATCACATACTCGCGGCCCAGACCGGCCGCTGTCTCCACCAGTGCCGGGTCGGCATCCGTCTCCACCACCAGTTGCGTGATGCCGTAACGGTCGCGCAGGTCGATGAATGTCATTCCTCCCAGTTTGCGGGTTTTCTGCACCCAACCCGCCAGGGTGACTTTCTTGCCTTTGTCGGAGAGCCTCAGCTCACCGCAAGTGTTGCTTCTGTACATATAGCGTTTTGTGTTATATTCCAAAAGAACAAAGTTATAAAATATTCCCGGATATGCGCATAAAGTTGCCGCCGTGTCCTTTCCGGGCACGGCGGCGCGTTAAACTTGATGTCTCAATGCCTTAGAGTTTGTAATACACCGACAGCACCCAGGCGAACAGCCTCGGCGGCAGGATGCTTTTGGCCAGGACGGCAAGTCTCTGCAGGAAAGTGGCCACGATGTAGCTGTACTTCGGGTCCTTCTTGCGCACTATCGAAGAAATCCTGGCCGCGAGGACTTCCGGCTTCAGGCCTGACTTCTCGTCGTGCTCTATGCTGGCCATCGACTTGGCGTATGACTTATATACCTCGAACGACTTCGGGTCGGCCACGGTGCGGCGGGTAGCCGTGAACCCGGTGGAGAAATCTCCCGGTTCGATGACGACGACCTTGATGCCGAACTCCCTGAGTTCAAGCCGCAGGGCCTGGCAGTAACCCTCGATTGCGAATTTCGAAGCCGAATACAGCCCCTGATAAGGAAGGCCCATGAGTCCCCCTATCGAGCTGATGCAGATAATCTTACCCTCCCGCTGTCCGCGCATCACAGGGAGCACGAAATGCAGGAAACGCACCATCCCCATCCAGTTGACATCCATCTGAGCGCGGGCATCGTCCAGGGAGCTGAACTCCAGCGGCCCGCCGACTCCCATGCCGGCGTTGTTGATAAAGACGTCGATGCGCCCCTCGGCCTCGACGACCTTGGAGACCGCAGCCTTGACCTCGGCGTCATCGGAGGCGTCCGCCTTGATGTAGGTAACCCCGGGTAACGGCGTCACGTCACGCCTGTGCGTGCCGTAGACCTTGTGCCCGTCGGCGGAGAGCCGCTCGGCCATGGCCTTGCCGAAGCCGGAGCTTATTCCTGTGATGAGAATGACCATAACTTAGAAGTTGTTTTGAATTTATTTGTCCTAAATTTTATGAAGATTTTTTCTGTCAGAGTTTTTTCTGGATTTTGAGAAAGATAGTAGAACTATCTGACCGAAAAAGCCAGGAAAAAATAAACAACTTCTTATTCTATTCTATGACTCCGAGTCCCTTGAAAATCGCCGTGAGCTTCTCGACGGCCTCGTCGACCTGGTCCACTGTATGGGTAGCCATAAGCGCGAAGCGGATGAGCACGTCGCTCTCCGGCACCGCCGGGGCGATGACAGGGGTGATGAATACTCCCTGCTCGTATGCCAGGCGCACGATTTTCATGGCCTTGATGGTGTCGCGCACGAAGAGAGGGATGATAGGAGACTGGGTGTGCCCCGTGTCGAAGCCGTTGTCCTTGAATGCCTGCTGGGCATGACGGGTCACCTTCCAGAGGTGCTCGCGCCTTTCCGGCTCGTTGATCATGATGTCGAGGGCCGCAGATGCGGCGGCCACTGCGGCCGGGGTCATCGAGGCGCTGAATATCAGGGAGCGGGAGTTGTGCTTGAGATAGTTGAGGACCTCCTTGTCACCGGCGATGAAGCCGCCCAGGGAGCCGAAGCTCTTGGAGAACGTGCCCATTATCAGGTCGGTGTCGGCCGTGAGCCCGTAGTGGCTCGCCGTACCGGAGCCGTTCTCCCCTATCACACCGAGTCCGTGGGCGTCGTCCACCATCACGGATGCGTTGTATTTCTTGCAGAGCTCCACGATCTGCGGAAGCGGGGCGATGTCTCCCTCCATGGAGTAAACTCCGTCAACTACAATCAGTTTCGGGGCGTCAGGCGGAGTGAGTGCAAGCTTCTTCTCGAGGACTGCCATGTCGTTGTGCGGGAACTTGCGCACTTCCGAGAAACTCAGGCGGCTGCCGTCTATGATGCAGGCGTGGTCAAGGGCGTCAAGGAAAATATATCCCCCCTTCATGCCGAGGCAGCTCACCACCCCGAGGTTTACCTGAAACCCGGTGCTGTAGGTGACAGCCTCATCCTTGCCCACGAACTTGGCGAGCTTGGCTTCAAGCTCTTCGTGTATGTCAAGGGTTCCGTTGAGGAAACGGCTGCCGGAGCAGCTGGTGCCGTATTTGCGTATAGCCGCGATTGCGGCTTCCTTGAGACGCGGGTCATCCGAAAGCCCGAGATATGAATTGGAGCCGAACATCAGGACCTTCTTGCCGTCGGCCATAGTTACGACTGGGTCCTGGCCAGAAGATATCGGGCGGTAGTAAGGGTAGATTCCTAGCGCTTTAACTTCTTGAGGGACTGTGTATTTCGCACAAATCTCATTCAGTAATTTCTTCATCTGGATTAGATTTTTATAAAGTAGTACAACGCTGCAAATATACAAATTATATTCAATTCGCAACCTGCCGTCAAGGCAGGCGGGCAGGCAGGGCGGGGCGGCAGGGTGGAGTGGCAGGACGGGATGGCAGGCTATAGGTTTCTGTACGGGAAAAGGCCATCTCCCGAACGAAATGTGTTTTCCTGATTTAGGTTGACTCGGTTTTGTTTTTTATACCTGATTTTAGTTGACTTTCAGCCGTTATCCCTGTCAGGGGTTGACTGGAGGCCGTAGGCCGGAAGGAGACCCCTGACAGCTCTCCAAAGGTAAAGGTTTTTCAGGGATTTCCAAGTCGCCCCCGGATTTTATGGCCTGATGCCTGTAACTGGTCCACCGCATGTCCCTGTCTCCCGTCAGCTCCGCCGCTTCGGACGGGGTCTTCATACCGATGCTCATGTGCGGCCTCCGGTTGTTGTAGAAGTCAACGGCCAGGGCGACCGCGGCCACGACCTCGTTGATGTTCCTGAACACCTTGTCCTTGAGCAGCTCATTCTTCATCGTGTTGTTGATGCGTTCCGCCTGGGCGTTGTCCTTCGGGTCTCCGGACTCGGTCATGCTGACCCTGACGCCGTGCTCCCGCAGCATTTCCACATACTCACGGCTTGCGTATTGACAGCCGCGATCAGAGTGGTGTATGAGGTTGGCCCCATCCTTCCCCTCTATGCGTCTCAACGCCATCCTCAGGGCCTCCATCGGATAGTC
>OIWU01002530.1_pt1 | contig 15371 bp, 10 predicted proteins | sample 1587711 | NCBI WGS metagenome assembly OIWU01 (sample SAMEA3888909, study PRJEB22519) | human gut metagenome | biome: human gut; feature: human-associated habitat; material: faeces | place: Denmark | collected 2010 | reverse complement strand
AGGCTCTTGCCTATATTCTCGACCCGCAGAAGACCGACGATGCCTTCTATGTTTCCTCCTATGGGTGCGCTGCAAGCGACGCGGCAGCAAAAGAATTTGAATGGACAAGAAACCTTGCAGTGCAGCAAGGAATGCAGATGCCGAAGGTACTTGCCCGTCATCTGATTCAGTCCTTTGACATCGGTGAAGTGACACCGGAAGAAGCGCACGAAGTCGGGAAACAGCTTGCGGACGAATGGCTCAAGGGCAAGTACGAGTATGTGATTGCAACCCACATTGACAAGGGGCATTGCCATAATCACATCATCTTCAATGCTGTGAATTATGTGGACTTCCATGCCTACCGGAGCAACAAGAGAACCTATCGGGAGCTGCGTCAACTCAGCGATGAAATATGCAAAGAACATGGGCTATCTGTGATCCCTCCGTCGCAGAACAAGGGCATGGACTACAAGGAATACACCGAAGCCAAACGCGGCACGAGCTGGAAACAAAAGCTCAAGCAGACCATCGACCGGCTTGTCATCACTGCGAAGGACTACGATGACTTTCTGCGGCTCATGCAGGAAGCCGGTTATGAAATTAAGACCGGCAAATACATTTCCTTCCGCGCTGAAGGTCAGGAGCGATTTACCCGCTCTAAAACCATTGGAGAGAACTACACCGAGGAACGCATCAAGGAACGGATTGCCGGACGGACACCCCGAAGAAGCCAGAGGCAGACCATGCAGAAGGGCATCTCTCTCATCGGAGATATTCAGGAGCGGATCAGGCTCATCGACAGCAAGGGCTATGAGCATAAAGCCAAGCTCACGATCCTCAAGGAAGCGGCGCGGACACTCAACTATCTTACGGAAAACAACTTGCTCCAATACGCCGATCTTGAGAAGAAGGTTGAGGACGTTCACAGCTCCTATGACCGCACCGGCAAGGAGCTGAAAGACGTTGAGACACGTCTGCGGGAAGTCCAGCCGCTTATCAAAAACATCTCCAACTACCAGCACCTAAAGCCCGTATATGACGCCTTCCAGAAGGCGAAAGACAAGCCGAGTTTCAAGGCAAAGCACGAAGCAGAGCTTGTGATCTTTGAGGCGGCGCGGAGTACACTGCTTGCCATGCAAGGCGATGAAAAGCTGCCGAGCTTGAAGACGCTCCAAGCGGAACAGCAGAGACTTCTTGAAGAGCAGCAGCGGCTTTATGACGAACGTGCGAGGCTCAAAAAGGAAGCTCGGATGATCGACACTTTGAAGGCAAACGTGGACGATTTCCTCAAGCCAAGCGCAGAGCGCGACCAAGAGTATCAACGCAATTCTCAGCGCGAATAAAGAGAAAAGGAAAGGCAGTTTTCATGAGTAACTGCCTTTCCCTTTTTGAAAATCAAAACCATCAAGAACTTGCATCTTTTTTGTGAACTTGTGCATGAGATAATTGCATTCAAAGAGGTTTTCGTGTATAATAGAATGGAAGTCATGATTAGCGGATGAGTAAAGGGGTGCATATCATGGGAATCAGCTACAAAAAACTTTGGATGCTCCTGATAGAACGAGACATAAAGAAGTCCACCTTCCGGCAAGAGCTTAACCTTGCATCCGGAACATGGACGAAACTGAATAAGGGGGAAGAAGTGTCCCTCTCTATTTTGCTGCGCATCTGCGGCTATTTGAATTGTGACATTGGAGATATTTGTGAGGCTGTGCGGACGGACAACTGATAGGTCCTTTTTCCGTGCGGCTTTTTTATATACCAGTGGAGACGAATTAAATGTTTGTGCGTAGCAGGACTGTTACAAAAAAAGGAGGATAACAGATGGACATTGGCGTAACGATAAGCAAAGTCCGAAAAGAATACAGAGAATACTTACGGGAAACTCACCCGGACTGGGCTGACACGACTATCAGCACCCATGTTTCCGATGCGTTCTATCTGTATCAAAACACTATTGCGCTGTCCTTCTGGAAGTGTTTTGAAAGTGATGCCTCTATGGAGAAAGCGAAAGGCGAAATCTTCGACTACCTAAAACAAGAAGTAATGTCTGATCGAGCAGACGAACGCACTGCACAGTATTATAGAGATTTGAAGCGGCTGAAAGAATTTATTGATTCTAAGGGCGGCGTCAAGACGTATATCGGTTATGAATATGACTGCGAAGTCATTGTCTACAAATATGCTAAGATGGTTTATGATGGCACAATGGAGATGGACGCTGCTGTAAAAGCCATGTGTCAGGAGGTCCCGTGCTTTGGAGAAACCTCGCACAAGCTGACGATCATGCTCTTTGCGTCCATGATGAAGGGCATAAAATACACTCGCAGGTCCAACACTGAAACTACGGTTTACTTCATCGTCCACATTGGGAAAGACTACGGACAGGAGCAAATGGTCAATGCTCTAAAAGCCACTCAGGAGAACATTAAATATTACTACGAGCAAACCGGCAACAAGTCTAACAGCATTCGTAGAGGATGCAAAAAGATCGTCGAAGAGAACAACATTGATATATCCTTCGACGATGAAATCTTTGATGGAATCATTCCGAAGGAGAACACAGATACAGCTCTTTCATCCGACGCTACTGCAACACACTATTGGCTGTACGCAGCGGGTGATGGCTCCGCAAATTGGGAGAATGATTATGCCGAAGGGATTATGGCTATCGGCTGGTCTGACCTTGGCGATCTAATGGAATATAGCTCCAAGGAAGAAATGCGGGCAAAGATGAAAGAGGTCTACGGGGATACTGGCTCATATAAGAATCAGGTTCTTGCTACATGGCAATTTGCAAACGAGCTGAAACCCGGTGATGTCGTCTTTGTTAAAAAAGGCAGAAAACAGATCCTCGGTCGCGGGTTGGTCGAAGGCGAATATGTTTTTGATCCTGAACGCGGTCAATATGCCAATACCCGAAAGGTACGCTGGACAGATAAGGGCGAGTGGGAATTATCAGATCAGGGTGCTATCAAAACGTTGACGGATATTACGTCCTACACAGATTACGTCAAGAAGCTGCAAAACATAATTGACGGAGACAAGCACGAAGACAGCTTCGACGATGCCGCTGACGAGGAAATCACTTTCGAGCCATACACCGCTGATGATTTTCTGACTGATGTGTATATGGACGAAGATCGGTATAAGGTTCTCAAGTCGCTGCTTCTAACCAAAAAGAATGTAATTCTGCAAGGCGCACCGGGCGTGGGAAAAACCTTCGCAGCAAAGAGACTGGCATTTTCTATCATGGGAGAAAAGGACACCAACCGTGTGAAAATGGTTCAGTTTCATCAGAGTTATAGCTATGAAGATTTCATCATGGGTTTCCGCCCGACGGAGACAGGATTTGAACTGCGAAAGGGCGTATTCTACGAGTTTTGCAGACAAGCGGCTGAGGATGATCGTCCATACTTTTTCATTATCGACGAGATCAACAGAGGCAATCTCAGCAAGATTTTTGGCGAACTCTTCATGTTGATTGAGAGTGATAAACGCGGTGTCGAATTGCAGCTTCTATATGCAGATGAGCAGTTCTCCATTCCAAGTAACGTCTATATCATTGGCATGATGAACACTGCTGACCGTAGCCTCGCCATGCTGGACTACGCACTTAGACGTCGTTTTGCTTTCTTTGAGCTTGCTCCGGCATTTTCGTCTGCTGGATTCAGAGCATACAGAACGAAAGTCAATAACCCGAAGTTTGACCGGCTCATTTCAACAGTTGAGCAGCTTAACGACGTAATTGCAAACGATGACTCGCTTGGTGAGGGGTTCTGTATCGGACATAGCTATTTCTGTACAAACGCAACCATCAACGATGAATGGATGCGGTCTGTTGTCGAATATGAACTGATACCTCTTTTGAAAGAATACTGGTTTGACGAGGCAGTTAAAGTGAAGGATTGGAGCCGCACATTACGCGAGGTAGTCAAATGATCCGTGTCCAGAACGTTTATTATATGCTGGCTTATGCGTTCCAAGTGCTGCATGAGCAAGGGTATAAAAATGTCGCCACCGAAGAGTTTGATAATGTGGCTGAACTTCTGTCTGCTATTCTCTGCCGTGGAGTATCTGTCCAGATAAAGAGAGGCTTAATCAGACAATACATTTCAAGAGAGGAAGCACTTGCGTCTCCCCGTGGGAAACTTGAAATTGGTGAATCCATAAAGACACAGGTTATTCGCAAGAAACAGCTCATTTGCAATTATGATGAGTTTTCGGTTGATGCCTACCCAAACCGAATCATCAAAACAACAATGGATTTGCTGCTTCGTGGAAGTATTTCAAAAGCCAGAAAAAAGGAGATCAGGAAGTTAATGATTTTCTTTGATGGCATCAGCATATTGGACATCCATAGTATCAACTGGGACATTCAATATGATCGCAATAATCAAACATATCGGATGTTGATAGCCGTTTGCCGATTTGTGATAAAAGGTCTTTTGCAGACGACAGCCGATGGCTCAACAAAGATTATGGATTATGCAGATGATCAAACAATGGCGAAGCTATACGAGAAGTTTATTCTCGGATACTATCAGCGTGAGCATCCAGAGTTAAAAGCATACTCTCCACAGATTGCGTGGCAAGTCACAGATGGGTACAGAACGCTCTTGCCGACGATGCAGTCCGACATTGTGATTACGAATAAGGCAGCAAAGAAAACGCTCATCATCGACGCCAAATACTACACGCACAATATGCAAATGAAGGCATCGTACATGACGCAGACACTTCATTCCGGAAATCTGTATCAGATTTTCACCTATGTGAAGAACTGGTCTGCCGCGCCGGATGAGGTCGTTTCCGGTATGCTTTTATATGCGGGAACAGACGATGCGATTCAGCCAAACAATGATTATCAAATGAGCGGGAATCAGATCAGTGTGAAGACATTGGACATGGACTGCGACTTTTCTAAAATTGCAGCGCAGCTCGACAGCATTGCTGATCGGATAAAGTAGAGCGTAGGCACTGGACAGCCGTTCTTCTAATCTCACCGCTTCTTAAACAAGCAGATACGCTCTCCGTGGAAAGGAGCAATCATGAGTATACTTGAAAATCCCATACCGAATGAGGTGTTGGATAATGCAACAAGCCCTCTCACCGATGACAGGGCAGCGTACAAAGACAGCACCTACGAGATCGTTTCAAAGGTGGCTTACCTGATTGGTGTGCCAAAACGCATCTTTGACAACGAACATGAAGCCCCAAAAGTTGAAGTATACAATCGGTTGGACAGTGATAAAACAGCTCGGATTATAAGACATCTTTGCATTGTACGAACTGCGATTGAGCGCAATTTCAAGCGCATCAATGAACGCATGAGATTCCAGTATGAGACCATTCTGAGTATGCCGGAATATGTTCCGCAGGAAAGCATAAACCAGCTAAGTCTTGACGGAGTGAACTTCATCAAAAACACCAGCAAAAAACTGTGCCAACACGTTGTCGAGATTAACAGGTTGATTTGCGATAGAATCAACAACTGCAAGAAGCTCTTTCCACTCTGGATAAATTGGGATTACATTAAAGCACTTTTCGTCATGCCTGATGGTTTGAAGGAAGATGGTACAAGAGAGGCTGCCGACATTTATTACTCTCATTTGCTTTTTTATCCCTATCAGATGTACATAAACTGGCAGCCGGAGGAAGTCGGCAACATTCTTTACAATGATAAGAAGTTCGTTACCTTGCTGTACAGTTGGAACAACGACTATTTCACCGAATATAGCAAAGTCTCAGATGCGGGGAGTTATATCAAAGGAAGTATTTATGAGTTTATTGAGAGCAGCGAAAAGACTGTTATCGTTGTCGATTGTGAAAACTCTGATCCCTACAAGCTGTGTGCTACCTTAAAAAACCTCGATCACGAGTATACACAAAAAATTGCGTCGATCATTCTCTTTGATGATGTGCATACCGCCTCCGCATGGAGGATATTAGACAGCTTCACCGCAATTCATGTTGAACACATGATGATTGAACGGGTGAAGCAAAGCAAGTCACTCGTTGATGTCATGCTTATTGCCCGAACTTGTCAGGAACACTACAAGAATAACGTCGATTCCTTTATTCTTGTTTCCAGCGACTCCGACTACTGGGGGTTAATCTTGTCTCTGCCGGAAGCACGTTTTTTAGTTATGATTGAACGAGAGAACTGCGGACCGGACTTGAAGAATGCACTTCTGAATGCAGGGATATTTTATTGCTATATTGATGACTTCTACTCTGGGAATGCCGAGGACATCAAGCTCGGCGCACTTTTCAAAGAAATGGAGCGTTATATTGACCAAACCGTCAGGCTCAATATCAACGAGATGTTCAGTGCCGCTTTGAAGGCAACGCGCATTGAGATGAGTTCGTCTGAGAAAAAACAGTTCATCGCAAAGTACCTAAAAACAATGCAAATTGAAATTACAGATGATGGTGACGTGGTTTTGCAGTTGAAACGAAAATAAGTCCGGTATTTGGGACACTTGCTATGATAAAATAGAAATGAGGACAGGCTGGCAACCAACAAATGATCCTCAAGTATTGGAGATGAAGATATGGCATACCAAAGCGAAGCGGCTCTTGAACAGCAGTTTATTGAGCAACTGAACAAGCAGGAATATACCACAGTCGCAATTCCTGATTATGACGCGCTGGTGGAGAACTTCAAAGTTCAGTTTGAAGCCTTCAATGCGCCAAAGCTGGATACGCCTATCACCGATAAAGAGTGGGAGCGTATCTTCAACCTCATGCTCGGAAAGTCAGTTTTCCAGAGTGCAAAAATCTTGAGGGATAAGTTTGTCCTTGAGCGTGAAGATGGTACAAAGGTATATCTGTCCTTCTTTGATCAGGACCACACGAAGAACATTTTCCAAGTTACTCATCAAACGATCGTGGTTGGAAAGTACGTCAATCGTTACGACGTTACGATTCTCGTAAACGGCTTACCCCTGATCCAAGTAGAATTAAAGCGCCGTGGCATTGACATCCGCGAGGCAGTCAATCAGGTCATGCGTTATAAGAAGCACTCCTACAACGGGCTGTATCATTTCATTCAGCTCTTTATTGTCTCCAACGGTGTTGACACAAAGTATTTTGCCAATTCCGACAGAGACTTGATGTATAGCCTTGCTTTCTTCTGGACTGATTTCAATAACGTCCGCATCACCAATTTGAAGGACTTTTCGATTTCTTTCCTTGCAAGGGATCACATCATTAAAATGCTGACACGCTACACCATCCTAAATGATACCGATAAGATTTTGATGGTCATGCGTCCCTATCAGGTTTATGCCGTAGAAGCACTGATCCGTCAGGCAACACTCACAAACCGGAATGCGTATATCTGGCACACAACCGGTGCGGGCAAGACGCTTACATCCTTTAAGACGGCGCAAATCCTCGCAGCAAATCCGAACATCAAGAAAGTCATTTTCCTTGTTGACCGAAAAGACTTGGATTCTCAGACAACCGAAGAGTTTAACAAGTTTGAGGCTGGTTCCGTTGATGTGACAGATCGCACCGATGTCCTTGTCCGCCAGATGAAGGACAAGAACAGGCAGCTTATCGTCACCACGATGCAGAAGATGGCAAACGCTGTAAAGCGCCCTCAGTACGAGAAAGTAATGGACGCATACAAAGACGAGAAGGTTGTCTTTATCATCGACGAGTGCCACCGCAGCCAGTTTGGGGATATGCACAAGGACATTGTGCGGCATTTCAGAAAGGCACAGTTTTTCGGCTTCACGGGGACACCTCGGTTTGAAGTCAACGGTAAAACTGAGGGTAAAATCACGCAAACAACAGAAATGCTCTTTGGTGAGTGTCTTCACAATTACCTGATTAAAGACGCCATCTTCGATAATAATGTTCTGGGCTTCCACATCGAATACATAAAAACAATGGAGGGTGATTTCGACTGGGATGACCCGACACTCGCGGACGCGATTGATATAGGCGAACTCTATATGTCCGATGAGCGAATGTCTCTGATCGCCAATCACATCATCCAGAACCACAAGGCGAAAACCCGAAATGGACAGTATACGGCTATTTTTGCCGTGTCCTCTATTGATGCCCTTGTTAAGTATTACGACATTTTCAAGAAGATCAAGCATGACCTGAATATCAGCGGCATCTTCTCCTACGGGCAGAATGAGGATGCCGAGGGCAAGGACGAGCATAGCCGTGATTCGTTGGAGCGTATCATCAAGGACTATAACGAGATGTACGGGACCAATTTCTCCACAGATACGTTCTCGGCTTATCACAAGGACATCTCTGACCGAGTAAAGGGAAAGAAAACAAAGTCGCTTGATATTCTTATCGTCGTGAATATGTTCCTGACCGGATTTGACAGCAAGCAGCTCTCTGTCCTTTATGTGGACAAGGATTTGAAGTATCATGATCTGCTGCAAGCCTATTCCCGCACAAACCGTGTTGAGAAGGAAACAAAGCCCTTTGGCATTATCATTTGCTACCGCAACCTCAAAAAACGCACCGATGACGCGCTGACACTCTTCTCTAAGAGTCAAGATACTTCCGGCATTGTTGTTCCGGGGTATCAATACTTCGTGGAGAAGTTCAACGAAATGGTGATGAAGCTCAAGGAAATCGCGCTGTTCCCTGAGTCCGTGGACACAATGCAGAACGAGGACGATCAGAAGAAGTTTGTCGTGACCTTCCGTGAGCTGACAAAGTACCTCCAATCGTTGCAGACCTTTATTGAGTTCAGTTTCGATCAGGATGCTCTTATCATGTCCGAGCAAGAATATCAGGACTATAAGAGCAAATACCTCATGCTCTACTCAAGGCAAAAAACTGACCGCGAGGTTGTCTCCGTCCTGAATGACGTTGACTTCTGCATCGAATTGATGGAGAGTGACAGGATCAATGTCGCATACATCATGAACCTGATCCGTAACATCCACTTCGATGATCCCAAACAAAAGGATTACGATATTAAACACATTAAGGACGAGTTGGGGAGAACCGATAATCCGCAGTTGCTCCGGAAAGTCGAAATCCTGCAAGCATTCTTGGATCGTGTTGTTGTCGGCTTAGAAAGTGCGGATGAAATTGATGCAGCCTATAACGACTTTGAAAATGAAGCAAAGCGCGAAGAGATCGTTGCCTTTGCGAAGACCGAGGATATTGACGCATCCATGCTGACAGATATTATTTCGGAATATGAGTTTTCCGGCACAATGGATGCAGGAAATATCCGAGATCGGATTGAGAAGCCCTTGCCGCTTTTGAAGAAACGCTCCCTTGTAAATCGGATCGTTGATTTCATCCGACAGCACACAGAGAAATACCAATAAGGAGAGAGATAAATGGATAATTCGATTCAGGCTCATCAGAAGGAGCTTTGCAATAAGCTATGGGCAATGGCAAATGCCTTGCGCGGAAACATGGAGGCGTATGAGTTCAAGAACTACATCTTGGGCATGATCTTCTACTACTACCTTTCTGACCGGACAGAGAAGTATATGGCGAATCTTCTCAAGGATGACGGTATCGGTTATGAAGAGGCGTGGGCAGACGAAGAGTACAAGACCGCTGTTGTCGAAGAGGCGTTGCGCGATCTCGGCTATGTCATCGAGCCACAGTATTTGTTCCGCAAGATGGTCAAGATGGTAGAAAACCGTTCCTTCGACATTGAGTTCTTGCAGAGCGCAATCAACGCGCTGATGGAGTCCACAATCGGAAACGATTCTCAGGAGGACTTTGACGGACTGTTTTCTGATATGCAGCTCGATTCATCGAAGCTCGGTCATACTGTCAAAGATAGAAGTGCTGTTATGGCAAAGATCATCGCTTCGCTGGACGAAATCAACTTCGGCGTGGATGATACCAAAATTGACGTTCTTGGTAACGCTTATGAATATCTGATCGGTCAGTTTGCTGCAACTGCTGGCAAGAAAGCCGGTGAGTTCTATACGCCCTCCGGTCCTGCCGAATTGCTTTGCCGTCTGGCTTGCCTCGGTCTCACGGATGTCAAGGATGCAGCCGACCCCACTTGTGGCTCTGGTTCGCTGCTGCTGCGCCTCAAGAACTACGCCAATGTGAGAAACTACTATGGACAGGAATTGACCTCCACGACTTATAACCTCGCCAGAATGAACATGATTCTGCGCGGAATCCCATATCGCAACTTTAACATCTACAACGGTGATACCTTAGAGCATGACTACTTCGGAGACATGAAGTTCCGTGTTCAGGTTGCCAATCCGCCTTATTCTGCAAACTGGTCTGCCGATATGCACTTCATGGAGGACGAGCGTTTCAATGAGTATGGCAAACTTGCTCCGAAGAGCAAGGCTGACTTTGCCTTTGTTCAGCACATGGTTTACCACATGGATGAGGACGGACGAGCCGTCGTTCTTCTGCCGCATGGCGTCCTGTTCCGTGGTGCTGCTGAGGAAGTAATCCGCAAGCATCTCATTCAGAAATTAAATGTTCTGGACGCGGTAATCGGTTTGCCTGCAAATCTGTTCTTTGGTACGGGCATCCCCGTATGCGTCCTTGTTCTCAAGAGAGAGCGAAACGGTAACTCTGACAACATTCTTTTCATCGACGCTTCCAGCGACTTTGAAGCCGGAAAGAACCAGAACATCCTTCGTGAGTGCGACATTGACAAGATTGTTGAGACCTACGAGCGCCGTCAGGATGTCGAAAAATATGCTCATGTTGCGACCATGCAGGAGATTGAAGAAAACGGCTTCAACTTGAACATTCCTCGCTATGTTGATACCTTTGAGCCGGAACCTGAGATTGACTTGAATGAAGTTGCCGCTGAGATCCGTAAGCTACAATCTGAAATTAAGGATATTGATGCAGAACTGAAACCGTTTTTTGATGAGCTGGGGCTGGATTTCCCCTTTGATGTGGAGGGCAAATAATTATGGCAAATGTATCCTCAAGTAACGGTCTTGAGAAGCGTCCGAAGCTCCGCTTTCCGGGCTTCGATGAGCCGTACAAACAATGTCGTATAGGTGATATTTACGCAGAAAGAAGTCAGCGAGGGGCTTCTGACATGGAACTGCTTTCTGTCACGATGAACGATGGCGTTATGCCTCGCTCAGAGATTGAAGGCAAAGACAACTCAAGTGAAGACAAAAGCAATTATAAGGTTGTTCTAACAGGAGATATGGTCTATAACTCCATGAGAATGTGGCAAGGAGCGAACGGCATCTCTCCGTGTGATGGTATAGTTAGTCCTGCATACACAGTTCTAATGCCTAAAATCCCGATTAGTAATGGATATTTTGCAGCTTTCTTCAAAAGCCCTAACCTGATCAATGAATTTAGAAAGAACTCTCAAGGCATGACCTCTGATACATGGAACTTGAAGTATCCTCAGATTGAAACAATCAAGGTCTGCATACCGGCTCTCTCAGAACAAAACCGGGTAGCAGATATGCTCCGTACACTTGAGCGGAGGATTGCAAAACAGGCACAGCTTGTCGATAACCTCAAGAAGTATAAAAGAGGTGTCGTTCGCACACTGTTGTCCCCTGATTCATGTTGTATTGAAGAAACAACATGGACTACGGCTAAGATTGGCGATTTAGGCTCATTTACAAAAGGCGCACCATTATCGAAAGCAGACATAACACCTGATGGAACTCCGTTTATCCTATATGGTGAATTGTACACGACATACCATGAGGTAATAAATTCGGTTATACGCAGAACCAAAGCTCAACCAGAAAAGCAATATTATAGCCATGTTGGAGATGTGATCATTCCCACCTCCGGTGAGACACCGGAAGAAATATCAACCGCAGCGTGTGTTATGCTGCCAGATATAATTCTCGCAGGTGACCTCAACATATTCCGCAGTTCAAAAATTGACGGGCGGATTATGAGTTATATTTTGAATCATATCGTAAACGGGCAAATTGCTCGGATTGCGCAGGGAAAGTCCGTCGTTCACATTCAGGCAAGTGAGATTTCAAAGATAGAAATTAGTTACCCCGACTACAACACGCAGTGCAAAATGATTTCAGTTTTTGAGACTGTTGGCGCAAGAATCAAAAGTGCCGAAAATGAGCTGACGTATTTGCGTACAATGCAAAAGGCTCTGTTGCAGCAGCTCTTTATATAAAAAGTTGCTGCAACAATCCCCTTTTTGCAGAAGAAAGCAAATCAATTTTTTGACCTTCTTTTTCAATAAGATAATCGATCTGAGATAGGAGTTTACACACTTTCTTTTGTTTGCTGCACGACGGTGCGTGGATTCTCAGATTGCCTAAAGTATCGGTGCTAAGATTTTGCTGTTTTGTCCCCTGGGCAATTCGTATGCCGATCCATTGACCATTGTAGATGTACCAATAGTAAAGGTATTCAATGTCTATTTCCCCGGTTTGTTGGATTGCCATACACGCCTGACTTATGGTTGCTGGAACACTTAGAATTGATGCAGTTCCTCTCACTCCGGCTGCTTCAAGCCCATACATCGCTACGAGTAACGTATTTGCTGGATACTCTCGAAGGTTACAACTGGATACAGCTTCGGATGAAATGTGCTGGCTGGTTTCACACAGATACTTTGGTTTCAGCTCTCCGCTGGACACCCACCTAATATTGCCTGAGTAAAACGCCCTGTTTGTACTGCTCGGTGTTGATCCAGAAGATAAATGAAAGTAATCTTTGAGTTTCCCAACATATCTATTGTTTAGATCGCCATTTTCTTGTTGCCCAAATTCGCGGGAAAGCAATCCTCTTTTATACTTCTTGAGAGCTTCTACTTTTTTTCGCTGAACATCAATTCGACGGTCAAGTATGGTTAGAAAATCAACGATTTTCTGTTGCTCACGCAAAGGAGGAAAAACTACCATCCCTGTTAGTACAAATGTATTATTGACCTTCATATCATGTTTTGCGCCAATATTAACCAGTGGCTTTAGAAACTTGTTAAGTCGAAGATCGTTCGAGAAATAGAAATCAACAAACCTCGGAACAACAGTTTTTAAGGGGTGGTACACAGCGTAAAGAGTGGACACTATACCGGGAACACCATTGTTGACTTTGATAATCCCATAAGGATTTGCTTTGAGGGGACTCTTTGTATATACAATGTCATCGGTTTCGACTACATGATAATCAGCAACACTTTCACCAGCGAAAGATCGTCCCTGAAACGCTATCTGATTAACAATACCATATTCCCCTGAGACGGAAAGAACATTCTCTTTTCCAAACTTTAATTGTTTATTGCGGTCGGTGTTTTCAACGAGATAATATAGTAGTTCTTTATGCTCCCACGGCTCATCGAAGCCCGGAAAGCGGAGCTTCGGACGCTTCTCAAGACCGTTACTTGAGGTCTATTTTCAGACCTCATTTCGGTATGAACCAAAAGTAAAATCCCTTGCAGTAGCAGAGATTTTCCGCTATTGCAAGGGATTTCGTCTGTCATATAGCTGTTTCTGCTTTCTTGATCAGAAGTATAAAAGAGGATTGCTCAATCAAATTTTTTCTGCAATCTCGAAAGGTTCTCAGCGCAGAAAACTTCGTGAGCTTGTTCACGTTTCAGGAGGCAAAACGCCAAGTATGAGTAATTCGCTCTATTGGAACGGAGACATCGTTTGGATTTCCTCCAAAGACATGAAGAGTAGTAGAATTTCCGGTAGCGAGCTAAAGATAACAAATCTGGCGCTCAATGAGATGACGCTTTATCATCCGGGGACATTATTGTTGGTTGCGCGGAGTGGTATCTTGAAACATTCGCTGCCTCTCGCTATTCTCGAAGTAGATGCAACGATAAATCAGGACATCAAAGCATTGCAAGTACATGGTTGCAATGCATTCTACCTCTATTATGCAATTCTGTCGCAAGAGGACAATATCATTAGAACCCTTGTGAAAACCGGAACAACTGTACAAAGTCTCATGATGGATTCCTTCTTAAACATTGAAATACCAACGCCTAACATTGACCAGCAACAAAGCATAATCGACAAGCTGGCTAAACTCGAAAAGTATGTAGATGTTCAGGGAAAAGAACTATCGTTATTATCCCAAATGCGAAATGGCTTGTTGCAACAGCTCTTCATATAAAGAGCTGCCTCATATAGCCGTCTCTCGTTTTACTCAGAAGGTCAAGTGTTTTTTGGGTCGCTTGCAACCGTGCCTCCACCATATCAAGAATATCTGCATACAGAAGTTGTTTCACATGGCTGGGATACATAACAGGAATACCCATAAGCAAATCATCCGTCATAGATACTCGATCATGACGAACGCCTTGTGAGCCGTTATCATAGATGTACCTGTACCATGCGTCGCTCTTAAAGTACCAAGCGAGATATGAAGGAGAAATATCTGCTTGCAGCACAAGACAGGTATATAGCGGCGAGATAATACCTTGCTCACTGAGAGTATATCTATTGAACGGTCCGTATGGCGCAGAATTTGACTTTCTCGGATTGTAAACAAAGTCTCCATTTTCGATGACATAGTAATTTGCTGTGTTTCCGTCCACTGCAATATCCTTGTCAAAGAAATCGCGCTGAGGAATTAGTCCGTATTCCGCAGAGTTGGTAATTACATTTTTTATTACACCATCTGTGTTACGGCGCGAAACTTTTTTGAAAATATCACCCAGTCGAACACAAGTCCACTCTGTGCCATTCTGAGAAGGTAGTTGGCGAAAAATGCGCTGCATGACACCTCTTTTATACTTCTTGAGGGTTTCAACCAACTCCATTTGCCGCTCGATTCTCTTGTCGAGAAGCCGAATAAACGAAGCAATTACTTGCTGTTCGTGCAATACTGGCAAAAACATTTGGTATGAGCATAATGTCTTAAAATACAGTCTCGTTCTCGTACCTCCTTTTTTCTGCTGAATGCAAAATACGGAGAATAACGGTGACGAATTAAGTGTATCGACTAAAAAGTCCGTATCAAGGACTTCTTTTCTGACAGTAAACACGGGGTACTCTTTGCTTACCAAACCGTTTGCGACCAATCTATTGATATTGAAATGGAAAATATTATCATCGCTCATGTGGCGATATGTTATACAACCATACGGAAGAACACTAAACACCGTTGTCTCAGCGTTGGCTTGCTTATCTATGAAGTAATCCTCTTGAACAAATAGACCTTGCCTCGATGAAGTTAAGAGCGGAAAACCGCTTTCTTGGGTAGCATAGTCAGACAGTTCGATCAACAGATTGCCAAGTTGTGCAGCTCTCCACGGCTCATCGAAGCCCGGAAAGCGCAGCTTCGGGCGCTTCTCAAGACCGTTACTTGAGGTCTTTTTTCAGACCTCATTCCGGTATGATCTAAAAGTAAAATCCCTTGCAGTAGCAGAGATTTTCCGCTGTTGCAAGGGATTTCGTCTGTCATATAGCTGTTTCTGCTTTCTTGATCAGAAGTAT
>OIWU01002528.1_pt1 | contig 15383 bp, 14 predicted proteins | sample 1587711 | NCBI WGS metagenome assembly OIWU01 (sample SAMEA3888909, study PRJEB22519) | human gut metagenome | biome: human gut; feature: human-associated habitat; material: faeces | place: Denmark | collected 2010 | reverse complement strand
CTATATTTCAATAATTTCAAAGAACTATTTATCCACTTTTACGGGACAGTAATGATAGTGCCAATAGGATGATTATGCTATTTAAAGAAAAGGAAGCTGAACAGCTCGGTGTTTATCAAGACTATCTTAATGTATTCAGCGCAATGCATTATTACTATATGGCAGTGGCTTGGAAAGACGTTCCTTATATAAATTACGTGCTTGATATAAATAACGCATATAATATCAGCAGAACTCCAATACATGATATTTTCTCGGACTTAAAAGCCAATTTGGAAAAAGCCATAGATAATCTTGAAGAGAAAAAGAATGAATCGCTTAGTAATGATGCCAATGATTTTTTCTTCTTGTCAAAAGATGTAGCAAGAATATTGCTTGCTAATATTTGTATGTATCAAGGTGAATACAACCAAGCAGAAAAGCTCTTGGGAGAAGTTATCAGCAATGGCTTCTATGAGCTGGATGCTTCCAATTATAACAACAAGGAAACCATTACGAATTTATTTAATAATGGAAGCAGCAAAGAAACCATATTTGCAGCTCATAATGAACCTCAATCACGTGGAAATATTTCGATTGGCACCCCTCCATTAGTTCCCATAATGACTTATACTGATGTAGTTTTGTCTTATGCTGAAAGCCTTTATAAAAATGGTAGGACATTGGAAGCCGAATCACAGTTGCAAAAAGTAATCACAGCTAAACATATTAGCGTAACAGGTGAAAATACTTTGGAGAAGATAAAAGATGCAAGACTACAGTTGATGCTTTATACCAACACAAACTTCGCATTCATGAAAAGAAACAATTTTGCAAAAGAGGTATATGGAATTGAAGAATACAGACTGCTATTACCAATACCGCAACAAGAAATAATTGTTAACCCGTCAATGACACAAAATCCGGGATATTAATAAGAATACGACTTAGACCTAAAAAGTTCCACGATTCGCTATTGAATGGTGGAGCTTTTTATATTAAAAAACAATACGATCACAACTAAAACATAAAACTAAAAATTTTCTTTTGAGAGGTCTTAAATCGTTCAATTTCCAAAGAGAGCGATTTCTTTAATTGAACAGCCATAAAGCCCAAGAAAGGCAGATTTGTTTCTTCTTCCTGTGATTGACGTAAGGCAGAAATATACTCCTCTCTATCTTCCTTGAATATCTTAGTAGGAAAAAGGTTGTAGCAAAACTGAATGTAATTCATCAGCAAGCGGGCAGTCCTTCCGTTACCATCTACCCACGGATGAATGGTCACTAAGTTAAGATGGGCATTGAAACTTAATTCGTATTGTTCCCGAAATGTTCCCACTGTCTTTTGCTTTTCCTGTAATAAGGTGCAAAATTCATCTATTTTGGCAGGGACTTTCTGATAATTCATATAAGAACGTCCACCAATACCAGCCGTCACGCCACACAAGCGAAATTCACCTTTGGAAGAATCAAAAGAGCCTCCCATAACGTTATAAATACTGCCTGTCGTACGCATCAATGTCGAATTCAGCTTTTGCAAAAACGCTGAATTAATTGGCTTCTTACATTTGGCTTCCTCTTTGGCAAACTCATAAGCTTTCTTTAAGTCCTCATTCATCAAATGATATACCAAAGGTTTCCCTTTAGCTGTCAATCCCTCATCGAAAAGCATTTGTGCCTCCACTTCGGTGAGTGTAGAACCCTCAATTGCTGTAGAATGGGTAATAAGAGAATAGAGGTAGTACTTTTCATAGTCCACCGCTTCACTAATACCAAGTTGCTGAAACTTCTGGTATAACTGTTCAATCTCTTGCCAAACACCTTGTTCCATTGACGTTTATTTAATTGGATTTATTTCTTTTCAAAGGTAATGTATTTGTATTGCGTAGCCAAAGAAAATAATGACTTACTACTATATTTTTTTCGCCTGTGGGGAAAATGTGGGGAAAAATCAGACAAGTAAAAAGGCTAAGTAATTGATAATTCAATACTTAGCCTTTTATTCTGTACCCAGAGCCGGGATCGAACCGGCACGGATCGCTCCACTGGTGTTTGAGACCAGCGCGTCTACCAATTCCGCCATCTGGGCTTGGATCACTTTCCGGACGACAAAGGTAGCGTTTTATTCCGTATTTGCAAATTTGTTTCCGGAAAATCGACCCGATTGCCAATCATTTTCCTTTTCACTTCCTGAACTTTCAAACAAAATATCCCCTATACTGTACTTCATTTTGTTCCTCAGCACAAAAAAACTTTTACTTACGGATCTTCTCTACGATTTGTCTTTCTTCACATATTTTAGCAAACTATATATCAGTTCTGCCGTACCCTTTATTCCTAACCATGCACTATTAAACGACAAATCATAATATCGACACGCCCCCCACTCCTTGCCTGTAAAATGAAGACAATGCTCCTTGCGGGACTCATCTACCCGATAAAGCTCCTGCTCCGCATGTGACCGATCCACATGGTTACGATCCATTATTCGGCTTACGCGATATGCCGGATCTGCATGAACAAATACATGCAATGCATGGGGCCGACCTCGCAAAATAAAGTTGGCCAGCCGTCCTACTATGACACAAGACTCTTTTGCTGCCAAATCACGAATAATTTTACATTGCGCATAGAACATCGCCGTCTGCGCCGGATCCACCGACGATGCCGATGATGCTGCGCCCAAGAAATCCACATATAGATCAAACAGTTTGCAATCCTGCAATTTTTGTTCATTCGCTTGAACAAAATCCTCACTCAGCCCACTCTCCTTCGCCGTCATCTCAATCAACTCTCCGTCATACAACTCCACGCCCAAACTCTCCGCCAAAAATTTACCAATCGAATGGCCCCCACTGCCATATTCCCGAGAAATGGTCACAACCAACGGCAAAGCACCCATTGCTGATGTTGCAAATTCCGATTTCATTTAGACAGATGATTCCGAAGCCTCACGACGAAGAGGATTCAACGACGACTCGTGATTCCGGCCGAACAAATAATAATAGGCCAAAGACAGGATAGCTGCAAATGCGATAGACAAAAACATCCGATCATAACCCATGAATTTCACCAAGATTCCTGCAATAAAACCACCCAAGGCAATGCCCATATCGAAAGCACAGAAAAATGTCGAACTGGCTGCACCTCGACGGTCTGGCGTCACCACATGCATAGCCATTGTCTGCAGCGAAGGCTGAATTGCTCCGAAACTATACCCTAACAATAACGCCGACAAGATATAGCACGGAATATTATGTACCAGGACCAGTAGCATGATGCCTACAATTATCGCTGCATTACCCGTGTACACCATAATTCCCTCACCGTAACGGTCGATCGCTTTACCCAATACGACACGAGTCAGCACCGTCGCGACAGCAATGAAAATAAAATAAACACCTCCACTCAAAAGGCCGTTTTTCGTAGCATAGATTGCCACATACACCTCGACCACTCCGTAGGCGATCATAAAAAAGAATTGGGTTATAGAAGCCGGAAGTGAGCGCATTTCGAACAATGCATTAAGTCTAATCGACTCTTTGGAAAGGGAATAGCTACGGTTTTTGATGCTCGCACCAATAAAGAGTGCCAACAGTGCCGACACTGCAGTCATAATAAATAAGGCTCTAAATCCGAATGCCGAGACCTCCCCTCCGACACAATTCATCACGGTCAAACCCAAAGCTGGTGCAACAGCTGTTGAGATCGCCATCGACAAACCGAACATACCCAATCCTTCACCCATTCGGCTGCAAGGAATTATATCAGTAACCCAGGTTGAGGCCGAATTACTCGATGCGGCATGGAAAGCCCCATGTACGGTCCGCAACGAAACGGCAAATGCGATTCCTGCAGCAACAAAATACCCCATCGAAAGGAGTGACATTCCGATCAAACCGATGACCAAGAGTGTACAACGCCCTTTTGTATCGACCAGCCAACCGAGAAATGGACGGGAAACAATCGAAGCCATTGAAAAGAGTGCCGTAGCCAACCCTATCGCTACACTGTCACCACCCAAATACTCTATATAATAAGGGAAAGTCGGTAAAAGCGCGTAAAAATTCACGAAAATGAAAAAATTCACTACACAGATTTTTACGAAAGATTCCGTCCAGAGTTTTTCTTTGATTCGTTTCTTCATAACAATATACTTTCGAATAATGACATAAAAAAAACATGTCGGAATTATCAACTAGACTTACGTGATAATCACAACATGTTGCAGCACTGCACTCATTTTACATGCGGCTCCTATTTTCAAGTTCAAAGATACGAAAAAAAGAAAAAACAGGGCAAACGTTTTCCAGAATTTTTATCTATCTTGCAATACACGGACTTTTGCATCGCCTTACAGCATCGAACCAACTCTTAAAAAGAATCTCACTTCGGAGCTAGAAACAAAAGAAAACAAACTAAATAAACTACCACAGTCTGAATAACGAGCAAGATTTTTGCACTTCTACTTATCGGATCTGCAGATTTGCCCCTGATAAACAGAACGAATTACCGATCCTTCGAAATTAGATCATCAACTTAATATCACCGCTATGAACCGAACTCTTTTATCCTTATTGGTTTTGGCCCTTTTATCAGCAGCCTCTCTGCGAAAATCAACCGCCTGTACGGGAATCTCATTGACCTCTCGAGACAGCTCCCATGTCGTTGCCCGGACAATCGAATGGGGCGGCAGCAACCTGAACAGCCTCTATGTCGTTGTTCCGCGTGGTTACGAACAACAATCCTACACGCCACAGGGAGTCGACGGCATGAAATTCACCGCCCACTACGGCTATGTCGGATTGGCCGTTGAACGCGAAGCGTTCGTTGCTGAAGGCATAAACGAAGTCGGACTCTCGGCCGGACTGTTCTATTTTCCCGGATACGGAAAATACCCTGCCTTCGATCCTGCTCAGAAAGAACACAGCATTGCCGACCTGCAATTGGTTTCGTGGGTTTTGGGCCGATGCAAAACAGTCGAAGATGTAAAAGCAGAGATTCAAAAGGTGCGCGTCATCGCCACCTATCCTCAAGCTTCGACGGTCCATTGGCGCTTCACGGATCGTTCAGGCAGGCAGATCGTACTCGAAATTATCGACGAAAAGCCCATCTTCTACGAGAACAAATTGGGGGTACTGACCAACTCTCCCGGATTCGAATGGCAACTGAGCAACCTGAATAACTATGTGAATCTCGTTCCGGGCGCTGCACCGCAACAGCCATTCGGAGGTATCGAACTCGCGCCGTTCGGTGCAGGCAGCGGCTTTTTAGGACTTCCGGGCGACATTACCCCTCCCTCCCGCTTCGTTCGTGCCGCTTTCTACCAGAACTCGGCTCCGCAACAGGATTCGGGACTCAACACCGTACTGCAATGTTTCCAGATTCTGAACAATTTCGACATTCCCATCGGTATCGAATTCAGCAAGGGAACCACTCCGACCGATATTCCGAGTGCCACGCAATGGACCTCGGCAATAGATATTACCCACCGCATCATCTATTTCCGGACGATGTACAACAGCACCATCCGCAAAATAGATCTCAACGACATCGACTTCGAAACCGTCAAATACCGGTCACACCCCCTCGACGAGATCAAACAACAGCCCGTTGTCCCGATCGAGATCGGATAACCGACATCCATCCTATCTATCTTCTATATCCCTTTTATCCCCCTCGATATTTCCCGCTTCGGGTTCCGGAGCGGGAATTTTTTAAAATTTCCAGCCTATCGAAAACGAAAATGTCCGGTTCTTCACCTTGTGGTAGCTCGCCCCTTCGAGTTCGAGCTCATGTTTGGTCGACTGGTTCATGATGTCGCACAACGAAATGTTGTACCGTCCGTCGATAAAGAAACCGTAGTCGAATGTATAGGACAGACCGATCGGAATCGATATATCGTATGCGCGCAGATTATTTTTGATGTCTTGAGTTTTCGATCCCTCCTGTCCCATATACTCCCAATCAACGCGATACTTGGCACCCAGCAGTACTCCGGGCTGCACACCGGCTTTAACAGCCAATCCGTGAGCGACATAGAAGTTGATCAATACGGGGATATTCAAATATTGCAAAGAGTATTTGTGTTTGTAGGAGTATCCCTCTTGAGCCGGATAGTCGAAACGGTTACTTTCAGTACCCTCACGGGAATAGAGCAGATCTACCGATACGCCGAGTGCCGGGGTGAAATCATACTCGGCAAAGGCTCCGATCAGCAATCCCGGTTTGATTCCTACGATGTCCGACTCCTCGACTCCCTCCGCATTGATGTAAAGATTCGATACGCTGACTCCCACTTTAGGTCCGAACGAGAACCGTTCCTGAGCAAAAGCCGTTCCTACCGACATCCAGATGATCCCAGCCACTAACCATATTCTCTTCATAACACGTTCCATAATAGATTATTGATTCATCGTAACCAACAGCTCCTCATTTGAACGCGTCGCTTCCATGTGTTTTTTGATCACCTCCATTGCCTCCGTCGAGTTCATATCGGCAAGATAGCGACGCAATACCCACACCTTCTGCAATACCTCCTTGCTCACCAGCAGATCTTCGCGACGGGTGCCCGAAGCCGTGATGTCCACCGCCGGATAGATGCGTTTGTTGGAGAGCTTCCGATCAAGCTGCAACTCCATGTTTCCGGTTCCTTTGAACTCTTCGAAAATCACCTCATCCATCTTCGATCCGGTATCGATCAACGCCGTAGCGATAATCGTCAGCGATCCCCGCTCTTCGGTATTACGTGCCGCACCGAAAAAGCGTTTCGGTTTGTGCAGTGCATTGGCGTCCACTCCTCCGGAGAGCACCTTTCCGGATGCCGGTTGCACCGTATTGTAGGCCCGGGCCAAACGTGTAATCGAATCGAGCAGGATCACCACATCGTGTCCGCACTCAACCATCCGTTTTGCCTTTTCGAGCACCATCTCCGCCACCTTCACGTGGCGGGAGGCCTGTTCATCGAAAGTCGACGCTACCACTTCGGCCTTTACGTTCCGGGCCATCTCCGTCACCTCTTCAGGACGTTCATCGATCAACAGAACGATCAGATAGACTTCGGGATGGTTATCCGCTATCGCATTGGCAATCGCCTGCAACAACATCGTCTTACCGGTTTTCGGCTGGGCCACGATCAAACCGCGTTGTCCCTTGCCGATCGGAGAGAAGAGGTCGATCACCCGGATCGAAAGGTTGTTGTGTCCGTTTCCGGTCAGGTTGAATTTCTCGGTCGGGAACAGCGGAGTCATGAACTCAAATTGAACCCGATCACGCACCTCATCCGGAGCCAGACCATTGATTCTGTTTACCTTGACTAATGGAAAATATTTTTCACCCTCTTTCGGAGGTCGAATAATTCCCTGAACCGTATCCCCCGCCTTCAGGCCGAAAAGTTTGATCTGCGAGGGCGAGACATAGACATCATCCGGAGAGTTCAGGTAGTTGTAATCGGGCGAACGCAAGAAGCCGTAGCCATCGGGCATGATCTCCAAAACGCCTTCTCCCTGAATCGTCCCGAGAAAATCTTCATGCTGCTCCTTTCGCGGTGTGGTTTTCACCTCCTCCCGAACATCGTTCGAACCGACCGGAGATTGAGCGCCTGCCGCATGGGTTACCTCACCCGCAGACAAACCCTTACCCGCAACAGAAGGGGCTCCCCCCTGCATATTCTGACCTTGTTCGTATGCCGGTCGCCCGAATCCGATCCGGGACCTTTTACGATCGTTGCCCTGTCGGTTCTTTTCCGGACTTACCGTATAAACCGGAGAGGGTACTTCTGAGGCCAGCTCCCCTTCCGTTTTCTCCTTAGCATGCGTATCTTGAGCTACTACACCCTCTTGCACCACATGAACGGACTCCGCCGGCCTTCCGGAACTCTTCGGACGACGACCCCGACGCTTCTGATCCAAACGCTCCTCTCCACTCTGCCGAGCACTCTCGGCATGGGGTTCATCCCCTCCGTTGACCGCGCTATCCGACTTATCAACGTCTGTCGCAAGCGGCCCTCCGTTTTCATTCGACGTCACATCCGAACGGCGGCCTCGACGCCTCCGTGCCGCGTGAGACGCATCCCGTGGATTAAGCGATTCCGATGCTTGTCGCTCCTCCTCCGATACTTGTCGCAGCTCCGATTGCGTCGCAGCATCGACCTCTTCCTGCTTGACCGAAAGCTCTTCCGGACGCGCCTCCTCCTGCACTTTTGGCCGACGTCCCCGACGTCTCTGGCTCATTTCCGAAGCCTCCGATTCCTGTTCCGGATAGGCTGTCTGCCGCTCCTGACGAGTCGGATCACCACCCTTTTCGGAAGACAATGCAAGGATCCGTTCGATCAGATCCTGTTTACGCAACTGGGCTTTGATACCCAAACCTCGACCTATCTCGCGCAATTCTACGAGATTTTTCTCGCTTAACGCCTTTGCGTCGTACATATTGATAGTTTTTACGGAATATATAACTCATGATACCCTGCCTCCCGGACGGGAAGCAGCCGACGAACGACTTCGACGGCATCACAAATGTAAGCGTTTTTTCTACAACCGCAAAATATCCGTATCTATTTCCCCTTTCCGCGCATAAATGCAACCGCAGCAACCAAATCCTCCGGGGTATCGATCGCCAGACTTTCGCTATTGGTCTCTGCCACCCGAATGCGGAATCCGTTTTCGAGCCACCGCAACTGTTCGAGCGACTCCATCTTTTCGAGCACGCCTTGCGGCAGTTTGGTGATTTGTCGCAACACATCGCTCCGATAGGCGTAGAGTCCGATGTGTTTCAGGAAACGGTACGACTCCTGCCAGCGATCTCGCTCAATTCCGCGCAAAAACGGAATCGGAGAACGGCTGAAGTAGAGGGCATGCCCATCGACCGAACAGACAACTTTCGGAGAGTTTGGATTAAAGACATCCTCCCCTCGGCCAAACGGTTTGACCAGTGTCGCAATCTGGGTCGACGCCTCATCGAAACACCCGACAATACGCTGAAGCTGCTCAACCTCAAGGAACGGTTCATCACCCTGTATATTAACCACCACATCGAAATGACGACCGGTCGTCTCTTCCACCCGGTCGAGGGCCTCACGACAACGATCCGTTCCGCTGCGGTGCGTCGATGCGGTCATTACGGCCTGTCCGCCAAAACTTTTTACAGCATCGAAAATACGCGAATCGTCCGTCGCCACATAGCATGCCGGGAAAAATGATGCAGCTGTTTCATAGACGTAACGGATCATCGGGCGTCCATCCAAATCGGCCAACGGCTTGCCCGGGAAACGGGTAGAGGCATAACGGGCCGGAATCAAGGCTAAAAATTCCATCTCTTTTTATTATCTATTTTGATTTCATCCATCGATCGTATCGCAACCGACCGGCCACATCCGCCATCGGTCGCCGAATTCCGAAAAACTCTTTTCTGCAAATGTAACTTTTTTATAGCTTTGTCTGATCATTATGTCGACAAATTACCGCATATCCACCTTCATCACGCTCGGAGAGCAACTTACCAATGCACTTCGGGCGGGGACTCTGAAGCCGATTCTCGAAAAGGCTACCGAAGAGAACGCATGGTTTACACAGGCCTCTATCCGAACGGCCATTCAGGCTATCTGCGAAAACATGCTGCAACCGGAGGCTCTGAATCGCTGGCTCGCTAATTACCCTATCCCGAACGGTTTCGCTCCGAAAAACGTCGGAGTCGTCATGGCCGGAAACGTTCCGTTGGTCGGTTTCTTCGATCTGATGTGCGTCTGTATTTGCGGACACCGCTGCCGGGTCAAATATTCATCGAAAGATCGGGTGCTGATGGAGTGGATCGTCCGTACCCTCCGACAGATCGATCCGGACATTGACATCGAACCGCTCACCCCAAATACCCCGATCGACGCCCTGATCGTCAGCGGCAGCGACTCGACCCTGCTCCATTTTCAAAAGCAGCACGACGAACTCCCCTGCCTGCTGCGCGGAACCCGACACAGCCTCGCCGTCCTATCCGGCACGGAGTCTCCCGAACAATTAGACGGACTCGCCGAGGATATTTTTCTCTATTTCGGATTGGGTTGCCGCAACGTCAGCCGGCTTTTCGTTCCCACCGGATACGATCTCAATACCCTGTGTGCCCGACTTGCTCAACATCCCGTATCGCACCGTCCCTACCTGAACAACTACCGACAAAGCAGAGCGATCCGCACGATGAACGGTACCCCGATGATCGACGGCGGATTTTTCCTGCTTTGCAAGGAGGAGGGAGATGACAACCGGATCAGCGAGATCGCCTATTCGACCTACGACACCCTCGGTGAAGTGGAACGCTGGATCGCCGACCACGACGACCGCATCCAATGCATCGTATCGGAGATCATCCGACACCCCCGGCGTACGGGATTCGGGCAGGCACAACACCCCTCGCTGACCGATTATCCGGACGGAATCGACGTAATCGATTTTTTGCTGCGAATCTGAAAATTTCCCGTATCTTTGATTCAACAAAAAACACTCAGCATATGTCCATGATCTTCCGATTCAGAATGCTTTGCGACGAAGACGATTACTTCCTGCGCGAATACGAAGTCCCTTACGACATGACTCTCTCCGATTTTCGGGAGTTTATCGACCGGGATGTACACTACCGGTCCGACTCGGTCACCTCATTTTTCACGGCAGACCGCCAGTGGAACAGACTGGATGAATTTACCTCCATCGACATGAATATGGACGAAGCAGATGCGGAGGGACCCCGTGTCATGTCCGACACACTTCTCTCGCAGATTATCCACAACAATCGCGACCGGTTGATCTACTGCTTCGACCTGTTCGGCGACCGGGCTTTTTATTTGGAACTCATCGAGGCAAAGCGAGCGGATCCGGACGTAACCTACCCACGGACCGCAATCGCAGAGAGCGATGCCCCCGATCAGGATCATCCGCAGGATGCCGAAAGCCATTCGATGTTCGATGAAGCGATGGATGAATTCAACGACTTCAACGGATCCGACACCTACAACGACTATGACGACTGACAAGCCGCAAGAGAAAACATTGGTTGTCATTCTCGGTGCTACCGCCACGGGAAAAACCGACATCGGAATCCGTCTTGCACAAGCGTTCCGGAGCGAAATCATCTCCTCCGACTCCCGGCAAATCTACCGCGAGATGAGTATCGGTACGGCCAAGCCCACTGCTGAAGAGTTGGCCGCCGTTCCACATCACTTCATCGGAACACGAAGCGTCACCGAGGACTATTCGGCCGGCCGGTACGAAGAGGAGGCCCTGCAGTGTATCGAGGAGCTGTTCCGCCGCCACGACATTCTGTTTTTAGTCGGTGGATCGGGGCTCTACATCGATGCCCTCTGCAACGGAATGGACGCACTTCCCCAAACCGACCCTGCCCTAAGGCAACAACTCACCCGAGAGCTCGAGCAACAGGGCCTCGAGGCATTGACCCTGCGGCTCCGTGATCTTGATCCCATCTATTACGGACAGGTCGACCGGGCCAATCCGCAACGTATCATCCGGGCCCTCGAGGTTTGTCTGCAAACCGGAAAGCCATACAGTTCCCTACGCAAACAGACCGTCAAACAACGTCCGTTCCGTATTCTCAAAATCGGCATACGAATGCCCCGGACACAACTCTACGAGCGAATCGACCGTCGGGTCATTCAGATGATGGAGCAAGGTTTAGAGGAGGAGGTACGTTCGCTGATCCCGTTACGTCATTACAACGCCCTGCAAACCGTCGGCTACAAAGAGCTGTTTGAGTTTTTCAACGGCAAAATAAGCCGAGAAGAGGCTGTATCCCTGATCCAACGCAACAGCCGCCGCTACGCAAAAAGACAGGAGACATGGTTCCGGCGTGACCCGGAAACGGTGTGGATGGAAGGCAACGCTTTTTGTGCCGAAAAGATCGAAAAGTACCTGCGGGAATTTGTTTAATGTCCAATTATCCGTATATTTGCCTCTCGATTCTTCGGATGGAGAAGAATTTCCTCATCAGGGGGCTCGGATGGTGGAATAGGTAGACACGCGGGACTTAAAATCCCGTGGGCAGAAATGTCCGTACGGGTTCGATTCCCGTTCCGAGTACTCAAAAAAGCTGCATTTCAGAAATGATCTGCAGCTTTTTTGTTTTATCCGGATACGAAATACTCGTCCACACTACATCCGGCTATTTTTCAGATCGATAACAAACTGAAACCCACTCCTCATCCCAACAATAACAGCATCTATATTTGGATAGATGAAATCTTTATCCTACTTTCGCGGCGACATAACCAAACAGAACGTTTTGTAATCCTCATCGGAGGGCCCTATAAAGCCGGATAAGATGACTGGATAAAACCAATCAGCTTATCCGGTTTTTTTTCTTCCGAGGATACCATATAAAATTCCAAAACTCGCCTTGTGGTATGAAAAGAGATGCGATCGATTTAAGTACACTGAATGTGTCCGTGCTATTCAGAAAATATTTCATTCCTACCTTATTGGGCATGCTCAGCATATCGGCCGTAACAGCCATTGACGGAATATTTGTCGGGCACGGTGTAGGTAGCGACGGAATTGCCGCAATCAACATCTGCATTCCGTTACTGATGTTTTTCACCGGAGTCGGACTTATGGTCGGCGCCGGATGTTCGGTTGTTGCCTCAATCCACCTATCCAGAGGCAAAGACAAAGTTGCACGGTTGAATGTGACCCAAGCTCTGTTATTTGTAACAATAATTGCTCTGATCCCTTCCATTTTCATCCTAACCTATCCGGAACACACCGGCAGAATGCTCGGATCCTCCGAACATCTGCTCCCTCTGGTAAAAGTTTATTTACTATGGTCTGTTCCCTCATGGATATTTCAAATATGGATAACGGTATCTTTGTTTATTATCCGGTTAGACGGTTCTCCTAAACTGGCCATGATGTGCAGTCTGATATCAGCCATAATCAATGTCATCCTCGACTGGCTGTTTATCTTTCCTTTTGGATGGGGAATCATGGGTGCAGCTTTCTCCACATCGATCAGTATAGTTACCGGTGCACTCATCGCAATCGCCTACCTGCTTTTTTATGCTCACCGTTTACGACTTTACCGACCGAAATGGAGCATCAAGAGCTTACGACTTTCCATAAAAAATCTCTATTACCAATGCCGCATCGGCTCCTCTGCATTATTGGGTGAAGCCACACTGGCCGTTCTCATGTTTGTCGGCAACCAGGTTTTCATGCATTACATAGGTGACGACGGTGTCGGAGCATTCGGAATAGCCTGCTACTATATCCCTTTTGTTTTTATGGTCGGAAATGCCATAGCACAATCCGCACAACCGATCATCAGCTACAATTACGGCTTGGGACTTACAGAAAGAGTTGCTGCCACGGAGAGAATTGCCTTAATAACAGCCATTATTTGTGGGACGATCGTTACTTTAACGTTCTCGCTCTACCCCGATCTTCTGGTAGGACTTTTTATCGACACCAAGGACAATGCCGCACAAATCGCTATAAACGGATTTCCTTACTTCGCCACCGGATTCATCTTTTTTATCGTGAACATTACGGCTGTCGGATATTTCCAGAGCATAGAAAACATGATCCCCGCAACGGTTTTTGCACTGTTGCGCGGTATCATCTTCCTCGTGCCCTACTTCATCCTACTACCGTCTATATTGGCCGACGTTTCCGGCATCTGGTTGGCTTTACCCCTATCCGAAATATCCACAACACTTGTCATTCTGTTGTTCCATTTATCAAGAAAATACAAGACAAAACAGAGCGACAAAGCTTCTCTGCCACACTAAATCCGGACTGTGCTTCGCCCATATGTCTCTTGATTCTTACCTTATTGCTGAGTACGCTCAGAGAAATGACCCACATGTATATATCTATGAACTTTTACATGACATGTTAAAAAAATTTGCCTTTTACAATATTGTTCGTATATTCGCGAACAACACATGTGAACATGGAAGAAAAGAAAGACTATACAGTTACACAAGAGCAGTTGGCAAGATTTGCTAAAGCGTTGGGACATCCTGCCCGAATTGCTATTATGCACTTTTTGGCAAAGCAAAAAACGTGTTACTTTGGAGATATTCACGAAGAACTTCCTATTGCCAAAGCAACCGTATCCCAGCACCTGAAGGAGCTGAAAGAAGCTGGACTCATACAGGGTGAGGTGGAAACGCCCAAAGTAAAATATTGTATCAATCGGGAAAATTGGCAATTGGCTCGCGAACTCTTTAAGGAGTTTTTCGGGCAATGTATCTGCAAATCGGGGGATTGCTGTTGACAGCCCCTTTTTTTTATTATCAATGTTCGTTGTTTTGCGAATTACGTTTAACAAAATCATAAATTCACAGATTATGAAGATTAAAGTATTAGGAACCGGCTGTGCAGGTTGCAAGGCACTGTACACAACAGTTGAGCAAGTAGTAAAAGAGTTAGCCATGGAAGCAGAGGTCACCAAAGAAGAAGATTTGATGAAGATTATGGAGTACAATGTAATGACGCTCCCTGCTCTTGTCGTGGACGGTAAGGTTGTGGCAAAGGGCAAACTTTCAGCAAAAGAGGTAAAAGATGTATTAACCAAGTAAATCAGAATGCGATGAAATATTTTCTATTGCTCGCTATCGCTTGTATGTTCTCTGTTTTGGGTGTGGCCCAGACAGCAACGGACACCACCTATGTAGAAATTCTTTATTTTCATGGGAGACAACACTGTGTAACCTGCAAAGCCATCGAGGAACACACGAAAGAAGTAGTTAATACCGATTTGGCGGAATGGGTCAAAAATGATAAACTTCGTTTCAAAGAAGTTGACATTTCAACTCCTGAAGGAGAAAAACTGGCAGAAAAATATCGTGTAAGCTGGTCTTCGCTCTTTGTTAACCAATGGAAGAACGGCAAAGAAAAACGTAACGATATGACACGTTTCGGCTTTCAAAATGCCCGAAACAATACAGCGGCATTCAAAAAGGAATTAAAACAGAAAATCACTCAGTTGCTAAAATAAGACCGTTTTATGGAATACTTGCAAACGTGGTTGGATAATAGCGAAATACCTATTATCACTGCTTTCCTGCTCGGTCTGCTGACGGCTGTAAGTCCCTGTCCGTTGGCTACCAATATTACCGCTATCGGATTTATCAGCAAAGATATAAATAACCGCAACCGAATCTTTACAAACGGTATTCTATACACTTTGGGGCGTGTTTTGGCCTATTCTGTATTAGGGGCAACACTTATCGCCATACTCCGAAAGGGAGCAGATATGTTTACCATACAGAAAGGTATCAGCGAATGGGGCGAACTACTGATTGCTCCTGCTCTGATACTGATAGGATTGTTTATGCTATTCGGTAATAAATTACAATTACCCAAATTTGGATTCTCCGCAACGGGAAAGACCGAGAAACTAAAAGGC
>OIWU01002505.1_pt1 | contig 15501 bp, 9 predicted proteins | sample 1587711 | NCBI WGS metagenome assembly OIWU01 (sample SAMEA3888909, study PRJEB22519) | human gut metagenome | biome: human gut; feature: human-associated habitat; material: faeces | place: Denmark | collected 2010 | reverse complement strand
GGCCTGTATGGCCCACACCATCAAAAACCTCGCGGCGGCGCTCGAAGGGAGCCTCTTTGTCCTCAAGCAGGGGATGGAGTCCGGGAACCGGGAGTATCTCGACGACGGCTGGGCCATGCTCGAAGAAGACATTTCGCGGGTGCGCGACAAGCTCTTGCACCTGCTGCATATCGGGCAGCAGACGGAACTGCGCGAATGCCTTGTGGACCCGGTGCAGCCCGTCCGCCATGTGGTCAAGCGTCTGGAAGGCCGGGCCGCCAGTCTGAGCATAGCGCTCCAGTTTCAGGATGCCGCCGATTCAGACCCCATCCCTCTGGATGCCGAACGCCTCGAAGGCTGCCTGCTCAATCTGGTGGGCAACGCGCTGGAGGCCTTCCCCGCGCCGGGGCTGCGCGCCCGCCCCGCCGAAGTCCGGGTCGAGATCGCCCGCACGCCCGACGCCCTCATCTACGACGTGCGGGACAACGGCGCGGGGCTGAGCGCGGAAGCCGCCGAACGGCTCCGGGACGGTTTGTTTACGACCAAAAAAGATGGTACAGGGTTCGGACTGCTCGGAACGCGCAAAGCGCTTTTGGAAATGGGCGGCCGGCTCCTGTGGGAGAACCTGCCCGACAGCGGAGCGCTGTTCCGCATCGTGTTGCCGCTGCGCGTGGAGCGCACCCCCGCTGCCGCCGAGGCGAACCACCTCAGGGAGGACTCATGAAAGAAACCATTCTCCTCGTCGACGACGAACAGGGCATCCGTACCGTCATGGGTCTTTCGCTCCGCGACGCCGGGTACAACGTCATCACCGTGGCCTCGGGGGAGGAAGCCCTGCAGCTTTTCGCGGAACGGCCCATCCCCATCGTGATCACCGACATCAGGATGCCCGGCATGAACGGGCTGGATCTCCTGAAGCACATCAAGATCCTCGCGCCGGAAACCGAAGTCATCCTCATTTCCGGACATGCGGATCTGGAAATGGCGATTCAGGGGCTCAAGCTGGAAGCGTCCGACTTCATCACCAAACCCATCGACGACGATCTGCTGCACATTTCCCTGAAACGCGCCCTTGAGCGCATCGCCATGCGCAACAAGCTCAAAGAATACACGTCGAATCTCGAAAAAATGATCAATGAGAAGTCCGCGCAGCTCGTGGAGGCGGAGCGTCAGCTCGCCGCCCGGCAGGTCGTGGACGGCTTTGCCTTCGGGCTGCACACCCTCGGCTCGTCCATGAGCGGAGAGCAGCAGGCCTTCAACGAGCTGCCCTGTTTCATCGCCATGCACGACAGGTTTATGGAAGTCCTTGCCGTCAACGATCTCTACCGCGAACGCCTCGGCAATCTCGTGGGGCACCCGAGCTGGGAGCCCTATGTCCTGCACAGCAACGAGGCCATGTTCCCCGTGGAGCGGGCCATTGTGGAGGGCCGCGGCGCGCGCAGCGAGCAGATCCTGCGCGACAAGAACGGCAAGGAAATCCCCGTGCTGGTGCATACGGCACCGATCCTCAATAACGAAGGCGAAGTGGAGCTCGTGCTCGAACTGAGCGTGGACGAGCAGGAAAGCCGCCGCCTGCGCGAGGAACTGCGCGTCACCCGCGAACGCTTCCGCCAGCTGTTTGAAGAGAGCCCCTGCTACGTCTCCGTGGTGGGCCGTGATTTGCAGGTGCTTGAAGCCAACCGCGCCTTCCGCCACACGTTCGGTATGCAGAGCGGCAAGCGCTGTTACGAGCTGTTCGCCGGTTCGTCCGCGCCCTGCGACGAGTGCCCGGTGCAGCGCTCCTTTCAGGACGGCAAGCCCTGCCATACGGAAAAAGTGGTCATCGACCACGAAGGCCGTCCGGTCAACGTGCTCGTCTGGACCGCGCCTTTGCGCGACACTTCGGGCAACATCACCGAATGCATCGAAATGGCCACGGACATTACGGAACTGCGCCAGCTGCAGGATCGGCTCGCCTCCCTCGGCCTGCTCATGGGCTCCACCGCCCACGGCATCAAGGGTATGCTCACCGCGCTGGACGGCAGCGTCTACCGCCTCGGCTCCGGCATCGACAAGGGCGACGAGGCCCGGACCCGTGATTCCCTCAAGGACATGCGCCAGCTTGTGGCCCGCCTGCGCAAGATGGTGCTCGACATCCTGTATTTCGCCAAGGAACGCAAGCTCGACTGGAACATTCTGGTCGCGGAGGAGTTCATGCGTTCCGTTGTTTCCACGGTCTCGGACAAGGCCGCCGAAGCGGGCATCGCCATGACGCTGGAGGCCGACGGCGATCCCGGCACCTTCGAGGCCGACGCCTCCGCCCTCAGCGCCGCGCTGGTCAACCTGCTTGAGAACGCCGTGGACGCCTGCCGCGCCGACGGCTCCAAGAAGGAGCACTACGTACGGGTGAGCGTCAAGGGGCTTCCCGACGCCGTGGAGGTGCGCATCGAGGACAACGGCATCGGCATGACCGAGGAAACCCGTACCAAGCTGTTCACCCTGTTCTTCTCCTCAAAGGGCAAGGGCGGTACGGGCATCGGCCTGTACGTCGCCCGCCAGGTGGTCATGCAGCACGGCGGCAGGATCGAGGTGGCTTCCGTCAAGGGCGAAGGCAGTACCTTCACCGTCACCATGCCGCGCATTCTGGCGAAGTAACCCGTGTTCCCAAACGGACGCGCCGGCATCGCCGGATCGTCTGAAACCCTATTGGAGGATACCGTGAAAAGACTCATTCTCTGTGCGCTGGCCGTCGCTGGCCTCTGCATCCCGGCCTTGGCCACCGATCCCACGCCCGAACAAAAGGCTCAGATCGAAAAGCCCATGACCATGAACAACACGGGCAACGAGAAGAAACAGGTTATCTTCACCCACAGCGCCCACGCCAAGACGGACTGCGCGTTCTGCCACCACAAGGCCGTGGAAGGCAACATCTATGTCGGCTGCGCCGCCAAGGGCTGCCACGACAACATGGACAAGAAGGACAAGAGCGAGCACGGCTACTACTTCACCATGCACAACAAGAAGTCCGAAAAGTCCTGCATGGGCTGCCATCAGAAGGCTGTGGCGGAAAATCCCGATCTGAAGGAAAAGTTCAAGGGCTGTAACCCTTGCCATACGAAGAACAGCTAGCGGCGTAAGAGGGGAAGGATAGGAGAAATCAGTATTGGCGGGGAGGGGGATATCCTTCTGATGAAGGGTCGCCCCCTCCCCGCCAAGCCGCCTCTTCTCCAAAGCCTTTGGCGGGGAATGAGATGGTATAAAAGGAATTCCGTTGTATCGGGATGCCTGTTTTTTGGAGACAGAACGTGTCAGACTGGGGAAAACAAAACGCCGGGAAAAACTCCCCGGCGTTTTGCCTATATGGAGCGGCCCATCCCTGAACCGGTTCAAAGCCCATCGGTTGAACGGTTCAGCGTGCCGTCAGCATGTTCCAAAAGCGTTCCTGATCGATCGTCATGACGATCCGGGCTTTTTGGCTTCCCTGCGGCCCGTTGTCGGGATAGGCCAGCGCCTGTCCGTAGGATGGCCCGAATTCCGCGTTCACGTCCACGGCGCATGTACGTTCCTCGGCGATCAGGCTCGGATCGATCAGAATCGCGGCTGCCAGCACATCCCAGACGTACTGGATGAAGGCCTTGTCCTTGGCGAACTGCTGCCCTGCATACGTGGATTCCAAAAGCTTTTTCATCTCCGGGCGTTGTCCGGCAAGGAAAGCCTGATAGCGATCAAAGGAAAAGGGCATTTTCTCGCAGACGTCGAGCCCGACCATGATTTGCTCGCGGAACGGCGTCCGCACAACGATGCGCGCCGCTTCGGGATCGAACCACCAGTTGAACTCGGCGGTCGGGGTCACATTGCCGGGCTTGAAAAACGAGCCGCCCATAAAGATCACCCGCTTGATCAGCGGCACGATGTCAGGGGCCTTGAGCACGGCTAGCGCCAGGTTGCTGCACGGGCCGATCTCCACAATGGTAAGCTCTCCGGGGTGTTTCCGCACCTCTTCAATGATGAAATCCACCGCATGACGGGGATCGGGGCGCGACTGAGGCTCTTTGCCGTATCGCTCACGATAAACCTTTTGCCATGATTCCGGTTTTGGGTATCCGAACGCGCCGACCCACGCATCATGACCCATGCCGAACAGCTGCCGCTCCAGCCCGAACAATTCGTACCGCTGCGGCCTGAACGGACGATCCACGCCCGCGGCCACGGGGATGTTCTGGCCCGCGATTTCGAGCTGGCGCAACGCATAGGCCACGCCGTCGGAAACCCATGTGTTGCCGGCCACGATGGTCACCCCTATCAGCTCGATGCCGGGGGATTGCGCCAGCGCCAGCATGGCGACCCCGTCATCGAAGCCTTCCACCATGTCGCTGTCTAAAATCACTTTTTCTCGGGCGGATACGGGGAAGGCGCACAACAGGGACACTATCACCCCCAAAATAACGTCCCACAGCCGGTTCCATCGTCTCATGCCGTCCTTCCTTTCGCTTGAAGGTGAAAAAAGAGTTACCCGCTTTTCCGATCAGGATGGAACAAGACGCCGTTTCGGACGCCGTGGTTCCAATGTGCGGGAAAACGTTTTCGTGCCCGTGTTTTTTCCTGCTGATGCGCTGGCGGCTCCTCGCGCAAGCCGTATGGCGGATGAACGGCCCTAGGAAAGAGCGTTTCATACGGTGCACAGGCCCATTGGGAAACCGGCGGCGGACGGAGAGAGCCCCACGCGGCTTGAAATGCGAGAATACCGCTGGCTATGCCCCGCTTTCGACTTCGGAGAGCACGGACGGGAACGCCCTGTTGCGGAATGTGACGTCATAGAACGCGAAACAGTTTTTCCCTTTTTCCTTGGCGGCGTACAGGGCCTGATCGGCCTTATACATCAAATCTTCGTAGCACGCCCCGTCTCCGGGATACAGCGCTATGCCCACACTGCACGATATGCCGCCATGCGGAATGGCTTCACTGTACTTTGATTTGAAAGCCGCGCAAATCTCTCCGGCTTTTTTGGAAATGGCATCCAGTGAACGGATATTGCGCAGAAACACGATGAATTCATCCCCGCCCACGCGCCCTACAATATCCGACGTGCGGACCTTGCGCCGGATCTCACTGGCAACATGCCGGAGCACCTCATCGCCGAACATATGGCCGAGCGTGTCATTGACGGCCTTGAAATTGTCCACATCAATGAACAGGAACGCCGCCCCGTTCTCCTTGTCATCCTCAAGCGCCTGGGCAATCTGCTCCTCTATGCGCTTGCGGTTGGACAGCCCGGTCAACGGATCGGTATTCGCCTGTTCCCGCCAACGGTTTACTTCGCTCTTCCGTTCGTTGATGTTGGTCAGCTTGCCGAGATAGCCTAGCCTGCTGCCGGAATCAGCATCCCACAAGGCGTTCGCATACACGTCGAACCATTCGTAACCGCCCCCGGAGGTCATAAGCCGGATCTCCATACGGCAGCGGGGGTGCTTCGGCGTGATTCCGGAAAGCCCCTTCAAGACAATCGCCCTGTCATCCTCATGGATGAACGAGGAGCGCAGGAGGGTTTTCCGGGCGTTGGGCACGGTGATGTCCCAGCCGAACACCTCATACCACTTCTCGGAACACTCCAACATGTCCCGCTTCACGTCGTAATTGAAGACGATATCCCCCGAAAGCTCGGAAAGGACGCGGTATTTTTCACGTTCACGCTCTAGCAGCCACAAGGTCCGGGCCGAAAGTGAGTGCTTTTTGTGCGAAGGCTTCGCGGGTGCGGCCGCCCGTTCCCTGAACATGGGCCCGATCTCCCCGTTTTCCAGCCGCGAGGCGACGCTCAGGAAGCTGTTTAGCAGCCGGGGATTGAAGACGCCGCATTCGCCGTTCAGAATCATCGAAACGGCCTGCGCGTGCGTATACGCGGCCTTGTACACGCGCTCGCTGGTCAACGCATCGTACACGTCCGCCAATGAAACGACCTGTGCCCAGATCGGGATGTTGTTGCCCGCAAGGCCGTCTGGGTACCCGCTCCCGTCCCAGCGCTCATGGTGGGACCGGCAGATGTCGTAGCAAAAGCGGTAGTACTCTTCGTCCTGCCCTTCGTTGATGCTTTGCAGCAGTTCGCATCCCTTGAGGGAGTGCGTCTTCATGATCTCGAATTCTTCCGCCGTGAGCCTGCCCGGTTTGTTGAGCACCGCGTCGGGGATGGCGATCTTGCCGATATCATGCATGGAGGCGGCACTGACCATCTTGTCGATGGCGCTGTGCGGAAGGTCGTATTCAGGATATCTGAAAGACAGGGATTCCAGCAAAAGCCGGGTGATTTCGCGGACCCGCCTGATATGCGTCCCGGATTCGCAGCTCCGGAACTCAACGACGGTGCTCAGGGTATCGATAATGAATTCGTTGAAACGGTTAAGCTTCAGAGTCTGCTTTTCAAGGGTTTCCACCTGCTGCCGGACGAGCGCCTCAAGATGGCGCTTGTGCAGGTAGAGTTCGATGGTGTTGTCGACGCGGCGCTTGACGATATTCGGATTGAACGGCTTGTTGATGATGTCCGAAACGCCGAGTTCGTACCCCTTTAAAAGGGCGTTGTCGGAATTTTCGGAGGTGATGAGTACGACGGGGATTTCTTCCTTCCACGTGCGGTGGGCCATGTTCTGAAGCATCTCGAAGCCGTCCATAACCGGCATGATGATATCCAGAAGCACGATCAGGATATCATCATGGTGCGCTTCCAGCAGTTCCAGCGCCTGACAGCCGTTTTCAGCTTCAAGGACTTCGTATGAATCCTGAAAAAGTTCGGCGAGGATCGCCCGGTTCAGCTCCACATCGTCGACGACGAGGATCTGCCTTTTTTCCGTTCCCATCATGCCTTCCCATCGCCGGAGGACGTATCCGGTTCCCGCAGACGCACCAAAACAGCGCCCCGTGAGGAACGCCCTTCCCTGCCCTTATTCACTCTTTTATGCTACACCTGAACACGGCTATACAATAGTGCTCTCAATAACATTCGCAAAGGCATTCCGCAATCGCGCCGAAACGGCGCAAGCAGCCCCCTCCCGTATAGGGAAAACATACATTGAACATGCATTATGGATTTTCGGACCCAGGAATGGCGTTCCCGGATCAGAGAACGAAAGGGGCCATCGGTTCTGGTCATTTTTCATCTTTGTTTGAGGAATTACACTGGGGTATACGAAGGTACAGGCCGGTTTCGCTCATATCGATCTTGTTCCCATCCGGGTCCTCGAGGAGCCCTACCCGAGTGTCCTCATTGACCGTTTCAAGCTTCTTCGACTCATCGACCCAAAATATCCACCCCCCGACCTTGCCCGCAGTCTTATCTTCGAAATGGGCATCGTCATCCCCTATATACAATGAACCGTCACCCTTTCCATCTCCCAACGGGGTCATCAGAAGCGCGGCTATATCCTTACATTCTCCATGATTCAATAAATACTGCGCAAAAGCCAGGTTGATGCGGGCCTGCGCTTCGGATACCGCGGCGGTGGCGGCCTTGATGCGGGCTTCTTCCTGCAGGTCATAGTATTTCGGGAGGGCCACGGCGGCGAGAATGCCCAGAACCACGAGTACGGAAATGATCTCGATCAGTGTGAACCCTTTTTCCTTCTGGTACATGGCACCCCCTTGGGCATTGCAGAGCCCCTTTGTGAAAAATACTGCCCGGCGTATTGATTGTCCAGCGTACACGGCTTGAAGAATTCCCCTTCACCTTGCCCCTTCCTTTTTTTTGAGCTAGTTCAAGGAAAAAACGGGAGTCTCAACGGGTGTCCGCCTGAAACGCCGGAGGCGCCCCACGACACCTTGAACCATCCGGGAAAGCGGCAGAGGGATGCGTCACCGTCAGTATCCGTGCCCCACTCTCCTCTCCGGGCGTTCTCCGCCGTCCCCATGCGGCGTCCGTCCGTTCCTTCCGCTTCCACCGCCGCTCATCCGGCTTTTCTCCGCAACCGCAGGATCAAGAATGAACACGTTGTTTCTGAAGGCTCCCCAACTGACCGCCGAAATCATGCGCGCCCACTATTGCGAACATGACCTCGACAAAATCCTTCCTTTATTTCACGAAACCCTCACGTGGATCGGGGCGGGCGAAGATCAGATCTGCTACGACTACGAGACGATAAAGGACTTTTTTCTCCGTACCTATGCGGAAAAGGCCGTGCCCGACTGCATCATCACCGATGAGGACTACCGCCTTGTTTCGTGGGATGAGCATTCATGCCTCGTCGCCGGGCGCTGCTGGATCGCCACCAAGCCCGAAACAGGCTATGTCCTCCGCGCCCATCAACGCGTGACCTTCTCCTATAAGCTCGTGGATGGAGAGCTGAAAATAACGCTCATCCATATCTCCAATCCTTATGCAGACATGCGGGAAGGGGAAGACTTCCCTGCACAGATCGGCAGGCAGAGCTACGAATACCTCCAGCGCCTCCTTGTGGAGAAGAGCCGCCAGATAGCCCTCCTGAACAGCACCGTCTCCTCCGGCCTCAAGGCCAACTGGGATGACGAATGCTATTCGCTGTTCTACGTGAACGAGGGCCTGTGCCGGATGCTCGGGTATACCGAAGAGGAGCTCATGGCCAAATGCCGCGGCAGGATGACCGAACTCGTCTATCCGCCGGATTTGCCGCAGGCCCTGGCGGATTGCGAGCGCTGCTTCGCCAATTCCCTGACCTACTCCACCGAATACCGTATGCAGCGGAAAGACGGGAAACTCATATGGGTTTGGGACACGGGCAGCAAAAGCAAAAACGAGGAAGGCAAGACCGTCATCAACAGCGTCATTGTGGATATCACGGAACGGCGCCACACCAACGATACCATCCGGCGGCAGAAAGCGTTTTTCCAATCCCTTTATGACACCACGCTGTGCGCGCTGGTCCAATATGATCTCAACGGAACCTTCCTCAACGCGAACGCCTTCACCTTCGATGTCATCGGCTACACCGAAGAGCAGTTCCGCACGGAAACCGGCGGATCGCTCATGAGCATCGTCCACCCCTGCGATGTGGACACTGTGCGGGAACACATCGAGCGCCTCATCGCGGATCGCCGCCCCACCGTCTATAACTGCCGTATCATCCGGCGGGACGGGGCTGTCCGCTGGGTTTGCGCCAGCGCCAACATCATCAACAATATGGACGGAGTACCCGTCATCCAAGCCGCCTATTCAGACGTCACGGAGCTTCAGCGCGTCGAGCGGGAACGCGACTCCACCTATGACAGCATTCCCGGCGGCGTCGCCAAAGTCCTTATCGGGACACAGCTTTCCCTGCTTGAGGCCAACGACAATTTCTTCCAGATGCTCGGCACGGACCGAACCGCATACAAAGGGACGCTCAGTGCCGTCGCCCCGGCGGATCGCGGCGCAATCGTAACCGCGTTCATGGAAGCCGCCGAAACGGATGCGCCGGTAGACATCGAATACCGCTGCCGCCGCTTCGATAACGAGCAGACCATCTGGATCCACCTCATCGCCCGGTTCGTGGAAAACGCGCACGGCGCAAAAGTCTACCAATGCGTCTTCATTGACATCACCAAGCAGAAGACGGCACAGATCCAGCTCTATCGGGAACGCGACCGTTACCGCATCATTATGGAAAACTCCGCGGACGTGATCTATGAGTATGATCGCAAAACGGATACGGTCGTCTTCTATGAGACGATCCGCCGGGGGGACGAAAACGAGATTGCCAAACACGTATCCCCCAACTTCAGCAAGAAACTTTACGATCAGAAAATTGCCCATCCCGAAGATGCGGAAACGGCCATGCGGGTATTCTCGGGCATTCAGGGCGGCTCCGCGGAAGTCCGGCTCCGCAACCTCAAGATCAATAGAGACTATGTCTGGTGCCTCCTGCAAGGCCAACCCGTCTATGAGAACGGCGCGCTTGCCCGCGTGGTCGGCATCATCCGCGACATCACGGAGAATAAACGCATCAGCCAGGAGAAGGAGCGCCTCCAACGGATTTTCGATCTCGAACTGCGCCGCGACTATGAAAGTATCTGCCAGATCAATCCCTCCACAGGCAGATACGTCATGTGGACGCCTTCAAACGCCTCCTATTACGATATACCGACATCAGGCATTTTTTCCGAAGAACTGGCGCACGCCATCTCCCGCATCGTATGCGGCGAGGACCAGGAAACGTGCCTCAAAACCCTGAGCATCGGCAACATGCTCAAAACGCTTGAGGAAGAAAAGGAGGGCACCTGCTACTACCGTGTGCTGACCCCGGACGGGAGCCTGCGGTGGAAATGCGCCCGCTATACCTACTTCGGCGACGACGGTTCCATCCTGCTCAATGTGCGGGACGTCCACGACATCCGCATCGCACAGCAGCAGGAGGAAAACCGCTTCCGGGCCATCCTGCGCGAAACATGCGAATACATCATAGAAACGGATGTGGAGACAAAGAGCTATACCCTCCATCTCCCCACGCTGATCAACCGCTATCCCCTCGAAGCCTGCTCCGACTACGGCTCGCTGATCGCCCGCTACTCCGAACGCTATGTAGCTCCCGAAGACCGGGAGTCCTTCCTGCGGGCGGTCTCACTCCCGGAAGCGCTGAGCCGTATGCGCAGGGAAGGCGGCTCATGCTCCATCAAGTACACGGTGAATACCAACGGCTCCCCGGCCTACAAGACATGGAACATGTCCCTGTACCGTTATGATGACAACCGCGAATACATGCTCTCCTATATCCTCGACATCACCAAGCTGGTGCTGGAGCAGCAGGAAAAGGAACGCGAGGCGGAACGGAACCGGCAAATCATCAAGGACGCCCTGACCGCGGCGGAACAGGCCAGCCGTGCCAAATCCGACTTCCTTTCACGGATGAGCCACGAGATCCGCACGCCCATGAACGCGGTCATCGGCATGACCACCATCGCCGCCGCCTCGCTGGACAACAGGGACAAGCTGACCGACTGCCTCGGCAAGATCGGGCTTTCGTCCCGTTACCTCCTCTCGCTGATCAACGACATTCTGGACATGTCGCGCATCGAGAGCGGTAGGGTATCCATCATCAATGAAGAATTCGATTTCCGGTCTTTCGTGGAGGGCATCAGTTCGCTCATCTATCCGCAAGCGAAAAACAAGAACATTGTCTTTGACCTGAACATCGAAGGCGTGGTGGACGAGCGCTACAGGGGCGATCCCCTGCGCCTCAATCAAGTGCTTATCAATATTCTGTCCAATGCGTTGAAATTTACCCCGGAATGGCGCAGCGTGCACCTCAGCATCCGGGAAACCCGGCGGGTGCGCGATCGCGCCTATCTCCAATTCATCGTGCGCGATACCGGCATCGGTATGGAAAAGGGCTTGCTGGAACGGATTTTCGAACCCTTCGAGCAAGGCGGGGCTTCCATTTCCCACAGCTATGGAGGTTCTGGGCTCGGGCTCGCCATCAGCAGCAACCTCATATCACTGATGAACGGCCACATCTCCGTGAGCTCGACCCCCGGCGTCGGCTCGGAGTTCGTGGTGGAACTCCCCCTGCTCACCGTTCCGGACAATACGCCGAAACAGGACGTTTCCCTCGAAGACATCCGGGTACTGGTTGTGGACGACGATCTTGTCACGTGTGAGCACACCACCCTGATCCTGAACAGGATCGGCGTGGACGCCGAGTACGTCACATCAGGAAAGGCGGCCGTCACCCGCGTCAAATCGGCCCTGCAACGGCACACCTGCTACAACATCGCGCTTGTGGACTGGAAAATGCCGGACATGGACGGCGTGGAAACGGCCCGCTCCATCCGCCGCATCGTGGGGCCCGACACGCTGGTGATCATCATGTCGGCTTATGACTGGACGGAAATCGAGGCCAGGGCGCGTGAGGCGGGGGTGGACTTCTTCATTTCCAAACCCATATTCCAATCCGTCGTGCAAGACGTGCTGCTCAAGGCCACGCGCCGCAGACAATCCGCCGACACGCTTCCCGTGCAGGAAGAGGATTTCGCGGGAAGACGCATCCTGCTTGTGGAAGACAATGAAATCAATATGGAAATCGCCCGCACGCTGCTGGAGTTCCGCAACGCGTCCGTGGACGGGGCTTGTAACGGGCAGCAGGCCGTGGAGATGTTCCGCTCCTCGCCCCAAAACCATTACGACGCCGTGCTCATGGATGTGCGTATGCCCGTCATGGACGGCATCGCGGCCACTCAGGCCATCCGGGGCCTGGACCGGGCCGACGCCGCGACCGTCCCCATCCTCGCCATGACCGCCAACGCCTTTGAGGAGGACAAGCAGAACGCCCTGAATGCGGGCATGAACGGTCACATCGCAAAGCCGCTGGATATCCCGCACCTGCTGAAGGTGCTGGAAGAAGCGCTGAAATAAGAACCCTCTCCGTCATCGCTGCACGATGACGGCTCCCCCGAAAGGGGGAGCTTTTTTGTTTCTGCCGGTCAGCACCTTCCCGCTCACGCAGTTTCCTCTTCCTGCATAGGATGGTGCACAGCGGAAAAGGGGAGATGACGACATGAGGCAGACAAAGCGGTTTGCGGTGGTGGGCAGCGATGCCCGGCAGGCGGCGGCAGGGCGTGCATTGGCGCGGGCGGGGTATACGGTGGGCGGCGTGCAGCAGCTGCCGCAGGCAGACTGCATCCTGCTGCCGCTCCCGCTGGAACAGGCTGATTTGCCGCTGACGCAGCTGCTGGGCATGGCAAAGCCCGGGGCATTGGCGCTGGGCGGTAAGGTGACGGACAGCGCAAGGACTATCGCCCGGGCAGCGGGGGTGGAACTGGTGGATTACTTTGCCCGCCCGGAGCTGACCGTGTATAACGCCATCCCCACCGCCGAGGGCTGCATCGGCATTCTGCTGGAACGGCGCAGCCGTACCCTGTGGGGCGCGGCGGTGCTGGTGCTGGGCTTTGGCCCGGTGGGGCGGGCGCTTGCGGTGCGTCTGGCGGCGCTGGGCGCGCGGGTGACCGTGGCGGCACGCCGCCCGGTGCAGCGGGCGATGGCGGAGGAACTGGGGCTGCGGGCGGTGCCGCTGACAGACCTTGCCGCCGCAGCTGCCGCCTTTGATACGGTGGCGAACACCATCCCCGCGCCGGTGCTGACGGCGGCAGTGCTGGCAGCGCTGCCGAAGGGGTGTCTGATCGTGGATCTGGCCTCAAAGCCCGGCGGCACGGACTTTGCCGCCGCCCGGCGGCTGGGGCACACGGCGCTGCACGCGCTGAGCCTGCCGACGGTCTGGGCGCCGGAAACGGCAGGGGAGGCGCTGGCGCGCACGGTGCAGACCATTTTGCAGGAGCGGGAGGGAACAATATGACCACAGAGAAAAAGGGCTGTCTTGCCTTTGCGGTGTGCGGCAGCTTTTGCACGTTGGAGGACGCCTTGGGCGCGGCGCAGGCACTGACGGCACAGGGCTGGACGCTGCTGCCCGTCATGAGCTTTGCCGCGCAGCAGGATACCCGGTTCGGCACCGGGGAAGGCTGGCGGCAGCGCTTACAGGCCGTTACCGGGCAGCCGGTGCTGGACACCCTGCAGGCGGTGGAGCCGCTGGGCCCCCGGCGGCTGGCGCAGGCGCTGGTGGTCGCCCCCTGCACCGGCGCAACGCTGGCGCGGCTGGCGGCGGGACTTTCGGATACGCCGGTGACCCTTGCCGCCAAAAGCCTGCTGCGGGTGGGCAGCCCGGTGGTGCTGGCAGTCTCTACCAACGACGGCCTTGGCGCCTCCGGCGAAAATATGGCGCGGTTGTGCCAGCGCAAGCACTATTACTTTGTGCCCTACGGGCAGGACGACCCCTTTGCCAAGCCCCAGAGCCTGAAGGCCGACCTTGCCCTGCTGCCCGCCGCCGTGGACGCCGCTTTGCGGGGTGAGCAGCTGCAGCCGGTGCTGCTGGGACAAAGGAATGCGTAAATCTCTTTTCAGCGGGGAAAAAATGTGGTATACTTCAAATGATGTCTTGCTGGCATAAAACGGATAAGCGGAGAATACCAGATGAAAAAATTTACCGCAGCACTGTGCACTGTGCTGCTTTTGATAGGCGCTGTGCTGGTGCCCGGCGCGGCAGCGGCCGGCCCGGCGCTGGCCAATACCCGGGCATACTGCATCATGGATGCAGACACCGGCCTTGTGCTGGCGCAGCAGAATATGGACGAGGAGCTGCACCCGGCCTCCATTACCAAGGTGATGACCCTTGGTCTTGCCTGCGAAAAGGCGCAGGGGGACTGGGACGGCGTAAAGCTGACCGTGAGCCATGAGGACGTTTACTCGCTGGCGGGCACGGATTCCAGCCACATCGCCCTGCTGGAGGGGGAAGAAGTCCCCTTGGTGGATGCACTGTACGCCACCCAGATGGCCAGCGCCAACGACGGCGCCAACCTGCTGGCGGAGTATTTCGGCGGCGGCACCATCGCGGACGGCGTGGCGGCCATGAATGCACAGGTGGAGGAGCTTGGCCTTGCCCACACCCACTTTTCAAACCCCCACGGCATCAGCGACGAGGACCACTACACCAGCTGCTACGATATGGCACAGATTTTGCGCTGGGCGCTGCAGCAGCCGGGGTTTGAGGACCTGTTCACCCGCAACGAGATGTACACCATGCAGCCCACCAACATCCAGCCGGTGACCCGCTACTTCTCCCAGCAGGATAAGATCCGCATCGGCTCCAGCCGCTACCATATCGACAGTGTGCTGGGCTCCAAGCTGGGCTATACCAACACCGCCCGGTACAGCTATGTCTGTCTGGCGGAGCAGGACGGGGTGCGGCTGATCTGCGCGACCATGCAAAGCCAGCTGAGCACCGATAAATATAACGATATGCGCACCCTGCTGGACTACGCCTTTTCCACCTATAAAAGCTACACCCAGCTGCCCGGCGGCACGGTCACCGCACAGCTGGCTGTGGCGGGCGGCGGGCAGAGCCTTGGCACCGTTACTGTGGCCGACCCCGGGGTGAAGCTGCTGCTGGCCGAGGGCTTATCCGCGCAGGACGTGACCGTGGACCTGGAGCTGCCGGAGCAGTATCTGCTTGGCGCAGAGCCCGCCGTGTATGCGGTGTACACCCTGAACGGCGGCGCGCAGCAGGAGAGCACCAGCGTGCGGGTAAAGGCGGAGATCACAGGCCTAGCGGAACTGCTGGAGCAGAGCGTCGGCACAAAGCTGGAAGCCGCCAGGGACGTGGAACCGGGCAGCAGCGCATGGCTGCTGGCGGGCATCTCGGTGGGGTGCACCATAGGTGCAGCCGTGGTTACCGTACTGGTGCTGCGGGTACATTCCCGCCTGAAAAAGCGCCGCAAAACGGCAAGGCACCATAAAAAAGCGTAAAAGCCTGTTCAAAACCAGACTTTTCCAGATAAAGAAAAAGCTTTCAGAAAAAAAGAGAGGTACAATATCATGGGTAAGTTTATTTTTACGCAGACCGAGATCCCCGGCGTGGTGGTCATTGAGCCGCAGGTGTTCGGCGACGACCGCGGCTATTTTATGGAGACCTACCAGAAGGACCAGTTCGCAGAGGCCGGTATCGACAAGGAATTTGTGCAGGACAACCAGAGCCGCTCCACCCGCGGCGTGCTGCGCGGGCTGCA